>Ga0209590_10000239_pt1 | contig 16444 bp, 18 predicted proteins | sample CZO8metaG_FD_188353 | JGI IMG/M metagenome (GOLD analysis project Ga0209590, IMG submission 188353) | Vadose zone soil microbial communities from the Eel River Critical Zone Observatory, Northern California, USA - CZOApr15con1.8 metaG... | ecosystem: Environmental > Terrestrial > Soil > Vadose...
GGGGGACGCAGACGACCATCGGTGTCAATTACCGCCGGGTTCCCGGCCAGTTCACGAGCGACCCGTTCCTGCGGTTCAAGATCCCGATCAACGGTCTCGTGGCGGGGGCCGACGGCGTGCCGCTCGGCCGGGGCGACTCGGTCCTCATCACCCTGACGATCGACACCATCTACTTCAAGGTGGACTTCCAGCCGTCCGGCGTCGTCTTCTCCAGCTCCTCCCCGGCACAGCTGGCCTTCTGGTATCAAGACGCGAATCCGGATATGAACGGCGACGGAGTCGTAGACGGCGCCGATCAGCTGATCAAGCAGAACCTCGCGGTCTATTCGAAGAGCGGCGGGAGCTCCTGGGGAAAGCTGCTATCGAGGAATGACCCGACCCAGCAAGTGGTTGGCGCCGTGGTGCTCCACTTCTCCCAGTACGCGGTCTCCTGGTAGGACGGTTCGGTGGCGTATAAGACCCTAGTGTCGATAGAGGAGGGCAAACGCGATGACGACATCGGCAATTGTAGTCGATAAGGCCCGGCAGCTCACCGCGGCGGGACAGCACGCCGAGGTGGTCAACTATCTCGCCGCCCGCCAAGGCAGTGAGCTCGTAGAGTCCGCGAGTCTCGCGCTGCTGTACGGGACCGCGCAGGCGCGCGTCGGGCGCCACGATGAGGGGCTCCGGTGGCTGGATACGGCGGTGGAGCAGGCGCGCAAGGGCGGGGAGCGGGGAGTCGAGAGTCGTGCGCTGAACGCGAGGGGCGCCATGTCGCTGGTCAGCGGGCGTCTCGACGAGGCCGCGGACTACTGCACGCGGGCCCTCATGCTCGCCAGCCTGGACGGCGATTCGGCGACCGTCGGCCGCTGCTCCAACAACCTAGGCATCGTCAGTAACCTGCGGGGACGACACGCCGAGGCGATCGGATCCTGGGAGATCGCCCGCGCCGCCTTCGAGCGGGCCGGCTGGCGGCAGGGTGTTGGCGAGTGCCACCACAACCTCGGGATCACCTACCGGGAGCAGGGAGCGTTCGACCGCGCCCTCGCGGAGGCCAACCGGGCGGTCGCCGAAGCCGAGGCGTCTGGGGATCACACGCTGTGGGCCCTCACGCTCCGGGGGCGGGCGGAGATCCACGTGTCCCGCGGCGAGCTGCAGCTGGCGCGGCGCGAGTTGGACCAGGTTCGGGACCTCCGCGTCGGCGTGCCCGATTCTGCCGATGAGGCCGAGGATGCGCGCGTCGTCGCGTCGCTGCTGGTGGCCGACGGTCAGTGGGCGGCGGCCGAGGGGGTGCTGCGCGAGGTGATCGAGCGGGCGGAAGCGGACGAGCGGCCTCTGCTGCAGGCCGAAGCGATGCGCGACCTGAGCATGGTGCTCCGCGGGACGGGCCGCCACGCCGACGCGCAGACGGCGGCACGGACGGCGAGGGCCATCTTCACCCGGCTTGGCGCGGAAGGCGAACTCCGCAATCTGGCCCGGCAAAGCTGGGATGAAGCCTTCGCCACCGAGTTGCGCGGCTCGCTCGCTCCGCTCCATGTGGCGCAGGAATTGGCCGATGCGGGGCGCTACGGCGAGCTGCTCACCTACCTGAGCGCGCGCTCGCAGGAGGAGCTCGAACAGTCCCCCATGCTGACGCTGCTGTGCGGCATCGCGCACAGCCGGCTGGGCCGGCTGGACCTGGGCCAGCAGTGGGCCATGGTCGCGCAGCTGCGGGCGCGCATGCTGGGAGATCGGACCCTGGAAGTGCGGGCGCTCAACGTCTCCGGGGCCGTCGCCCTGGAACGCGGCGGCATCGACGAGGCGTCGTATTTCTTCACGCGCGCGCAGGAACAGGCGATGCAGGACAACGACATGGCCACCGTGGGCCGGTGCGCCAACAACCTCGGCATCATCGCCAACATGCAGGGGGACTACGCCCGGGCGGTCGGCGCCTACACCCGCGCGATCGCGGCGTACGAGCAGGCCGGCTTTCACCGGGGGATCGCCGAGTCCCGGCACAATCTCGGGATCACCTACCGGGAGCAGGGGCGCCTGGACCACGCGCTCGAGGCCGCCGACGCGGCGGTGCGCGACGCCGAGTGGCTGAACGACCGGGGATTCAAGGCCCAGGCGCTGGCGGGACGGGCCGAGATCCGCCTTGCCCAGGGTGAGCCCGAGCTCGCCATCCGAGAAGCCCAGGAAGCGCTGACAATCCACCGTGAGCAGAACGACGGCGTCCTCGAGACGGAGGACTTGCGAATCCTCGCCGTGGCCCTGGGCCTTGCGGGGAGGTTGCGCGACGCCGAAGAGATGCTGCGTGCCGTCATCGCACGCGCGACGAAGCACGACCGGCCACTGCTCGTGGCGAGCGCGCAGCGTGATCTCGCGAGCCTGCTGCACCGCATAGGCGATCGCCCCGCGGCAACAGTGATGGCACAGGCGGCTCGTGTGACGTTCGACCGCCTGGGCGCGACGGCAGAGATCGCAAAGTTGGATGCCTTGGAGGCTACGATGGCTTCTTCATCCCGGAGGTCACAGCTATGAACGTCACACGTCTCAGGCGGGCCGCGCTGGTCATCGCCGCGGCCGCGCTCGTGGGCTGCGGTGAGCCCCCACTCGGCCCGGCCCCAGCGCCGCAGGCCGACCTGATCGGCTCGCTCCTGCAGGCCACAGGCCTGCTCGGCTGCACACCGATGCCGACGGCGACGGCCACGCAAACGGTCGGCCCGGCGGGCGGGGTGATCAAGATAGGCCCGCACGCGCTGGCGATCCCGGCAGGCGCGCTCGCCGCGCCGGTCACGATCACGGCGACGGCCCCGTCGGACAAGGTAAACCGCGTGCGGTTCCAGCCCGAGGGCCTCGTGTTCCAGCGGTCCGCCACCCTCACGATGAGCTACGCGAATTGCAGCCTTTTGGGCAAGATCCTGCCGAAACGGATCGCGTACACCGACGACGCGCTGAACATTCTGAGCTACCTGCTGTCGCTGGATAACCTCTTCGCAAAAAACGTCACCGGGAAGCTGAACCACTTCTCCAACTACGCCATCGCCTGGTGAGGTCAGGATGACCGCGACGCTGGATACCCGTCCCATGCAAACCGGTCGCCGCACGCCGGTGCACCCCGCGGCGGAGCTGCTCCACGACGCCCGCGCGCAGGAGCGCGCCGCTCGCATCTCGGACGCCATCGCGTCGTACGAGGCGGCGATCGCGGCGGCCGAGGGCGCGGAGGAGCCCGGGGTGCTCGCCGAAGCGCTGCGCCGCCTCGCGGTGATCCGCCACCATCGCAACGAGTCGGACGAGGCGCGCCGCCTCTGCCACGCCAGTTACACCGTGGCGCACGCCACCGGGAATGACCTGCTGGCGGCGGAAGCGCTCAACACGCTCGGCGGGATCGACCTGGAGACCGACGCCGTCGCCGACGCGCGCCGCCATTTCCTGCGCGCGCTGGAGCTGGGCGGGCATAGCCGCGGGCTCTGCGCCCGCGCCGAGCAGAACCTAGGTATCCTCGCGAACATTCAGGGCGACCTCGACGAAGCGCTGGCGCGCTACGGGCGCTCCCTGCAGGCCTACCGCGAGTCGAACGACGAGCACGGGCGCGCGATCGCCTACCACAACCTCGGCATGGCGAGCGCGGACCGCGAGCGGTTCGACGAAGCGGAACACTACTTCCGGCGGAGCCACGAGATCGCCGAGCGCGCGGGCGACGCCTACCTCGGGGGCCTGTGCTTGGTGAACCATGCCAAGGTGCACGTCGCCCGTGAGCGCTACGAGGATGCCCGGCACGATGCCGAGGCCGCGCTAGCCGTGTTCGATCAATTGGGCGTGGGTAGCGCCAAGGCCGACGCGTATCGCGTCCTCGGGATGATCTACCGCGAGACGGGCCGGCCGGCGCTCGCTGAGTCGCGGCTCAAATCGGCGATCGAGCTGGCGGTGGGTGCGGGGTCGGTGTTGAACGAGGCGGAAGCGTCGCGCGAGCTCGCCCTGCTGTATCAGGCGATGGGCCGGAACCAGGAGGCGCTCAGCCTGCTGAACGCCGCGCACCGCCTGTTTGGGCGGCTCGATGCTCGCACCCACCTGGTCCACGTCGCCGGCAAGATGGCCGACCTCGAGGCCACCTATCTCGCGGTGGTGCGCGAGTGGGGCCAGTCCCTCGAGTCCGCCGACACCTACACCTTCGGCCACTGCGAGCGCGTGGCGCGGCTGGGCGTAGCCGTCGCACGCGCGCTGGGACTGGACGGGCACGCGCAGACGACGGTCCGGTTAGGCGCCTATCTGCACGATCTTGGGAAGGTCCGCGTCCCGCACGAGATCCTGAGCAAGCCCGGCCCGCTGACGCGCGACGAGCTCGAGGTGGTCCAGATGCATCCGATCTGGGGGATCGAGCTGCTCGCGAAGGTCGAGTTCCCGTGGGATATCAAGCCCGTCATCCGCTGGCACCACGAGCGCTACGACGGTACCGGCTATCCCGACCGCCTGCGCGGCGACGAGATCCCGGTGTCGGCGCAGATCGTGGGCATCGTGGACGTGTACGACGCTCTCACCACCACGCGCCCCTACCGCCCGGCGTTCTCGCGGCCGGCGGCGTTCGCGCAGATCGACCGCTGCCGCGGGCACTGGTCGGAGGCGGTGTTCAGCGCCTTCTGTGCGGCGCTGGTTCTCCCCGCGGCCTCACACCAGTAGCTCACCCCTTCGGGCCCTCACCCCCTGTCCCCCTCTCCGCAGCGCGGAGAGGGGGTACGAACGGATGAGCTCCCGAAGCTCGCAGGTCGTCTCCCCTCTCCCGAAGGGAGAGGGGAACAAGGGGTGAGGACCGGTCAGCTCGCCGCCGCGTGCGGATGGAGCGCGCAGCTGCACCGCATCCGCGCGGCGTCGGGGGCGCCTGGGAACACGTGGTAGTACATCGCCACCATCATCGGGATGAACACCACCGTGTTGTAGAACAGGTGCAGCTCGAGCCGCGGAAACCACAGCTGCACGATGCTCGTGGGAACCGGGGACCCGAACAGCGTCCGGCCGGCGATCACCTGACCCTGCAGCAGCGCATGCTCGATGTGATGCCAGAACTGGATCACGAGCGCCGCGAGCCACCACGCTCGCGACCGCCCCACAAAGCCCGGCAACAATGTCCAAATGCCGACCAGCATGATCAGGGCATAGCTGTAGTGCAGCACCTCGGAGTGTACGAGCCAGGGGAACGCCTGGCCCAGGACACCGCGCGCCTGGTGCACCGGCCACTTCAGCACGTACACCTGATACGCCTGCGCCAGATGCTCGACCCAATGCGCGATGACGATGATCATGAACGTCTGCAGGGCCCGCTTGTGCCACGGGCCATTGAGCTTCCCGAGGAGCGAGTGGGCTCCCTGAGGCTGGGCTTGCGGGTGCGTGAAAGCGGTGCTTGCCATGAGGACCGGAAACTAGTTCGCCCCGTCTTGTTGGGCAAATCGCACGGCGTATCCGCCAATGCGCGCCCCGTGCTCCTTGTCGCGGTCGATGTCGCTGCGGAGAAAAGCTATTTCGCGAGGATCCTACTCTGATTCGTCAGGATCTTCTTCTGGTTCTTCAGCATGGCCTGGAGATCGCGCAGCATCTTGCCCTGATTGCGAACAATCGTCTTCTGATTGGCGATGATCCGCTGCTGGTTCTTGAGCGACGCGCCCGCCATGGCCGGCTCCTCGGGAGGGGACGAGCGCGGATAGTACTCGCTTTCCGGGCCCTCAGCCACCTACTTCTGCCCGAACCACTCGAAGCGGTACGCGAGCTCCGGACCGCCGTCACCCTCGTACGCGAGCCGGGCGATGAGGAGCGTGAACGGCTCCGTGTAACGGGCGATCCGCAAGGGCCCAGCGTCCACCGGATCGAAGCCCACGTCTCGGATCAGCTCGGCCGCCACGGCTTTGGAGCTCTCGTTGTCACCGCAGTATACCAGACTCGGTCGCCTGGCCTTGCGCTTGGCTGCGAACACGCCAAACAGCACTTCGCTCGGCACAGTGCCGAAGGCGGACACGACCCGAGCCTTCGGAACCTTCTTGGCCAGAGCCTCCGCGCCCGAGGAGGTGTGAGCGATCACGAGGTCGGTGTCGTCAGCATTCATTGGGAGCGAGCAGGTGACAATGACCTTACCCGACACGTCGCCTGCCTGTTTCAACACGTCCTCGACGCGGGACCAGTGCACGGCCAGCAAGAGCGCGTCCGCTTCCCGCGCGGCTTCACCCGGCGTGCCCGCCCGCGCTTTCCCTTTAGCCTCCCGCGCGAGCTTCGCTAGCTTCTGCTCACTTCGCGCGTAGCTGAATACCACCTCATGTCCGGCTCGCGCCCAGATCGTTCCGAGCTTGCCGCCCATCAATCCTGAACCCAGGATGCCAATGCGCATGGTGCTTCCCCCGAGGTTTATCCTGAGCGCCGCAGGCGCGAAGGATCTCGCAGATCCTTCGCTCGCGCGCGTGCCGCGCGCTCGCTGTCGAGGCCGCTCAGAGACCGGTCCTTCGCTCCAGTGCTTCGGGGTAGCGCGCGCCCTGGATTGTGATCTGCGAGGCGGCCGTTTCGATTTCGCGGCGATCATCGGGCGTCAGCCGGATTGCCGCGGCGCCGATGTTCTCTTCCAGGCGCGCCAGTTTGGTGGTACCCGGGATGGGGACCATCCACGGCTTCTGGGCGAGTAGCCACGCGAGCGCGATTTGCGCCGGTGTCGCCCGTTTCTTTTCCGCAATCCTCCGCAGGACATCCACGATGGCCTGATTCGCTTTGCGAGCCTCGGGCGTGAAGCGCGGCACGATGTTCCGGAAGTCGGAGCTCACAAACGTCGTCTTCTCGTCGATCGTGCCGGTCAGGAAGCCCTTGCCGAGGGGACTGAATGGCACGAATCCGATGCCGAGCTCCTCGAGGGTTGGCAGCAGCTCTTCTTCAGGGCGCCGCCACCACAGGGAGTACTCGCTCTGGACCGCGGTGACCTGCTGGACGGCGTGGGCGCGGCGGATCGTGCGCGCCCCGGCTTCGGACATGCCGAAGTGCCTCACCTTGCCTTGCGCAATCAATTCCTTGACCGTGCCCGCCACGTCCTCGATCGGGACGTTCGGGTCGACACGGTGCTGATAATAGAGATCGATGACGTCGATCCGGAGTCGTTTCAGCGAACCCTCAACGCTTTGTTTGATGCGCTCGGGCCGGCTGTCCTGGACTTGCTGCCCGCCGGCATCACGTCCGATCCCGAACTTCGTGGCGATCACCACCTGTGCGCGTACCGGTGCCAACGCCTCGCCAACGAGCTCTTCGTTGGTGTACGGACCGTAAATCTCGGCGGTATCGAAGAACGTGACGCCGCGTTCAACGGCCGTGCGGATGAACGCGATCATCGCCTGCTTGTCCGGTGGGACACCGTAGCTCTGGCTCATCCCCATGCAGCCGAGCCCGAGGGCCGAGACTTCCAGGTGGCTCTTTCCAAGTTTACGCATCTGCATTGTTCCTCCTGAGGTCTACCTCGCGCTTCCTGCGGGCTCGAGCTCGTCGAAAGCGAGAGAGGTCGAGAGGTCGCGGTGCGCGTCGATCTGCGCCTGGAGATCGGCGACCCTCTGCTCGGCGGTCGCAATGGCATCGGCCCCGGCGATGAAGCGGCGCGGCGGCTGCGCTTCGCTCGCGATCGTGACCAGCGCCCGCGCGAGCTTCGCCGGGTCGCCACCTTGTTTGCCGCTCTGGGCTTGCCACCACTTCAGCTGCTCCGCGGTACGGTCCGCGTAGTCCTCGATGGACGGCTTGGCGTAGGTCACCGACGCCGGCTCCAGGAGCTCGGTGCGGAAGAACCCCGGGTTGACGATCGTGGTGGTAATGCCGAAGGGCCCGACCTCCTGCTGCAGCGAATCCATCCAGCCCTCGACGCCGAACTTCGCCGCGGCATATGCCGAGCAGAACGCAAACCCGACCAGCCCCGCGGTTGATGAGATCGTGATGATGTGTCCTGAGCGCTGCTTGCGCATGACCGGCAGGACGGCGCGGGTGACATTCATCGGGCCGATGAGGAGCGTCCTCAGCTGCCGGTCTATCTGCTCCGGCGTCAGCTCCTCGAAGTAGCCGGCAAAGAAGTTGCCGGCATTGTTGACCAGCACGTCGATGCGGCCGAACCGGTGGACAGCGGCCCGCACGGCCGCCTCGGCGTCGGCGCCGTTGGTGACGTCCAGCTTGACGACCAGCAGGTCGTCCGACTTTCCCACAACCTTGGTCACGGCGCCGGTGTCCCGGCCGGTAGCCACGACCGCGTGGCCGGCGGCCAGGGCGGCTTTGGCGAAATCGACGCCCATGCCACGGGCGGCTCCAGTAATGAACCAGATCTTCTTGCCAGTCTTGTCAGTCATGGTACCTCCGTGATTACCACTTGATGTCCATGTGGCCAATCGTAACGCGACCGTGCGCGTCGGAGTAGGCGGAAAAATCGAGAAGGGTTTGTGAGTATTATTCACAAATGGTGCGCGACGAGCTGAGCGTCCTATCGGCGTTCCTTGCGGTGGCGGAGGAACGGAGCTTTACGCGGGCGGCGAAACGTCTTGGGGTGTCTCCCTCTGCGGTCAGCCACGCGATGCGTGGGCTGGAAGAGCGGTTTGGTGTGCGCCTGCTGGCGCGCACGACGCGCAGTGTTGCCCCGACCGCTGCCGGAGAGCAGCTCATCGCGCGTCTGCGCCCGGCGCTCGGGGACATTCGGGGCGCTGTGGACGTGATTAAGGGCTTTCGTGACCGGCCGGCGGGACGCGTGCGTCTGGTAGTTTCGCCCATTGCCGCGACCACGGTGCTCGCACCGAAGCTGGGCCAATTTGCGCGCGCTTATCCGGACGTCGTCCTCGATGTGACGACGGACGAGAGCCGTATCGACATCGTCGCCGCGGGTTTCGACGCTGGGATTCATTTGGGGGAATTCATCGAACGGGATATGATCACGTTCCGCGTATCCAAGGACCACCGGCCGGCCATCGTGGGTTCGCCCCGCTATTTCGAGGCGCACCCCAAACCGGTACACCCGCGTGAGCTGACAAGCCACCGCTGCATCAATTTTCGACACGGATCCGCGGGCGTGTATCGCTGGGAGCTAGACAAGGGCAAGCAGTCCCTTACCGTGGCCGTGACCGGACTGCTGATCGTCGATGACGTAGAGGTGATGATCCGTGCCGCGATCGATGGCGTGGGCCTGGCGTTTATGTCGGAGGAGCACGCGGCGCCGCACCTCGCGAGCGGGGCACTGGTGCGCGTGCTCGAGGATTGGTGCCCGCCGTTCCCCGGCTTCTTCCTTTACTACCCCCGGCAACGGCAGCTACCAGCGGCACTCGCGGCGCTCATCGAAACCCTGCGTCTCTAGCGGTATCGACCGTCGGGTTGTGCACTGGATCGGAGCCCTCGATGTAGGTGAGCTCGCGGCGCTCGGCGGCACACCTCAGCATGAGCGCGCCTCGACTCATGTCGCCACGCCCGATGAACTCCCGGGGAAAGCGCAGTCGGGGCCCGAGCACGGCTTTCAGGGGCTCGAGGTACTTCGGCGTCGCGATGCTGCCGAGCAGGACGGCGGCGTCCGACGGGTGCAGCCCTTCGGCCAGTCGAGCGGCATCCCGCCGCAACGGACGGGTGTACCGCCGATCGCGTGGGTCTACCGGGATCCGGGCGATCGCCCGCAACCCGTCGAGATCGATCAATGCATCGGGAGACCGGAGGCCCAGCCCCGGTACGATGACCTGAATGCCGACCGAGCCGTCCGGCGGATTGGTGAATGCCGACGCATAGGCCAGCTTGCCCCGAAAATACAGCCCGCTCATGAAGGTAAAGACCTCGCCGATGGTCGCTCCTGCTCCCGATCGCAGGCGCTGCGCCAATGCCGAGCCGCCATCCTTCCGCAGCAGAAACCCGGCACGCTTTCCCGCGCAGTTGGCGGGCGAGAGCAGAAAGATCTGGTGACTCAGTGACATTGGCAGCCTCAATCTAAGCGGACTATTCTTTCGAAGTATGCCGGGACTCCGCGGTAAGGCACCTAAGCGCGCGAGCGCCGAACCCGAGCCGATCGTCGTCGCGGGGCGCGAGATCGTCGTCTCGAACCCCGCCAAAGTGCTCTTCCCGAAGCCGAAATACACGAAGCTCGATCTCGTGCGCTACTATCTCGCGGTCGCCGAGGGAGCGCTGCGTGGGGCCGGCGGCCGGCCCAACGTGCTGGTGCGCTATCCCAACGGTATCACCGGTGAGTTCTTCTATCAGAAGCGGGCGCCGGAGTCACGCCCGCCTTGGATCGACGTAGTCACGCTGAGCTTCCCCTCGGGCCGCACGGCGGAGGAAGTCGTGCCGCGCGACGCCGCCGCGCTCGCGTGGCTCGCCAATCTCGCGTGCCTCGAGCTCCATCCGCACGCCGTACGCGCCGACGACCTCGATCATCCCGACGAGCTCCGCGTGGACTTGGATCCCGTGCCCGGCGTGAAATGGCCCCAAGTGCGCGAGGTGGCGCGCGTGGCCCGAGCCGCGCTGCAGGACGTCGGGCTCACGGGGTGGCCGAAAACGTCCGGCTCCCGTGGCATGCACGTCATCGTGCGCATTGAGCGGCGCTGGACCTTCGACGAAGTCCGCCGCGCAGCGCTGGCGCTGGCGCGCGACGTGGAGCGCCGCGCACCCGCGATCGCGACCAGCAAGTGGTGGAAGGAAGAGCGACACGGCGTGTTCGTGGACTACAACCAGAACGCCAAAGACCGTACCGTTGCCTCGGCCTACTCGGTGCGGCCGACGCCCGATGCGCGGGTCTCGGCGCCACTCGGCTGGGATGAAGTGGCCAGCGCCGACCCTGCCGACTTTACGCTGGCCACGATGCCCAAGCGGTTCGCGAAAGTCGGCGACCGCCACGAGGGGATTGACGCGGCCCCCGGATCGCTCGGGGGTTTGCTCGAGCTCTCGGCCCGACACGAGCGCGAAGGGCAGGGGGACGCGCCGTGGCCGCCGCACTACAGGAAGCAGGCCGGCGAGCCGCCCCGTGTGCAACCGTCCAGGGCACGCGGTGCCCCCGGGGCACGCCGTGCCCCCGGGGCGCGGGCCCCCAAGTACCCGTTGATCGAGATCGGACGCGCCAAGCGCAAGCAGGACGCGCTCGCGGGGCTCAAACGCTGGAAGGCGCGTCACCCCAAGGCCGCGAAGTACCTCAAGCCGGCCGATGTGCTGGTCGATTCCATGCGCGGTCGCTCGTCTACCTGGACGCGGATCCGCGTGAACCTGCAGCACGTGCCGCCCAAGCTCCGGCCACGTCAGGAGCGCCTCGACCCGGACGAGAAGACTTTGTCGAGCTGGTAGGGGCGCGTGACGTCGAGCTGGTCGTAGCGGCAGTCGGCGGGCCGCTTGTCCGGCCGCCAGCGCAGGAAGGTCGCGGCGTGACGGAAGCGATCGCCCTGCAAGTGGTCGTACTTCACCTCGCACACGCGCTCGACGCGGAGCGGCTCCCAGGAGAGATCCTTGCCGGCGCTCCAACGGCTCTGCCCTCCGGGCATGCGGCCGCTCTCCCCGTCGGCCTGCGCCCACGCCCGCCAGGGATGCTTCTCCAGCGCGTTCTTGCGCAGCGGCGCGAGCTCTTTCACGAGCTGCTTGCGCATCGCCATCGTGAACGACGAGGTGACGCCGACGTGCTGCAGCTTGCCGCGGTCGTCGTAGAGGCCCAGCAGGAGCGAGCCCACCGCGTCCTTACCGGTCTTGTGCCAACGGAATCCCGCCACCACACAGTCAGCGGTGCGCGCGTGCTTCACCTTGATCATCGCGCGCTTGCCGGGCTGGTACGTGAGCTCCGCCGGCTTGGCGATCACGCCATCCAGGCCCGCGCCCTCGAATTGCTCGAGCCACTCCTCGGCGAGGGTTCGGTCTCGCGTCATCGGCGTGAGATGAAGCGGGGAGCGGATCTTCGCGAACACCTTCTCGAGGAGCGCGCGACGCTCGCTCTGCGCGATCGCCATGCGGTCGCGCCCGTCCGAGGCGAGCAAGTCGAATGCGACGAAGCTCGCCGGCGTCTCCTTCGCGAGCTTCGCCACGCGCGAGGCGGCGGGGTGCAACCGCATTTGCAGCGCGTCGAAGTCGAGGCCGTGCGATGTCGCGATCACGATCTCGCCATCAATCACGCAGCCCTTGGGCAGCTGCGTGAGCAGCACCGCGTGCAACTCGGGGAAATAGCGGTCGAGCGGCTTCAGGTCGCGACTCTGGATGTAGACGTCCGAGGCCTCGCGAAACACTATCGCACGGAACCCATCCCACTTGGGCTCGAAGAGAAAGCTCCCGCCCTCTGGCAAGGCGTCGGCTAGCTTGGCGAGCATCGGCTCGATCGGCGGGGCGATGGGGAATCGGTCCTTGATGCGTCGAGGCATACTGGTAGAGTACCGCCAGGAGCAAGACGTCGATAAGTTAGGGGCCTACCGCCACCGTAGCGCAGTGGTAGAGCTCTCGATTCGTAATCCCGCACGGCCAGGCGCACGCCAGCGCTGGCCGTTGTGTTTTCAAGGAGTTAGGCGAAGCGAGCGACGAGCATCGACGAGGAGAAACGATGGTTTTGGCACCACGGTTGGCACCACGCTCATCCAGCGTGGGCATTGATGCGCGGGTCCGCGGCGCCATAGTCCCATTACTGCGTAACGGTAATCGTCCCCGTGAACCCGGCGTACTGCGGCAAGGATGGGGGATGCAGGGCACAGTGGTAGCCGTATGTGCCCGGCGCGGTGAACACAAAGTGATACGACCCTCCGGCGGCCCCTCCACCATACTGGCCGCCGCCGCTCGGCGCGCTGAGGGTCCCGCTGTTCCAGGCGCCCCCGTCGCTGGTGGTGGTATGGTCCGAGGGGCCGTTGTTCGTCCACTGAACCGTCGTGCCAACCTTGATCGACAGTGAGGCAGGCGAGAAAGCGAAGTCCTGAATTGTGACGCAAGCGGCTGTTGCGCTCGGCGTGCATGCTGACCCGCCGCCCCCTGGTCCGCTGGAATTCGTGCAGGCGACGGTCGCGAGGAGGAGTGCTAGCAAGCCTGGATGACGGTTCATGGGCCCTCCTGTCAAATGGCAGTCCACAATTACTCCCTATCGTACCCCAGTGAGGGACCGCTCAACGTGCTCACGCCGCGCAACACGAGAGCTTCGCGACGTCCTTCGTGAACGCCTGCGCCGCGAGCTTGATGCCCTCCGAGAGTGTCAAGTACGGATGGAAGGTCGAGGTGAGGTCGTCGATCGTGAGCCCGAGCCTGGTCGCGAGGGTCGGCTCGGTGATCATCTCCCCGGCTTCGGCCGCAAGGATGTGCGCGCCGATGATCTTCTTGGTACCGGCGTCCGCCACCAGCTTGATGAATCCCCGGGTGTCATGCGCCGCGAGCGCCCTCGGCACGTACTCGAGCGGGAGCTTGGAGACGAGCGGCTCGATTCCCTGAGCTCGTGCCTCGTTCTCAGTAAGCCCGACGGAGGAGACGGCGGGATCGGTGAAGGTCACTTTGGGTAGTGCCGAGAGATCGTAACGGCGGTCGTTCCCGGTCACGGCGTTCTCTGCCGCCAGTGCACCCCCATAGGCCGCCACGTACACGAACATAGGGTCGCCGATCACGTCCCCTGCGGCATACACGTTCGGGTTCGTCGTCCGAAGAAACTCGTCGACGACGATTTCTCCCTTCGTGCCAAGGGTGACACCGATCGTGCCGAGCCCGAACCCCGCCGTGTTGGCTCGGCGACCCGTGGCGACCAGCAGCTGTTCGGCGCGTGCAATGCGCGCGGCAGAGCCTGCGTGGTACTGAACCTCGTAGCCATCGCTGCCCCTGCTCACTCGATCAACCCTGGCGTCGGTGTAGAGCTCGAGCCCCTCCGACCGGAGGTAGTCTGCCAGGGCGTTGCCGATATCGGCGTCTTCCGCGGCGACGATGCGGGGCAGCGCTTCGAGGACGGTCACCCGCACGCCGAGCCGCGCGAACATCTGGGCAAGCTCGAGACCGACCGTGCTTCCGCCGATCACGATGAGGGATTGGGGAAGGCGCTCCAACGCCATCGCCGACGCGTTGTCCAGGTAACCGGCCTCGGCGAGCCCCGGGATCGGCGGTGCCCAGAGAGAGGAGCCCGTGGTCACCACGATCTTGCCCGCCGTGAGCGTGCCACCGCTGGCAAGTCGAACCTCGTGAGCTGAGACAAGCGTGGCGCGCTCCTGGAACAGCGTGATGGAAGGGTAGGCGCGCAGCACGTTCCAGTACTTCGTCTGCCGCAGCTCGGTCACGAGCGCATCCTTCTCGGCCCGCACCGTCGGCCAATCGGGCTGCCCATCGGTCGCGGGGATTCCCCGAAATCCGTGATGCACCCTGCGGTGCTTGGCCTCGGCCGCGCGGATGAGCGTCTTCGACGGGACACAGCCGACGTTTACGCACGTCCCGCCGAGCGTGCCGCCCTCGGCCAAAGCGACGCGGGCACCGAGGTCCGCCGCTTTGATCGCAGCGGCGAACCCCGCCGAGCCACCCCCTACGACCAGGAAGTCAAACTCGCTGCCTCTTGGGATCACCGTCGGCGCCTCCGTCACTGGCCGCCTCCGGGAGTCTTCGACGTGTCTGGCAGGATGGTGGCGCCGAAGCCCGTGAGCCTGGTGAGGTGAGCAGCAATCTCCGTCGGCTTGACGCGCCGTGGATCGTAGCGCACGACGCCAAGACTGTCATCCAGCGTCACGGTGGCGCTGTACACGCCCGGAAGCCGCTTCAAGGCGAGCCGCGCCGTCGTGGGACAGCTGCCGCACGTCATCTTGGAGATGTGAAGCCGAACGGTGGCCGTGTCCGGAGTCTGGGCCGCAATGCCCAGATTCTGCGCCCTTGCGTCCTGGAGTCCGCCGCCGCACAAGGGGCACAGGAAAGCCGCGCCCGTGAGTCCGGCGGCGACGAAGAGCCCTGCCTTGGCTGATGACAACATGTTCAACCTCCTGCGGGACGAGCCCGCCTGACGTACTTCCCCCAACGCCACTCCGGGACGAAGAAGAAGAAACAACTTCCCACCGCCACGACGAGGCCGATCGCGCCCCAGCGACTTGGCCCGAGCGGCAGGACGCCCGCCGAAGGAGCCGGCGGCGAACACGATTAGGGGCAGCTGCCAGAATACGAACCGCTCGACCTTTCGGCCGGTCAGATCAGGTTGCGCCGCCGCAGAGCCATCGGCCACGGTCAACCTCCTAGTTGAGGAGGAGCTTCGACCACCACGGGAACGTAAGCAGCGGAATCGAGGCGATGGTCGCCGTCCACAACGCCCACTTCATCCGGCGGCGGGCGATGGGCGAGGCACACAAGCTGCCAGGCTCGCACGCCCGCTTCTCCTCGCGCCGCAGCTCGACAAAGCCGAGGCCGAGCGCCAGCACGGTAACCGCGACGAAATAGGGCCGCAGCGGTTCGAACGTCGCGGCGAGCCCGGCGCCGCTGAGGCCGAGCGCGACGGCGACGAGGGGCCCAGCGCAGCAGAGCGTTGAAACCACCGCGGCAGCGACACCGCCCGTAGCCGCGAGTACGGTTTTAGTGACTGACGTCGTCATTGTGTTCCAAGACCTCCAGGATCGGGCACTCGTCCGTCGGCCGTCGGGCGGTACATGCCGCCGCGAGCCGCTCCAGGGTGCGCTTCATGCGTTGGAGATCGCGGATCCTTTGTTGGACGAGTTCGAGCTTGCTTCTGGTTTTCCGCTCGACGGCGTCACATGCGGCGCCGTGCCGCACGCGAAGGGCCAGGAGCTCCTCAATTTCGTGCAGCGAAAAACCGAGCTCCTGGGCTGCTTGATGAAGCGGAGGCGCGCTACGGCATCGGCGGTGTACTGACGGTAGCCGGCGGGCGTGCGGCGCGGGGTGGGGAAAAGTCCACGCCGCTCGTAGTAACGAATGGTCTGAACATTCACGTCGGCCGCGGTCGCGACTTGGCTGATAGAGAGTGACATTTTCGGCGTCCTGTGAATCTGGTTCAGTATAGACCATATACCTAGGTATAAGGTCAAGGGGGTTCTTTGTCATGAGTCAGCGAGTCTTCCCTCTTCCTGACCGAGCACACCGGCGACTGCCAGCCCGGAGGCGCCGCGTATCTCGTGATGAACGACGTCGATGCTCTGTTTCGCGAGATTAGCGGCCGTGGCATTACGCCAACCGAGCCGCCCGGCGACACGGAGTGGCACGCTCGCGAGATGACGGTCGTCGATCCCGACGGGAACAGGCTCCGGTTCAGCGCTCCAGCGACGCAGTAGCGGCTGCGAGAGACCGCCTTCAAGGCGGGGGAAACGTCAGCGAACCGAAGTGCACCAACGACTCATGGCGGGAGCAGCGTCAAATCCCGCCGTCCCCATTACAGTAGCGAAACAGCCCCGCAACGGCTCCCGTTGCAGGGCTGTTCTTTCGCCAGGCTGGCGGCGCTAGCCTAGGGCTGAATCGGGCATTTGAAGTCGTTCGCTGGAGCCCGCGTGGCTGTGACATCGCCCGCAGCGGCGGCGGCGAGCACCGCCGCCTCCGACGTCAAGACGTACGGTGTTAC
>Ga0209590_10000245_pt1 | contig 16295 bp, 17 predicted proteins | sample CZO8metaG_FD_188353 | JGI IMG/M metagenome (GOLD analysis project Ga0209590, IMG submission 188353) | Vadose zone soil microbial communities from the Eel River Critical Zone Observatory, Northern California, USA - CZOApr15con1.8 metaG... | ecosystem: Environmental > Terrestrial > Soil > Vadose...
AATCACCGGGGTGTCGCTGCGGGCCGCCTGGAGCTCGAGGGTACGGAGCGGGACGATGGGAATCCGCATTCCCATGGCGAGCCCGAGTCCGAATGACACGCCCACACGCAGTCCGGTAAACGATCCAGGACCAGTCGCCACCGCGACCCTGGTCAGCCTGTAGGGAGCCACGAGCGCGCGCATCCGCTCGATGAGCTGAGGGCTCCTCGCAGGCAGGAACACCTCCTGACGGACTGACCCCGATCCGTCCAGGATCGCCAGGGCGCTGACGGCCGACGAGGTGTCAACGACGAAGATCACGTTCGGTCCGGATGCGGCGACGGTCGCCGCCCAGGTGCTCGATGGAGATCATCGCGGCGTCCGCGCCGACTGTTCCCCTAATCCAATCGCCCCACTCGACGACCACCGCTCCCGCATCCAGCAGCTCGTCGATGCCGAGGTCGCGAAGCTCGTCGCCATTTTCCAGCCGGTACAGGTCGACGTGACCGAGCTGCAGGCGGCCGGGATAGATTCGGACGAGCTGGAAGGTCGGACTGGCTACCGGCGCGGCCGACCCGCTGCCTCGGGCGACCCCGCGCACGAACGTGGTCTTGCCCGCGCCGAGCTCTCCCCTCAGGAGGACCAGGTCGCCCTGGCGCAGGCGCCGGCCCAGCTCCTCGCCCGCAGCCTCGGTCTCCTCGGGTGACGAGGTCTCAAGCGAAGTGGTCATAGCCACGGACCTTCAGGTCGAGATCACGACCGTCTGAGCCGATGACGCGGACCCTTGGATCAATCGTCATCACCCCAATCGGCCGCACACCTGCGTGCACGACCTTGTCCTCGGGTCCGACGCACACCAGCTCGGCCTCTTCCCCACTCGCCAACGCGTCCTCGATCGTCGCGCCCGCAGCCACCGGCACGTCTGCTGCACGAATCAGGCATCCGACTCCCGACACGGCGGCATATTTCTCCATCTCGCGAACCAGCCCGTCCGAGATGTCGCCGCAGCTCAGCTCAGCCTGGTTGAGCACGCTGCCCTCCGCGAACTTCGGCTCCAGGAGAAGGACGCGCCGCTCACGCAACGCCACCGCGGCGGCGCCGAGCGGGCCTGTGACCCCGACGACCCAGCCCGGCCGAATGTGTGCGCGGGCCAATGGCACCAGGCTCGTCGTCCCAAGGACCGTCAGGGTCAGCACGCCGGGTCCGTCGATGGCGGTCGTGTCCCCGCCCGCGATGGCAACGTCAAACCGATCAGCCAGCCGCCGGACGCCCTCATACAACCCCGTGACGGTTTCCACGGACCACGATTTCGGGGCTGCGAGCGCCACCAGGGCGTACTTCGGGTGGGCGCCTTTGGCGGCGAGATCACCCAGCGCCAGGGCCAGGGCACGATGGCCCGCGTCCGCCGCGGTCATCCAGGCAAGGTCGAAATGGACTCCCTCGACAGAGGTGTCGCAGCTGGCGACCACATAGTCTTCGGGGTAGTCGGGGTCGAGGCTCGGCCAGACCGCCGCATCATCTTCACCCGCAACCACTGCGTATCCGGTTGTCGTCAGGTAAGGGAGGATCCTGCGCAGCAGCTCGCTTTCGCCGAGGCCTCCAATCTTCATCAGTCGATCAGCATCGCACGGAGGCGGCGGGCGGCTTGTTCGGGGTCGGGTGCATCTGCCAGAGCCCGGATGGCGCAGACGCGGCGTAGCCCCAGCGCCGTCAGCTGGGCGACGTTCGCCTCCTCGATGCCCCCGATCGCAAATACCGGCACGTCGACCGCTGCCGTCACCGCCTTCACCCCGGCGGGACCGATGACGCCTTTCTCCTTTTTCACCGGCGTCGCGAAGGCCGGGCCGCTGCCGACATAGTCCGCGCCGGCGTCCACGGCCGACCTGGCGGTGTCCGGGTTCGACGCCGACGCGCCGATGAGAAAGCCGTCATGGGCGAGTCGGCGGGCCGCGCCGACGCTCAGGTCGTCCGGGCCCAGGTGCACTCCGTCGGCGGCGGCGATCAGCGCGATGTCGACGTGGTCGTTGACGATGAACAGCGCCCCGGCCGCGGTCGTCAGGTCGCGCAGCTCGAGGGCCAGCTCGAGCAGCTCAAACCTCGGCAGCGTCTTGTGGCGCAGCTGCACAATGTCCGCGCCGCCACGCAGCACCGCGCGGGCGTGGTCGACGACCTGTTCCCGGGCGCGATCGGGGGTGATGACGTAGAGCCGGGCCGCCTCCAGACGCGAGTGGGTGTCTACGGCTACGTCAGGATCTGGCGGAGCTTCTCGCGGAAGGCTTCGGGGGCCTTGTCTTGCTCGCAACAGACTTTGACGAGCCGCTTCATGCTGGCCTGGAACTCGTAGTTGTCGGCGCAGGGGGGACAGCCCTCCAGGTGGAGCTGCAACTCCAGCATCTCGGTGTTGCTGAGCTCCCGATCCAGGTAGCTGTCCAGCTTCTCGCTACAGTCACTGCAATTCATTGTTGGGCACCTCCTTGGTGCCGTTGGCGCGCACGATACCGGATTCGACCGCGTACTCATAGAGGGATTTCTGCAGCTGCTGCCGGGCCCGGTGCAGCCGGGACATGACGGTGCCGATGGGCACGCCAAGCGTCTGCGCCGCATCCTTGTACGAGAAGCCTTCGACGTCGACCAGCAGCACCACCTCCCGGTGCAGCGGGGGCAGCTTTTCGACCGCGGCGACGACCTCGGAAGCGGCCAGCTTGTCGAGCACGTCCGCCTCCGGCTTGGCGCCTTCATCGCGGAGCTTGTCGTAGAGGACGAACTCACCGACGTCGTCGAGGCTGACGTCCTCTTTTCGGGAACCCTTGAAGCGGTCCCAGAAGAGGTTGCGCATGATCGCGAACAGCCACGCCTTCATATTGGTGCCCGCCTGGTAGCTGTGCTGGTAGCGCAGGGCGCGCAGGTATGCCTCCTGGACCAGGTCCTGCGCCGAATCGGGGTCGCGCGTCAGCCGGAGCGCACCCCGGTACAGCGTGTCTAGATGTGTCAATGCCTCTTCCGCGAAGGCAGTTCGAGCGGGACTTTCCGCCATCAGTACTGCCAGTTTAGATACACCTGCCTCGCGAGACCTTGAACCCCGGAGTGGGTGTCGCTATTCCTTATAGCGTCTCTTCACTCGAGGGCCGATTGCGGTGAGCACCTCGTAGGAGATGGTGCCCGACCACTCCGCGACCTCTTCGGCGGTGATCCGATCGTCGCCGTCGGCGCCGATAAGGGTCACGACGTCGCCCACGTCGACGCCCGGCACGCCGGTGACATCGACGGTGATCGCGTCCATGCTCACCGCGCCGATCAGCGCGGCCGGTCGCCCCCGCACGAGCACATGGCCCCGGTTGGCGCGGGCGCGCATCACCCCATCCGCGTAGCCGATGGCCACGGTGGCGACACGCGCGTGGTTTCGCGCGGTCCACATGGCGCCGTAGCCAACCGTGTCTCCCGCCGCGAGGGTCTTCACGTGAGTCACGACCGAGCGCAAGGCGAGGGCCGGGCTGGCGCCGGGCCAGTCGCAGCCGTAGAGCGCTATCCCGGCGCGCACCGCGTCCAGCGCCATCTCTGGGAACCTGTACGCCGCCGCCGAGCCGCATGCATGACGCAGGCCTGGTTCGACGCCGAGGGTGCCCACCGCCGCCAGGAAGCGATCGAACTGCGAGCGCGTCATGGCCTCGTCCGTGCCGGCCGATGCAAAATGAGTCCAGGTGCCGGCCAGTCGAAGGCCCGGCGAATCGTTGATGAACTTCGCCAGCGGCGCGGCTTCGTGGGGCGCGGAGCCGAAGCGTCCCATGCCGGTGTCGATCTTCAGGTGCACTGGAACGACCTCGTCGCTATCGCCGAGAGCGCGCGCGAAATCGAGGCTCGACACCCCAATGCTGAAGCCGCCGGCTGCGGCCGCTGGCGCCTGGTCCGGGACGAGGCCGCCCATGACCAGGATGCGTTCCACGTGGGCCAGGCCGGTGAGCTCGCGCGCCTCCTCGAGGGTGGCCACCGCGAGCCACGTGGCGCCGCCACCAAGCGCTGCCCGCGCGACCGGCACCGCGCCGTGACCGTATCCGTTCGCCTTCACGACGGCCATCAACCGGGTCCCGGGCGGCACATGGGCGAGGATGCGGGCCGCATTTGCGCGCACCGCGCGCAGGTCGATGTCCGCCCAGCGAAGAGCGGTAATGCTCAGAGGCCGCCCTGGCGGAGCGCGTGCATGACGAGGGGGAGCTCCGGGAGCAGGTCGCTGGCGAGCAGCCCGGCATCGCCGAGGCGCTGCGAGATGCGACGCCCGGCGGCGGCGTGGACATAGACGCCGCTCACGGCGGCGGTATACGGATCCGAGCCCTGCGCGATGAGCGCGGCGATCACACCGGATAGGACATCGCCGGTCCCGCCGGTGGCCAGCGCCGGGACCTCATGAGGATCCTCGCTGAGACGCCCGTCAGGATGAGCGACCAGCGTGTGCGCGCCCTTGAGGACGATGATCGCCCCCCACTCCTTGGCCGCCCTGCGCGCGGCGCCGGCCCGGTCCACCTGGATCGCCTCGGTGGTCTTGCCCAGCAGCCGCGCCATCTCGCCCGGGTGCGGCGTCAGGATGCGATTCTTGCCGAGGCGGGTCTTCTTGCGAGCGGACTCGGCGAGGGCGTTCAGCGCATCAGCATCCAGTACCAGCGGGCATTCCGCGCGCAGTGCCAGGTCAAGGATCAAGCGCCAGGTCGAGCGGTCGCGGCCCAGCCCCGGCCCGATGACGCCGACCTCGGCGGTGGCCAGCTGGCGCAGCACGGAGTCGTACGCGGCGTGGCCGACAGCGCCCGGCGCCACCTCTTGCACCGGCGTGGCCATGACCTCGGTGCACTTGGCGGCCAGGATGGGATAGATGGTCTCGGCGACCAGGAGCCTGACCAGGCCGGCGCCGGCGCGGGCCGCGCCGGTGCCGGCGAGATATGCGGCCCCTGTGAAGCCGAGGCTCCCCGCGAGCACCACGACCGTCCCGAAGGTGCCCTTGTGGGCGTCGCGCGGGCGGTCGGGCAGGATGACCGCTTCAGGCGCGGGCAGAAGGATGTCCGCGATATCCGGCATCTCGAGGTGCGAGGTCGCGACGGCCAACCCGCTGTGGTGGGTGATGCTCACCTCCACGCGCGCGCCGCGGTGGTCGCCGAGGAGCCTCACCCTCGGCGCACCGGCTGGGCCCGGCAAGACCTCGATGCGCCGGCGCGGGAAGCAGATGCCGGTGCCGTCGAAGCACTTGATCACGGCCTCCTTGGCCGCCCAGCGCCCGGCCAGCCGTTCGGAGTTGGTGCCCGTGTAGGCGAGCTCGGCGGGGGTGTAGACCTTGTTCAGGAAGCCGCGGCCGGACCGCTTGACCGCGAGGGCGATCCGCTCGACCGAGACGGCGTCGACACCGATGCGCTGCATGACCTCATTTTCTTCGCTATTCGACCGTGACGCTCTTGGCCAGGTTGCGAGGCTGGTCGACGTTCTCGCCCAGCTCGACCGCGACGTGGTACGCGAACAGCTGCAGCATGACTGTGTTCAGGATCGCGGCCGAGACTTCCTCCACCTCCGGCATCTCGAACACCTCCGTGGCCACGCCGTCCAATGACCTGTCGCCTGTGGTGATGAGTGCGAGCACTGGCGCGTTGCGCGCCACGATCTCATGGACGTTGCTCACCATCTTGTCCTTGGTCGCGCTGGCGGTGCAGATCGCGATGACGGGAAACTTGTCGTCCAGCAGCGCGATGGGGCCGTGCTTCAGCTCGCCGCCGGTCGTGGCCTCGGCGTGGATGTATGAAATCTCCTTCAGCTTCAGAGCGCCCTCCAGGGCGACCGGGTAGCTCAGGCCGCGGCCGAAGTACATGAAGTTGCGGAAGGCGCTGTACCGCTGCGCAATCTTGGCGATCTCCTTCTCGCGCTCCACCAGCTCGCGGACCTGCTCCGGCAGTGCACGAAAGGCGGCCACGAGCTCGCGCCGTCGCTCGAGCGACACGCGACCGTTGACGGTCGCCAGGCGAAGGCTGAGCAGGCTGAGGCTGACCATGTGCGCGGCCAGGGTCTTGGTCGAAGCGACGCAGATTTCCGGTCCCGAGTGCAGGTAGATGGCGCCGTCAGCATCGCGAGCCGCCGAGCTGGCGAAAACGTTCGTGACGGCCACGGTCAGCGCGCCGCGCTCCTTGGCGCGGTGGAGGCCGACCAGCGTGTCCGCCGTCTCTCCTGATTGCGTGAGCACGACGGCCAGCGTCTTCGGTCCAAAAGTCGGCCGGCGGTAGCGGAACTCGGAGGCATCGACAGCGCGCGCGGGTATACCCGCCCAGTCCTCGATGAGGTACTCGCCGACCATGGCCGCGTGCCGCGACGTGCCCATGCCCAAAAGGACGACTTCCTCGTAACCCCGCAGCTTCTTGTCATCGACCTCGAACTCGCGGAAGGAGACGAGACCATCGTCGGTGAGCCGCCCGCGCATCGCGTTGGCGACGGCCTCGGGCGTCTCGTGAATCTCCTTGAGCATGAAGTGCGCGAATCCGCCCTTCTGCGCCTGGCTCACGTCCCAGTCGACGTGGATGAGCTTCGGATTGACCGTGATCCCGTCGAGGGTGGAGACCTCAGCTCCTAGAGGCGTGACCGCCGCCACCTCGCCCTCGCCGAGGACGAGGACGTGCTTGGTGTACGGGATGATCGCGGTGATGTCCGAAGCGATGTAGTACTCGTGGTCGCCGAGGCCGACGACGAGCGGCGCGTTCAGGCGCGCGCCGATCAGGAGCTCGGGGTCCTCGGTGGAGAACATCGCCAGGGCGTAAGCGCCATGGATGCGCTTCAGCGCCGCGCGCACGGCCGCGAGAAAGTCGCCCTTGTAGTTGGCCTCGATCAGGTGAGGCACGACCTCGGTATCGGTCTCCGACGTGAACTCGTGGCCTGCCGCCTCGAGCTCCGCCCTGAGCTCGGCGAAGTTTTCGATGATGCCGTTGTGGACGACGAAGATCTTGCCGTGGCAGTCCGTGTGCGGATGGGCGTTGATGTACGTCGGCTTGCCATGAGTGGCCCAGCGCGTGTGGCCGATTCCGAGGTGGCCGGTCGGCATGTTCGCCTGCAGCTTCTCGATCAGGGTGTCCACCTTGGCTTCTGACTTGGTCAGGCTCGTGTGGGTCGGCTGGCCCGGTTTGGGGAGCTCCAGCACGGCCACGCCGGCCGAGTCGTAGCCCCGGTATTCGAGGCGCTTGAGGCTCTCCATCAAGATCGGGGTGGCCTCGCGGTCGCCCAGGTAGCCGATGATGCCGCACATATCTATTCAGTAACTCCTAGCCCGGGTTTTCGACCCTTGCTTGAACGTGTTGGGCACGATCCAGGTTACGCCGCCGGCTAGGGCGAGGGCGAGGCGCAGTTCGGGTTCTTCGAGATCGAATACGTCACCCTGGCCGTGGCGGCTGTGCCCGTGACCCCAGTCGGGAGCGGTGGAATCGAGATCCTGAACGTGAAGTCAGAGGTGTGCTGGCTCAGATCGACAGCGGGCAGCGTGATCGTCGTGATGTTGGGCACCGCGTCGGATGGGCCGCTGAGGACGATCGTGCTCGGGTCGATGGCGATGTTCGTCACTCGGTAGCACGTGGGCGGGGGGTTCGATGGCGGCGCGTCGATGAGCGTGACCTGGCGGCTCGTCGTCCCAGATCTGGCCTCGACATGGATTGTCACCGTGTTGATGTTCAGGCCGACCTTAGGCACGGTGTATATCGTCAGGTCGATGGGAGTTCCGTTCTGCTCCCAGACGACCGGTACGCTCGGCAATTCATTCGGCGAGCCGGCGACCGGCACGGGATAGTCCGCGTAGGCCTTCAGATTCTCCTGCCAGCTGGCGGGGCCGTCAAACGTGACCGTGCAGGGCGGAGGCGGACCAGCGCATTGCGCCTCTTGCTTTGTGATCTGCCATCCCTGGGCGGCCCCCCTTGGGAAGCGAGCGATCACCGCGAGCTGGACCACGCTGCGCGTGTCGATGTTGAGCGAGATGGGGGTGGCCTGGACGGAGAGCCCGTTGATCACCGATTTCCCCACGAGATTCACCTTGACGCTGGGGCCGGTCGAAGCGGCCTTGCTGACGTCGGCAGTCGCCACCGTGTTGCCGAAGTTTGCCGCGCTGACCAGGTCGGCCAATCCACTGACGGTGACGGTCGTCTGCTTCGGAGGATTGATCAAGATCAGGCCTGACGGCACCGAGTAATTGATGCCCACCTTCATGGTTATCGACGTGGGTGGGTTCTGGGAGAACGCGACGGCGCCCAGCATCAGCACCGCCAGCCCCAAAGCCAGCAGCTTCAGCCTCCAATCGTCGGTGATCCAGCTCACTCGTCCCTTTCCTTGTTTCCGTGCTTGACCTTGTCTTTCTCGCCGACCTGCCCGTTGGTCTTGCCGTTGAGGAAGCCGAGGAGTCCGTTGGCGCGAGCCATGCGCGCCGGTACTTTCACGCTCACGCGGCGCCGCAATCCATCAGCGTCGAGGTTACGGGTGATCTTGCCCTCCTCGATCACCGAGATGGCTCCTGTCTCCTCAGAGACTACGAGCACCAGCGCGTCGGATGCCATCGATAGCCCAAAGGCGGCGCGGTGGCGGGTGCCCAGACGCTCTCGGACAACGCCCTCCTCCGGGAGTGGCAGCAAGCACCCGGCCGCGAGGATCTGGTTCCCGCGCACGATCACGGCGCCGTCATGCAGGGGCGAGTTGGGATAGAAGATCGACTGCAGAAACTCGGCCGAGATCTCGCCGTTGATGCGAACTCCGGTTGCCACGTAGTCTTCGAGACCGACGTCGCGCTCGAAAGCGATGAGCGCCCCGGTGCGCTTGGCGCTCAGGCGCTCCGCGGCCCTGATCGTCTCTGACATGGCCTGGCTGTACTCGGGCGTGCTAAAGGCCGACAGCGGGCGGCCGAGGCGGCCGAGGCGGCCCAGCTGATCGACGGCGCGCCGGAGCTCGGGCTGGAAAATCACGATGATGGCGATGCCCAGAAGGTAAGCGCCGTTCTTGAACAGCCAGGACAGCAGCAGCAGGTTGAAGGTGGTCGCCGTTGCGCCGATCAGCGCGAGCACGACCAGGCCGACCAGGATCTGCGTGCCCTGCGTGCCGCGCACGAGGCGCAGCACGTAATAAAGGATGACGGAGATGACCACCACGTCGATGACCTCCAGCCAGCTCAGGTGCCTGACCACCTCTTCGAACTGGACGAGGAGCGACTGGCTTTTGAGCCATTCCAACCAGGAATTGATCATCGTGGTCCTATGATCTCGGCGAGGAGCGCCATCTGCGCGTAGAGCCGGTTGCCGGCCTGGTCGAAAACGATCGAGCGCGGTCCATCGATGACCTCGTCGGTCACCTCCTCGCCGCGATGCGCGGGGAGGCAGTGGAGGAACACGGCGTCTTTGGCCACGTCCATGAGCCTCTTGTTGACCTGATAGGGGGCGAAGATCTTGCTTCGAGTTGCCCTCTGGTCCTCCTGTCCCATCGAGGCCCAGACGTCGGTGTAGATGGCGGTCGCGCCATCGAGGGCGGCCACGTCGTTCGAAATGAGCACTTGACTGGTGCCCGACCCGATCTTGCCCGCGCGCTCGAGGACCTGGTGCGTGGGTTCGTAACCGGGCGGCGTGATCACCGTCAGCCGGAACCCCAGCAGGGCTGCCGCTTCGATGAGCGAGGTGGCGATGTTGTTGCCGTCGCCGATGTAGACGACGCGCTGCTTGCCCAGTGGGCCGCACGCCTCCTCGAGGGTCATGAGGTCCGCCAGGATCTGGCATGGGTGCGAGCGATCGGTCAGCGCGTTGATGACCGGCTTCTCGGCGCCGGCTGCGAGCTCGACGAGATCCGCGTGGCTGCGCATGCGCGCGACGATCCCGTCCACATACCGATCGAGAACGCGAGCTGCGTCGTGGACCGTTTCGCGCCGGCCGAACTGGACGTCCTGCTCGCCCAGGGTGGTAGTCGTCCCGCCCAGCCTGGCGATCCCCACCTCGAACGACACCCGGGTCCGGTTCGACGGCTTCTGGAAGAGCATGGCGATGTGGCGGCCCGCCAACGGGCGCTCCGCCCACCGGCCGGCCTTGATGGCATGGGCGAGCGCCAGCACCGAGCGCAGCTCGGCCGGATCCAGATCCGCGACGTCCAGGAAGTCCCTTCCCCTGAGACTTGCCACTGCAGGGATCATGATGCCCCGACGGATCGCCGTTGCGTCTATAAGCGGGGTTTGGTCAGCTCGCCGGAGACGATCGGGGAGATGGTGAGGTCCCGGGCGGAGTCGAACTCGGGCAGCCTCGAGCGCAGCCCGGCATCATCCCTCAGGCGCAGGATCAGGTCACGGCAGGCGGCGGGCTCGAGCCCGAATTGGGCCGGCTTGAAGCCGAACTGAGGCTCGTTGCGGAGCCGGATCGTGAGGCGGTCGGTCACGCGGACTTTCGGCCACGAGTCGGGCTCCGAGAGCGTGATCGACTCCATGACGTCCCAGAGCGCCCGCATCTCGTGCCGGCCCTCGACGACCACGATTCGATCGCGGAAGAAGGCGAGCTTGCTCGCCGGCCAGCTGTTGACCTGGACTGCGGCCCAGATCGCGACCGCCGACGCCCCGATCGCACCCGCGCCGAGGGCGACGCCGGCAACCCAGCCCTCGGCCTCCGGGAGGCGCATGGCGACCACGGTCAGGCCACCGAAGACGAGCGCGCAGAGAAGGCTGGCCGCGCCCAGGGTGACGATCGAACGCCGCGACCGAACGTAGATCACCGAACAACCCCCACTGAGAGATAGTGTATGTCCGCGGGGGGCGCCTGACCACCCGGGCGAGGAGATAGGGATGGACGTAATCGCCGAGCGAGCCGACATCGACGCGACGGTCTCGGGCAAGACGATCTGTACGATCTTCGCCGATGCTGAAAAGCAGTGGGGCGACCGGCCCGCGCTGCGCTGGAAGCAAAACGGCGATTGGCAAATGCTCACGTGGACCGGCTATCGCGAGCAGGTCGCGGCCGTAACGCTGGCGTTGCGGGAGCTCGGCTTCGGCGCCGGCCAGTTCGGCCTGATCATGGCGCGCAACGTCCCCGAGCACGTCATCGCCGACCTCGGGATCGTGCATGCGGGCGGAGCTGCCATCAGCGTCTACAACACGCTTGCGCCTGAGCAGATCGAGTACGTCGCCAATCATTCCCAGGCGACGGTGGCGTTCGTCCAGGATGCGGCGTTCCTCGCGAAGTTCCTGGAGATCCGACCGTCGGTGCCGAGCCTTCGCCACATCGTCCTGATTCGTGGCGAGCCGCCAGAGGGCGTCATATCCTGGGATTCACTCGTCGCCAAGGGAGCCGCCGCGTATGCACGCGATCCGGCTGCGTTCGAGAAGTCATGGCGCGCGGTCGGGCCCGAGGACACGGTGAGCCTGATCTACACCTCCGGCACCACGGGGCCTCCCAAAGGCGTGATGTACTCGCACAACAACATCGTCTGGACCCTGGAGTCCGCTCGACGTGTGCTCGAGCTGCACAACGAGACGCTTTTGAGCTACCTGCCGCTCGCGCACGTGTCCGAGCGGTTCACCTCGCAGTGGGGCAGCATCTACAACGGGCATGAGGTCTACCTATGCCCTGATCCCGCCGAGCTGCTGCCATACCTGCTGGAAGCAAGGCCGACGGCCTTCGTCGGGGTGCCTCGGGTGTGGGAGAAGTTGATGGCGGGCATCAACGCCGGGCTCGGAGCGGAGCCGGACGAAACCAAAAGGCAGATGGCGCAGGGGGCGCTCGCAGCTTCGATGCAGGCGTACCGATTGAAGCGCGACGGGCAACCGGTGCCTGCGGAGCTCGCAGCTGTGGTCGAGCGGGCGCAGCCATTGTTCGCGTTACTCCGTGCCAAGGTCGGACTGGACCGCGTGCACCTCGCGGTCACGAGCACGGCGCCATGCCGTCCGGAGGTGCACGAGTTCTGGGCGGCGCTCGGGATGCCCCTGTACGAGGTATGGGGAATGAGCGAGCTCACCGGCCCGGCGACAGCGGTACCGATCGGAGACCACAAGGCCCCATCGATCGGTACGGCCCTCCCCGGTGTCGAGGTGCGCCTGGGCGACGATGGCGAGCTGCTCGTGCGCGGCGGCAATGTGATGGTCGGCTACTACCACGACCCGGTCAAGACCGCAGAGGCGGTCGATGACGAGGGGTGGGTGCATTCCGGCGACATCGCCGTGCTCGGGGCTGATGGCCACTTCCGGATCGTCGATCGAAAGAAGGAGCTGATCATCACATCGGCGGGCAAGAACATCTCGCCCGCCAACCTGGAGTCGCTCGCGAAGTCGAGCCCGATCATCGGCCAGGCCGTGGCGATCGGCGACGGTCGCAAGTTCATCTCGGTGCTCGTGGTGCTCGATCCCCAGGTGGCGCCACTGTGGGCGAAGGGTCATGGCATCGATTCGTCGACCTCGCTCGCGGAGCTCGCGGAGCATCCCGCGACTGTCGCCGAGGTGCGTCGCGCGCTCACGGTCGCGAACACGCATCTGTCGCGTGTCGAGCAGTTCAAGCGGTTCACCATCCTGCCCACGGAATGGTCGCCCGAGTCCGAGGAGCTCACGCCGACGATGAAGCTCAAGCGCCGCGTGATCGAGTCGAAATACCGGCCGCAGATCGACGCGATGTACGCGAACCCCGCGGGCGGCAGCGCGGTCGACCCCGACTACGACGCACACGGCAAGGCGGAGGAATGAGCGCCGGCCGTTCTTAACAACCTGGGTTGGCGCGCCCGTCGTCGCCGCCGAGAATCCACATCCGACCCTGTCATGCAAGCCCAGGAGGAACGTGGATGAAAGAGAAGGCGCCCGTCGTCAAGCAGCTCTACCGGCTCAGCATCGAGCCTCGCGTCGTCGAGCAGCTGGCCAAGCTCGCGGAGCGGCTGCGCGAGCCACGCAGCCGGCTGGCAACCCGGCTTTTCACAGAAGCCGTCATGGGTGCGAAGTTGCCCAGACGCTAGGTCGTTGGGCATCTGAATCACCCGGTGCTAGCGGTACGGTCGGGTGAGCTTCTCCAGTTCGTCGAGCCTGGCGAGCGCCTGGTCGCGTCCGTCGGGCGGAACGTACCAGATGCAGCGGTCGACGCCCGCGTTTTGCATCTTTTCGATGTCGTCTTTGGTGGCAGCCGGATATACGGTGAGCGGGATGTCACCTCGGCCGGCCGCCTTCGCAAGCTCACGCAGCTCAGCGAGCCGGCTGAGGACGTCGCCGCGATTCGGCATCCACCCGTCGGCATAGGCCACGACTCGCTTCAGGACATTGGGTCCGCTGCCCCCCAGAATGATCGGCGGGTGCGGCTTCTGGACCGGCTTGGGCCAGCACCACACGGGTCCGAAATCCACCATCTCGCCGTGGTACTCGGAGACGTCCTGGGTCCAGATGGCCTTCATCGCCTCGACCCGCTCGCGCAACAGCGTCCAGCGCGTGGAGAAATCGGTCCCGTGGTTGGCCATCTCCTCCTTGTTCCAGCCGCCGCCGATGCCGAAAAGAAATCGGCCTTGGGAAACGTGGTCGAGGCTGGCCACCTGCTTGGCGGTGTGAATCGGGTCTCTCTCGATGACCAGACATATGCCGGTGCCGACCCTCAGCTGTTTTGTCGCCAGCGCGGCGGCCGTGAGGGCGATAAAAGGGTCCAGCGTGTGCCAGTAGTGCTTGGGGAGCTCGGCGCCACCGGGCCATGGGGTTTCCCGGCTCACGGGGATGTGCGAGTGTTCGGCCACCCACAACGATTCGAAACCCGCCTGCTCAACCGCGGGGCCGAGCTCCGTCATCGGGATGGCGTAATCGGTGGGAAAGATGGCGATGCCGAACTTCACGAGCTAATCGTGACGGGTATCGGGTCCAGGATGCATGGAAACCGCGGAGGGGATGCCCGCAGCCTTACGGCACTCCGCCACGGCTGCCCGTGCGGAATCCCGACCTAGTTCGTCAGCTTCGTTTGCAGGAGCGCGATCGTCGACGAAGGCAGGCCCGCCGCTTCGAGGTATCCCTCGACCCCGCCCCACTTTTGGTTGACGTGGTCCAGCGTGCCCAACATCCATTCCGGTGGGCAGCGCAGCTCGTCACGCATTGACTGCAGCCGCTCGGGCAAGGCTTTCGACAGCCACTCTTCATAGCGGCCGGCCAGCTGGAGGTCGGTCTCAGCGTAGTCGGCCCCGATCGCCTCGGGCTCGACACCGGCGAGTGACAGAATCATCGCCGCGACCAGGCCCGTGCGATCTTTGCCGGCGAAACAGTGGAACAGCACCGGGCCGTCGGCCGCAGCGATGGCATCGAATATCGCCCCCATGCCTCGCTGCCGGTGTTCGAGCATCAGGACATAGCGCTCCGGCATCGTCGGCGCTTGATTGAGGATCGCTGCTGTCGCGTCGTCGATGAGCGGCAGATGGCGGTAGGCAGGCGATGTGCTCCCAGCCTCTCTCCCCTGCGGCGAGATGGGGGTGCTGCTCTGGAACTCAGAGAACGGAGGGCCGGGTGAGCCCTTGACCTCTGCCTCGCTGCGAAGGTCGATGACCGTGGTGACGCCGTAATCGATCATCGCCTGCCGTCCCTCTGGGGTCAGGCTGGCGACATTGTCGGAGCGGACCATGACGCCCCTACGGGTGCGTCCACGACGAGCGGGCAGACCGCCCAGGTCGCGGGTGTTCCGGCAGTCAGGCCAGTCGAGCCGGCGAGAAGGAGTCGACCCGTCTACCGTTTCGTGTACTGGGGTGCTTTCCGCGCCCTCTTCAGTCCGTATTTCTTGCGCTCCTTCATGCGCGCGTCACGCGTCAGAAGGCCCGCCTTCTTGAGCGCAGGACGGAAGTCAGGGTCGAACTTGATGAGTGCGCGCGCGATGCCGTGCGAGATCGCTCCGGCCTGGCCGCTCGTCCCCCCACCAATCACTTTGACGCTGATATCGAACTTGCGCTGCGTGCTCGTCACACGCAGTGGAGCCAGGGCCGCCATCTCGAGAACGCGGCGGCCGAGATAGGCCAGCGGGTCCTTGTCGTTGACAGTTACCCGGCCCTCGCCCGGCTGAATTCGCACGCGGGCGATCGCGTTCTTGCGCCGGCCGGTGCCTCGGTTGAACGTCTCAGCCAATCTTGATGTCCCCTCTCTCATCGAACGTGATGACCTTCGGTTTTTGCGCAACATGTCCGTGGTCGGGTCCGGCGTAGACACGAAGTCGCTTCAGCATGTCGGCGCCCAGCGTGTTCCGCTGCAGCATTCCACGCACCGCGTTCGTGATTGGAAACGTCGGGTCGAGCTCCTGAGCCTTCCCAAGCGTCCGCGTGCGCAGTCCACCCGGGTAGCCCGTGTACCGGGTGTATTCCTTGCCCAGGAGCTTGGCGCCGCTGACCTTGACCTTGGAAGCGTTGATCACGACCACGTGGTCGCCGGTGTTCAAATGCGGCGTGAACGTGGGCTTGTGCTTGCCACGCAGGATCTTGGCCACCCTGCTCGCGAGGCGGCCGAGGACCTGATCCGTGGCATCGACCACAAACCAATCGCTCTTCAAATCCGCGGCTTTCGCCGTCCAGGTCTTCTGTTTACTCACCTAAGTTGCTCAGTAAATCACTTCCATCAATGTCAGGCCCCCCGCGGGAGCCGTTTTCGGCGCCAGACGCCGATCTCGTGCCCTCAGCACCTCGCCGATCCATTCCGGCTGCCGCCGGCCTCGGCCCACCTCCGCCAGCGCACCCGCGATGCTGCGCGCCAGGCCTCGCAAGAACCCTTCGGCCACCAGCTCCAGCTCGACGAAATCGCCTCGCCGCACCACCTTCGCGGAGCGCACCTCTCGCACTCTCGCGTCGGCCGGCTCCGAGGCGGAGCAGTAACTGGTCCAGTCGTGCCGGCCCACCAGCGGCTGCGCCGCGCGCGACATCGCGGCGACGTCGAGCCGGGCGCCCACATGCCAGCATCGGCCCCACTCGAGCGCCGGCCTGGCCGGGCGGTCGAGGTAGCGGTAGCGGTACCGGCGCCAGCGCGCCGAGTAACGAGCGTGGAAGTCATCCGGCACGACCTCGGCGCTGAGCGCGGCCACGTCCTCCGGCAGCCGGGCGTTCAGAGCCGCCACCAGTCGCGGTGGCGTGATGCGCCCTTCGAACCGGAAGTTCACGACCTGGCCCTCGGCGTGGGCGCCGGCGTCCGTGCGTCCCGCCGCATAGACCGTGTGCTCCTTGCCTGTCAGCTCGCTCAGCGCCCGCTTCAGCTCGGCCTCCACGGTTCGCCCGCGCGCCTGCTGCTGCCAGCCGGCAAACCCGCTTCCGTCGTACTCGAGCACGACCTTGATATTCACTTTTGAACCGAAATACAACAGCTAGTCGACGAGTTCGATGATCACCAT
>Ga0209590_10000246_pt1 | contig 16278 bp, 11 predicted proteins | sample CZO8metaG_FD_188353 | JGI IMG/M metagenome (GOLD analysis project Ga0209590, IMG submission 188353) | Vadose zone soil microbial communities from the Eel River Critical Zone Observatory, Northern California, USA - CZOApr15con1.8 metaG... | ecosystem: Environmental > Terrestrial > Soil > Vadose...
GCACGCGTACATCCCGCAGGAATATCTACCGGAGGTGTTGCGGGGGGCGAGCTGGTATCAGCCCACGGCCGCGGGGTACGAGAAGACGATCGGAGAGCGGATGGAGTTCTGGAAGCAGTTGAAAGAGCGGATCGAGCGGGAAACGGGAAAGGGGAAACGGGAAACGTGATGCCACGATGCTCCACGTTTCCCGTTTCCCGTCTCCCGCTTCCCGTGGTGTTGTTATGCCTTTCCTGCGCCACCCTCGGCCGCCTGGCGTTCACCGACCCCGACGTCGGGCTGCAGGAAATCGCCGTCACCGGGATCGGTCTGACGGGCGGTACGTTTGAGCTGGCGTTCGACGTCTACAACCCGAACGACTACCGGATCCGCTCCACCCGGCTCGAGGTCGGGATCGATCTCGAAGGAACACATTTCGGCGACGCCTTGCTCGACCGGCCGCTCGACCTATCTCCCACCAATCACAGTCGCATCGTGGTTCCCGTGCGCTTCGAGTGGGCGGGCCTCGGGGCGGGGGCGAAGGCGCTGCTCACACATCGGGCGGTCGGGTATGGGGTGACCGGGCGCGTGCTGCTCGACACCCCGCTTGGGGAGAAAACGGTCGCGCTCCACGGCACGGGCAACGTGCCGTTGCGGAAGCTGATCCGCTAACTTGACATCTGGACCTGTGGCACCCGGGGAGGTTCAGGCATCCGACAGCTAATCGACATCCAGCCACCCAGCGAGCGCGCCTTCCTGGTCGGCGCCCCGCGGAAGGGCTCCGCGGACGCGGTGCAGGTGGAGGATCATCTCGACGAGCTCTACCGCCTGGCGGACACGGCGGGCGCCGAGGTGGTCGGGCGGACGCACCAGCGGGTCGAGGCGCCCAGCCCCAACTTCTATCTGGGGCAAGGAAAGGTCGAGGAGCTGAAAGGCGTGCTGCAGCAGGCCCGCTCCACGCTCGTGCTGTTCGACGAGCCGCTGTCGCCGGTGCAGGGGCAGAACCTGGAGCAGGCGCTGGCCTTGCGCGTGATGGACCGCACCGAGCTGATCCTCGACATCTTCGCGACGCGTGCTCGCTCGGCCGAGGCCAAAATGCAGGTCGAGCTGGCGCAGCTCGAGTATCTGTTGCCGCGGCTGACGCGGATGTGGACGCACTTGTCCCGCATTCGGGGCGGTATCGGCCTGCGGGGACCGGGCGAGACGCAGCTCGAGACCGACCGGCGCGTGATTCGGAAGAAGATCGCCACACTGCGTCGCCGACTCGAGGACGTGGCCGATCATCGCGCCAATCAGCGTCAGGGGCGGCGCTCCCTCCCCACGGCCACGCTGGTCGGCTACACGAACGCCGGGAAGTCGAGCATCCTGCGCGCCCTCTCGGGCGACGACATCTTCGTCGAAGACCGGCTGTTCGCGACCCTCGACACGCTCACTCGCGAGGTGGACGTGGGCGGTGGCTATCGCTTCCGTCTCACCGACACGGTCGGATTCATCCGGAAGCTGCCCCACCACCTGGTCGCCTCATTCCGCGCGACGCTCGAGGAAGCGCGCGACGCGGACATCCTGCTGCACGTCATCGACGCGGCGCACCCCCGGTGGGAAGAACAGACGCAGGTGGTCGAAACCGTGCTCGAAGAGATGGGCTTGTACGCGGGGGCAGGGGGTCCGGAGCGCAAGCGCGTCGTGTACGTGTTCAACAAGGCGGACTTACTGCCTGAACCCGCGGGGTTCCTCGCGCAGGTACGCGAGCAGTACCCGCACGCCGTGCTGGCGTCGTGCGTCCCGCCCTCGGCCAACCGCAGTTCCCAGGCAACTGGGGTGGACGGCTTGCGGAGCGTGCTGCGCGCATCCGCGCAAGCGCTCCGTCCGATCGCTCGGATCCGCGTCCCCATCGGCAACGGTAAGCTGCTCGCCACCCTGCATCGCGATGCGGAAGTGATGGCGGAGGCTCAGGTGGACGGCGTGGTCGAGGTGACCGCCCGCGTCGAGGCGTGGCTCCTCGGGAAGCTGCGGCGCTACGGCGTGGGCGTGGAGATCGGGTCGTAGGACGCGGGCCGTCACCGACGTGCATGACAATCCGGCGCAAGCGCAGAACGTGGTGCCGTTCACGCAGTTCGCGACGGACTTGGCGAACGGCACGCTGCCGGACTACTCGTTCATCGTCCCGAATCTGTGCAACGACGCTCACGACTGCTCGCTGAACACGGCGGACAGCTGGCTGCAGCAGAACATCGACCCCCTGGTCCGGAGCGCGTTCTTCCAACAGAACAACTGCCTGTTGATCATCACGTTCGACGAGGCGGGCGGCGACAACACCAACGGCGGCGTGACCTCATTCCCCAGCGATGCGGCCGCGGCGCCCGATATGAGCGAGTTCTTCACGCCGTGAGGCGCACACCCACTGACGGACGTTGCGTGTCGGGACGTCGCGAGCTTCGATGCCGGTCCCCTAAGTATCGCGCGAGCAACACATGGCATTGTAGGCAAGATCTCGTGACCTAGGTCACCGCCGTGCATGCGAGGCGGCCGATAGTTTGCCGCCTGAGAGCACGCTGCTCAGAGCAAAACCGCCGAAAGGCGGTGACGCAGAGCCACGGGGCTACAGCGGGTCACTCCGCCACGCTCGCCGGGCCGCCAGCGACCGACACGGGTCGACGTTGGCGGCCCGGTTTGCGTTCGGATCTTCTGGAGGAGTGCAATGCCGTTCGCCTTCAAGCTGGCCTATCGCCTCGCGCGGCTCAAACACCGTACGGTCGCTGGCGCGGCCGCGGCTGGCGCCGCCGCGGTCCTGCTGAGCTGCGAACTCCCGGTCCGTGTCGCTGAGCCGAACGCAACCGTCAATCAGCTGATCATCACTCCCCACGTCGTCACGCTGCAGCTCAATCAAGATCAGGATTTCGAGGCCGTCGGCCTGAGCGCTGCGGGCGATACGACGCCGAGCACGGTCAGCTGGGACGTCACAGGCGGGACCTTCACGGACATGGGCGCGAGCGGCGGTCGTCATTACGGCCACTACCATGGGGGCGCGTGCGGGAGCTTCAAGGTCGCGGCGACGAGTCATCCCGACGGCAAGACGGACACGGCGACCGTGAGTGTCGCCGGCTGCACGGTGTCGGTGGCGTCGGTGACGGTGAGTCCGGGCGCGCCGACCGTGCAGGTCGGTCAGACGGTGCAGCTCACCGCGACGCCGAAGGACGCGAACGGCAATCCGTTGTCCGGCCGGGTGGTGACCTGGTCGAGCGACAACACATCCGCGGCGACGGTGGACGGCAGCGGCCTGGTGACCGGTGTGGCGGCCGGCTCGGCGACGATCACGGCGACCAGTGAAGGACAGAGCGGCACGGCGTCGGTCACCGTGTCGACCGTCCCGGTCGCCTCGGTGACGGTGAGTCCGTCGCCCGCGAGCGTCCAACAGGGCGCAACGGTGCAGCTCACCGCGACCCCGAGGGACGCGAACGGCAATCCGTTGTCCGGCCGGGTGATTTCCTGGTCGAGCGACAACGCGGCGGTGGCCACGGTGAGCGGCAGCGGGCTCGTCCGCGGTGTGGCGGCGGGGTCGGCGACGATCACGGCCACGAGCGAGGGGCAGAGTGGTACGTCATCCCTCACCGTGACGCCCGTGCCGGTGGCCTCGGTCACGGTGACGCCGAGCTCGGCGACCGTCGCGATCGGGCAGACGGTGCAGCTCACGGCCACGCCCAAGGACGCGAACGGCAATCCGTTAACCGGCCGGGTGATCAGCTGGTCGTCGAGTGACAACACCATCGCCACGGTAAGCAGCAGCGGGCTGGTGACCGGTGTGGCGGCGGGCTCGGCCACGATCACCGCGACGTCGGAAGGCAAGAGTGGGACGTCGGTGGTCACGGTATCGGTGCCCGTGGCCTCGGTGACGGTGAGCCCGGCGGCGGCGAGCGTGCAGGCGGGGCAGACCCAGCAGCTCACGGCGACGCTCAAGGACGCCAACGGCAACGTCTTGACAGGCCGGACGGTGACGTGGTCGAGCAATAACACGCCGGTCGCCACAGTGAACGGCACGGGGCTCGTGACCGCGAAGGTCGCCGGCTCGGCGACGATCACCGCCACGAGCGAGGGCCAGAGCGGCACGGCGTCCATCACCGTGACACCCGTGCCGGTGGCCTCGGTGACGGTCACCCCAGCGTCGGGGAGCGTGGCGGTGGGGAGCACGTTGCAGCTCACCGCGACGCCCAGGGATGCGAACGGGAATCCGTTGACGGGCCGGGTCATTACCTGGCAGGCCAGCAACAACGCGATCGCCAGCGTGAACGGCAGCGGGCTCGTGAGCGGCGTGGCGGCGGGCGGGCCGGTGACGATCACCGCGACGAGCGAAGGGCACAGCGGCACGGCGGCGGTGACGGTGACGACGTCCAGCGGCGCCCAATTCGGGCACGTGTTCGTCGTGACGGAAGAGAACACCGACTACGTGGACGTCACGAGCTCGTCGATGCCGTACCTCACCGGCCTGGCAGCGCAGTACGGGCTGGCGACGCAGTACTACGCCAATACGCACCCGTCGATCGGCAACTACTTCGAGCTGGCGACGGGCCAGGTCCTCACGAACGACGACGGCTCGTCGACGATCGAGAACGTGCCGAACATCGTGCGTAGCCTCGTCGCCGCCGGGAAGACCTGGAAGTCGTACGCGGAGAGCATCCCGAACGCCTGCTATCTCGGCGGGGACACGGGGAACTATGCGCGCAAGCACAACATCTTCCCGCTGCTCTCGGATGTGGCGAACGACCCGACGGGGCAGGGGTGCAACAACGTCCCCTTCACGCAGTTTGCGACGGACCTGGCGAACGGCACGCTGCCTACGTTCTCGAACATCGTGCCCAACCTGTGCAACGACGCGCACGACTGCTCTTTGAGCACGGCCGACGGCTGGCTCCAGACCAACATCGCGCCGCTGATCGCCAGCCCGGTGTTCCAGCAGGATGGTCTCCTGATCATCGTGTTCGACGAGTCGGGCGGCGATAACACATTAGGCGGTGGGCGGGTCGCCTGGGTGGCGGTCAGCCCCAAGTCGAAGCGCGGATACCAGTCCACGACGACGTACCAGCACCCGAGCACGTTGCGGCTCATTCTAAAAGGCCTCGGCGTGAACGTCTTCCCCGGCGCTTCGGCCACGGCGCCCGACATGAGCGAGTTCTTCAATCCGTGACGCGCATACCCACATAGGGAGCGAGACCCATGACGTTCAAACACAAGCTGTCGTGCCGACTGGCCCTGCTCAAGGACCGAGTCGTCCTAGCGTCCCTGGCGGTGCTCGTCACGGCGGCGATCGTCGCGTGCGAGCTGCCGGTCCGCGTCACCGACGCAGGCAGTACGATTGCGAACCTGCTGGTCTCCCCCAAAACTCTCACGCTGCGCCAAAACGCGACCACCGATTTCACGGCTGTCGCGTTCATGAGCACGGGCGACTCGGCGACGGTGGCGGTGAGTTGGAGCGTGACGAGCGGCAGTATCATCGACACGAGCAGCAACGGCAAGCGCCATTACGGCCACTACAAGGCAGGGCCGAATCCCGGCCAATACAAAGTCGTCGCGACCGGCAACCCGGGCGGCGTATCGGACACGGCGCTCGTCACGGTGACGCTGGCGCCGGTGTCCGCGGTGAGTGTGGCGCCGACGGCGGCGACCATCCTGGTGGGCGCGACGACGCAGCTGCAGGCCACGACGACCGACTCCCTCGGCAACGTGCTGACGGGTCGCACCGTGACGTGGGCGAGCAACAACTCGGCGGTGACCGTCGGCGGCAACGGCCTCGCGACGGGTGCGGGAACGGGCTCGGCCACGATCACGGCGACGAGCGAGGGGAAGAGCGGGACCGCGACCATCACGGTGACGAACGTGCCGGTGGCGACGGTCACGGTCACGCCCACGTCCGCCAACCTGCAAACAGGACAGACGGTGCAGCTTACCGCGACGGCGAAGGATGCCAGCGGCAACACGCTGTCGGGGCGTGTGATCACGTGGACCAGCACCAATACGTCGGTCGCGACCGTCAACGGGAGCGGCCTGGTCAGCGCTGCAGGGGCCGGGTCCGCCACGATCACGGCGACGAGCGAGGGACAAAGCGGCACGTCCAGCGTTACGGTGACCTTCGTGCCGGTAGCATCGGTAACGGTCAGCCCGACATCGGCGAGCTTGCAGGTCGGGCAGACCACCCAGCTCACGGCGACGCCGAAGGACGCGAATGGCAACCCGCTCACCGGCCGCACGGTGACGTGGAGCAGCAGCGACACGACGATCGCGAGAGTGAGCGCCAGCGGGCTGGTGACGGGCCGGGCGGGAGGCACCGCCACGGTCACGGCGACGAGCGAGGGGAAGAGCGGTACGTCCGCGATCACGGTGACGGTAGTGCCGGTGGCGACGGTCACGGTGAGCCCGGCGTCGCCAAGCGTGCAAGTCGGCCAGACGGCGCAGCTCACCGCGACCCTCAAGGACGCGAACGGCAATACGCTGACTGGCCGTACGGTCACGTGGACCAGCAGCGACACGACCATCGCCAAGGTGAGCGCGACCGGCCTGGTTACGGCGCGGGCGGCAGGCTCGGCGACGGTGACCGCAACGAGCGAAGGGAAGAGCGGCACATCCGCGATCACGGTCACAGCGGCGCCGCCCCCCGGAACGCACACCGGCTGGTACGTGACGCCGAACGGGTCGAGTGGCGGGAGCGGCACGGCGACGAGCCCCTGGAGCCTGTCCACCGCCGTCAATGGTGGCAACGGCAAGGTGCAGCCGGGCGACACGATCTGGGTGCGGGGAGGGACCTACGTCGGCACCTACAGCACGAATCTCAACGGGACGGCCAGCGCGCCGATCATCGTACGGGCATACCCGGGTGAGCGCGTCGTCCTCGACGGCAATGATGGCTCGAGCAACGACGGCTTCGTGGCGCACGGCTCCTACACGTGGTACTGGGGCTTCGAGCTGATGAACTCGGATCCGACGCGTGTCTTCAGCGTCATCACGTCGTACTCTCGTCCGGACGTCGTCACGAACAACGCGACGCACACGAAGTTCATCAACTTCGTTGTGCACGATGGCGGCGTGGCGTTCTACACGTACACGGCCATGGCGGACGTCGAGATCTACGGGGCGATCATCTACAACAACGGCTGGCAGGCGTCCGACCGCGGGCACGGGCACGGCCTCTATCTCAAGAACGACGTCGGCCCAGTCGTCGCGCGGGACAACGTGCTGTTCAACCAGTTCGGCTACGGGATACATATCTACACCGACGGGGGCGCGGGGCTGTTGAACAACATCTCGGCGATCGGGAACATCTCGTTCGACAACGGCAGTCTGGCGTCGACCGGGCCCTCGGCCGAGATCGGGAACCTGGGCCAACCGCCCGCGAACAACCTCGTGATCACGAATAACATGACGTACGTGGCGCCCAGCGTCGGCGGATCGAACCTCGTTCTGGGATCGGGCAACGGGCTGACGGCAACCGGCAATTACGTGATCGGCGGCGACGGGATCAGCCAGGGCAGCTGGACCAACGCGACGATTGCCAACAACACGGTGATTCCGTCCAACGCGACGCAAACGGTCGTCTCCATCCGGCCGAACGCGTATGAGCCGGGGCGTGCATTCGTCGCCGTGTACAACGGGGCAGGCCTGGGTGCCGTGACGGTGGACCCGTCAGGCGTGCTCCAGCCTGGAGCTAGTTACACGGTGCGGAACGTCCAGGATCTGTTCGGGACGCCCGTGGCGAGCGGGACCTACGGAGGCGGCAGCATCACCATCCCGATCATCGCCGTCCCGCCCCCGGTGCCGATCGGTATCACCAGTCTGGCGCCGAGCACGGGCATTGCTTTCAACGTGTTCGTGGTCACGTCGAACTAGGCGGTCCGCCCTCCATTATTGAGCGACCCCCCGGGAGCTTTGCCCCGGGGGTTGCTGTAGTGTCCGGTGGGTTGGCAAAAGTAGTTGTCCCAGCATAACTTAGGCCATGCGCGGAGGCGGGGTGATGCGAACAGGGGCGTGGTGCGTCATCGCGCTCGTAGTTGGTGGTGCAGCCTGCGGGCCGCAGGCCGGAACGTCGGGTCCCCCCCCGCCGGGGACGCACGTTGGTTACTACGTGACGACCGGCGGCTCGAGCGGCGGGGACGGCAGCTCAGGGAATCCGTGGGACCTGCAGACGGCGCTTAACGGTGCCGGGGGGCAGGTGCACGCGGGCGACACGATCTGGGTGCGCGTGGGCACGTATGCCCGCACGTACAACACGAACCTCACCGGAACGGCTGCCGCGCCCATCATCGTGCGGGCATACCCGGGCGAGCGCGTCATCATCGACGGGAACGACGGGTCGGGGAACGACGGCTTCGTGGTGCACGGGGCGTACACGTGGTATTGGGGCCTCGAGTTCACGAATTCGAACCCCACCCGGACCACCTCCTCGACTGGGAACGACTTCCGCCCGGACGTCGTGACGAACAACGGAACGCATACGAAGTTCATCAACCTCGTGATCCACGACGGCGGGGTCGCGTTCTACACGTATACGACCATGCCTGACGTCGAGATCTACGGGTCGATCATCTACAACAACGGCTGGCAGGGACCGGACCGAGGGCACGGGCACGCGCTGTACCTCAAGAACAACACCGGGCCGGTGGTGGCACGGGATAACGTGCTGTTCAACCAGTTCGGCTACGGGGTACACATCTACACCGACGCGGGCGCTGGGCTGCTGAACGACATCTCCGCGATCGGTAACATCTCGTTTGACAACGGCAGTCTGGCGTCGACCGGGACGTCGGCGAACGTCGGGAATCTCGGCCAGCCGGATGCGGACAACCTCGTGATCTCGAACAACCTGACGTACATGGCGCCGAGCCTCAGTGGGTCGAACGTCGTGCTCGGCTCCGGCACGGGGCTGACGGCCACGGGCAACTATGTGGTCGGCGGCGACGGGATGAGCGAAGGCACCTGGACCAACGCGACGGTGGCCGGGAATACCGTGATCCCGCCCGACCCCACGCAAACCGCAGTCTTCGTGCGGCCGAACGCGTACGAGCCGGGCCGCGCGTTCGTTGTGGTCTTCAACTGGGCCAGCCAGGCGTCCGCCTCTGCCGACCTGTCGGGCGTGTTGCAATCCGGCGATGCGTACGAGGTCCGCAACGTCCAGGACCTCTTCGGCTCGCCGGGCGTGAGTGGGACGTACGGGGGCGGAAGCATCGCCATTCCACTCACCGCCGTTTCGCCCCCGGCACCGATCGGCATCAGCAGCCTCGCGCCCACGACCGGCCCCGCGTTCAACGTGTTTTTGGTCGCGCGGACCGGCCCCTAAGGGTGGCGATGCGGCGGCAGCATCGGTGAGCCCGCTGCTCCGAGGGAGCCTGATCGCCGCACTGCTCGGCCTTCCGGCGGGGCTGCCGGGCCAGACCCGCCTCGCGGTGCATTACGCGGCGCCGGCGGGGCGGAGTGACGGCAGCGGCGCCGCGGACCATCCGTGGGATCTCGCCACGGCGCTAGGAGGGGGCCGCGGCCAAGTGCAGCCCGGGGACACGGTGTGGCTGCGCGGCGGAAGGTACTCTGGCACCTGGGTGAGCACGCTCACCGGCACGCCGAGCGCGCCAATCGTGGTGCGGCAATACCCGGGTGAGCGGGCGACGCTCGACGGGCGGGGGACACGCAACGACATCTTTGTCGTACGGGGTGCCTGGACGGTCTACTGGGGCTTCGAGGTGACCAGCAGTGATCCCACGCGCGTCAGCTCGGACCGCTCGTCGAACTTGCGACCGGACCTTGTCGTGAACAACGGACCGCACAACAAGTACGTAAACCTCGTCATCCACGACGGCGGCGTCGCCTTCTACACGTACAGCGACGCGTCGACCGTCGAGATCTACGGCTGCATCATCTTCAATAACGGGTGGCGGGGGCCGGATCGTGGACACGGCCACGGCCTGTACTTGAAGAGCGACGAGGGGCCGCTCGTCGCCCGCGACAACGTCCTCTTCAATCAGTTCGGGTACGGCGTCCACGCCTACACCGATGCCGGGACCGGGCGTCTCCGGAATATTCGGATCGAGGGCAACGTGGCGTTCAACAACGGTCTCATGGGGGGGGACCGGGACGCCGACGGAGCGAACGTGCTCATCGGGGGGAACCAGCCGGCGTCGGGGATCACCGTTGTCGGGAACCTTACCTATTTCTCCCCGGGCGTCCGGGGCCCGAACCTCGCCTTCGGATTTCGCGACATTCAGAACGCCGACCTCGTGGCGAAGGGCAATTATGCCGCCGGGGGCCGTCCGGTGCTGACGGTACGGCGTTGGAGCGCGCCTCAGGTGGCCGACAACACCTTGATCGACGACACTGCGGAACAGCGCCTCACGACCGCCGCCGTTTTCGTGAAGCCCAACGCGTACGAGGTGGGTCGCGCCTATGTGGTCGTTTACAACTGGGGCCGCGCGGTGCGAGTGACGGCGGACCTCGTGGGCGTCTTGCGGGAGGGTGACCGCTACGAGATCCGGAGCGTGCAGGATCTGTTTGGGCCACCTGTCAAGGCGGGCACGTACGCGGGCGGCGGCATCGAGCTGCCGATGAGCCCCCCCCCGCCTCCGATTCCCGTGGGCATGGCGTCGTCCCAGGCCCCGGCGACCGGCCCGACGTTCGACGTGTTCGTGGTTTCCCGCCTGGATCGCTGATCGCGGGTGGAGGTCAGGAGGAGCGGCTGACGCGATCCGTGCCGAGCCCCGCGAGGAGAGCCTCCCGCTCTGCGCTCGGAATGGCGCACACGACTGAGCGTAGCTTGCCGTTGGCGCTGCGAGGGATGTCGGCCACGGCTTCCAAGACCACCGCCACGTCACCGAGCCGCTCTCGCAGCCGCTCAGCCATCAGGGCGCCGTTCGTGGCGATGAACTCATCGGCGGGGACATAGCGGACGCGAACCCGGTCGATGGTCTCCTGAACGATCTGGGCCTGGCGCACCGGGACGCCGTACAGCACCGGATTGAGCCAGGCCACACGCCGGCCGTCCCGGGTCAAGAGGATGTCGTTGGTCCGGCCATCGATACTCGCGACGGCGGGGAGGCCGCGACCGCACCCACAGGCTTGAGCGGCGGGCCCCAGGCTGCCCGAGTCACCGACGCGATAGCGGATGAGCGGCATATCGTCGTTGAGCAAGCCGGTGCCGATGAGCTCGCCGGAGGTGCCGGGTGCCACGGCCTTGCCGGCCTCATCGTGGACCTCGATCCAACCGATCTCCGGCCACTCGTGCAGCGTGCCCGCTTCGCATTCGCTCGCTCCCGCCACGAGCTCGCCCATGCCGTATGTCTCGCGCACCGGACATTGGAAGGCGGCTGCGATCACTTCGCGCTCACGTGGCGACACTGGCTCGGCGGACGTAATTGCCACGCGCATGCGCACGTCGGTCCGACCCAGGCGTAAGGCTTCCTGGGCGAGGGCGAACAGAGACGACGTATACCCGAAGAGGTACGCGACTCGGTACCGCGCCAACGCGTCGAGGTAGTGCGGGATGAGATCCGGCGCCAGGTGGTAGGACGACATGTAAAGTTGGCGCAGCGCCGCGTTCCACACCCAGAACGGCGGTCGCCGCCGGTCGGCCGCGACTACGAGTTGACCGCCCAGCATGGCCCACCGGTCGCTCCGCGAAACACCGTGCCATTCCCGGGTGCGGGTGACCGACAGGGCGTACAGCGTTTCCAGCGTCAGGCGGGAGCGCCAAAGGTGCAGTGGTTTCCCGCTCGTGCCGCTCGTCTGTTCGTGAAACATGTTCCGCGGCCGGTCGTCGGCGATGAAGGCACGCGGGTTCACACGGAGTGAGTCCTTTTCGAGGACCTGCCAGTTCTCGAGGTACTCCGCCGATGCGCGGTCACCGCGCCGGCGGCGGGCAGCCCAGGCGTCCCGGTAGTAGGGCACCCGAGTGGCCGCGCGGTGGAGCACGTGCGCGAGGCGCTCTTCGCGCCAAGTGACCCACTGCTCCGGTGTCCAGTGCTCGCGTTCTCGGGCCGCGGCCATCAGCCGACCGCTGTTTGGGCCGTAGCGCCACCACCGGAGGTAGAGGCCACGCGCCGTCGCGACCACGGATTGCGCGAGCGGTGGAAGGCGGTGGTACACGCCCAGGCCGCTCACGCCGGGGTGCTCGCGGTGGACGCGGTCGAAAGGCGCTCGGCGGCCGGGAGACGGCGTGTCCCCCTCAGGTGATCTGCCAAGCGCGCGCCGTTGCGCCACATGTCGAACATCTCCTCGGTGCGTTGGCGACCACGCTGGGCCAGGGTCTGCCGCAACGCGGTGTCGCTCAGCACCCGCGCGATGGCATCGGCAAACCCCCCGACGTCCTTCGGTGGCACCAGGAGCCCGCAGCGCCCATCGTCCAATGCCTCGGGGATCCCCGCCACGTTCGAGGCGATCACCGGCGTGCCGAGTGCCATCGCTTCACGGAGCACGTTGGGAAGGCCGTCCCCTAGGCCGTCGGACGGGTGCACGAGAACCGTGGCCGCGCTCATCGCCTGACGCACGTCGTCGAACCTGAGCCAGCCCCGGAAGGTCACGTGGCCGGCGATGCCGAGCTCGGCCGCGAGCTGCTCCAGCGCGCGCCGTTCGTCACCATCACCGACGAACTCGATCTCGACGTTCACCCCTCGTTCTCCCAGGAGGCGCGCGGCCCGCAGCAGACAGTCGAACCCCTTGTGGCGGGCCAGGCGGCCCACAGCTAAGACCCGCGCCGGCGGCCGACCCTCAGGCCGATATGGGAAGTGTGAGAGGTCGAGGCCGTGATAGCACACGTGGACCCGGTCCGCGATCGTGGGTGAAAGGTCGGCGTAGTGCTGCGCGAGGTACCCGCGGTTGAACTCGCAACAGGTGACGACGCTGTCCGCGTACACGAGCTTCTGACGTAGGTACACCGGCGTGCGGTACAAGTCGGCGCCGGCATGCAGCCAGATGGAGAAGGGGATTGGGCGGTTGATGAGCCGGTGAAAAGCGTAAGCGCAGGTCGCCGCGTAGTTGCCCCAATAGGCAAGCACGTGGTCATAGCGATCGGCATGCGCCGTCGCCCAGGCCCACGCCTTGGGGAGTACATAGACGGTCTTCGCGAGCGGCGCGACGCCGAAGCGCGCGGCGGAGGCAGTCACGGCCGCGGCGTCGCCGAGGGCCACGCCCAACCCCGAGCCGCGCCACGGTCTGGCGCGCCGCAGGCTCTCCCACAATCCGATGTGATGGACCCGGTCGCGCGGGAGGAGCGCCTCGCTGAGGAGATCGAGGCTGTAACGCCAGAGCCGCGCGTCGAGCGGATAAATCGGAAAAATGTCGAGCTCCACTCCCGCGTCGAGGAGCCCACGCATGTCGCGCTCGAAGAACGTCGCGACCCGCGCGGGATATTTGCTGGTAAACACCGCCAGCCTCACCTGATCTCTCCTTTGGCGTTCGTCATTGAGGTGAGCCAATGCAAGAGACGTACGTCGGGCCGTCGCGTGCAACGCATTGTGCCACAATGCGTTATACCACACCTCCCGGACTGGCCGGCGGGGGTTGTAGCGGATGTGTTACAGGTTCGGCTGCGGGGCGCGCGGGCCCGCCGTTGCGAAGACAGACGCCGGGTAGTCCGTGACTTGAGTCACGGCCGTGCTCGTTGGGGGGTCGGCCAAACGCTCGTGATCATCAGGACGCGGATGATGGAGTCGTCAGCCGTCAACGCGATCGCAGCGCCTTGATGAATACCTCGCGCGCTCCCTCCGCCCACTCGCCAACGGCGGGCCAGGGGTCCTGGGGGTCCCACACCTCAAGCTTGGTGCCAGGGGGCTGTCGGCCGAACAGCTCGCGCAGGCCCTGGGCGACGGTGGGATACGTGCCGGGATAGCCCGCCGGACGACCGGCCAGAATGTAGAGGAGCCGCTTCACGTCGCCCCACAACCAGCGCAGCACCACGCCCTCGCGATAACCGCCTGGAGGATCCAGCCGCCTCCCCGTCAGGATCTCCGTCCAGATTCTGGGGAAGTCGCGGCCGGCGGCGATCGACAGCTGGAGCGAGCCCCAGAACCTGCCGTTCACTTCCATGAGCCACGGCGCACCCGTGCCCTCGTCGCGAAACTCCACCATGGCGGGCCCGTGCCATTCCATCTGGGCGAGGAGACGCTCGGCCCGTGTCTGCAGGCGTGGATCGAGCGCCACCGAGCGCCGCAGGGTGCTGCCCGAGCCAGAGGGCCGCACGTCGCGCAGCCGCTCGTGCGCGAACCAGGCCACCGGCCGCCCGTGGTCGCACACGGTGAAGACACCCTTGCCCTGCCCGGTGACGAACGCCTGAATCAGGGGCCAGGACTCTCCCTGCCGGCGCGACCGGACCGCCGCCTCGAGCTCCACCGGGTCCTTCGCGTAGGTGGGGCCCAGATCGGGCAGGAATCCGTGGCCGTTCCAGGCGCTGGTGAAGCGTGGCTTGACGACGCAGGGATATCCGAGCGCCGCCGCTGCCTCGCGGCATTCGCTGAGCGACGTGGGGAATCGAGTGGGCGGGATTTCCACGCCGCACGCCATCGCGTGCCGCAGGGTCTCGGCCTTATCGAACGCGCGCATCAGCACCGAGTCCGGCGCGCACCCCACGACGATCCCCAACGCCTCCCACTCGTCGCGCTCGGCGTTGCACAGCTGGGTCGTGGCCTCGGTGAGCGGGAGCACGACCTGGACACCGTGCCGGTGGGCCCAGCTGCGCAGAATGGCGAACGCCGCCAGCGTTTCCCTGGAGTAGTGGAAGCGCGTCCGGCAATGGCGGGACCAGCTCGCCAGGGGCCAACGCCGCTTTGCTCCGACCGCGACCCAGTACCCGGCTCGGCCAAGGGAGCGCACGCACGCCAGGGCTTCGATCGTGCACCCATCGAGCACGAGGATGCGCTCGGCCATCAGTCGCTCACGCCCACGTGGGTCAGCGGCTTCGCCAGAACCACGCCGTGGCTGGACGCCGCCGGCGGCTCCGGGGCCCGGGTCAACCGGCCGATGAGGCGGGCACCCGCGACGATGGGCGTCAGACACAGCCGCCCCGCGCCGGCCCAATCGCCCACGCCGATCCGGTGGCGGAACTGGTGCCAGTACAGTCGGCCGTTCACGCGAGCGAGCGGGAAGCGATAGCCTCCGTCGCGGTACTCGATCCGCCCCCACCCACGGAGCATCAGCGAGGAGCACACGGCGGCGGGTAGCAAGGGTCGCCAGCAGACGTCGCGATAGATCTCATGCACATAGCTCAGATAGCAGCTCAGTCCCGGGAGGGCGCCGTGTTGCCGCGCCGTCGCGATCACATAGTCCCAGTCCAGATCGGTTCGGCGCACGGTGGACACGGTGAAGAGGATGTCGCACAAGGCGATTCGGAGGCGACCCGCGATCCGCTGCATGCCCTGAAGGACGAGCTGATCCTCGGGCCGGGGGATGGCGACTTCCATCCCTCCGATTTGGCTCCGCCGCGCATGCTGGATCAGCACCGACGGGAAGGCACCGTACTCGCCCACGATGCCCAGACGGCCATGCTGCACGTCAAGCGAGGTCGGACAAGCGGCGACGCGATACGTGGTGGCACCGGCGAGCCGCTCGCCCAAGTCACGTTTCACCGGCGTGGCGGGCAGTGCGCCGACGATGGCACTGTCCACGCGGGTGGAGCGCGGGAGCACCAGCAGGTCCACGTCGTCTCCGAAGTCAGGATAATCCTGAAATGCCTTGGGAAACAGGAACGTGATGCCGTGGGCTTCGCAGGCGAGGCTGACGCGGCGCATCAGCTCGAGCGCGGAGCGGATCCGCCGGCGTTCCTGGGCGACGGCCGCACCGAACGGGTCCGGGACGGTGAGGCCCTGGGCCGCCAGCCGCTGCGCCGTGCGCACCAATACGCCGTTGGATCGCGCGACGTGAAGCAGCAGGTCCCAATCGAGGTCGCTGAGCCCGGTCCCTGCGGCATCCACCTCCCACAGGAGCCGCAACAGCCACTGGGCGTGCTGGGCGCTGGTCTTCATGATCGTGGGTCGATGTGCAAAAGTCGTACGGCGCGGCTTCTGCCGAAACCCCTTGTCCCGCCGCGTGTTACGGTGCCAGATCGTGTGGTAGTTCCGCCCCGTGTGGTAATCCTGCCACAGGTTCGGAGCGAACGACTACATCTCATCCTGCAACGCCGAACGGGCGCCGCTGGTCAGGATGAAGACGTCGAATTAGTAGCTCCCGCCGGAGCCCGGTGGGGGAGGTCCCGCGGCCTGCCCGCACGCCCCGAGGCTCATGACGGCGCCGACCATGAGGGTGAAGCGCTTCACGGGCGTTTCTCCTCGGGGATCCGAGCCG
>Ga0209590_10000247_pt1 | contig 16263 bp, 14 predicted proteins | sample CZO8metaG_FD_188353 | JGI IMG/M metagenome (GOLD analysis project Ga0209590, IMG submission 188353) | Vadose zone soil microbial communities from the Eel River Critical Zone Observatory, Northern California, USA - CZOApr15con1.8 metaG... | ecosystem: Environmental > Terrestrial > Soil > Vadose...
GACCGACACAATCAAAGACGGGTCCGCAGGCTTAAGTGAGTCCGCGAGATTTCAGCCGCCGTGCGGCCCACCATCCGGCCCGCCGACGTAGAATCGTGGGGCGTGCCTCGGAAGCCCGCGGAGGCACTTGCGGCTCGAATCGAGGCCGCATCTCGACGTCACGCCGGATCGCTCGATGCGCGTGAGCAAGAACGGTTCTGGCTCCAGCTCCGCGCGTTGCTTCTGGCGAACCCGGAGACGCGGTGGCGGTTCGCGGCCCATTTCGTTCTGTACCGGCTTGCGTACGATGGTCGTGAACCGAGAGATGGTCCCGGGCCAGCCTGGATGCCGTCTAAAGCCGGCGTGCGATCGTCGAACATCGGGAAGCTGATGGCGGCCCGTCGCCTCGCGTCTTTCGCGGACCTGCAGCGATGGTCCGTGGGCCGCCGAGAAGACTTTTGGTCCACTATGATCCGCACGCTCGGGATCGTCTTCCGAAAGAAGCCAATTGGAATTTTGAAGCAGCCCCTCGATCCGCGTCATCCGGAGTGGCTGCCCGGCGCGCGGATGAACATTGCGGAAAGCTGCTTCCGTGCGGGCGCGAACAAGACGGCCATCCTCTCCGCACTCGAAGGATCTGACTCAATCCGGAAGATGACGTACGGTGAACTGCGGCGACTGAGTGCTCGGGTCGCCAATGGGCTGGACGAGCTCGGCCTGGATCGGGGCGAGAAGATTGCATTGTTCTTGCCCATGACCCCGGAGGCGGTGGCGGCGTACCTCGGAATCGTGCTCTCGGGGCGGTGCGTGGTCGGCATCGCCGACGCCGCGGCGCCGCCCGAATTCCAGAAACGGGCTCGCATCGCCGACGCCCGCGCCGTCATCACGGTCGACACGTACCTCCGCGACGGGAAAGAGCATGCCATTTACCCCAAAGTCGTCGACGGCAACGGGCCGCGGGCGATCGTCATTCCGCGAGCTGGACCGAAGACGCGCTTCCTCCGGGATGGCGACATCGCGTGGACGGACTTCCTAAGCGACGGCGATGCCTACGAGGCGGTCTCGTGTCGCGCTGGCGACCACACTAACATCCTGTTCTCGTCGGGGACGACGAAAGACCCGAAGGCCATCCCTTGGACCCACACGACCCCGATCAAGAGCGCCGCGGATGCGTACCTCCATCAAGACATCCGACCGCGGGACGTGCTCGCCTGGCCGACGAGCTTCGGATGGATGATGGGACCATGGCTGACCTATGCGAGCTTCGTGAACGAGGCGACGATGGCCTTGTACGTCGGGGCGACCGCTGGCCGCCCGTTCGGCGAGTTCGTCGCTCGAGCCGGTGTCACGATGCTCGGCGTGGTGCCGAAGCTCGTTCGGAGCTGGAAGGCGGACCGGGCGATGGAAGGGCTCGACTGGCACCGGATTCGGTTGTTCAGCTCCACCGCGGAGCCCTCCACGCCGGACGAGATGCTGTACCTGATGTTCCTCGCCGGGTATCGGCCCATCGTGGAATACTGCGGCGGGACGGAGATCGGCGGCGGATACGTCACCGGGTCCGTCGTGCAGCCGTGCGCTCCGTCGACGTTCACCACCCCCGCCCTCGGCCTGGACTTCGAGATCCTCGACGGGGGCCGCCCGGCCGCCCGCGGGGAATTGTTCCTCGTCCCGCCATCGATCGGCCTCTCGACCGAGCTGTTGAATTACGACAACGATGAAGAGTACTACGACGACGTCCCGAAAGGCCCGCACGGAGAACGGCTCCGGCGCCACGGAGATCAGCTCGAGCGTCTCGGTGATGGCTACTATCGCCATCTCGGGAGAATCGACGACATGATCAACATCAACGGCGTGAAGACGAGCTCCGAGGAGATCCGGAGCGTCCTCAAGAGCGACAACGTCTACGACTCCAAGCCGATCGCCGTCGACCTTGACGGCTCTGGACAGCACCGCCTCGTCGTGTACGTCGTCCCGCGCGATCCACGGCTTCTCGGATCCGATACGCTCCGTGCGGAGCTGCGCCGCGAATTTCAGCGATCCATCAAGGAGAACCTGAATCCGTTGCTGGCCCACGTTGAGGACGTGGTCCTGGTGTCTGAACTCCCTCAAGCCGGACCGGGCAAGACGCGGACGATGAAGGAACTCCGGAAAGACTACTCCGCCCGAAGGGCACACGCCTGAGCTTCGGTCCGATCAGGGACGCTCTGGAGACGGTTCGGACGTGGGAGCTTCAACGCCGGGGGGGCGTGGGTGAACGGGCCTTTCGAGCGCCCGATTGATCGTGATTTGTGCGATACTGCCATAGTACTTCGCGACGTGCTCCAGCGGTCGAAGGACGAGTTGAATCAAACCGTTCGAACGCGATGGACCATTTGTCTGTCCACGACGCGGCCGGGAACCGGACCCGGCGACGGCGCGAGTGTCACGAGTCAATGCCGCTTGTCGATCGAGGGCCTCGTTGGCCTTCGCCAGGTCGTTGGCGAAGAAGGCGGTCATCGTCAGCTCAATCACGTCCTCGAGCTTTCCTTTCAAGTTCCCAATCGTCTTCGCGAAATCCCGCGGGATCCGGCGGGTCGGCGTGAGGAACGGCCCCACGCCGGCGGCGAGTTCCTCCCACAAATCGCCGACGTTCTCCAGGGCGACGGTGACCACCCGATCCCCGAGGAGGTGACGCGGCTCCGTCACCCCGATTCGCCCCGCGATCGTGCGGTTCTGCGCCGCGAGGAGGAGCTGCCGCACGACGAGCCAGTACAGTCGGTCCACCTCGAGCTCCATCCGGGCGACCTCCTCGATGTTTCCCTTTGCATCGCCCGAGATGACGCCGAGCGCGAGCTTCTCCATCCGCGATGTGAGATAGTGTAGACGTCGGAGGAGGCCGTCAATGGGGAACCGCGTCGGCTCGACGAAGTTCTCGATCGTGACGAACTTGGGGCCTTGGTTCACAATCGTGAGGCCCGTGAGGCCGCGCACTGCCTCGTGAATCTCCTGCAACTGGCTCGGGGAGAGCTCCTCACGACTCCGCAGCCGGATCGTGTTGCAGCCGACGATGTAGTTGCCCGTGATCATCCGCGTCAGCGCCTCGGGCCCGCTCCATTCGTCCGCGTCGATCGTCGCCTCTGCGGTGACCGGATACTCCTCGAGCGGACCGACCCGCACGCGGAGACTCCCGTCGTCTTCGATCGCGAGGCTGACGAGGGCCCCGGGCCGGATGCCGTTCGACGACGCCCAGTCTTTCGGGAGGGAGACGCCGAGACTCGAGTATCCCAGCTTCTGGACCTTCCGGGTTTCCAGCTCCATGGTCCACGTAAGTACGGAACTCCACCAAATACGTACGCCGTTCGACCCGCGCCGGCCGTTCCCATGTCCAAGGCGCTGGATCCCGGCAATCGACCGCGGTCGCCCCATCCGGTGATGTTCGGGGCTTCCAATCGAATCGTCCCAAAGCCTCATGAGTCCCGACGGAATCGGACCGAGGCAAATGGACCGCCAGGTGGACGTCCTCGTCGTGGGTGCGGGTCCAACCGGGAGCACCGCGGCGAAGTACGCAGCCCTCGGCGGGGCGGACGTCCTCTTGATTGAGAAGCGATCCGAGATCGGGACGCCGGTTCGGTGCGGCGAAGGCGTCGCGAAACGTTGGCTCGAGGAGATCGGGCTGACGCCGAGCCGGGAGTTCATCTGTCACGAGGTCGACGGCGCGCGCATCATCGCGCCCGACGGCACGACGCTGGTCCTCGACGAGACCCGGGCCGGGAACGAATGTGGCTACATCCTCGAGCGAGACTTGTTCGATCGGTTCCTCGCACGGGAGGCCGCGAAGGCCGGTGCGGAGATCATGATCAAGACGAGCGCGGTCGCGCTGCGCCGGGAGGATGGACGGGTCGTCGGCGCCCGTTGCGAGCACATGGGCGATACGTTCGACGTCCGGGCGGACATCGTCATCGGGGCCGACGGATTCGAGAGCCAGGTGGGCCGGTGGGCCGGGCTCGAGACCCATCTCCGGACCCGAGACATCGACGCGTGTTTGCAATACACCTTGGTCGGCGTGGAAGGCGACCCGCGGCTCAACGACTTCTACCTAGGGAGCTGCGCGCCGGGTGGCTATGCCTGGGTGTTCTGGAAAGACGCGGACGTTGCGAACGTCGGGATCGGCGTGAACCTCTCGAAGATTCGAGAGCGCGCGGACGCGAAGAAGTACCTCGACCGGTTGATCGAGCGGACTCCGAGCCTGGCTCGCGGCGAAATCGTCGAGGAGGTCGCCGGCGCCGTGAGCGTGTCCATGCCGCTGGAACGAACCGTCGCTCCGGGTGTCATGCTGGCGGGAGACGCGGCCCGCCTGATCGACCCCCTCACGGGAGGCGGCATCCTCAACGGTTGTCTGTCAGGGCGGTATGCGGGAGAGGTCGCGGCGAGTGCCACCGAGGGAAACGCGACCGAGGAAGTCCTTCGAGTATACGATGCCAGGTGGCGCGCTCGCATGGAGGAAGAACTCGCCCGGCACTACCTGATCAAGGAACGCCTCATTCGGGTCGATGACGAGACGATCAACAAGGTCCTCCGGGCGGTCTCCGAAATCGGCGTCGAACAGCTTTCGACTCCGGTCGTGCTCGACGCGATCCGCACGAAGTATCCCGAGGTCCTCCAGGCATTCGACGGCCTCTTGTGATCCCGTGCCGACTATTCCGGGATGCCGTGCTCAGTCCTTGGACAGATCCTCGCCGCCCTCGAAGGTCTGCTGGACCTGGCTGTAGATTTCTTCGAAGCCGAACGTCAGCTCGGAGGAGACCGGGTGGACGCGGCGATAGACGCCGATGGACTCCATGCTCTTCAGGAACTCGACGTCCAGTAGGGTCTTCGGGGTCGCGGCTTCCTCAAAGAGGGCCTCGTAGAGGGCGAACGGGTCGAGCGACCACTTCACGATTCGTTCGAGCTCCGGCTCCGGAAGGAGATCCGCCTTGCTCAGGACGTTGATGAACGGCAATCCGTGTCGGAACTGGACGGTGGCGTTCAGGAGGACGGACGAGATGAAGCCGCTGGGGCTCTTCACGAGCGCCGGGTCATTGAGATAGATGAGCGCGGAGTCCTCGCGCCCGAATGCATCGATCAGGACCGGACCGGAAGCGCGGAACGTGAAGAGCTCGATCTGGCCTGGTGTGTCGATCAGGTTATAGTTCGTCTCAAAGGTCTCCAGGACGTCCGCGAGCTCCTTGGCGTTCATCGCGGCCATGTCCGCCGCGGCGACCTGTGCGCCGTTCGGCCCCAGGCCTTGTTCCGCCATGACTTCCTCCAGGTTCACATAGTCCCGCACGTCGAGGTCCGGCGAGTACAGCAACGCCTCCGCGCCGGGATCGAGATTCACCGTGACGCAGTCGAGGCCTTGGGAGTTCATCCAGAGCTGGAACGCGTAGACCATTGTCGACTTCCCGGAACCGGCGGTGCCGAGGAAGTACAGGTTGCGCGCCATGGACGGGCCGAGTACGAGCTCGAACGAGATGAAGGTTCGCGAAGTGCGATGTCGGGAGCTCCCGGGGGGCGTGACGCGGGCCAAATCAAATGAAGAAGATTGACATCAGGACGCTGCGACGATCCTGCCAGCGCGTGAATGAACGGAGGAGAAACACATGAGGAAGCTTGTGGTCGGCACATTTCTGACGGTTGATGGCGTGATGCAGGCGCCGGGTGGCCCGGACGAGGACCGCGACGGCGGCTTCGAGCACGGCGGTTGGTCGGTGAAGTATTGGGATGAGATGATGGGCAAGCTCATCGTCGAGCAGACGCTGAAAACCGCCGCGCTGCTGCTTGGGCGCAAGACATACGAGATCTTTGCCGCGCACTGGCCGCGCGTCACGGATCCGAACGATCCGGTGGCAACCAAGCTGAGCAGCATGCGGAAGTACGTCGCCTCTCGAACACTTCGCAAAGCGGAATGGCACAACTCCACCATCCTGCCCGGGGACGCCGCGTCGGCCGTCGCGCGGCTCAAAGAGCAAGCCGGAGGCGAAATTCAGGTGACTGGAAGCTCCAACCTGATCCAGACATTGTTGAAGCACGACCTCGTCGACGAGTTCAACCTGTGGGTCTTTCCGGTCACGATTGGCTCCGGCAAGCGCCTGTTCGGGGACGGGACCATGCCTGGTGCTTTCCGACTTGTGGATGCAAAGCCATCGAGCACGGGCGTCGTCATCCAACGATACGAACGGGTCGGGAAACTCGAGCACGGCTCCTTCGCGGTGGACGAGCGGGGCAGGACCGCGGCGCTATGGGAAGACAAGTCATGAATCGGGACGCGCCGGAAGTCCGCCTCGATACTTCCGATGGTCAGCACGGACCGGCCTCCCCTACCTGTGGTCAGGGATGTTAACCGACATCGGTATGGCTCCTGCGTGACCGGGACGATGACAACGAGGGGAACAACGCAGGAAGGTGACTGGGCGGCCCCGAGCCCGACCGAGTTCTTGCGATGAGTAATGGGTACCCTTAATATCCGGTGAGAACTTTGCTTCAACGACAATCAATGACTATCTGAGGAGGTTTCGATGAACCCAAAGAAGGACACGCAAAAGTCCGCCCAGAGCACCACCGCAATCAACAAGAAGTTCACGGGATTCACGGACGAGGAACGAGCCGCGATGAAGGATCGCGTCAAAGAGCTGAAGGCGTCCGCGGCCCGCGGCCCGCGCGCGGACAAGGCGGACGGGGAAAGCGCCGTGCTCGCGAAGATCGCCGAGATGCGGGAGCCGGATCGCACCATGGGCAAGCGGCTCCACGCGATCATCAAAGCCAGCGCGCCAGCCCTCTCGCCGAGGACCTGGTACGGGATGCCCGCGTATGCCGAGGACGGCGAGGTCGTCTGCCACTTCCAACCCGCGCAGAAGTTCAAGACGAGGTACGCGACGCTCGGCTTCAGCGACGCGGCGAACCTCGACGAAGGCGCCATGTGGCCGGTCGCCTTCGCGCTGAAGGCGTTGACCGCCACCGAAGAGGCAAGGATCAGCGCGCTCGTGAAGAAAGCGGTGAGCTGAGGAACGGGCCTGATCGGATTCGAACCCAGGTCCAAAGTGTCGGGAAACGGGTGGACTATGGACGGGCATCAGGTAGTCGAGACTCCATGCCTCGCTCTTCGGCCCCTTTTTGGAGTTTCACTGCTTCAGAAGCGATGAGCCTCCGCACGATCGCTGACCGCGATGTGCGATAGAGTCGTGCCAACCGACTCAAGTTTCTCCATGTCGGGGCATCAAGAGTCAGTTGGTGCGCACGTTGACGCTCACTCGCAGCACGTCGTATTCGACCTCGTCTCTTTTTGCGGGCCATTTCGTCACAGGCTCTTCCGTCACTACGAAGGCCCTATAATACTCACCCATGGCCCCAAAGCTTCGTCCGTTGTCGCTTTTTCGTGAGCTTTGCCCCGCGAGGAGGTTGACTCAAGGGCAACAACGAGGTCGTCCTAGGCCAACGGGATGGGCGCACGCCGCAAGCGGCTTTGAACGGAGACCGACCCCCGGACACGTCCCGGAGTATATGAACCGGCAGCGAGGCGTCGGACGGGCGACGGACAAGCCCCTCACGGTCCCGACGTCGGCTTGGCCTCCTTGTCGTACAGGTCCGCGAGGAGGCGCAGGAACGTCTCCAGGGCCTCCTGCGCCGCCTCCACCGTCGTAAGGCGCTTCTGCCCCTTCGGGACTCTCCACGTGAACGGGTCCACCTTCTCCATCCCCAGCGCCCCCAACATCGCGGCCGTCTTTCCGTGGGCGATCGGGACGCGGATCAGCCGGTTCACTCGGCGGAGCTGCGTCGCCATCGAAGACGACACCCTGTGCGTCTGCTCGGCTTTGTCGATGAGCGGGGCGAGGAAGATGTTCTCGTCCGAGCTCGTGATGATTCGTAGGAGTCGCTCGCACGCCGTCGTCGCGAGCAGGATGGCTCCGGGAGGGGACCCCGTGAAGTAGGCGTAGGCCGCCGACCGGTAGAAGCCCCGCGCCCCCCTCTCGATGCCGAGACGACGACCGCCGAGGATCTCGGCCTCCCTCTGCTCCAGCCACCGATATCGGGTCCATTGGTCCGGGATGGCCTGTGCCCTCGCCTTCTCGAACTCATCCCACGTCACCATTAGTCTCCTCCCCGACGCCGATGGTCAGTTTAGCTTCTTCCTGACGATGAGCCACGGTTCCGCCTGTCCATAGAAGACAGCGAAAGGTTCCCAGTCGTCTTCCAAGACCGCCCCCTCCCGCATGAAGCGTTCCTTCCCAAGTTTGTTCACCTGGATCGTCCTCACCGCGTAGTTGACCATATTTGACCGGACGTGTCGAAGGGCTTCTAAGGCTGTCGGCTCGCGCTACACCGTCGCTGCGAGGAACTGGAGGGAAGAGCCGATGATGACCATCCCGAAGCCTACCCGTGCGAACTGTCGCTCCTTCGTGACGCGGGAGCGCCACGTGCGAGAATTCGAAGATTTTGGCCGGAGTGCTTGAGCACTGGTCTCGGATGCGGAGAATCATTGGCAATCGTATGACTGTCCCGGCGCGGGAAGCTGCACGACCTGTCTCGATGAAAGGGTCACATTCGTGAACCACGACTGCCCCGATCCGCAAGATACAGATACCGTGTGGTTCCCGGGAGGAACAAGCGGATACACGCACACATTCGAGCGAGGACCCATCGAGACATTGCCCCTCCCGACACCATCAATCGCGACCCGTGCCGACGTCCCAGCGCCGTAATGGCTGAAGCACACTGCAATCATCCCGCGGGTCTCGCCCGGTGGAATCGTGAGCGAATTGCGTGGTGGGTCGATGGCGATCCACGCGATTGCAACGCTCGATAGGATCGTCACAACGACGAACGGGACTAGGTAATTCTGGGATCCCGCCACGCGTGCGGATTGCGGTCGACGACCTTAATCGTTTTCTTGGGTACCGCATCGCGTCGTTCGCGTGATGGCGGTGCCAATGCCTTACCCTTGGTCACGAGGCTTGGTTCATGGGGCCGTCCTGCGCCTCGAAACTGACGAAAAGGCTTCAAAGATGACAGGTCAATAGGCTAACCAGCATGTCCAAGAAAATTGGCAACCGTGTGCAGAAACTGGGATTTGCGGTTTTGGTGGTCGGTGGCGTCCTCTTTCTGGCCGGGCAATCTCAATCGGAGCTCTCCCCACCGGCTTCAATGCGGCGTATGTGCCACTTGGCCTACTGTCGATGATGATCATATTGGCGGGCGTGGCCGTGACACTCATAGGCTCATGGATTGGCGGAGATTGGTTGAGGATATTGTAGACGAAGCTTCCTGGAAAGGAGAACGGGCCGGGCCTGCAAGGGCCCGGCGTGGGTGGGAACGAACGACACGCTAAGCCGAGAATCGGATGCGCGCGGTCACGTACGGCGACGTACGCCGTACAGACGGGAGCTTACGTTCCTCAAGTGATCAAAAGGGGGAGGTGCCCGCCTTTCGGCGGGCATGAGGGGACAGGACAGGGTCACACCAAACCGCCATGATGCGGAATTGAAGCCGGTTCTAAAGGTAGGGCACGGGCCTGAAGGGGCCCGCACCGTCAATCAACGACCGCGCCGACTTTCCCGCGGGGCTCAGCTTCGGACTTGGGGGACCTCATATGTGTACTCGCCTTTCTGCATATCCATCAGCTGGCCCTCGCGGGCGCTGACGAGGCGGCCCTTCTTCGTCCGCACCCATCCGATCCGTTCCGCCTTGATCTTCGCGCTGAGCTTTAGGAACCCGTCAATCAGGGCTTCCGGGCGGACCGGACAGCCGGGGATGAAGATGTCCGTGGGTACGAATGTGTACGCCCCTTTGACGACGGAGTAGGAGTCGTAATAGGGGCCGCCACAAATCGTGCACTCGCCCATAGCGATGACCCACTTGGGTTCCGCCATCTGCTCGTACAGGCGGCGCACCACGGGACGAAGCTTCAAGGAGATCGGACCGTTCAAGAGGAGCACGTCGCACTGCCGCGGGGAAGACCGGTAAATGACGCCGAACCGCTCGACGTCGTACCGCGGATCCGAGGTCGCGGCCATCTCGATCGCGCAGCACATGATGCCGAACACCAACGGCCAGGTCGAGTTGCGTTTCGCCCAATTGAAGAACTCGCCCACCAAGCCCGCCTTCAGCCTCTCGAGGACCGCCCCACCCGGGCCGCGTTTCATCGGGGCGTCGATGTTCTCCCCGACCCATTGGACGAAATCCTTCGACCGCAGGCCGACGATGTTAGCCTGCTCCGCGCGCTGGATCATCCGATCCGGACCCCCGAGTCACGGCCCGCAAATCGCTCTCCGACAAGCAGGGCCACGTCACCGATGTCATGGACATGGAAAAGGGCTTTGGTATCCCCCCTCAGACGATCAGCCGGATCCAGATGACCTACACCCAGCGACACAACATTGAACTTGTGCCTGGACGCGCGTTGCATTATGACGGCACTCGTAGCTATGCGATAGCTAGTCAGGGAACAGGCCTGAACGGATCCGCACCCAGGCTAGCGGCCCCGCCTTCCGAACCATCCGTCATACATCTCGTGATCGACAATTTCTACGATAACGATGTGCCGCACACCTCTGTCACGCGCAATCGTGTAGAGGAGCCGCCAAAACGAGGGCAAGTCCTCCACGAATAGGTTCTCCACTCCATGTTTGTCCTTCAGGGGCCTCGGAATCCGGTCCTTCTTGACGACCTCGCCGTGAAGGCAATCCGAAAGGAGGATCGTTTTGAGGGCACGAATCCTGCGCGCAATGGACGCCGAGTTTGGGTCCGACCCCGTTTCGAGATTTTCGAGGGACTTGGAGGCGGAGGACGACAAGACGATGTCCGCGGCCCGCAGGCCCATTACAGCCGTGGCCCCTTGCGAATCGCCTCGAGGAGTTCCTGCGGGGCTTCTGGGACCCAGATCAATCCTTTGCTTCCTTCGGCGATCGTGCCTTGGTCCCCGAGGAAACTCACCGCGGCATTCAGGCTCTGACGCGTCGTGGAATGGCCCCAGCCGCCGAGGGTCGCGAGGAGCCGGTTGCGGCTCACAGGGCCATCCGCCTTTTGAAGGGCGGCGAGAACGTATTCGATCGTCTCGAGCGTCGGGTTGGCTCCCGGTTTCGCGTATTTCGGCCGAGGAACCTTGGCAACTTGCACCATGACGGTCACTATATGTATTCGCCTAGTATATGTATCCTTGTACCCCATCCACGAGCGTAGTTTTCGTCACGATTCTAGCCGCCATCCAACGGGAGGCTACGGGCCTGAAGGGTCTCGGGAACGGAATGCCACAAATCCAGGCCAGTCAGGCCGTCTGGTACCCATCCACGGCACATTCTCCAAATCTCGCACGAGTCATTCCCGGTGCGCGAACCCGACTCAAAGGAATCAAAACGGGCCTGCTCGAGCGCGAAGCCGTGCCACGCGTCCTTGCGTCCCCCACGCAGCAGCCCGCATCACTGCGGCACACTGATGTTGGGTTACTGATTAGGTACCTAAGTACGCCGGCATCCTGAAAAGGGACATCGTCCATGGCCTGACGAGTGGCACCATGCCCGAGAACAAGCACATTCCAACCGGCCTCCCCGCGTTAGTGCCCTATCTTACAGTGGATGATCCAGCCAAGCTCATCGGCTTCGTCAAGGGCGCCTTCGGAGCCGAGGAGATAAGGGAACAGCATTGGGAACACCCGACGGGAAAAATCATCCACACCGCCCTCCGCGTCGAAGGATGTGTGATCGAAACGGGCCGAGCCTCCCACGAGTGGAAGGCGATGCCGGTGGCTATCCATCTTTGGGTACGCGACGTGGATGCGACATACCATCGGGCCTTGAATGCGGGAGGGGTGAGCCTCCATGAGGTCAAGGAGATGGAGTACGACGAACGGGCTTGCGCCGTGCTTGACCCATGTGGGAATCACTGGTACATCGCCACGCACACAGGCCAATCGTAGAGCCGGATTCTTGTGGCGAATGGCAACGTTCTTGCCGGACGCGCGAAAGTCTTGTGATGCGGACAGAATCCCAGTTCGCGACCCAATCCTGACCCGCATGCCCGTCCCAAGCGCCAGGTCAGGTGCCTTCAGTCATGTTTCAGGTTGGCCTTGAGGAGCGTTGTGGTGTGCCGATGGCCAAAGCCGGCCTATCGCGAGCGTCTTGCCGTCGGCCTGATTCGGAGGGCCTTTCTCTCGATTTGGATTTCGAAATACTCTCCTTCCTTCCATCCAAGCTGCTTGACGATTCTTGGAGGGAGCACGACGACCCACTTGACGTACTCCTTACCGCCGAAACGACGACTCAGCTGCTTTTGAAGTCTCACAACCACGGGCAATAACCACGAGGTACTTTTGCCTTGAGCACCGAGACTCGCTCGCCCGCAACAATGTACCAATTCGTCGCGAGTGAAGATGACTGCTCAAAAATTGGTTGCGTTCGGAGAGGCAGAAAACGGGCCTGAAGGGATTCGAACCCTTGACCTATCGGTGTCCCTCGGACGTTCCGATGGAGCGTGCCGATAAGAGCCGATCGCTCTACCTAGCTAAGCTACAGGCCCGCGGCGGCGCTTATTGGCCGAGTTCAGTTAAACGTTGCGATTGGGCACGCGCCCCACTCCAAAAATCCCACGGTTTGACGGACGTCGAGCTGGAAAATCTGCAGCCGGTAGCAACCCGTCGGTGGCGGGGACACCAGTAAATAATCCCCGGGGTCCAAAAGGCCGTTGGGGCTTGCGTCGACGAACCGGAACGTCGCGTTCCCTCCAACCAAAAGACCTTGGCTGAGGTTCCCGAAGTCGACGACTTTTCCCTTCTCCGCGACGGTGAAGTTCGCCCGGAACTTGGCAAGCTCTAGCGAGACCGTCACGCTGTCGATGTAGATTCGCGTCTGGTTATTCGGCGTCTCGAAATGAAAACTCCTGACAATTTCAATCGGCGGTTGATCAGGGAACATTCGAGGGAGGAACACGATGGCCAGGAGGACCATGAACACAACACCCGCGAGGAGTGAGTACCGCAGGAGCTTAGTCGCTTGCGGCGGTGGGCTCCGTTTTCGCATGAAGGGCACCTCCGGCTTGGAGGGCCGCCGGATCTTCATGGACTCACTCCACGTAGATCGCAGGCCGTCCGGGGACGGCGTGGTCCGCTTTCTTCGAGGGATCCCAGCGTTTCGGATCGTCGGCCCGGAACACGTCGACCTTCACCCGAAGCTCTTTCTCCAAGAAGCCGAGGTTTTCTCGGAACATCGCGAACTCGTCCACGGATGCAAACCGGTCGAGTTCATCCGGCTTCGCGTGTCGCAGGTCCTCCGCGAGCTTCTTCGCGAACGCGGCGACCTCTTTCGCCCGTTCTCGCATCCCCGGTTCCGCAAGGGCTCGTTCCATCAGCATGTTCATCGGGATCGGTCCTTGCTTGGCGAGCCCGCGAGCGATCCGGTGGACGTAGACCTTCCACGCCGGCGCGGTGTAGAGGGCGAGTCGCTTCGGCGCGATCCCCGTGACCTTCAGGATCTCACGGACGTCGGCCAGCGTCGACTGCAGGAGGACTTCCGCGGTTTCGGCCCGTGGATCGACCTCGCCTGCAATCGCCTCCGGATACCGAGCGTTCACCACAAATCCATCGCCCCCGAGGCGATGCCAAATCTCTTCCCCCACGTGAGGGACGAACGGAGCGAGTAGTTTCGTCTGGACGTCGATGAACCGCCGGAGCACCTCCACCTGGGGTCGGCCTTCGGACCGCCGGACGTACCAGGACCACGAGGCTTGCAAGTCGAAGTACCCGTGCCGGAGCGCCGCTTTGTAGTTCATCCCCTCCATCGCGGTTCGGCTCGCTTGGATCGAACGGCTCAGGATGCTCAGGAACCATGCGTCGATGCCGTGGTGGTCCTTGCGGGTCGCGTGCTTCGACGTGGCGAATCGGAGCCATTCCTCGATGCGGGCCTTCGCGGACTCGGCGAAGTCCATGTCGACGTTCGGATCGTCGAGGCCGTCCCCCGCGTTCGCGACGGTCAGCCGGATCACATCGGCGCCCCATTCCCGCACGGATTCGCGGATGTACCAGACGTTCCCGCGAGACTTCGACATCTTGCGCCCCGCCATGCGAACCCATCCATTCACGCCAAAGCCGCGGGGCCACTGCTCCCGCGGGAAGATGGCGGTGTGCGCGAACAAGCAGAAGGTCATGTGGTTCTGGACGAGGTCTTTCCCCGTGTTCCGCAAGTCGACCGGGTACCAATACATGAATTCGTGGCGGAGGCCCTCGATCAATTCCACTTCCAGCCCGAGACGAGACGCGACGGCCTTGGCGCTGCCGCTTCCGAAGAACACGAAATCGAAAAACCCATCATCGAGGCGTTGCGCCCACGGCACGGAGGACCGCAGCGCGCCGCCCTGGAGGGCGTGAGCGATCGTGTAGTATGCCATGTAGATCGTCGAATCGCTCAGGGATTCGATGACCCAGTTCGAGTCCCATGGCAGGATCGTCCCGAGGCCGCGATGGTGGGCGCATGGCCAGTCTCGGAGCCAGTCCGTCACATAGTCGAACCATTTCCGCAGGGCCTCCGGGTACAGGTCCATCGACGCGATCGCCTCGTGGACCCTCGCCTTCCACGCGGGATCGGCGTAGGAGAGGAACCATTGGTTGTCCACGACCTTCACGATCGCGGTCGTCATGCACCGGCAGGTGACCACGCCGCTCGGCTCGTACATCAGGTCGGCTTGGCCTTTCGACGTCAGCTCCTTCCGAATTTCATCTTTGGCGACTTCCACTCGGACGCCGGCGTAGGGGCCGCAGTTCTCGTTCAGGACACCGCGATAGAAGCCGGTCTTGTACACCTCCGCCTTCGCCTGCTCGAGTTTCTCCCGGTCCCGCTGGTTCCGAATTCCCAGGCGGTCGACGATCTCGACGCCGGGCAACGGTCCCCATCCCGGCGTGCGGATGATCGGAATCGGCCGAATCGTGCGGATCCGTTCTGCGTCCAAATCGTACTTCGTCAGAAGCCGATCGTCCTGCTGCAGATCCCGCAGGGCGACATAGTCGTCGGGTGCGTCCGAAGGCACGCTCGTCACGATCCCGGTGCCGCGGCCTTGGTCGATGAAGGAACCAGGCAGAATCGGAATCGCCCGGTTGATCGCCGGAGCCACCACATCCTTGCCGAGCAGGTCGGCTCCATGGATCCTCGACTCGATCGCGACCGACTTCCCCTGCTCCGAGAGCTTCTTCGCCGCGAGATCGTTGAGGATCCATCGCTCGTCGCCGACTCTTGCGACGACGTACTCCGCGTCCGGATCGACCCAGAGGTTCGTCTGGCCGAACACGGTCTCCGGCCGGATCGTCGCCGCGACGAGGAACCGGCCGTCGGCCAGGGGGAACTTGAGGAGCGTGTACTCCATCGGCGTCTCGCCCTCGCCCTCGAGCCGATCGTGGTCCCCGATTGGGGCCTGGTCCTTCGGGCACCAGATGACCGGGTGCTTGTCGATCCGCACATAGCCACCGTCCCTGAGGCGGTGGAACTGCCAACGCACGAACGCGTCGTACGGCGGGTTGAGCGGCGTCGTGATGAACGACCGCGTCCAGTCGACGGCTGCGCCGAGGGCCTTCAGGTCCTCCATCGTGGCGGCCGGGAAGACCTCAATCCAATGCATCGGATCGGCGAACTTCGGGATCTCGCGGTCGGGGATGCCCATCGCCCGGAGGATCTCCCATTGCTTCGGCTCTTTCTCCGCAATCCGTTTCGCGGCCCCCAGGATCGGGAGGCCGGTGCAATGGAACGCCTGGGGATGGAGGACGTTGTACCCGAGCATCCGCCGGAATCGAGACTGGAACTCGGCCCGCAGGAACGAGGTACCGAACCCCAGGTGTTGATACCCATTCATGTACGGATACGGCACGGTCGAGTACCATTTCGGCCGGCCGGCGTCCGCGCGTGCGACGTATGTCTTCGCTCGCTCCCACGCGGATTGCCACTTGGCCTCGATCTGTCGCAAGTCGCCCGGCCCCGTGGACCCTCGGGACTTTGCCGCCGCGCGCGGTCGCCCGCGAGCCCGCGCTTTCTTACGTCGAATGGGGGCGCGACGGGGCTTGGGCCTCGCCCGTAATCGAGCGCGGTGCCGTCGGGTCTCGGCGCTGCGTGATCGCGGCTTCGCCTTGCGACCGCTCCGTCGGCCTGCCTTCTTGGGCACGCGCGCAGATAGGAGCGATTCTCGTAAAGCTTTTCGCGGGGAATCGGTGGGTTCACCGGCCCTGGTTCGGGGCTGCGGAAAGCCGTCTTCCATTTGGCATACAGAATAAAAATCCGAGGCCCATTCCAGGCACGATTTTAA
>Ga0209590_10000251_pt1 | contig 16190 bp, 20 predicted proteins | sample CZO8metaG_FD_188353 | JGI IMG/M metagenome (GOLD analysis project Ga0209590, IMG submission 188353) | Vadose zone soil microbial communities from the Eel River Critical Zone Observatory, Northern California, USA - CZOApr15con1.8 metaG... | ecosystem: Environmental > Terrestrial > Soil > Vadose...
TCCCAGCTGCGGCGGGTGGGGACGTTAGGCCGCCGCGCGCTCGAGCTCCGAAATGCGCAGCACATGGAGCTCAGGCGGCGGGCGGCGGAGGAACTCGGCGACGACGAGCAGCTCGTCGGCGTGTTCGGGCGCGTACGACAAAACCGCCCGGCGCGCCTGCGCCAGACCGGCCTCCAGCTCGAGCCGCGCGCCCGGGCCGGGCGGAACCGCTCGCGCGGCCGCGACTCGGCCGGCCGCGAGGAAGAACGCGCGCCGGAATCCGGGCTCGGCCGCCGGGACGAGCAGGCACAGCTCTGTGCGCCGCAGCCGCTCCAGCCGCGACAGCTCGTGCGCCAGCGCCTCGACCGCGGCGATCCGGTCGCGCAGCCGCGCGGCGTCCTCGTAGCGCAACGCATCGGCAAATCTCGCCAGCCGGCGTCGCAGGCGGGGCAGCGCGCTTGCGGGTCGCGCCAGGTCGGCCGGCTCGAGCGCGCGGGCCGCCAACTCGGCGCGGCGGCGGCTCTTGATCGGCCCGCACGCGGACGGCGTCGAGGTGACGACGACGCGCTCGCCTCGGACACCGAGGTACGCGTAGCGGTCCGGCCGAACCGAGCGGGCGTTCGCGGGAGGACGCAGCTCGCGGAGCAGCCGCAGCTCCTCGAGCGCCGCTTCCAGCTCAGAGCCGAGCACGCGCCACTCGATCCGCTCGACGGCGTGCAGTGCGGCTTCCACCGACGGGCGCTGCCGCTCGGACCGGAAGTAGGAGCGCAATCGCGCGCGCAGATCGCGCGCGCGGCCGACGTAGAGCACCTGATCGTTCGCGTCGCGGAACAGATAGACGCCCGGCCGCGTCGGCGCGCCGAACGCGAGCGAGCGCTTCGAGAACACGCGGCGCTGTCGCGGCGCCGCCAGCGCGGCGAGGTCGCCGACGCTCCGCGCGCCGCGCTCCTGTGCGAGCCCGATCAGCGCGAGGAGGATCTCCGCCGTCGCCTCCGCGTCCGGCAGCGCTCGATGACAGGGGCGCGCCGCCGTTCCGAAGAAGTGCGAGAGCGACGCGAGGCCGAAGCGCGACTGGCGTCCGGCGAGCAGCCGCCGCGCCAGCCACATCGTGTCGATCACCGGGCCGGCGTGTCTCCGACCGGTCAGCCGTTCCAGCTCACGGTCGAGGAACGCGACGTCGAAGCGCGCGTTGTGCGCGACGAGCGCTGCATCGCCGGCGAATGAGAGGAAGCGGCGGACCGCCAGCTCGACGGACGGCGCACGCCGCAGTGCGCGATCGTCGATCCCCGTCAGCGATGCGACCGCGAGCGGTAGCGGCGTGCGCGGGTTCGCGAGCGTCTCGAACGTCGCGGTGACGTCGAGCCGCTCGACCTTGACCGCGCCGATCTCGCAGATGCGCGAGCGCCCAGGCGAGAGCCCGGTCGTCTCGAGATCGACGACGCAGAAGGACGCGTGTTCCAGCAATCGCTGTTCCGCCTCGCAGGCCGCGAGCGCGACGGAGCCGCCGCGCCAGGCGAGCCGCGCATCGTCCGCGACGACGTCGTCGAGCAGCGCCCGCGCCATCCCCTCGGGGAGGTGGTCGAGCGCGAACAGCGACCGGGCCGCATCCTCGACGGGAACGGCGCCGCGCCGCTCCTCGACGAGCTCGACGAGCCTGTCGGCGGCGTCGATCCGGAGCTGCACACCTCGATGCTAGGCGAACATACGTTCGTCTTCAAGGCCAAAGGGAAGGCCGCTCCGCGGGCGGCCTCCCTGTCGGTCCTCTCAGCCGCTCTTGACGGCTGCCTTGAGCTGGCTCCCTGCCGAGAACTTCGGCACCTTCGTTGCCGCGATCTGTACGCGCTCGCCTGTGCGCGGGTTGACGCCCTGGCGAGCCGCGCGGTTCGACACCGAGAACTTGCCGAACCCCGTGAAGTTGATCTCGCCGCCCCCGTGAAGCGTGTCGGTGATGCCGTCGAGGAACGCATTGACCGCCTTCTCAGCGTCGCGCCGTGCGAGCCCGCTCTTCGAGGCGACCGTATCGACGAACTCCTGCTTGGTCACGAAAAGTGTCCTCCTATCTGGGTTTTGCCGGGTTCCCGAGGCGCCGGGACCCTAGCAACCCGTCGGCTGCCGCTCAACCATGCGGTATCGGGCTGCATCTTGTCAGGTGGACAGGACGTCGGACGCCTTGAACAGGGGCCTCAGCCTGACGGCGTGCCTCGCCAGTTCGTCCGCACCGCCCTCTTCACGGTCCACGATGCAGATCGCGGTGCGGCAGACGAGGCCCGCTTCGCGGAGGGCCTGGACCGCAGAAATCGCTGCACCTCCCGAAGTTACGACGTCCTCGACGAGGCATACGGACTCCCCCGGCTCGAACTCGCCCTCGAGCCGCTTGCCCGTCCCGTAGCCCTTTGTCTCCTTCCGCACGATCAGGAACGGGAGTCCGGTCTCGAGCGAGGCGGCGGCCACGAGCGCGACGGCGCCGAGCTCCGGGCCGGCGAGGCGAACGGCCTCGGGCTCGTGCTCGCGCACCTGGCCGGCGATGCGCTCGCCGAGCGCGCGCAGCAGCTGGGGTCGCGTTTCGAAGCGGTACTTGTCGAGGTAGTAGCGCGAGTGCCTGCCGCTGCGGAGGACGAAGTCGCCCTCGAGGTACGCGTGCTCCTTGAGCGCCGCGCGCAGCTCGGCGTCGGTCATGGTTCGGGTCGAGCCATCACAGGCGCGCGGCGTGCAGTGCCGTGCGTGCGAGCTCGAGCAGCGGCGCCGCCTCGTACTCGGTCAGCGTCACGAGCGAGCCGTCCTCGAGGTAGAGGTCGACGCGCTCGCGCGGGCCGCCGCGCGTGCGCCGGAAGATCGCGAGGCCGGCGAGGGCGCCGCCGAGGAGCGCTCCGAGCGCGACGAGCCTACGCCTCACCGTCGGCCTCCGTCCTCTTCCGCGGCGTAGCCCGCTTCCGTTTCGGTTTCGGCGGCTCGACCGAGCGCAGGCAGCTCTTCAGGTCGTAGAAGACGAGCCCGACGGTCGGCTCGGGGCCGGTCGTCGCGACGATCGTCCGCTTGCCGTCGCTGAGCACGAAGACGCTGCCGTCGGTGGTCGCCGCCTCGAGCTGCGTCGGCCGCGAGCCGCGCGTCGCCTCGGCCTGGTCGAGGAGCGCCCGCCCCGCCTCGGCGAGGGCCCTGCCGTCGCCGAGCGTCGAGCCGGCGACCGCACCCGCCTCGTCGACGATCACGGCGGACTCGACCTGCGACGAGATCTCGGTCAGACCGGCGAGAGCTTGGGCGGCGTCCATCGGGCCGAACCATACTGACCCAGTGAGGTTGCGCAAGCGCGCACTGTTCGCGAAGTTCTTCGCCGACCGCGGCACGCACCTTGCGGCGATGATCGCCTACTTTGCTCTCCTTTCCTTCGTACCGCTGACATTCCTGGCGCTGGCGCTGCTCGGGCTGACCGGCCGCGCGGACGAGTCCAGCTTTCTCGTTACGGAGATCAAGCGGACGTTCCCCGACGCGCCTCTCGGAGACATCGTCGGCCTCGTGCGCAAGGTGCAGGACAACGCGGCGGCGCTCGCAGGCATCGGCGGTGTCTTCCTTCTGTGGACCGCCCTCTCGCTCTTCAGCGTGCTCGAGTCGGCGTTCAACATCGTGTACGGCCGGCCGAACCGCTCGTTCCTGCGCGGCAAGGCGATCGCGTCGCTGCTGATGGTCAGCTCACTCGTGACGCTGTTCCTCGCGTTGCTCGTAGGCTCACTCGGCGTCGCGTTCCTCAAGCGTTACGCTTCGAACGCAGTCGACAACGAGGTCTCGGCATACGTTTTGACTGTCGCCGTCTCGACTGCGGGAGTCTTCTTCTTCGTCTTCTCGATCTACTACTTCCTCACGAACGAGTCACTGAGAAAGCGCGAGGTCCTGCCCGGCGCCGTTTTGGCAACAGCAGCGATCGAGACGGCGTTCCAGGTTCTGCCGATCTACATCCGCTACACCGAGGTCAACCCGGCTCTGCACATCTTCGGCGGGACGGCGATCCTGCTCGTCTGGCTCTACGTGATGGCGAACGTGCTCGTCTTCGGCGCGGAGCTGAATTGGTGGACGGCGCGGCGACGGCGGCCGCTCGAGGACGAGGGCGCCGGACTCGCCTAACCGAGGCTCGCGAGCAGCGCGCGCGCCGCGCGGGCTCGGTGCGAGTTCGCACGCTTCCATTCGTTGCCGAGTTCCGCGACCGTGCGCTCCTCGCCGTCCGGCACGAAGATCGGGTCGTAGCCGAAGCCTTCGCTTCCGCGCGGCTCGCCGACGATGCGGCCTTCGAGGACGCCGGTGCCGCGGAACTCCTCGTCGGCCGGCGACAGGCAGACGAGCTCGCACACGTAGCGCGCACGTCGATCCTCGACTCCCTGCAGCTCTTCGAGCATCGCCGCGACTGGATCGGCGCCGCCGAAGCGCGCCGACCCGATGCCGGGCTTGCCGCCGAGCCCGGCGACCTCGATCCCGGAGTCCTCGCCGAGCATCCACGCGTCGTCCGGACCGACCGTGCGGCCGAAGCGCGCCTTCGCCAGCGCGTTCTCGTAGTACGTCGCCCCTTCCTCCGAGGGAAACTCGTCCGAGTCGAGCAGCTCCAGCTCCCAGCCCTGCAGTAGGGCGCGCAGCTCCCGCAATTTGCCTTCGTTGCGCGAGCAGAGCCTCGCTAAAATCAGTGTTTGCTGAAGTGGCAACTTTGTTGCCGCTTCAGCTCATGACTATCTGCGCCACTCGACGCCCTGCACGAACTCGAGGTCGCCGAGCTCCGCGAGCAGCGCTTCGGACGGTGTGTCGAGTGTCAGCGTCACCGTGCGGCGGTCGTGCTCCTCCTGAAGCTGGAAGTACTCGACGTGCGCGTGACGCGACTCGAGCGCGTCGAGCAGCTCGGTGGTGCGCGTCCCCGGCCGCAGTTCGATGACGACGCTTCGCTCCTCCGGCCGAAGGCGTTCCAAGACGCGGTAGCCGAGAAGGCGCAGCGGCCACAGCGCGACGAGGGTGACGACCGTCGTGAGCACGGCGCCGCGGTAGTAGCCGGCTCCCGCCGCGATCCCGATCGCCGCGGCGACCCACAGCGTCGCGGCAGTCGTCAGGCCGCGCACGGAGATGCCCTGGCGGATGATCGCGCCCGCGCCGAGGAAGCCGATGCCCGTCACGATCTGCGCGGCGATGCGTGTCGGGTCGGCGCGGATCACCTGGTCGCCGCTCCCCAGAAAGCCCTCGAAACCGTATGCGGAGACGATCGTGAAGAGCGCCGAGCCGACGCAGACGAGGATGTGTGTCCGCAGCCCCGCTTCGCGCTCGCGCAGCTCGCGTTCGAAGCCGATCGCGCCGCCGAGCCCCGCGGCGACGGCGAGCCGCGCGAGGTTGTCTCCCCACGAAAGGTGCGGCAGGACGCTAAGCAAGCGCTTCCTCCAGCGCACCTTGCTGCGCGTGCGTGATCTCCTCGATCCCGGCGGCGGCGAGCTCGAGCAGCTCGTCGAGCAGCGCGCGCGTGAACGGATCGCGCTCGGCCGTCGCCTGCACCTCGACGAGGCGTCCGTCACCGGTCATCACGACGTTCATGTCGACCTCCGCAGTCGAGTCCTCCGTGTACTCGAGGTCGAGCAGCGGCGTCCCGTCGACGATCCCGACGGAGACCGCGGCAACCGAGCCGGTCAGAGCCTTCGCGAGGCCGAACCGCTCGAGCGCGCGCCTCGCCGCCACGTACGCGCCGGAGATCGCCGCGCAGCGCGTACCCCCGTCGGCCTGCAGGACGTCGCAGTCGAGGTAGATCGTCCGCTCGCCCAGCGCCTCGAAGTCGGTGACGGATCGGATCGCGCGGCCGATCAGCCGCTGGATCTCGATCGTGCGCCCGCCCTGCCGTCCCCTGCGCGCCTCGCGCTCGGTTCGCTCGCCGGTGGACGCCGGGAGCAGCGAGTACTCCGCGGTCATCCAGCCGCGGCCGGAGTCGCGCAGCCACCGCGGAACGCCCTCCTCGATCGAGGCCGTGCACAGCACCTTCGTCTTTCCCTGCGACCAGAGCACGCAGCCGTGCGGTTGCTCCAGGTAGTCGACTGCGAGCTCGAGCGGACGCAGCTCGGCCGGGCGGCGGCCGTCGGCTCTCATGCCGCAGCTTTCAAGTCGGCGAGCGCCACGTGCTCGACGTCCTCGATCGGCAGCTGGAGAAAGCGCGCACCCACGATGCGAAACGATTCCGGATCTCCGGTCGTGAGAAACCGGTGCGCGCCGTCGCGCGATGCGTCGTTCTCGATTCCCTTGCGCGCGAGCGTCTCTGCGACCTCCCGCGCGGTCTCCTCCGCGGAGAAGACAAGCGTCACGTCGCGGCCGAAGACGCGCTGGAAGATCGGGCGGATCAGCGGATAGTGCGTGCAGCCGAGGATCACCGTGTCGACGCCGGCCTGCTTGAGCGGCGCTGCGTATCCGCGCACCGCATCGACGGTCGCGGGGCCGTAGGGATCGTCGGACTCGATCAACGGTACGAGCGCGGGGCACGCGAGCTGGTGGACGTCGACGCCGGCGTCGAGCGTTCGCAACAGCGACGCGTAGCGTCCCGCCGAAACCGTCGCTTCCGTCGCGAGCAAACCGATGCGCCGGTTGCGCGTCGTCTGCACGGCGGCGTGTGCCTCGGGTGTGATCACGCCGACGACCGGCACGGAAAGCTCCGACTGCAGATCCGGCAGCGCCGCCGACGTGGCCGCGTTGCAGGCGACGAGGATCAGCTTCACGCCCTGCGTCTCGAGGTAGCCGGCAATCTCGCGCGCGAAGCCCTTGATCTCCGGCAGGGGCCGCGGCCCGTACGGCAGCCGCGCGGCGTCTCCGAGGTAGACGAAGTCCTCGTGCGGCATCGTCACGAGGCACTCGTGCAGGACGGTCAGGCCGCCCATGCCCGAGTCGAAGACGCCGACGGGGCGCGGGTCCATCGGCCCGATTCTACGGTTGCGCCTCGGCTGGTAATGCTGCCGCGCTTCTCGGTCGTCGGCACCAAGCGATGCAAGGACGCAAGGGAGCCCCCATAGCGGGCCTATGGGGGCGACCGAGGACGCCGCAGCGCGCCGCGTGCCGGCGGGCGAGAAGCCCGGAGGGCATTGCCAGTCGAGGCGCTAGGCTGTCCCGGCCATGGGCCGGCGTCGCTGGACGATTCTTGCGTGCTGCGCGCTGTTCGCGGTCTGGACGGCGTCGGCGCAGGCGGAGGCCTGGACGAAGACGGACCAGAAGCTGCCGATGAGCGACGGCGCGCAGATCGCGACGTCGTTCTACGAGCCGGTCACGGCGCCGCCGGTCGGCGGCTGGCCCGCGATCGTGATGTTCCACGGGCTCGGCGGCACGCGCGCGTCGATGAACACGATCGCCGAGCTGACGTTCGCGAACGAGGGCTACGCGGTGCTGACCTTCGACTTTCGCGGGCACGGGGAGTCGGGCGGGCTCTTCGACCTCGACGGGCCGCGCGAGGTGCAGGACGTCAAGGAAATGCTCGACTGGTTGGGGACGCATCCGGAGCTCGACAAGGCGCACATCGGCGGGTGGGGGATCTCACTCGGCGGCGGCGCACTGTGGGCGTCGTTGAAAGCGGGCCTGCCGTTCGCAGCGGCCGAGGTGAACGAGACGTGGACGGATCTCTATCCTGCACTCGCGCCGGGCAACCTTTCCAAGTCTGGCGCGATCTTCCAGTTCCTCAACTCGGTGCCGGTCGATCGCACGGCGCCCGAGCTCAACGTGATCAAGAACGACGCGCTCAACAGCACCAACGTAGGCTCGCTGCACGCGCTCGCCGACTCGCGTTCCGTCAAGGACGCGCTGCGGTACATCACGACGCCGGTGCTGATCTTCCAGGGCCGGCGCGACTTCGCATTCGGGCTCGATCAGGGAATCAAGGCGTACACCGAGCTCGCAGGCCCGAAGCGCCTGTACATCGGGGACTTCGGGCACGCGCCGTCGACCTTCCCGGGGCCTGACATTGGTGTCGTCTTCGCCGAGGCATCCGACTGGTTCGGCCGCTTCCTCAAGAACGACGCAAACGGGATCGACACCCGCAAGCCCGTGGAGCTCGCGCCGGATCCGTTCCGTGAGGCGCAGAACGTCTCGTACGCAGGACTCCCTCGGAAGGCGACGGTGAAGACGAAGACGGCGAAGCTCGGCAAGACCTTCGGCTCGCGCGGGAAGCTCGTCACGACGTTCAAGCTGCCGAGGCGCAAGCTCGAGACGTTCGGCGCGCCCGTGGTCACCGTGACGGCGTCGACGAAGACGCAGGCGAAGCAACTCGTCGCCGTGCTGGAAGCAGTCGCGCCGAACGGAACCGCGACGATCGTGAGCGAGGGCGGGACGCTCCTCCCCACCGCGTCGAAGGCGTGGACGGTGTCATTCCAGTTGATCTGGGATGCGACGCTGATCGTGCGTGGCTCCAAGCTCCGGCTGACCTTGTCGTGGACGTCGACGGCGCAGAACAGCGCGAACCTCCTCTATCTCACCGGCGTGCCGGACGGCTCGTCGTTGACGGTGAAGTCCGCCTACGTCACGCTCCCCGTGCTCAAGCAGCCGATCTCCGGATGAAGCGCGCGCTCACCGCACTCGTCACGTCTTTCGTCCTCGCCGCCGGTGCATCCGGCGCGACGGGCAAGGATCCCGGCGTCTCGGCGGATTCGATCCTGCTCGGCGGCACGGCGGCGCTGAGCGGGCCCGAGAGCGCGTACTACGCGCCGGTCGCAAAGGGCGCGCAGGCGTACTTCGCGTACGTGAACGCGCACGGCGGCGTGTTCGGACGGAAGATCACGTACAAGGTCGTCGACGACGCCTACGACCCGGCGCAAACCGTGCAGGCGACGCGGCAGCTCGTCCAGGGGGACGGTGTCTTCGCGATCTTCAACTCGATCGGAACGGAGCACATGCTCGCCGTGCGCCCGTACCTCAACGCCGCGAAGGTGCCGCAGCTCTTCGTCGGCACAGGCGCGCGCGCGATCTTCTCCGGCCGCAGCCAGTACCCGTGGACGATCGGCTACCTGCCGAGCTTCTACGGCGAGGGCAAGACGTACGGGCGCTACATCTCGGCGAACTCGCCGAAAGCGCGCATCGCCGTCCTGTACGAGAACGACGACTACGGCAAGGACCTCAGGGACGGCGCCAAGGCAGGCCTCGGCGGGAAGGGGAAGATCGTCGCAACCGCGAGCTACGAGCTGACGGACACCGACATGTCGGCCCAGATCGCGACGCTGAAGACGTCGCACGCGGACACGCTGATGCTGTTCGCGCTGCCGAAGCAGGTGATCCAGGCCTTCCTCGCCGCACACAAGCTCGGCTGGCAGCCGCACTACTTCGTGAGCGCCGTCTCGATCGACCCCTTCGTGATGAACGTCGTCGCCGCCAGCACGGGCAAGAAGACGACGGAGGGCGCGATCTCGACCGCCTTCCTCAAGGTCGCCACCGATCCGGCGCTCGCCAAGGATCCCGGGGCAAAGCTCTACAAGTCGATCATGAAGAACTACTGTGCCGGCTGCGATCCGACAGCGCTCGCGCACATCTACGGGATGGCGTCCGCGTACACGATGGTCGACGCGCTCAAGCGCGCGGGCAACAACCTCACGCGCAGCACGCTGATGCGTGCGGCGACGCACCTCGACGAGAAGACGAACCCGTTCCTCCAGCCGGGCATCGAGATCAAGACCTCGCCGACGGACTACCTGCCGTTCGAGCAGATGAAGATGTTCCGCTACTCGGGCGGCCGCTGGACGCCGTTCGGCAAGCTCGTCAGCGTCAGGCCCTGAGCCCTTACAGAGCTTTTACAGCGCACTGGTTTGGCTTTTCTTGCCCCGGGCGAACTTCTTCCGAGACGCTTCGTCTCATCGTTCGCATGCGTTGACAGCTTGAGAATCATGCACGGCGCGTGCGAAGCTCTCCCGTTCCCTCACGAACGAAAGGCACAACGACATGCGTAGACCATTTCGCTTCCTCGCGCTCGCGGGCGCGGCCGCCGGGTCGCTCGCGCTCGCCTCGGGCGCTCTCGCGACACCGAAACTGATCGTCAGCGGGAGCACCGTCCAGCTGCAAGAGCAGAAGAGCGACGCCGCTCCGGCTAAGGTCCAGATCTACGCTCCGACGGGATACACCGGAACACTTTCGGCTCCCGCGGGGACGAAGATCGGTACGGCGCACGCCGACATCCAGGCGCTCCTCATCTCGGAAGATGCGATCGTTCCGGCCGACGGCGACATCGTCACCGACGATCCCGCGAACCACCTGATGGATGCGTGCGCACCCGGGATGCACTCCGCGATCTGGGTGATCAAGATCGTGGTCAGCGGTATCCCATTCACCGTGCCGATCTACGTCGACGCGCCGCCCCCGGGGGCAGAAGCCGCCCTGGGCGCGGTCAAGCTCAGCGTGTGCTTCTCGAATCCGTACGTGAGTTCGTCCCCGAGCGACGTCCAGCCCAAGGTCCTCAACGCGATCTTGACGCTCAACTCGAACGTGCTTGTCGCGCCGACGTCCGGTGAGTTCCACTGGACCTCGCTGATCACGCCGTGGAGCAAGACCTCGCCGCTGCCCGACGCCGCGCACACCGTCGAGGCGCGTGGCATCGTGCGCGTTCCGGGCGCAGTGTCGCTGAAGGCGAAAGTGAAGACGGTGCGGCACAAGAAGGGCAAGAAGACGACCGTCACGAATTCCGTCGTGCTCAGCGGCCTTGTGTCCGAGAATGGACAGGGCGTCGGCGGCGCGACCGTCGACATCATCGCCGGCGGCAAGAAGCGCGGTTCGACGACGACGAGTTCGAGCGGTGCGTTCTCGCGCTCGCTCGGCCTGCCGAACAAGACCACGTTCCAGGCAAGGGCGACCGTGCCGCAGCGCGACGTCACGTCCGCCGGCTGCGCAGGTCCGTCGCTTGCACCCGCAGGCTGCGTCTCCGCGACGATGGCCGGCTGGACGCTGGCCAGCTCGACCGTCACGGTGACCCCGAAGAAGAAGTAGGAAACGAACGGCGGGGGCTTCGGCCCCCACCGTCCCTCGCTTCGCTCTGCTCACGCTCGGGGCGCGCGGCTTCGCCGCGCGCCATTGGTTGGCAGCCCCGGGAACTCTGCTTCGATTGACGTATGTGGGCGGCGCGGCGGAGCCGCGCCGCCGGCGCAACCACCCGCGGCGCTTCTATTGTTGGCCTATGGCGGTCGTCCGTCTAGGCACGTGCAGCTGGGCCGACGAAGGGCTGCTCAAGAACTGGTATCCGCGCGAGGCGCGGACGGCCGAGACGCGGCTTCGCTACTACGCCGAGCGGTTCGACACCGTGGAGGTCGACTCGCCGTTCTACCGGCTGCCTTCGGTCGAGACCGCGGCGAACTGGGCGGGGCGGACGCCTTCAGGCTTCGTCTTCCACGCGAAGGCGTCGAAGCAGATGACGGGGCACGAGGAGACGGAGTCGCGCGAGCGCGCCTTCGCGGAGTTCCGCGAGTCGCTGGCGCCGCTCGAGCAGGCGGGCAAGCTCCGCGGCGTGCTGCTGCAGTTTCACCCGCGCTTCGTCAGGTCGGCCGAGGCGCTGGACGAGCTGCGCGGGGTCGCGGAGCTGCTCACGCCGCTCGTCCCGCTGATCGAGTTCCGCCACCGCTCGTGGATGACGGAGGACGAGCGCGCCGACACGCTGTCGTTCCTCGAAGGGCACGGCCTCGCGTACGTCTCCGTCGACTCGCCGCCGACGCGCGCCTCGAACGTCCTGCCGCGGCTGGCGGCGGCGACGCACGAGGTTGCGTACATCCGCTTCCACGGGCGCAACTGGAAGACGTGGAACAAGCGCACGCGAACCTCCGGCGAGCGGTTCGACTGGCTGTACGCGCGCGAGGATCTCGAGGAGTGGGTCGAGCCGATCGGGCGGCTCGCGCAGGAGGCGCGCGAGGTGTACGCGATGTTCAACAACAACCGCCACGACTACGCGCCGCGGAGCGCGCAGGTCCTGCGAGGCCTGTTGGACGAGGCGGGAATCGAGGCGACCGGCGCGATCGAGCCCGCGCCCGCAGAGGCGACGCTGTTCTGATGCGCGTCCTGTCGATCGTCCACGGCCCGCGGGTGCGCGCGGAACTCTTCGGCGACGTCGTGCTCGCCGAGGGTCACTCGCTCGAGGAGTGGTCGGTCGTGTCGGAGCCGGCGCCGCCGCGTCCTGTGGCGGCGTACGACGCGGTGCTGGTCTTCGGCGGCCACATGAACGTCGACCAGGAGCGCGAGCATCCCTGGCTGCTGCAGGAGGACGAGGTGATCCGCAGCCTCGTCGAGCGGCGCGTGCCGCTGTTCGGGGTGTGCCTGGGCGGGCAGCTGCTGGCGAAGGCCTCGGGGGCGCCGGTCGGGCCGCTGACGGAGGTGGAGCGCGGCTTCGTGCGCGTGACGCTCTCCGACGGGGCTGCGGACGATCCGGTGTTCGGCGCCTTGCCGCGCGAGTTCGACGCGTTCGAGGGACACGGCTACGCGTTCCAGGTGCCGGAGGGGGCGGTCGAGCTGGGGCGCTCCGAGGTGTGCACGCAGGTGATCCGCGTCGGCGACTGCGCTTGGGGCGTGCAGTTCCATCCAGAGGTGCGACTAGAGCAGGTGGCCGAGTGGTACGCGCGCGAGGAGCAGGTACCGAACGCGCAACGATACGTCGAGGAGCTGCGAAGCCGCATCGACGAGTGGCAGGCGTTCGGCTCAAGGCTGTGCCGTCTGTTCCTGGCCGCGGCGGACCGAACTACGGCGGCGTCCTGACGCTTAGCCGACGCCGGAGAGGAACTCGGCAACGACTGTGTCGAAGCGCTGCGGCTGCTCGAGCATCAGCAGGTGCCCCACACCGGCGAAGGCCTCCGCGCGGCCGTTCGGCGCAGACTCCGCAAGCGCCTTCGCCTCGTCGACCGGAAAGAACGGATCATGCTCGCCGACGCACACGAGCAGGTGCCCTTCGAACGAACGGACGACATCCGTCGAGTCCGGACGGTCGCGCATCGCGCGCACGCCGTTCGCGAGATCGTCGGGCGACTGGGCCATCGTGATGGAGCGCGCACGCTCGATTGCCTCCGCGGGAGCGTTTGGGCCGAACAGCCGCGCGTGCATCTCTCGCCAGACCGCATCGGTGCCCTCGCGGTCGATCAACTCGAGCATGTCGTCGCGTGCAGCGCGACGCTCGCCAGAATCCGCCTCTGCGCGCGCACCGACGAGCACGAGCCCGCGCACGCGCTCCGGCGCGCGGCGTGCGACGGCAAGCGCTGCGTATCCGCCCATCGAGGCGCCGATCGCGACGACGTCGCCCTCGACCTGCTCGAGCACGCGCTCCGCCCAAAGGTCGACGTCGTCCCCGAGCTCGTAGAGCGACGGCACGACGAGCCCCTCCCGCGGACCCCACATCTGCCCGTCCAGGGGGAACGCGTGCAGCCAGACGTTCACAGCGCCGCCACGACCTCGAGCTCGTCGCGCACCGCCGGGCGCGAGGACACCTCCTCGAGCCAGACTGCGACGTGCATCGGCAGTGCGACCCCGAGCATGTCTCGAGCGCGGATCACCCATGGGACGTACGCGATCGCCGCGAACAGCGAGAAGCTCGCGACGTCCAGCTCCGCCAATCGCTGCTCGAGGGCGTTCTCCTCGCCGCGCCGAAGCGCGTAGTAGTCATCGCCGAGCGCGTCGTCGAACCGGTCGACCGCGAGTCGCTCGAGCGCGCGCTGCGAAGGATCCGCCGGAAGCAGCGCCGGCTCGGGGAAGCGCTCCTCGAGGTACTCCATGATCAGGTGCGACTCCGGCAGCACGAAGGTGTCCTCCTCCAGCACGGGCACCTTGCCCTTCGGATTCTTCTCGTAGATCCACGCGGGCCGGTTCGAGAGGTCGATCTCGATCGGCTCGTACGCGACGCCCTTCTCCGCGAACACGATGCGGACGCGCGCGCAGTAGGGACACCGCGCAGCGTCGTACAGCGTGATCACGCCTGCAGCCCCATCAGCTCCGCGATCGCCTCGTAGAGGTCGCGCGCGGGCGGCAGCTCGCCGGGAGCATCGGCAGTGCGCGCGACGGCGCGCACGCGGGCCGGATCGGCGCCCGTGAGCCGCGCGACCACAGTCGGGTTCGCGCGCAGCGCGAGCGCGTCGCCGGGCGGCAGCGGCCCGTAGTACTCAGGGACGGAGAGGTACTCGTCGACCATCCGCCCTTGATCGTGGAGGACGAAGCGCACGACGGCATCCTCCTCGAGCGCGAGCACCGCCGTGACGCCGAACCGGTACGAGAGCTCCACTCCGAGCTTGCGCAGGACGTCGCGCGAGAACGGCTCGACGCGGACAGCGGTCCACGCGCGTCCACCCTCGACGCTGGCGAACGCGCGGCGGTCGAGCCGAGGCAAGTACTCGGTGACGACGCGCTCGACCGCCTGCGCGTCGTCGGTCTGCGCGTGAACGGCGCCGATGCTCTCGGCCGGCGCCGCCGCGGATTCGATCAGGGTGCCGAGCGCAGCACGCAGGATCTTCGCTCCCTCCTCGAAGCCCAGGTGCCGGTAGAACGCGATCGCGTCCGTGTTCTTCGAATCGACGTCGAGCACCACATACGTGCTCCCACGCTCGGACGCAGCCTCGGCTACCCGGCTCATCAGCTCGCGCCCTACCCCGCGCCCGCGCGCGTCCGCGTCGACCCAAAGGTCGGAGACGTAGACGGTTGTCGGCCCGTGGTCGCCGTAGCGCGCGAGCGCGTAGCCGATCGCACCGTCGTCGTCCTCCGCCACCAACGCGACGCCCTCTCGCACCATCTTCTCGACCTTACCGCGCTCGAACTCCGCCGGATCCTCGGGATACGGCAGCGGCGGCAGCTCGGACTCGAGCCGCTCGACGAGCGACATGAGCAGATCGACATCCTCGAGTGTTGCGCGGCGAATGTTCATGAGCCTGAGCCAGAGTAGAGACCGGCGAGCAGGTAATGCGCCGACAGGTTCTCGAACGGCTCGAACCGCGACCGCGCCGCGCGCTCGTCGTGATCGCCGTAGAAGTGCGCGACTGCCTTGCGCAGCCCGACGTCGCCGACGGGCCATGCGCGGGGACGCGCGAGGTGACGTGCGAGGAACCACTCCGCGGTCCATTCGCCGATGCCGCGTAGCGCGACGAGCTGCGACCTCACCTCGTCGTCGGAGAGCAGAGTGAGGCCGTCGAGGTCGATCTCCGCGCGCGCCAGACCGAGCGCGTATTCCGCCTTGCGGCGGGAGAAGCCGAGCTGGACGAGCTCGCTCTCGGCCGCGAGCGCCAGCCGTTCACGCGTCGGAAACGACCATACGCGTCCCGCGCGCTCGCCGAAGCGCTCGACCAGCCGCGAGCGGATCGCGAACGCCGCGTGCAGCGACACCTGCTGCGCAGTGATCGACGTGATGAGTGACTCGAACGGATCCGGCGCGACCGGCGGCCGCAATCCGCGCAGCCCGTCGACGACGCCGGCGAGCACCGGGTCGGTCGCCGCGAACGCGTAGAACGGATCGAGGTCGAACTCGGCGCCGAGCAGCTTGCGGGCAACCGCGCCGGTCTCCTCGTCCAGCGGCTCGACGTCGATGCCGCCCGGCGTCGCAGCGATCCGCACCTCGCGCCCACCGACCGCGCGCCAGAGCGCGCCGTCGTCCCACAGGTTGGCGAGGTCCCGTCCCCACGTCCGGTAGCGCGCGGTCGACAGCTCGAAGTCGTACGGGTCGGGTAGGCGGACGAGGGCCACCTCGCGAGGCTAGCGGCTAGTCTCCGGGCTCCAATCACTCCGAGGAAGAGGGAGAGCAGGCTGATGAAGAGACTCATCGTGCTGGCATTCGCCGCGGCCGCCATGGCCGTGCCCGCCGCGAACGCAGCGGCAGCGTCCGGCCCGACGCTGGCGCAGTTCAAGGCGCTCCAGGCTCAGCTCAAGAAGGACGAGAAGAAGATCCAGACGCTGCAGAACGAAGCTGACTTCGCGGTCACGTTCCAGCTGTGCCAGAACGCTGTCACAGCGGACGCGTTCCAGGGAACGTGGCAGTCGATCGACGCGCTCGCCGTGTCGCTCGCCAAGCCCGCGATCTTCGGTGCGCAGACCGCGATCAGCGACCTTCAGGCCTGTGGCGCGTTCCGCAATCCAATCGTGCGCTCGCAAGCCGTGCCGCCGACCACGGCCGTGTTCTCCGCGCTCGCGGCGCTGCTCGCGAACTACAGCAGCTAGTCGAACAGGAGCGAGGGCGGCCTGCGGCCAGGCCGCCCTCTTCCCCGCGTGACCCCTTACTTGCCGAGCGCGGCCAAGGCAGCCGCGAG
>Ga0209590_10000252_pt1 | contig 16190 bp, 12 predicted proteins | sample CZO8metaG_FD_188353 | JGI IMG/M metagenome (GOLD analysis project Ga0209590, IMG submission 188353) | Vadose zone soil microbial communities from the Eel River Critical Zone Observatory, Northern California, USA - CZOApr15con1.8 metaG... | ecosystem: Environmental > Terrestrial > Soil > Vadose...
GTACCCGGCCGATTGGAGCACCGCACGCACGATGCTCGATGGGAGCCATCAGCCGGGCTCGGTGGTGTTGCTGCCGTGGGCGGAGTACCGGCAGTATCCGTGGAATCACGACGAACCGGTGTATGACCCCTGGCCCAGGATGCTGGCTCGGCCGGTGATCTGGAACACCGAGCTTACGGTCGGGCGGACCACGGTCGCGGCCGAGAGTCAGTCCGCGCGGCAGCTTGGTCCAGCGATCAGAGCTCCGGGGCCGTTGACGTTCAGGCTGCTCGCGGCCGGAGTCCGGTACGTCGTCGTGGACGCGGGTCCGCTGCTGGACCGGCCGCGCGACCGGCTGGCCGCGCTGGCCCGGCTGCCAGACGCCCAGGTCGTGCTGGCCAGCCCCGACCTCATCGTGTTCCGCCTCCCGAACCACCCGCCGACCTGACACGCGCCCCGGCAAGCCAAATATCCCAGGCCCGGGTGCTGGTTACTATTTCGCATCGTCGTGGCGGATGATGTCGGGATTCACTACGCTTGCGCTGATGTCTACAGGCCGGACCTGTTATGGTCGGCCTTGTGCGGGTAGGGCGAGGAGGATCGTCGTGACGCGACTGTGGCTGGTGGTGATCGCCGGCGTGGCCGGGGCAGTGGTTGCCGTCGGTGCGACGTTCACGGTTACCAGCGTTGTGGCCAATACCAACTCGAGCCCGGTTAACCAGCAGCTCTATAACTACGGGCAGCGGTAACTGTCGCTCCGGGCCTTCGGCTAGTTCTGCGGCCAGGATCGCACCCAACTCCGAGCACGCCTCTAGGTCTTCGCGTGTCGGCTGACCGGTGATCTGAACCGGTGGTCTGGCTTGCCGCCAGTTCAGGCCGGCGGCGATCGACTCGACCGCTCTGACCGCGCCGGTGGTGTCGCTCGCGCCGTGCACGTACAGACCGTAGGGCCGACGCTGCGTCGCCTCGAGGCACGGGTAGTAGATGCCGTCAAAGAAGTGTTTCAGCGCGCCCGACATGTAGCCGATGTTGGCCGGGGTGCCGAGCAGGTAGCCGTCGGCCGCGAGCACGTCAGCGGCGCCAGCGGTCAGTGCGGGCGCGACGACGACCTCGACGCCCTCGATCTCATCGGTGCGCGCTCCGGCTAGCGCTGCCTCGAACATCGCCTGCATCGCGGGCGAGGGCGTGTGATGAACGACCAGCAACCGGCGCATGAGCCCGGAGCATAACCGCCTGCGCGCTACGGCCAAGCTTTGACCGCCCCAGTCCTTGCGACATCGCGGGCCAAACTCTTAGACTGAACATTCAGTCAATACGTGAGAAGGCTCCGACCAGGGGCGGAGCCTCCGTAGGGAGCCGAGAGTCATGGCCGACAAAAAGGCCTCGTCCAGCGAAAGTTCACCCCACAAACAGCCAGCCGCCAACCACTCCGCCGCAAACCACGCAGCATCCAGCTCGAGCCTTACCGCCCCCGGAGGGAAAGCGACCGTGGCCGGTCAGCTGACGCCGGCGCATCTGAGCGCCGGTGGTCACCCCCAAGTCGCTGGGACCGGCCCCGGCCGCCGGCCGGCCACCCCGACTAGCCCGGGGCGGCCGGTGACCCCTCGCGGGACTTCGCGGCCCATGGCCCGGCCGAGCCTGGATGACATCATCAGCGAGCAGGAGCGCATCTTCATCAAGCGGCAGCCTGAGTCCGGCCGACTGGCCGGTCAGGCCAAGGAAGTGCTGGCCGGCGGGGTTACTTCCAGCTGGCAGATCTCCCGGCCGCAGCCGGTGTGGCTGAGCCACGGACACGGCTCGAAGCTCTACGACGTCGACGGCAATGAGTACGTCGACCTGCACGGCGGGTACGGCGTCTCGCTGGCCGGGCACGCTCATCCGGCGATCGTCGCCGCCGCGGCGCACCAGGTCGCCCGCGGAACGCACTTCGCCCAGCCGACTCCGGACGCGATCGCGGTCGCGACCGAGCTGTCGCGGCGGTTCTGCCTACCGCAATGGCGGTTCGCCAACTCAGGCACCGAGGCCACGATGGACGCGGTCCACCTGATGCGCGCGGCCACCGAGCGCGACCTGATCATTAAGGTCGAGGGCTGCTACCACGGCCACCATGACTCGGTGCAGGTCTCGGTCTATCCGGAGCCGGAGGAGATGGGCGCGGCCGACCGGCCGGCCAGCGCGCCGGCCAGTACCGGCATCCCGAAGGTGCTGACCGACCTCACGATCATCGTCGGCTTCAACGACCTGGCCATCGTCGACCGGGTGCTGCGCGAGTACCCGGGCCAGATCGCCGGGATGATCCTCGAACCGATCATGATGAACGCCGGCATCATCCTGCCCGAGCCCGGCTACCTGGCCGGGCTGAAGGAGTTGCTGCACAGCCACGGCGCCCTGCTGACCTTCGATGAGGTCAAGACCGGCCTGACCGCCGGTCCGGCCGGCGCGGTCGGCGTTACCGGGGCGACCCCGGACATCATCTGCCTGGCCAAGGCGATCGGCGGGGGTGTCTCGGTTGCCGCGGTCGGCGGTACCGCCGAGATTATGCAATTCGTGGCCGACGGCACCTATGAGATGGTCGGTACGTTCAACGGCAACCCGCTGGCGATGGCGGCGGCCAGGGCCATGCTGTACGAGGTGGCCACGCCGGAGGCCTACCAGCGGATCGAGCGGCTGCGGGTCCAGGCGGTGGCGGGCGCCGAGCAAGCGATCGCCGAGCACGGTCTAGCCGCGCGGGTAGTGTCGATCGGGGCCAAGGGCTGCATCGTGTTCACCGACGAGCCGGTCCGCGATTTCCGTGGCTTCCTCGCCATTAACGACTCCTATAGCCACGCCCACTGGCTGTTCCAGCACAATGGCGGGGTTTTCCTCCCGCCGTGGGGCAAGGCTGAGCAGTGGCTGATCTCGGTACAACATGACACCGGGGACATTGATCGGTTTAACGGTAACGTTGCGAGATTCGCCGCAACCATCGCCAGCGCTGGCAAGGTGCTAGATTCCGCCGGGTGAAGGCAGGCCCACCATCACCGCTGTCGAGGCGCAGGTTCCTCACCAGGAGCGCCGGGGTCGCCGCGGCCGGGTTGGCAGCGGGCGGCCTCGGCAGCCTGCTCACTGGTTGCGGGTCGGCGGCGTTCGACGCCGGCCTGCTGCGCGACCCGAAGCCGCCCGGCCCGTATCACCCGATCCTGTGGCCGGTCAGGGTCAGCAACCGGCCGATCCCCGGCGGACTGATCCACGAGCAGGACGCTACGCTGCGGATCTACACCTGGCCGGGCCGGATCGCGAAGAAGTGCCTGGACAACTTCGCCCGCAAGTATGGCTGCGTGGTCGAGGTCAGGACGTTCGACACGATGAGTGACGCCCTGACCACCGTGGCCAGCGGAAACGCAAGGTACGACGTCTTCTGCGGCGTCGATGTGCGCGCGCTCGGTACGCTGATCGGCGGCAACCTGATCCAGCCGCTTAACCACGACTACATACCGAACATCGGCGAGGTGTGGCCGACGTACACCAACCCGTTCTATGACCAGCAATGGCTGTACACGGTGCCGTACGGGATCTACAAGACCGGGATCGGCTGGCGCAAGGACCTCGTCGACGTCGACCCGTACACGGTGCTCAACGGCTGGGAAGTGCTGTGGCAGTCCAAGTTCGCAGGCAAGATCGCGATCATCGACGACTATCGCGAGGGAGTCAGCCTCGGCCTGCTCAAGACGGGTGTCACCAACCTCAACACCCCCGATCCGCTGCAGATCGACGACGCGGCCCATGCGCTTTCCGACCTCGCCGGGCTGGTCCGGCCGAGGCTGGACAACAACGCCTACACGGGCCTGGCCACCGGCTCGGCCTGGATCCAGCATGCCTGGTCAGGACAGGTCGCCGGGGCGGCGAAGTTCTTGCCGAAGGGGACCCCGGTCGAGGCGCTCGGCTACTGGTTCCCGCCGAACGGCTCGGGGCCGGTGGCGAGCGACACGATGGTCATCATGCGCAGCGCCAGGAACCCGGTGCTGGCGCACCTGTTCCTCAACTTCATGCTCAAGCGCAAGAACGCGATCGCCAACGTCAAGGCGACCGGCTACCTGCAACCGATCAGCGGGCTGACGCCGAGCCGCCTGGTGAGCGACGGCGTGCTGCCGCATGCCCTGATCAGCACCGCTGTCCTCCAGAACGACTTCTACCGGGGCCTGAAAGAGCTGCAGCTGACCGTGGTGGCCGATGCGCTCTGGCAGCAGGCCTGGCAGTCGGTGGTAGGCAAGATGGGCTTATAACGCCGGTCATGACCGAAACGTCATGACCGATCTGTGACCCAACCGATCTTGTGTGTTCCGAGGCGTAGCAGTAATGAGATGTAGTAATTGATTGACTGTTCAGACGACGGACACAGGTAGTTTGCAACACTGTGAGTTCGCCGAGGCCGCGGCAAAGCGAAGGGCGGCACAGCTATGCATCCTAAGGAAGGCTGGCGGGACGGACGACCGCCGATCCCTGGTGCACCAGGGATGTCGCGCCGGGCGTTCCTGCGGCGCGGCGCCGGAGCGGGCGCGCTCGCGCTCGGGGCCAGCGGCGTCGGTTCCCTGCTCTCGGCCTGCAGCGGCGCGCTCGCGACTGGCCCGAGCGGCAAGCAACTGCCACTGGCTCGCCCGGACAACCCGGTGACCAGGCCGCTCTACGCCGACAACCCGCCGATCAAGAGCGGCCTGCTGCCCGAGCGCGACGCCACGCTCAAGGTCTACAACTGGGTCGCCTACATCAACCCGCAGAGCGTCAAGAACTTCAGCAAGAAGTACAACTGCCAAGTCGAGGTCACGACGTTCAACACGATGACCGAGGCGCTGGCCAAGCTGGCCAGCGGCGCGGTGAACTTCGACGTCTTCATGGGCGTCACCGCCGACGTCATCGGCAAGGCCGTCGCGCAGAAGCTGATCCAGCCGCTGAACCACAGCTACCTGCCCAATGTCGTCCATCAGGCCTGGCGCGAGTACCAGAATCCGTTCTATGACCAGCACTGGCGCTACACCGTGCCGTACACGATCTACTCCACGGGGATCGCCTGGCGTAAGGACCACATCTCCGACAGCCCGGCCGACTGGAAGAACGGCTATGCGTTCCCCTGGCAACCCAAGTACGCCGGCAAGATCGCGATCCTCGACGACTACCGGGAGTCACCCACGCTGGCGCTGATGAAGAACGGCATCTACGACGTCAACACGACCTCACTCAGCCAGCTCGCGATCGCGCAGCACTCGCTGCAGGACCTGGTGAAGACCACCGACGTGCACATCGACAACAACGACTACACCGAGATCCCATCCGGCCAGATGTGGATCCATCACGCCTGGTCAGGCGACATGGCAGCGGCGGCCAGCTATATGCCCAAGGGCGTGCCGGTCGACGTGGTCGGGTATTGGTTCCCGGCGGACGGCAAGGGCCCGGTGGCTAACGACACCAACACGGTGCTGCGCGGCGCGCAGAACCCGGTGCTCGCCCACCTGTTCCTGAACTACCTGCAGGATCTGGAAAACGCGCTGACCAATATCAGCTACAACGGCTACATGCAGCCGGTCTACGGCGTGACCCAGGACCGGCTGGTGCGCGAGGAGATCTTGCCCAAGTCCTTGACTTCGACGGTCGTGCTCCCGGAGAACCTGAAGCACGGTCTGTGGGAACTCCAGCTGCCAGTCGAGTCCGACCTGGCGTGGCAGCAAGTCTGGCAAACCGTGAGCCTGGGGATCTAGAGGAGGCGGGCATGGCGGGACCAAGCGTTCTGCGCTTCGGCGGGCAGCGCACCAAAGCCGCTCCCCAGGGGGCCAGGCAGCACAACCGGTTCTTCTACATGCTGCTCGCCATGCCGGGCATCATCTGGCTTACGGTGCTCTTCATCGTGCCGTTCTACGACGTGCTGGCGATCGCCGGAGGCCGGCTCGACTTCCTCACCGGATCACCGGTCGCCGTGTACAACCCGCTCAACTGGTCGCACGCCAACCTGGTCCAGACCTGGAACGGCATCTTCGGCGCCACCGCTTTCCAGCTGCCCATCATCTGGCGCACCATCTGGTACACGGCGGTGGCGTCTGGCCTGTGCCTGCTGATCGGCTACCCGGCGGCCTACTTCGTCGCGCGGTTCGCGGGGCGGCGCAAGGCGCTCTTCCTCGTGCTGCTGATAGCGCCGTTCTGGATCAGCTACATGATGCGGATGCTGGCCTGGATCGGGCTGCTCCAGACGAATGGCTATCTGAACAAATTCCTCGGCGCCATCGGCCTTCCCAACGACATCAACTGGCTAGGCGGTCATTGGTACACCGTGGTGCTCGGGCTGGTTTATGGCTACATCCCGTACATCATCCTCGTCCTCTACGCCGGCCTTGACCGGATCGATGGCTCGCTGCTCGAAGCCGGCCGGGACCTCGGCCTGAGCCGGGCTGAGACGTTCCTCAAGGTCACGCTGCCGTTGTCGCGGCAGCCGATCCTCACCGGCATGCTGATCACGGTGCTGCCGATGCTCGGCGACTACTACACGAACCAGCTGCTGTCCGGCACGCCGCGCACCGCCATGATCGGCAACGTGATCCAGACCCAGCTGGGCACGAACGGGTTCCAGGGCCAGGGCGCTGTCCTTTCGCTGCTGGTGCTCGCCGTGCTGGTCATCCCGATGGTCTACTACGTGCGCGCGACCTCGCGCGCGGCAAGGGAGGCGTCATGACGACCGCGGCGACCACCCAGCAAGCGGCCGCGACCGAGGCCGCTCGCGCCGCGAGGCCAGGCCCTCGCTGGCCGAAACGCAACCCGTGGCGGCACCCGTGGTTCCTCGAGAGCTTCACGTGGCTCTACCTGATCTGGTCGCTGCTGCCGATCGGGCTGGCCATCTTGTTCTCGTTCAACAGCGGCAAGTCGCAGGCGGTCTGGCAGGGTTTTTCCTGGCGGTGGTACCTGACCGACCCGGTCCTGTCGGTCGCGCACAGCAACGTGCTCCAGCTCGCCGTCCTGCAGACGCTCAAGCTGTCCGCCTATACCACGCTGATCGCGGTGCCGCTCGGCGTGCTGTTCGCCCTCGGCATCCACCGCTGGCGCACCCGTACCGGGGCGACGTTCAACTTCGTGATGCTGCTCTCGTTCGTGATCCCTGAGCTGATCTTCGGCGTAGCGATGTTCTTCGTGTTCACCTCGCTGTTCAGCGGGATCAGCCTCGGCACCCTGGCCGAGACGCTCGCCCTGGTCACGTGGAACGTCTCCTGGCCGGCGATCATCGTGCAAGCGCGCCTGGCCACCATCGGCAACTCGTACTCAGAGGCAGCGGCAGATCTGGGCTGCAATCCGTTCCAGACGATGTACCGAGTGTGGCTGCCGCTGCTCTCCCCGGCCATCCTGGCGAGCGCGATCCTGGTGTTCTCCACGGTGATCGACGACTTCGTGATCGTGGACCTGCTGTCCAACAGCGCCGCGAACACCCCGATGTCGGTATACATCTACGCCACCCAGCGCGGCGGCAACGGCGGCCCGGCGCTGAACGCGCTCGGCACGATCATGCTGATCATGTCGTTCGTCATCGCGATCCTCGGCTACATCGGTTACCGGCTGATGACCAGAGGCGAGCGCGGTACCTCGACTGATGCGCTGGCCACCATCGCGGGCAGCTGACCGGCGTGGGCACGCCATCAGGCACGTTGCCGAGCCGCGCCCAGGTCGTGATCGTCGGCGGCGGCGTGATCGGCTGCAGCATCGCCTACCACCTCGCGCACCTCGGCTGGACGGACGTCGTGCTGCTCGAGCAGCACCAGCTGACAGCCGGGACCACCTGGCACGCGGCCGGGCTGATCACCTCGGCCGGGATGACCGACGAGACGGCGCTGTTCTTCAGCCGGTACTCGCGCGACCTGTACACAAGACTCGAAGCCGAAACCGGCCACTCGACCGGCTTCCGCCCCGTCGGGCACCTGTCGCTAGCGACCACGCCGGAGCGCCTGGCGGCGTTGCGCCGCGAGGCAGCCTGGATGCACGGCTTCGGCGTCGAAGACACGGAGATCTCGGCGGCCGAGATGGCCAGGATGTGGCCGCTCGCCAAGACAAGCGACGTGCTGTCCGCCTTCTACGTAGCCGACGAGGGGCGAGCCGATCCGGTCGGGGTCGCCACCTCTCTGGCCAAGGGAGCGCGGCAGCTCGGCACCCGGGTGATCGAGGGGATCGCGGCGACTGGGGTGAAGACCGAGCGCAGTCGCGTCATTGCCGTCACCACCGAGCAGGGCGACATCGAGACCGAGCTGGTCGTCAACGCCTGCGGGATCTGGGCCCGGCAGTTCGGCGCGCTCGCCGGGGTGCACGTGCCCCTGCAGGCAGCCGAGCACTACTACCTGCTCACCGACACGGTGGCGGGCATGGATCAGGACCTGCCGGTGATCGAGGACCCGGAGAGCTACGGCTACTACCGGCCAGAGGGCGACGGGATGCTGGTCGGCCTGTTCGAACCGGTGGGTGCGCCGTGGTCGCTCGATGGGGTGCCGCGCGGCTTCTCGTTCGGCAAGCTGCCGCCGGACTGGGAGCGGATGGAACCGTACCTGGCTAAGGCGATGGAACGGATTCCGTCGCTGGCCGATACCGGGGTGCGGACGTTCTTCTGCGGGCCGGAGTCGTTCACCACCGACGTCAGGCCGCTGCTCGGCCCGGCACCCGAACTGGACGGCTACTGGGTCGCGGCCGGGCTGAACTCGCTCGGCATCCTGTCCGGCGGCGGCGTCGGCAACATGGTCGCGCACTGGATCGTCGACGGAGTGCCGCCGGTTGACGCGACTCCGGTCGCGATCGACCGGACCGCTACTTATGAGACCTCGCGGAAGTTCAGGAAAGAACGGACCGTCGAGCAGCTCGGTGTGCTGTTCGGCGACGCGGTGTGGCCGTCCTGGAAGCCCAAGACCGGCCGCAACGTGCGCCGCTCGGTCCTGCACGACCGCCTAGTCGCCCAGGGCGCCCATTTCGGGGTCTCGGCCGGCTGGGAGTTCGCCGAGTGGTTCGACCCGGCCCACGACAGCCCGGCCGCCGAAATGAACTACAACCGTCCGGCCTCAGACGAGATCGTCAGGCGCGAGCACAACGCGATCCGCGAGGCCGTCGGCGTAATCGACATGAGCCTGATGGCCAAGCTGATCGTCCAGGGCCCGGACGCGGCCGCCGTGCTCAGCCGCCTGTCCGCGGGCGACGTGGCCCGCGAGACCGGCCGCCTTGTCTACACCCAATGGCTCAATACCCAGGGCGGCATCGTCGCCGACCTCACCGTGACCAGACTCGGCGAGGAGAAGTTCCTGGTCGTGGCCAGCGACATCATCCACCGGCGAGTCGAGCCGCTGATCCGCCGCGAAACCCGCCCGGGTGAATTCGTGACGGTCACGGACGTTACCTCGGCCACAACCCTGCTCACCGTGCAAGGTCCGGCCTCAAGGGAACTCATCGGACGGCTTACCGATAGTGATTTGTCAAACTTTGCGTTCCCCTACTTGTCGGCCCGACAGGTGCATGTCGGTTACGCGCCGGTGCTCGCGTTGCGAGTCACCTACGTCGGAGAGCTCGGCTGGGAGCTGCATGTGCCGACCGAGTACGCGGCCGGCGTCTACGACGACCTGATGTCGGCCGGGGCTGACCTCGGCATCCGCCCGGTCGGCCTGTCGGCGATGTCGAGCCTGCGGCTCGAAAAGGGCTACCGCGACATGGGCATCGACATCGACAACACCGACAACCCCATCGAGGCCGGCCTCGGCTTCGCCGTCGCCTGGGACAAGCCGGGCGGGTTCGTCGGCCGGGACGCGCTGCTGGCCGCCAAGGCGGAAGGACCGCCAAGGGACCGGGTGGTCGGGTTGGCAGTGGATGACACAGAAGCTGACCTGTTCGGCAACGAGCCGGTGTACCTCAATGGCACCAGAGTCGGCTACGTGCGCGCCGCCGCCTACGGCTACACAGTCGGCGGCCCCGTCGCACTAGCCCAGGTCACCAACCCCGACGGCGTCACCGCCGAGTGGCTCAAATCAGGCGGCTTCACCGTCCACACCGACACCACCCACTGGCCAGCCAGACTCCAGATCCCCCCGTTCTACGACCCCAAGCGCCTCCGCATCCTCGCCGAGTAGCGCGGCTCAGGCGCCGTGATAGAGCCGATCGAGATCGACCAGGACGATCTCGGAAGAACGCGATGCTCGCTCGCGTAGTTCGTCGGTGAAGCCGACCCCCGAGAAGAGTACGAGGCTCGTGTCATCGGTCACCCGGGTCCTCGACTGTTCCCGAAGTACCTCTCTGATCCGGATCAGGCGATCAAGATGACCCACGGTCATATTCGTGTTCCACTTGGCTTCCCCGAGGCACAGGACGCTCGGACTGCTCGCGCCCTCCTGGCTAAGCGCTACGACATCAGCTTCCATCAGGGCCCGCCCGGATCGATCGCTGATAGCTCCGGCACCGACCTTAGATGGGTAACCACCGACCGTCTCTGGCGCCGCATACCAGCGGATCCACTCGCGGCACAGTCCCTCGAAGTGCGGTCCTACGACCTTGCTGGTGAAGGTCTGCCGCATCCGCCGCCACACCTCATCGCCGCGGCCGGGTCGCTCAAGATCCCCCCAGACGGGCCTCATGACGGCGTGGTAGAAGGCGACCAGCGGTTCGGCGATTCGGTAAAAGGAGCGGTTGGCGCGGAACATGTCAACCTGACGGGAGACCAGGCCTGCATCCTCGAGAACGCCGAGCGGATGGGCGAGATCGGTCGCCGGGCGGGCCAGGTAGCTCGCGATCCCGCCCCTAGCCGTATTGCCTTCCGCGATCGCTGCGAGCACGGAGTAGTACACGGCAGTGTCACGCACGCCTGGTTCCTCCGCGAGCAGGTATCTAGCCTCCCGGAAGAGCGGCCGGGCCGGGTTGAGTACCGCTCGTATCACCCAGGCGTCGAAGTCGTCCGGCCCGGCCGGTGTGTCGTCCGAGGAGAACTCCCGCCGGTACGCGGGCGTGCCGCCCACGATCGCATTTGTGAGGACCGCCATCCTCGGGTCGCTGATTTCCCAGAATCGCGCGGCCAGCCGGTAATCGAAGGTCGGGATGATGAGTTCAAGCGCGGCCCGGCCTCGTAGCGGCGCGCTGCCCGACAGCAGCCGGCCCATGAATGACATCGCCGATCCGCAGAGCAACAGACGGATCGGTCCAGCTGATCTTCTGGCTGCAGGATCGAGCTGCCGTTGAATCAACGATGGCAACTCAGGCACCTGAGCGACCAGATAAGGAAATTCGTCTAGAACAGCAACCGTGGGCGACTGTCTGGAGCCGCCCCGAAGAAGTTGCGAGAGGGCCTCGTCCCAGCCCTCGAACCGGTATGGAGCTGGTTCGCGCCGATGTTCGGCGAGCGCCGCACCGAACTCGCGCAGCGACTCGGACGCCGTCGCCTCGGTAGCCGTGAACATGAAGCCGCCGGACGCGCGGGCGAGCGCATCGAGCAGATAGGTCTTGCCTTGCCTGCGGCGGCCGGACACGATTCCGAGTGTTGGTCCGTGGGCGTCCTGACTGGCGAATCTGGTCAGCTCGCCCCACTCGAAATCCCGGTCGAACATATCCTCCGGCTTGTCGACAACTCCTCCAGGTCGCGCTCGACGTTTGTATAACTACACTTATAATAAATGTAACTATACAAGTCTCCACTGGTCGTCGTCCACTCTGCTCATGCTCGATCGATCAGGACCGCACCCAGGTAGGTCTAGGCCCACCTGAGGTGTAGGCGGCAAGCTATTACGCTCGGCGGCTGGTATGGGTCACGATGAGATCGCTGTTCGGGCTCCGCCTAACCCTCTGGGAGCAAGCGATGAATTGGGAATCTCACCCGCTCATTCTGACGCTCTACCTTGGCTACGCGATCACCTTCGCGCTGCTGGCGTGGCGTCGGCTCCGCGCTCCCGAGATGCGGTCGCTGCCGGTCACCGACCGCCTAGGAGGACTCGGTCTCGGCGTGCTGCTGCTGCCCGTAGCCACGGCTTTTGCCGGACAATCGGGGCAGCTCGGCGAAGTGGTCACGATATTGGCACCCGCCGTCGCCCTAGCGCTCTGGACGTTCGCGCCGCGCCACGTCAACTCGAAGGTCGTGCCGCTCGCGCTCGTCGCGGACGGACTTTACGGATTCGTCAAATTGCGGGACTACCTGCGGGCCTACGGGGCCGACGGCACCTGGCATCCGCAGTTCCTGCTGTTCGAGGCCTGGGTGTTGCTCGCCGTCGGGCTGTGGTGGACCTGGCGAGTAACGGATCCGAACTCGACCGTCGCCAAGCTGGTCCTGCGGGAAAAGGGTCAACTGCCAGGCCAGCGCGGTCGCCCAAGGTGGGGTCTCCTGCTGCTGGTAGTGCTGGCGCTTGTCGTCGAGATGCTCGGCCCGAGGTTCTGGCTCGATACCGCGTGGTGGGGACTGGGCCAGACGATGGCGGTCTCGGCCGTCGTGGTATTCCTCGTGATCCGCGCGCCCAAGACCGCTGGCAACTTGGCCCTGGGCGGACTGATCCTGTTCGGCCTCTACGGCGTAGCTCTTGGCGTGTTCTGGCCGAACCACCTCCCGCTGCCGTCGCCCTATTACGACAGCATGCGTTACGGCCTTGTGCTCGTGGACAACCGGGGCCCGGCGATCGGGGCCGGGCTCGAAGGCCTGGCTTTGACCGGGCTCGGGCTCTGGCTGGTGCCGCGCGCGATCGATGACCGGACCAGGGCGCTGTTCCGCTCGGCCAGCGACGCCGACCTCGCCCGCCGGGTCACCAGGCTCACCAGGACCAGGGCCGACGCCGTTGACAGTGCCACCGTCCAACTGCGCAGGCTAGAACGCGACCTGCATGACGGCGCCCAGGCCAGGCTGGTCGCCCTCGGGATGAGCCTGCGGGCCGCCGAACGGCTGATCCCGACCAGCCCGCAGGCGGCGGCGGAACTCGTCGCCGAAGCGCGCGAGAACTCCGTCAAGGTACTCAACGAGCTACGTCAACTTGTGCGAGGGATCTGCCCGCCCGTGCTCGCCGACCGGGGTCTCGCCGACGCCATCAAGGCACTGGCGCTCGACACCCCGCTGCGCACGGACGTAGAAGTCGACCTACCGGGCCGACCCGACCTAGCGGTGGAGACCGCCTGCTACTTCGCCGTCGCCGAGGCCCTGACCAACGCGGTCAAGCACTCAGGGGCCAGGCACGTGCAGGTCAAGATCAGGCACGCCGACGGCTCGCTGCGGATCAGCGTGATCGACGATGGCTGTGGCGGTGCCGACCCAGCGGCCGGGTCAGGACTGCGAGGACTAGAGCGCCGGCTCGGTACATTCGACGGAGTCCTGGCCGTGAACAGTCCGGCCGACGGTCCTACCATCATCGCGATCGAAGTGCCCTGCGCTCTGGCAGCGCCAAAGGCCTCTTCTTACTCAGGGACGGCGTAAGCGATGAACTGGTCCTCGGAGCACATCGCCAGCACAGTGGTCTTTTCCGGCTACGGGATCTGGTTCGCGGTCGTGTTCATCCGCCGGCTCCTTGCCCCCGCGATGCATATGTTTCCCTTCACCGACCGGCTGCGCGGGATGGGTCTCAGCGTGCTGCTGCTTCCGGCCCTGATCGCCGTGGACGGGCTGTGGGGTACGTTCTCGCATCTGCTCCTGCTGGCCTCCCCCGGCATCGCCCTGGCGTTCTGGACCTTCGCGCCGCGTTACGTGACCTCGAAGGTCGTGCCGCTCACGCTGGTGGCCGACGGGCTCTACGGGTTCGTCAGGCTGAAGTACCTGATGGCGAGATTCACCTTCTCCAGTCAGATCCCGAGTCGGTACGGCCTCAACCACCGCCCCCAGTTCCTGCTGGCCGAGGCCTGTATTCTCCTCGCCGCCGGAATATGGCTGACCTGGCGGGCGACCGACCCGAACTCGGCCGCCGCCGGGCTCGCGCGGGCGCTGTTCCGGTCGTGCAGCCTCGCCGACCTGGCCGGCCGGGTCACCCGTCGCACCACGACCAGAGCCGACACCGTCGCCACCGCTCAGCTGCGCAGGCTGGATCGCGACCTCCACGACCGCACCCAGGCCGGTCTGGTCGCACTCGGAATGAGCCTGCGCGCCGCCGAACGGCTCATCCCGACCAGCCCGCACGCAGCGAGCGAGCTCGTCGCCGAAGCCCGCGAAATATCGGTCGAATTGCTCGACGAGTTGCGAGGATTTGACGGTCGGCTCGGTACGTTCGACGGTGTCGTCGCCATGAACAAACCGGAGGACGGGCCGACCACCATCCCCATCGAGGTGCCATGCGCGTTGTCATCGCCGAAGATCTCTTCCTTCTCAGGGACGGCCTGACCCGGCTGCTGAACGCGCACGACATCGAAGTCACCGCAGCCGTCGACAACGGCCCCGCGCTGCTCTCCGCGCTGCTGAAGCACCAGCCTGATGTCGCGGTGATCGATGTCAGGCTGCCGCCTACCTTCACCGACGAGGGCCTGAAGGTCGCGCTCGAAGCCAGGAGGACGATTCCGAGCCTGCCGGTGCTGGTGCTCTCGCAGTACGTCGAGCAGCTCTATGCCCGCGAATTGCTGTCCGATCAGGCCGGCGGGGTCGGCTACCTGCTCAAGGACCGGGTGTTCAGCGACGCGGCCTTCGTCGAGGCGCTGCGCACCGTCGCCGCCGGCGGGACCGTGCTCGACCCCGAGGTGATCGGCAAGCTGCTGCGCAAGCACGCCGCCGAAGAGCCGATCGCCACCCTGTCGGCCAGGGAGCTGGACGTGCTCGAGCTGATGGCGCAGGGCCGGTCCAACGGGGCGATCGCGCTACAGCTATTCGTCTCAGAGAAAGCCGTGAGCAAGCACAGCACTTCCATCTTCGCCAAGCTCGGCCTCGAACCCTCCGACGACGACAACCGCCGCGTCCTAGCCGTACTGGCGTACCTCAACTCCTAGAAGGTGTCTCGTAAATAAGTGGGGATGGCAGTAGGGTGTGTTCGTGCGCGCTCCGAGCCCCGCTCTGGTCATGTCTGATGCTCAGCGGGAGATCCTGGAGAGCTTGGCGAAGTCCCAGACGGCAGCGGAGTCGCTTCGCGGAGGAGGGGCTGGCCAAGCTGGGCCGGGTTCGTCCTGGCCGGGGGCGTTTTCTTGAAGTTCTTGCGCACCATTGACCGTCAGGTCCCCGAGGGACTCCAGGTCCACATGATCCTCGACAACTACGGCACCCGCACCCACGACAACGTCGTGGCCTGGCTGGACAAGCATCCCCGGTTCCACCTGCATTTCATCCCGGCGTCGAGCTCATGGCTGAACATGGCCGGCCGCTGGTTCCGCGAGCTCACCGACAAAGCCATCCGCCGCGGTGTCTTCAAGTCGGTGCCCGACCTGATCGCTGCGATCGAGGCATACCTCCAAGCCAGCAACAACGATCCCAAGCCGTTCGTATGGACCGCCACGGGAGGGCGAAGCACCGTCGATTCGCACCCGCACGACGACACGGCGTGAGGCTCACCCGTCCGGCGAACTCGTTGTCCCTCCAGGTGATCAGGTAGTCCACCTCACCCGCCTGCTCCATCGCGAACCGTTCCAGATGGTGACGGCCATCCAGCAGCCGGGTCACTGCCTCTGGCGGGTTAGAAAACCCCTGTCGCCGCAGGCCCCTGGCGAATAGCCTCGCGCTCATGACCGACGGCGACTGGAGGGATGGCGGGTTCAGGCAGCGCCGGCCCTCCGCGGAGACTCTCGCCTGGGTTGCGGCGTCGATGGGTCGGGGCAGTCGCATCGTTGGCTATCGCCGGTTGACCGGTGGCGTCTGCTCCGCCGTGAATCGGCTGATTGTCGAGCGACGTGGAATGCGAACGTTCGTCGTACTGCGGCAGTACCCGGGCGGGCTTGGCCTGCAGGGGAGCTTGGAGAAGGAGATCGCCAACCTTGGCGTGGTGGCGGGAAGCGGGCTCCCGGTTCCGGGCATCCTGGCTACTGATGTTGCTGGTGCTTCGACGGGGGGCGCGCCATCGTTGCTGATGACACGGTTGCAGGGGCATGTTCACCTCAATCCGGCGGAACCTCGGTCGTGGATGACGAGGATCGCGGAGATTGCTGTATTGCTGCATTCCCTCGATCTCCCCGCGAAGATGTTCAGACCTTGGACGGATTCTTGGATCGCTCCTCTAGACGGGTTTCAGGTGCCGGTCGACGCACAGAAGCCGGCTGTGTGGAAGGCGGCGTTTGGTGTCATGGCGGCGCCGCCGCCAAAGGACACTGCCGTC
>Ga0209590_10000254_pt1 | contig 16177 bp, 12 predicted proteins | sample CZO8metaG_FD_188353 | JGI IMG/M metagenome (GOLD analysis project Ga0209590, IMG submission 188353) | Vadose zone soil microbial communities from the Eel River Critical Zone Observatory, Northern California, USA - CZOApr15con1.8 metaG... | ecosystem: Environmental > Terrestrial > Soil > Vadose...
ACCCTTCAAGGAGCCGCACCCATGAGAGATGCGTTATCGCGTTCGAGGTCGACGTCGACGACTCGATCGCCAGGGCCCGCGCCTTGAGCTTCTGCGGACGCACCCATGCCGATCAGAACCAAGTGGCCGGCGCACGCGAATGCCTCTCCAAGGCAGTGGAATTGTTCGCGACGCGGCCTCTTGGTTACGACGATCCGGAAGCCAAGGTGGCAGGCGCCTGGCTAAGGCGGCTAGCACTTCCGGAGGATGGATGACTTCGTCAGCCGTTCGGGCTTGAGGCAGACTCGCTCGCGCAGACCCGTTCGGCTAGGGCCCAGTGTTCTCCGCCCGGCTGGAACTGCGGTTGGAAATGAATACGCGGCTCGTTCCCCTCGTGCATCGTCCGCAGCCCTATCAGTTCTCGGGTGAGTTCGGCTCGGACCTGCGCGTCATCGGGATCGGCGGCGCCGCTGGAGAACCCGGCGACCACATCCACCGGATACGAGCCCGAGCTGGCCTGATAGCGCAGCTCCTCATACAACCGGCGGCTGCGCGTCGCTGGAGCCAGGCCGACCACGCGCGCGCCCGTTGGCAAGACCCCTATCGCGGCGGCTAGTCGCAATGAAAAGACCGCGTTCTCCTTGCCGTTGCGCGCTTCCTGCTCAAGTACGATCCCATCGGCTGGCATCCCCTCGGCGATGGCGACCGAGGCGAGGAAGACAGCCTCCGTAATTCCGAGAATCGGAAGCTCAGCGGAGTCCTTGCCGACATTGCCGGAGAAAATCACACGCCTAACCAGTCGCTGGCGGTGCAACCTCGCCGCCTCGCGGCCAACCTCTGGGTCCGCACAAGAGAACACGATCAGCAGATCGGCGGCCGACTGAGGGGTAAGAATCGTCCCGTGGGGGCCGCTCATGATCTCAGCTAGCTTCTCATAGTCGGCCGGTCCCACTACGTCCAGCTTGGTCATCACGGGTCCCGAGTCAGGTAAATATGCTGGTCAACATCGGGCCTGCGGTCGAGGCAGCCGATCCATCCCGCGCCACCTTACCGTTATCAGACCGGTCTCCCGCCCGGAGGAGCCAGGCTCTGCCACTGGATCGAGATCGACACTGCCGGTCGATTAACCGGCGCAAATTTCTAAATATGAAAAGAATGTATTAACGGCGGCGTTTGGCGTGGTGGCGGTGGTCGCGGATGATCAGCTGTTCGAGCCGTATTCTGGTCGCGGGGTCGAACGGCTGCTTCACCTTTCCGACCAGCCCGATGATCTCGCTCGCCCGGGTAAAGATGCTGACGGTTGCCTTGCGGCAGGTGCCCACTTCGGCCTTCGAATGGACGAGCAGCACCACCCGCAGCACGCCGACGTCTTCGCCTCGCGACCGCAGGAACTCCTCAAGTTCATCGGCGGGCTCGTTAAGTTGCTCGCTCGGTGACCGCTGCCGGTCGCTCCTGTCGCCGATCGTGTACTGCTCGACCAGGTTCCCGTAGTTGTCGTACTTGTCGACCCGCCAGTCGTCGCCATCGCAGTGCACGGTGCCGTTGATGTTCTTCACCTCCATGGCGACCAGACCGCGCGGCCCCAGCAGCAGGTGGTCGATCTCGCCGCGCCGGTTCTTATAGCCGCGCAAAAGCACCCAGTCGTCCCCGAGATCGCGGCCTAGCTCGTCGGCGACGAACTGCTCGCCCCGCATACCTGCCGCGAGCTTGGCCTGCTCATCGGTCGGCGTGCTGGCGGCCGGTGCGGCCGGCGGCACCGGTGCCTGCCGCATGACCCTGCGGACCTGGAGCACGGTGCGCAGCCAGGCCAGCCAGCGACGCTGCGCACGGGCCTGATCCCGGGCCTGCTCGGCCTTCCTGACCTCGGTGTCATGCCGCTTGACCGCCGCTTCGTACTTGGCCGTCGCGCGCTGATACTGCTGGTCCTCGCGCCGCAACGCCTGCTTGAGCAAGTCACCCGGATGATCGGAGAGCGGGACCACGCGCATGTTGGCTAACTCCTGCACCGGCCGGGGTGGTGACTACGCACCGCCCGAGATCAGAACCTCGACCTGCCGCTTCTGCCCGCGATCGAGGAATTTAGGCAGCTTGTGCAGCCAGGTTCGGAAGTCCCACGTGGAGCTGAAGACGTGCACCGTCGGTCGATGCAATTCGTCGTCACCGGGCCTGGGGTGATTGATCAGGACCGCGCGCTCGACCTTTAGGCCTACCCCGGCTGCCCGCAAGAACCTTTCTAGGGTGTCGGCGGCCTGGTTCAGCTGGACGCTTGGCGAGCGGCCGTCGTGGTCGTTGAGGCTCAGCTCGATCGTCGGCTCGCGGTCGTGGTGATGCCCGCCCCGCTCGTCCCGGTTACCCGGATGCTGGCCGTGGTTGGCTGTCTTTTCCGGCTTTTCCGGCTTTTCAGCGTGCCATTTGTCGCCGTGACAGATCACGGTCGCGTTCAGGTACAGGCTGGTCAGAGCCACTACGCCGGACGGGCCCAGCAGCAGCTGGCCGATCGGCCCGGCGGTGGTCTGCAAATTGTGGATCAGTACCCAGTCATCGCCGAGGTGCTCGCCTAGGTCGGTCGCCGTGTGCCGGGCGCCCAGCTTCCTGGCTCCCTTGACCTCTCCCGCGCTGGCTGCCCCGGCCAGATCCTCGGCGTGCGCGCGCTGCCAGGCGTGCCGCGCCGCGAGCGGGTCGAGCAGCCGGGATCCGAAGTGATGCTGCTCGACCGCGTCGGTGGCGGTTGCCGGGCCGAACCCCTCCGACCGCTGCGGCATCCGGGACTGCGAACCCGGCCCAGCGGGCAGGGCGTCCCCGACCGGATGCCCAGTCCATTCGACAATCCGCATCCGGCCCTCCCGCTACGACTCGTTCTCTGTCTATGAATGATGCCGGATGTAGGTCGCGTAGGCCTCATTGGTGTGGGCCTGGGCGAGCGCGTCCGCGTCGTCATGCTGCCCGGCCGGGAACCTTCGCGAGATCAGGTCGGCCTGGACCTCCTGCAGGTGGGACGGTTCGCCGGCGGCCGGGTTCGGCGTGGCGACGACCGGGACTGTGACGCCGGCCAGCACGTCATCTGTCCTCGGAGCCGTCAGCGTCAGTACATCGCCGAACCCAGGCGCCGCCGCATCCCGCGCGGTCAGTGCGGGCAGCCCCCACCGCTGTTCGACCGTCTTCAGTGTCGAGGTGTGGTCGAACGGCGTGGACCCGTCCGGCACCCGGTACACCGTCCCCGGTGCGATCAGCGGGGAAATCAGAACGGTCGGCACCCGGACGCCGAACCGGGTGAAATCAAAATTGAACTCGCCGATCGCAGCGTCCGGCGGCGCTGCCCCCCACGGCGGCGGGACGTGGTCATAGCACCCGCCGTGCTCGTCATAGGTGATGATCAGCAGCGTCTGCGGCCACGCGGGCCCGCCGCGCACGGTCTCGTACACGTCATGCATCAGCTGCTCGCCGAGCGCCACGTTATAGGCCGGATGCTGGCTGTTTCCGGTTGAGGACCAGGCAGGTTCCAAGAAGGAGAAAGCTGGCAGGGACCCGGCGGCTGACGCCGCCGCGAAGTCGGCAAACTTGCCGATCGTTCCACCCGGTGCCGAGGCGATGTCGGTGAAGGTCGATTTGGTCAGCGGCTCGGCGTGGTATCCGTAAATGCCCCAGGTGAGGTTGTGCTGGCCGAGCAGCCCGAAGATGCTCGGCGAGGTGAACGTCCTGGTCTTGTCATCCATGTGTCCCTGGCTGGTCGCCGCCAGGGCGAACGCCCGGTTCGGCAGCGTCTCGGTCGGAGCCGAGCTGTACCAGTGGTCGCAGATCGCATACCCCTTGGCCAGCGCCGACAGCACGGGAAGGGCGTCCGGGGTGAAGCAGCCCATGATGTCGTTCGCGGTCGTTCCCGGCAGGATCGTCCAGCCGTGCTCATGCGACTGCCAGCCGAGCGTGTAAGCGAAGTCTTTGACAAAACCCTGCATGGCCGGGACCGCCGGACTGACTGGGGCGGTAATGCTTCCGAACAACTGGCTGTTTGTCGCCATATAACCCTCTCCGGGGTCCGCTCCGGGCATGTAATACGCGTTCGGCGTGGTCGGGGTGATCGGGAACACCGTAACCGGATTGCCGTTGCCGTCCGGGTTCGACTCGTTGCCGGTCAGGCCCTCGAACGGCTGGCCAGAGGGTGTGACGTCGTCCGCGGAGCGATAAAGGTAGCCGAGCATATGGTCAAACGACCGATTCTCCAGCATCAGAACCACGATGTGCTGTACAGCGGAAAGTCCGTTTTCGTTCGCCATTGCGCCACCCCTTGGTTGCTGTCTCGCTAGGAAAAGCTAGCTGAATAACGCCTGCGAATACAGCGGAAGTTTCCCCGTGATTCACCAAGTCCCAATCCGGGCTGGATCGGGGAGCGGGGACGGCGTCGGTGCGAGCCGTGCGATGCTTGGTGGCGGAGACGGCCGGGTCTGGAAGGCGGCACTATGAAGGTGACGGGGGAGGCGACGGTGGGCGCGCCGGCCGAAACGGTCTGGGCGGCGTTGCATGACCAGGCCGTGCTGGCTCGCGCCGTCCCCGGCTGCGAGCGGCTGGAGATCACCGGGCCAGGCTCTGGCCGGTTCATCGTGACGACGACGATGACCGCGATCAGCGGGACCTACTCCGGGCTACTCACCGCCTCCAGCCAGCAAGAGCCGTCGTCCGTCGAGCTGACCGCCTCGGCTTCGGGGGACCAGGGCACAGTGACCGTCGACCTGACGATCCGGCTGACCCCGGCCGACGGTGGAGCGACGCTGGTCAGCTACGAGGCCAACGGCGTGTCCAGCGGTGCGATCGCCGGTGTCGGCTCCCGGCTGCTGGCCAGCGCGGCCAAGCGCCTAGCCGACGAGTTCCTGGCCGGTCTCGATGAGGAAGTGGGTCGCCAGGTCCAGGACGCGCACGCGCCAAAGTCGCCCGCACCGCCCGCACCGCCCGAGTCGAAGCCCGAGCCTGGTCGCGAGCCCGAGGAACTCCCCGGGCCGGCTGAGCGTCTAGCCAGACCAACCTCCGGCGGCCTGACCAGCCGCCTGGATCGCAGGACCGGCGTCCTGGTCGGCGCCGCGATCGTGCTCGGAGGGATAGTCGTAGGTGTTTTGTTCGGCCGCCGAGGCCGCTCCGGCCGGTCATGACCAGCCCGCCCCGGCGGCTCCGGATTGGCATCGACACCGGCGGCACATTCACCGACGTGGTCGCCTATGACGAGACGACCGGGCAACTGGCGGTTACCAAGACGCCAACCACGCCCGCCGACCCGTCGATCGGCTTCGTCGACGGCCTGGCCAAGGTGCTCGACCAAACCGGCGGGCGTGGCTCGGACGTCGTGGCGCTCAGCCACGGCACCACGATCGCCACCAATCAGCTGCTCGAAGGACAAATCGGTCGGCTCGGCTTCATCACCACCGAGGGTTTCGAGTTCATGCTGGAGATCGCCCGGCAGTCGGTCCCTGACGGCTACGGCAACTCCTATTTCTGGGTGAAGCCGCCCAGAATCGTCCCCGCCGACCTCGTGAAGACCGTCGGCGGCCGCCTGGACCACACCGGCACCGAGATCAGGCCGTTCGATCACGAAGGTGCGGTAGCGGTGGCTCGCTGGTTCCGTGACCACGACGTGAACACGCTCGGAGTCTGCTTCTTGCACTCCTACGCCAACCCCGAGCATGAGCGTCAGATGGCCGCCGTCCTGGCCAGCGAGCACCCGGACGCCGTGGTCTCGCTCTCCTGCGAGGTGCTGCGCGAGTACCGGGAGTACGAGCGCTCGATGACGACTCTGCTCGACGCGGCCGTGAAGCCGCGGGTCGCCCGTTACCTGAGGTCGATCACCGCCCGGCTTGAGAACAGCCGGGCTCCCTTCTATGTAATGAAGTCCAACGGCGGCGTGCTCTCGGCCCATGAAGTAATCCACCAGCCGATCACGACGGTGCTGAGCGGTCCGGCCGCCGGCGCCCTCGGCGCCGCCCAGATCGCCGCCAAGGCAGGCGTCGCCAAGGTCCTGACCTGCGACGGCGGCGGCACCTCAACCGACGTCGCGGTCGTCACCGACGGCGAACCCGCGCTGACAACAGAAGGCCGCGTCGGCGACTACCCGGCCCTGATCCCGATGGTCGACGTGGTCACGGTCGGGGCCGGCGGCGGCTCGATCGCGTGGATCTCGCCCGAGGGCGCGCTCAAGGTCGGCCCGCGCTCGGCCGGCGCCGATCCCGGGCCGCTGTGCTACGGCCGCCGCGGCACCGACGTCACCGTGACCGACGCACACCTGGCCCTCGGCCGGATCCCGCCGCACTTGCTCGGCGGGGAGGTACCGCTTGACCTGGCCGCCGCCCAGGCCGGACTGTCCGACCTGGCCGGGCGGCTGGGCCTGGCCGACCAGGACTGCGCCACCGGCATCCTCGACGTCTCGGCCTGGAACCAGGCCAACGCGGTCCGCCAGATCACGGTCAAGCGCGGCCTGGACGTCCGGGACTTCACGCTGGTGACCTTCGGCGGGTCTGGCTCCCTGCTGCTCTGCCAGCTGATCGACATCCTCGGTGTGCCCGAGGTGCTCGTGCCCGTCAACCCCGGCAACGTGTCGGCATTCGGTCTGCTCACTGTTGATGTCCGGATCGACTACGTGCGCACCGCCGTCCGCCGGCACGATTCGCTCGACCGAGCCGCCGTGCGGCGGATCTACGCCGACCTGGCCGATCAGGCCTCGCACGGCCTCGCCCGGCAGGGCTTCACGCCGGACCAGCGGCGCCTGGTCAGGACCGCCGACCTCCGCTACTACGGCCAGGCCTTCGAAGTCCGCGTCCCCGGGCCAGACCTGGCTGATTCGTCGTTCGACGCGGCGGTCGCCGACGCCTTCCACGACGCGCACCGCGCGCTCTACGGCTACGACTTCCGTGGCGACTCCCGCCAGCAGGTCGAATGGGTCAACCTCCGGGTCACCGCCATAGGCCCGATCCGTCGTCCGGACCTTCCGGAACTGCCGCCTGGCAACGGCGATCCCGCCCGCGCTAACACCGGCACCCGACCCGTCTGCTTCGCCCGGTCAGCCGGCTTTGTTCCAGCCAGTATCTTCTGGCGCCCTGGCCTGGCCGCCGGCGATGTCCTGACCGGCCCAGCCGTAATCGAGGAGTACGGCGCGACGATCCCGCTCCACCCAGGCTTCACCGCCAAAGTCGACCCCCACGGCAACCTCCGCATAACCCCCACCCATCCCCCAGGCCAACTTCTGGACTAGTGGGCTCTCGGCGTGCCGCGCTGCCGCCTGAACCGCCTCGGTGCCCCACCGGTGCTGTTCTTTCCCGGGAAGCTACCGCCTCTGTGCCCTCCTGATGTCGCTGGAGCGACCTCGGTGCCCATCTGAGGTTGTTGCGTCCTGGGAAGCTACAGCATCAGGGAGGCACCGATGCTGCTGGTCGGGCGGCCCTTCGTCGCGAATCAAGAGGATGAATAGGGGAGGGTCTGGGTTTCGGTCGTCTCGGCTGGAGGTTGCTGCGGCCACGCTGGGCCCTTGGTTGGCGGGTTGGCCAGAGGAGTCCACCGCTGGGCCGGAGTCCACGGAGCCCCGGCGCCCTCAGCCTCTGCTTTCGCTCGGGCCGCCTGGGCGATGATCCGAGGCGCTAGCTTCTCGGCGAGTGATTGCATCAGACCGGGATGGCCGACTACGCCCTTGCCGCTGATCGTGATCTTGGCGACCTGATCGCCTACCTGCATCATCACCGACTTGCCCTCGCTGACTAGCCAGGCGCCGTCGCCGATTCCCGGCAGCGGTGTCCCGGACCGCTGCCCGACCTTAACGCCGAAGTTCGCGACCCCGCTGCTGGCGACGATCAGGCTGAGGTTGCCGTTCTGCCCGCGATACAAGGTGCCGTACCCGCCAATGGTTGGAATCGGGGTGGTCCGAATCAGCGGGCCGACGACCTGAGTGACCTCGTCGTCGCTCATCAGCGGGTCGGGCGGCCTGGCCGGCCTGAGCACCGCTCGCTCGGCCTCGGTCGGGGTGTTCGGCCGTTGCTGCTCCAGTACGCCTAGGTCGATCAGCTCGCCCGTGCGCGGATTCACCGTCACGCGGACCAGGTCTTCAAGCCCGAGTCGCTCGACCGTCGTACCGCCGAACGTCCAGGACTTCGTGCCATCGTCGACCGCCAGGTACGAGATCGTCGAGGAGCTGTTCTCCGAGTCGACATCTTCCAGCCAGCGGGCGATGACCTGCGCGTTGAACGTTTCCCGGGTCGGAATCCCGGCAATCCTGATCACCTGGGCGATGCCATAACCGCCGAACGCCAGCGCGATGACGAAGACGATGACCGGGAACGGCCCGTTTCCGCTGGGGAGGTAAAGCCCGTAGGCGACGAGGCTTAGGACCAGTCCGAGGAGGATCTTGAACACTCCGGCGCCCATGCCGGGACCGGTTGACTTCCTGATCGGCACCAGGCGCCAGTTGCCGTTGAACGAGGACCAGGCCTCGGTCGGCTTCTGCTTCTCCGACGGCTTCTTGCTCACCACCCGGCCGGTCAGCCGCTGCCTTGGCGTCACCGGATCTGGCCCCGCCCCTGGAATCGTGCCCGCCACCGCGAACGCCCGCCGGGCCAGCGTGTTCGCCGAAACCTCCGGCCATGCGAGCGGCCCGGCCGTAGTCATTCCCCACGACGACGGGTCGGCGGTCAGCTTGGCCCGCTCCTGCTTGAATCGCGCTGCTAGCCCGGCCCCGATCGGCGTCAGCCGGTCCTGATAGCCGATCCCGAGCAGGATCAGCGGGAGAAAGATCGCCGTAAGCACGGCCCCGGCGACAATCCCGCCGTTCGTGTGATGCCGGGCGAGGCTTATCGCCGCCACCGCGAGAGCGACGGCCGTTACCTCGGTGCACGCCGCCACCACCACGGGTGCGAAGCTCAGCGGCAACCGCCGCCGGCAGATTCCGCCATTCCGGGCCGCCAGCCGCAGTTCCTGATCGAACGGCTTCCAGGCACCCTCGACATCGACGCGCGCGACATGCGCGACCGCCGCGAACGGCGCTCCGCCGGTGTTCTTCAGCCGCCCGTGCAGCGCATCGAGCACCTTCTGCTCGTAACCGGCCAGCCTGACGCCAGCGGTGGCAGTACCAGGCTCGGTGTAGGTCAGCCAGATACCGTTCGCGTCGCTGCGCGCCCCGATAAACCCGCGCGCGGCCAGGTCAAGAATCGTCGCGTCATAGGCGGCCGTACCTGGATGACAGCTCGACATGATGAAGTGCGCGAGCGCGGGCCGCACGATCGAGGCGTCGGGCAGCGCCGCCCGCCCAACCCGCACGGTCCACCGGGAACTCCCGACCGCGATCATCCCGGCCAGCGTGAGAACGGCGAGAATCACCACCGCGACCACGTTCACGACCATGGCGGACACCTCCAGCGAACAGGCCGGCGGATAGACCTACTCCCCATGCTCATATCAGCGCTCAGCAGATTACAGCCAGATAGCGTCCACAAATCCGCCAAACCAGCGCCAGAGTAACTCCACATGAACGTCCGCCATCGCCTCCGTGCGCGGCCTCGCCGACCGGGGATCGCAGAACCTCAACCCTGAACCGCCCCGCAGCCGATCCAGGCCCGATCGCAACCTCGATGATCACCCCGGCGTCTCCCGACGACCCGGGTCCAACCCCGTCATTCACCACAGCAAGTAATCATCTCACCGCTAGCCCGGCTCACTGCCCCACTTCACGCCGCCCTTCAACGAGGCGTTGCCACGATCTGCAGTAACTCCTGAGGCCCATTCGGATGAATGCGCGAATTCATCAGGTGCCCTCGAAGATGAATGCGCGATTTCAGTAGGGCTTCAAGTGATGAATGCGCGCATTCATCTTTGGCCGATCCGATGAATGTGCGTATTCATCTGGAACGTCGAGCTGATTCAAGGAGATCGCGGTCCTGGACTCACGGCGCTTAGCGCCTGACTGGTGGTCTCCGCGCCAGCCCGGCTAACTGAGGTCGCTCGACAGGAGGCTGTACAGGTAGAGATCGCGCCTCTCGCCGCCGATCTGGCGCCAGCTGCGCATCAGGCCTTCGCGCACGTAACCGACCCGCTCGGCCGCCCGCCACGAACCCTCGTTCCACGGTTCGACCTGCAGCTCCACGCGGAACACCCCGTCCAGCGACAGCCCCCAGCGCGAAACAGCATCCAGCGCCGCGACCGCATACCCCCGCCGCCGGTAACCCGAAGCGATCCAGTACCCGACGCTCACCCGCCCGGCCTCAAGATCCCGCAGCCACAACCCGATCTGCCCGACCGGCTCGCCGCCGGCTTCATCCGCTACAGCGAACGAGTACCCGGCCCCAGAAACCAAGCGGTCATGCTGACGGCCGATGAAAGCGAGCGCGTCCGGCAACGTCCCGCTGGTCGGAACTGTCGTCGCCAGCGGGATCACCGGATCGTCAGCCACCGACCGCACCAGCGCGGCGTCAGAATCCGCAAACGCGCGCAGCAAAACCGGCGGTCGCCTCAGAACGGGCATCTCAGTCGGGACCATCTCCTCATCCTGCCGTCGCGCGCTGTTAAGTTGCACTCAGCGGTCGCCGCATGGGCCCCTTGCCGTCGCTATAGCGCTCGCGTGGGACCCTCGCGGTTGCTGAGGTGAGCGAAGTTAGGCAGGGTAACGGGGTGGGCGGGCAAACATTGACCGGCGGGGCCACAGGCACCAAAGCCGTCGACCCGGTACTGCTCGAGATCATCGCGGGCAGCCTGGCCTCAATCGAGAAGGAAGTCGAGACCGCGATCGGCCGCACGGCCCGGTCGCCGATGGTGCGCGACGCGCACGACTTCCGGGCCGGCATCCACGACCGGCTGCTCCGCAAGCTGACCGGCCGCTCCTACAGTTCGCTGGTCCATCCGATCGTGCGGGACTTCCCGATCGAGACGATGAAGCCGGGCGATGTGTACTTCCACAACGACGTGTACTCATCAGAAGGCGGCATCGGCCACCTGCCCGACCTCTGCGTGACCGTGCCGGTCTTCCACGCCGGCAAAGCCGGCGGGAAGGGCTGGGAGGGCGGGCAAAAGACAGTCGTGGCCTTCGTCCAGGCGTTCGGCCACCACGACGACATCGGCGGGGCCGTGCCCGGCTCAATGCCGAGCCGGGCCACCAGCGTGTTCGAAGAGGGCCTGATGGTCCCGCCGATCAAGCTCCGCGACGCTAGCGGCCCCAACCAGGCCGTGCTCACGATCATGACCCGCAACTCCCGCATGCCAGAGTCCCTCGCCGCCGACCTGGACTCCGAGTGCGCGGCCTGCCTGATGGGCGCTCGCCGGCTGGGCGAGTTGTTCGATCGCTACGGCCAGCCCCAAGTCGAAGCCTGCTTCGACGCGATCGTTGCCAACACGGCGGCCACGTTCCGGCGCGAGATCCTGGCCAAGGTCCCCGAAGGCACCTGGACCTGGGAGGACTACGCCGAGCACGACGGCGTCGACCCGCCCAGGCTGCACACCCAGCGGATCACGCTGACCAGGACCCCGGAAACAGACCACGCAGGCCCGAAGCTGATTCTTGACTTCACCGGCACCGGCCCCCAGGCCAAGGGCCCGATCAACCATTGCGGCAACTACGCCGACGGCAACTTCCTGGCCAAATGGCTGGCCCCGATCCTGCGCAACCTCGCCGACACCCCAGAACGCATGGCCCAGCTAGACGTCAACGAAGGCGTCGTCGACCTGCTGGAACTCAGGTTCCCGCCGCCGGGCACTCTCCTGACGCCGATCTTCCCGGCCCCGACCAACGCCCGCACATTCGTGATCCTGCGGCTGCTCGGCGTGCTCGCCGGGGTGCTGGCCAAGGCGGTCGGCGGGCGGATGCCGGCCGACCAGGAAACGATCCGCTACACCGGTGTCTACGGCCTCGACGCAGCCGGTGAGCCTTACCTGATGCGCGAGGTGCTCGGCGGCGGCTCCGGCGGCCGGTACTACGCCGACGGCGAGGACACGATCCACGTGGTGCCGGACTCGCGCAACCTGCCGGCCGAGTTCTCCGAGGCCCGCTTCCCCTTCGTGGTCGAACGCCTCGGCCTCGCCATCGACTCCGGCGGCCCCGGCGAGTTCCGCGGCGGTCTTGGGTACGAGAAAGTGATCCGGATGCTGACCGACGGGTATTTCATGTCGATCGCTGACCGCTCGATCCTGGCCTGCTGGGGAGTCAATGGCGGTAAGGCCGGTCGTCCCTTTGAGGTCACAATCAAAGACCATTTGGGAGAAAGATTTGCGGACGCGCTCGCCGATGCAGAGCCGGTCCCGGCTGGGACATTGATCAGGATCAGGACCACGGGCGGCGGCGGCTGGGGAGACCCGCTCAACCGCGAGGTCGAACGCGTCGTCCAAGACGTCGCCTGGGGCAAGGTATCCCGGGCCGGGGCCGCTGCCGACTACGGCGTCGTGATTACCGGACCGGACGATGAGCCTGTCGCCGTGGACATAGAAGGGACGCAAAATTTGCGCAGAAAAATCAGGGCAGAACGCAATCTGCCCGTCCCCTTCTTCGACCGAGGGCCTGGTTATCAACGTCTCGCCGGAGTCAGCGCGGCTGACGTGGACTGGCTATGAGCGGGGGTTCCGGGGGGTCGTCCTCCCGGGCTGGCACTGGCGGACCGCTGGAGGGGACGCTGGTCGTCGATCTGTCACGGGCGCTGGCGGGGCCGCACGCCGGGATGATGCTCGGGGATCTGGGCGCGCGGGTGATCAAGGTTGAGTCGCCTGAGGGGGACGATAGCCGGGGGTGGGGACCGCCGTACGCGGCGGACAGCGCCGGCACCGAGCACGCCACGTACTTCCTGTCCTGCAACCGCAACAAGGAGTCGATCGTCTGTGACCTGAAATCCGATGACGGGCGGGACGTGCTGACGAAGCTCGTCGAGCGGGCCGACGTGCTGATCGAGAATTTCAGGCCTGGGGTGCTCGACCGGCTCGGGTTCGCCGTGGAGCGGCTGACCGAACTGAACCCGCGGCTCGTGATCTTGTCGATCACCGGGTTCGGGCACGACGGGCCTGAAGGCAGCCGGGCTGGCTATGACCAGATCGCCCAGGGCGAGGGCGGGCTCATGTCGTTGACCGGCCCGTCGCCGGACCAGCCGACCCGCGTCGGAGCGCCGGTCGCCGACATCATGGCGGGGATGTACGGCGTGTCCGGGGTTCTGGCCGCGCTCATCGAGCGGGGCCGGACCGGGCGCGGCCAGGTCGTGCGGACCAGCCTGCTCGCCGCCATGGTCGGCTCGCACGCCTACTTGGGGACCAGGTACACGGTGGCGGGGGAGGTCCCCGGGCCGCTCGGCAACCATCATCCGTCGATCTGCCCGTACGGGCTGTACCACGCGGCCGACGGCTTCCTGCAGATCGCGGTAGGCACGGACGCGCTGTGGCAGCGGTTCGCCCCGGCGTTCGGGCTCGATGCGCCCAAGTGGGAGGTAAATAGAGATCGAGTTGCAGATCATGTCGCGCTTAACGCGGCCGTGGACGCCGCCTTCAGCGAATACCAGGCCGACGATGTGCTCCGCCGGCTCGCGGAACTCGGCGTACCGGCTGGTAAAGTTCGCGACCTGGCTGAGGTCTACAGCTGGGATCAGACCAGGTCGCAGGGCTTGGTCATTGACGTCAACCATCTCGCGCTCGGCCCGATCGAGCTGCCGGGGCCGCCGTTGCGGTTCGACGACGGCGGCAGGCGCTCGCACCTGCCGCCGCCTGTGCTCAACCAGCACGGCGCGGCGATCCGATTTTGGCTAGATGAGTTGGATGAGAAGGAGTGAAGCCCGTGCCCGAGCCGATCGAGGTACGCAAGGTACCGCTGCACAACGTGTCGGACGCGAGTGAGCTGGCCAAGCTGATCGACGACGGCGTCCTCGAGGCCGACCGGGTGATCGCCGTGATCGGCAAGACCGAGGGCAACGGCGGGGTCAACGACTACACCAGGCTCCTGGCCGACCGGGCGTTCCGCGACGTGCTCACGGCGAAGGGGACCAGGACCTCCCAGCAGGTCAAGCAGATCCCGATCGTCTGGTCGGGCGGTACCGACGGCGTGATCAGCCCGCACGCGACGATCTTCGCGACGCTGCCAGCCGACCAGGCCGTCATCACCGATGAGCCCCGGCTGACCGTCGGGTTCGCGATGAGCGAGCGGTTGGCGCCAGAAGACATCGGCCGGACCGCGATGGTCAGCAAGGTCGCCGACGCGGTGCGCGAGGCCATGGAGCGAGCCGGGATCACCGACCCGGCGGACGTGCATTACGTGCAGACCAAGACGCCGCTGCTGACGATCCACACGATCACCGGCGCCAAGAGCCGGGGTCAGAGCGTCTGGACCGAGAACACGCACGAGTCGATGGACCTGTCCAACGGCTGCACCGCGCTCGGCATAGCAGTCGCCCTCGGGGAAATCGAGATGCCCTCCGACGCCGACGTGCTGCACAACCGGGCCCTGTACTCGGCCGTCGCTTCCTGCTCCTCCGGCGTCGAGCTGGATCAGGCCCAGGTCATCGTGGCGGGCAACGCGCGCGGCATCGGCGGCCGGTACCGGATCGGGCACTCGGTGATGCGGGACGCCTTGGATGCGGACGGGATCTGGGCCGCGATTCGTGCTGCCGGTCTTGAGCTGCCGGAGCGGCCGCATACCTCGGATCTGGACGGCCGGCTGGTCAACGTGTTCCTCAAGTGCGAGGCCAGCCAGGACGGCCAGGTTCGCGGCCGTCGCAACGCCATGCTCGACGACTCCGATGTGCACTGGCACCGTCAGATCAAGGCCTGTGTCGGAGGCGTGGCCTCGGCCGTGACCGGCGATCCGGCTGTCTTCGTCTCGGTGTCGGCGGCTCACCAGGGCCCCGACGGCGGCGGCCCGGTAGCCGCCATAGTCGACCTGGCCTGAGAATTGGTGCGCTGTCGGTCGCCGCGACATCACCCGGGCGATGACGGCGCCGAACACCTCGCGCGTCTTCGCCATCGACCTGCGGCTGGCCGCCGGAGGCCTGAACGAGGCCGCGACCGCACACCGACGTGATGCGGCGGGGCGGGGTAAGTGCTGCCGGAGGGGGTGCTGGCGGATCTGGCACCTTCGCCAGAAAATCGAGGACAATGGCGAACCTTCGGTCGGGCGGCAAAGTAGTAAATAATGCCAGTCCACCTTCTGCAGCTGAGATGAATCCGGCAGCTGCTCTAGATCCGACTGGCGCTTCTGGCCGTTCCCTCAGGGAAAACTGCAAAGGACAGGAATGACTATCTCAAAAAAGCTCAAGCGGGTAGCTGCGGCAATTGGCGCGACCAGTGTTTTGTCCGGTGCCGTCATCGCGGGCAGCATGGGCGTAGCGTCTGCCTCCACCATCTCTAGCGGTCACATTCAGATTTGCGCCCAGGGCAACTATCCAGCGTTCATACACGTTCTGTCGGAACCTGTCCCGAATGCCGGCGGTGAGACGACACGGAGCTTCCAGAGCGCCACCGTGAATCCCGGCCAATGCTGGTGGAACGACCAATCGTTCAGCACGTTGGGCCAATGGGTGCAGGTCGACGTCGTCGGCATCCACTCCAATGGCCAGCAGTTCTACATCCGCAGCTACTGGTGGAATAGTTCAGGCGGGCTCGGCATCGGCGCGGAAGGCGACCAGCGGTCCCCATGGACCGAAACCTGGTAGCCAGGCCACCCGCGATCTGACATTCAGTTCGCTTCATGCAAGTCGCGGGCACTGTGGGTCGTCCTCGATCATGAGTTGCATCGTCGGCCATCCGGGGCGGGCCGCCTGCCGGGCCGTGCGGGCAAGGTTGTAGCGCCTTGGTGACATCGAAGAACGACCGCCCGCGCCGTCAGAGGCGGGTGGTGGTCACGGTGGAGCCGTTGCCCGCCAGGCCGTAGATCACGGCGACCAACCCGGGTCGAGCCCCCGCTGCCGCCCTCTATCCAGGCCTTTCCATGCGGCTCGGTGTCGGCGGGTGTAATTAACATTGCGGTGCCTACACACCGAAAGGCCGGTCCGTGATGAGAGCTAACCTCGGGCTTTCGCCTGGCGGGTGATCCGGGCTGCGTGGCTAACTGAAAAAGTGCCTTTGGCCTGGGAGGATAGGGCTTGCTGAAGGTCCTGTCCGCCGAGCCGAAGGCACTTTTCCCGTGCAGAATACCGCGCGCCGCCCGAAGATCACTGTGTCTGCTGATGGCAAGGGGCTGGTGTCCCGGGCCGGTGCGGTACTGCTGGCCGAAGCCGCCCGGCCA
>Ga0209590_10000259_pt1 | contig 16059 bp, 14 predicted proteins | sample CZO8metaG_FD_188353 | JGI IMG/M metagenome (GOLD analysis project Ga0209590, IMG submission 188353) | Vadose zone soil microbial communities from the Eel River Critical Zone Observatory, Northern California, USA - CZOApr15con1.8 metaG... | ecosystem: Environmental > Terrestrial > Soil > Vadose...
CGCGATCGTCTCGGTGGTGTGGTTCACGAGTACGTCCTGGCGGCGTGATCAGATTTTTGAACCCTACAGGGTCCGCTCGGGCCGTCGTGTGAGGCCGGTGTCGGCGGCGGTCGTCCTCAGAACTGGATGCGGAACGCCAACTGTCCCGTTCGCGGCCGGTAAGTGTTGGAGTTGTTCTGTTGCGGCGCGCCGAACGTGGGGGACGTGACCACCGCGTTGTAGGCGCCGTAGTTCGCGTGATTGAACACGTTGAACACTTCCGCGACGCCCTGCAGCTGAATGCCGCCGACCTTGACGCTCTTCGTCGCACGCAGGTCGACCTTGTGGATCGGGTCGCCCTTCAGCGCGTTGCGCGCCACGCGGTCGCCCGAGTTCAGCGTCGTCGGGCCGTCGTAGCGGTCACCCGAGAGGGCGGTGGTGATCACGACAGGCGCGGTGCCGACGTAGAGACGATTCGTGAGCCCAAGCGCCGCGCGGTTCTTGCCGTACGGGTTGCCGCCGACTGACGTGCTGTAGTAGTTGCCCGAGCCGTACTGGTAGGCGCCCGAGAACGTCACGCCCCATCCCGGGGTCCAAATGCCGTTCCAGCGAAGCGTGCTTCGCTGGAATTCCTGCGCGCGCGCCCATTCGGACGGGTCATCGATGTTCAGCGGGTTGTCGGCGTTCGGGCCGAACGAGTTCGTCGGCTGGTTGTCGTTGGCATAGAGCATCAGCGTGTAGCTCAGGCCGGTCTGGAACTTGTTCGCGAAACGGCGCGTGATGCCGTTGGCCAGAGCCAGATAGTCCGCCTTGCCGTGCGACTCGAGCCAGAGGACGGGCCCCCACGCCGGGTCGGCGACTGCGACAGCGGCCGGGTAGCCCGTCGCCGGATCGAGCACGAGGTTGAGATCGCGCGCGCGCGAGCGGTCGTACTCCTTCCAATGCGTCAGGTCCATCTCGAAGCCGAGGACGTTGGTGATCTGCTTCTGGAAACCGATGGAGCTCTGCCAGTCGACCGGGAACTGGAAGTCGTGCGCGATGACGCGGGGCGCCTGGGGCACGGCACCGCTCTTGATTTGGTCCGCCGTGAAATTGCGCGTCGGGTTCAGGAACCAGCCAGGCAGGCCGTCGTTCGCGAAGCTATTGACGATGATGCGGTTGCCGAACGACTGCTGGCTGAATGTGACGTTCGAGATGACCGTGCCGTAGTAAAGGCCTGAGCCGCCGCGAATCACCAGGTCGTTCCCGCCGCCCACGTTCCATGCGAAGCCGAAACGCGGCGCGATGTTGTTGTTGTCGTGAATATCGGCCTTGAATAGAGGGCCATTGAGCGGCCTGAACACCGTGGTGTTCGTCGTATCCGGAGGGCCGGTCGCACCCTGGTCGAGATCGTACCGAAGGCCGAGATTCAGGGTGAGCGCGTGGTTGACCCGCCAGTTGTCGCCGATCCAGATGGCGTAGGTCGGCCGTGGAATGTCCACGTTCCAGTTACCGGTGTTCTGCAGGAAGTTGGTGGCGAACGAATCCAGGCCCGTGATGTCCCACACCGCCGGGTTGTCGGCGGCGTTGGCCGGGAAGCGCCGCTCGAGGTCGGGCGGATTCGCACGGAAGTTGTACACGCCGCGCTCGCCGAGATGCCACTCGCCGGTGTCCTTCCAGCCCAGGAACTCGCCGCCGACCTTCAGGTCGTGCGTACGGCGCGTCAACGTGAGGTCGTAGCGTGCGGTGACCATCCGCTGCTTGAATTCCTGCGGGAAGTTCTGAGGCGGTCCGATGGTGCCGTTGATGAAGTTGTACGAGGGCGTGCCGATCCCCTGCCACCCCCCCGGGCTCTTGGTCTGGAGGTCGGCGACCGCGAGCCCGTTCGTCCACCCGAAGGTGTTGTAGCCGACCCTGAGTTCCTCGACCGTGGTGTTGCTGCGCACGTGCGACCAGCTGACGAGGAAGTTGTCCGCATGCCTCGTGCGCGCCGCCGACTGCGTCGGGTGCTCGGCCTGCTTGTCGAAGGGCCGATCGAAGCCCCAAAGCGAGTAGCGATACGACATGTGGCTCTTGTCGCTCAGGTTCTCGTCGACGCGCCCGAGCACGCTGTTGTTGATCTGCTTGTCTGCGTACGAGAAGGACTGGCTCGGGAGGTTCACCGGCTGGAAGAAGACGGTGTTCGGCTCGCGCTCGTACTCGTAGGACGCGAAGAAGTGCCACTTGTCCTTGACGATCGGACCGCCGAACGAGCCGCCCACCTGCTGGTTCTGATAGGGCAGCACGCGGTTGGCGACGAAGTCCGCGCTGTTCAACTTGTTGTCGCGGAAGTAGCCGTAGAATGCCCCGGCCATCCTGTTGCTGCCGGACTTTGAGATGGCCTGGACCTGGACCCCCGTCGACCGGCCTTGGGTGATGTCGAACAGGTTCGTGACGATCTGGAACTCCGCGATCGCCTCGCGGCTGAACTTCGGCTGACCGAATCCCGAGCTCGCCACCTTGTTCGTGATCTGCTGGCCGTCGAGGTTCAGCTGAAACGCGGAGTCGTCCCCGACACCGGGGCGGTTGTCGACGGCGTTCGCGGTGATGCCCTTCACCTGCAGCGACAACTCCATCCAGTTGCGGCCCGCCAGCGGCAATTCTTCCATCTGCCGGCGGTCGACGTTGCCCGCCACCTGCGACGAGCGGATGTCGACGAGCGGCGTTTCGCCGCTGACCGTCACCGTCTCTTCGAGGGTAGCCACTTTAAGCTGCAGCGGGACCGTGGCGTTCTGTCCGACGAGCAGCTCGATCTCGGAAATCTTCACCGTGGAGAAGCCGGAGAGCTCAGCGGCAATCGAGTACTTGCCGGGCGGCACGTTCTGCAGCCGGTACTCGCCGCGCTCGTTCGACACGGCGGTCAGGACGCGCCCCGCCGCCAGGTCGGTCGCCGTGACCATTACCCCGGGCAGAACGGACTTCGATTCATCGACGACAGTGCCCACGACTGTCGCGTTCTGCTGCGCGCTTGCCACCGACGGCCACGTCAACGCCAGAAGCACGGTCACAACGCCAATCGAAAGATGGCGACGCATGATCCCCTCCAGGCTGGTCGGCCCACTTGTGCCGGTGCGGCGCAACACCTTACAGACGCGAGACTGACGCAAGTGTGTCGAGATTGTGTCGAGATTATGCCTTAACGACCGTCTTCATGTGTCCACGAACCACGCCTACCTGCCGCCGGCCAAGGGGGCCGCCCCAGCCTCCGCCGCGCGCTGACGGTAGATCGTTCGCGCTTCTTCGAACTGGGCGAACACGTGCTTCTTTTCCTTCTCGGATCGCCATCCGGGCCACTGCCCAGCCATGGATTCGAGGGTATCAATCCATTTGATCGAGTAGTCCGCCGCGGCTTTGCTGCGCACGGCCTGGTTGCCGACCGTCACCCAGACTGGATTGGTGAAGGCCTGCGGGTAGCGCGTGTCCATCGGATACCGATCGGCCGGCGCACCCTCGGCACGCAGGTGATACCAGCCGCTCCTAATGACCTTGAACGTCCTGGTGAAGTCGACCGACCTTCGGTCACCGCTCACCGGGACCTGCTCGACGACCTCGCCGTTGAAGACGAGCGACACCTGCTCGACGGGCAGGATCGATCGCACCCAGCCCGTGATCTCGACGACGCCGCCACTCACCGGCAGCTTCACCTCGTCGCCGGGCAGCATGCCGTTCACCTTCACGAGGATGAGCGGGCCGGTGGTGACCATGGCGCGGCCTTCGCGAAGGCCCTGGAACCACAAGTGCATCTCGAGGCCTTTCGCGCCGGTGTACACGTAGGTGCGCACCGAGCCGACCAGTTTGCTCTGGTGCATGCTGCTGATCGAATCCTCGCCGCCGGTCGCCGTGACGCGAAAGCCGTTGTTGAGCACGGCGTACCACGGGGCGAACAGCCCGCGGCCCGCGTCGGACCACTCGATGGCGTCTGTCGTGCCCAGTGCCGCATCGACCATGAAGCCTTTGGCGCCGCCGAGCCCCTCGTTGATGGGATCCTTCTCACCGAAGTGCCCGTGCACGTAGCCGACGGTCGCGCCCTGCGCCTTCGCCCTGCGAAACATGTCCGTGTTGCTCGGATACAGGCGTTCGATCGCAGTGCCCTCGTAGCCCGTCGTGAACGGCGAGATCAGATGCTCCCGTATACCGAACATGAACACGTGGCTGTAGAACGGCGGCCGGTACTCCTGCCCGACGACGAGCACGCGATTGGGCTGCGACAGCGGATGCGGGCCGCCCCCGGGCACGAAATACTGGTAATCGAGAATCCGGTTGTCCTTGTTCGCCACCTGCGCGTTGACGATGTCCTGATCTTCGGCTTCGGACATCATCATCAGGTTCTCCAGCGTGTTGTGGAGGTTGCCGGCGTAGTTCATATGAACGTGCGTTGAGCCGCAGTACCACCCCAGGTCGGCAAGCTCCGTGATCTTCTTCAACCGCTCGGTTGCCGAGACGGTCTCACCGGCCTTGACATCGACCTCGAGTCGCTCGGGCGCGTACTCGAAGCCCTTGACGATGTCCAGCGTGGCCCTGCCAGGTGGGAGCTCCACGCGGAAAACGCCCGTCGAGTGGAAGATGCGATCGCCGGCCCCGCTGACGCGCGCGTAGGCGTCCGACGGCACGTAGGCCTTGCCGTCCGACGCTTTCAGATGGACCCGCGCTCCCGTCAGGGCATCAGTGCCATCGTCCAGCACGCGCACCGAGAGCACGCCCATGGGCCGCTTCCATCGGCGATCGGTGATGCGAACGGTTCGTTGCTCGCCGCCGTATGTCTCGAGCAACGCGAGCTGGGGCAGCCCACCTTGGTTCGAGATGTAGGCAATCAATTCTCCGTCGGGCGACCAGCGCGGATGGAAGGCGTCGTAGTCGAAGAACGTCATCTTGTACGGCTCGCCGCCACCGGTCGCCTGCACGTAGAGGTTGTTGTATTGGTCGGCCGACCCGGCCGTTGACGAGTAGATGAAACGCTTGCCGTCGATCGACACGTCGGGGCGCGCGCGATGGAGCGTCTGTTCGGCGCGCACGACTTTGCCCTCGTCGAGGCCCCGCGCGCGCGCCGGGATGCGGTAGATGTGGCCCGACCCCAGCGGGACGTCCTTGTTCGACACGATCAAGAGCTCTCTGCCGCTCGGCATCCACGCCGGCGAGATATGGAGGTCGAAGGCCCCGAAGTAGAGGCGCTCCTTGCCGAACGAGTTGTCCGTCGTGATGGCCACGGCCGGACCCGCCCACTGTCCGTTCTTGATCGGTCGCAGGTACACGTTGAAGTACCCCTGCGGCGCAGTCGACACGTAGGCCAGCTGCGTGCCATCGGGTGAGAACACCGGGTCGATGTAGATGTGCTCGCCGCTGGTGAGCGCGTGCGTCTCACCCGTCTTCCACGCTGAGGATTTCGAGTTGGATGGCCTTCAGGTTCTCTTCGGCGGTGTAGATGATCCACTTCCCGTCGGGCGACCAATCCGGCGATGAATGATAGCGGCTGTTGTAGGTCAGCTCGAAGGCGGCGCCTGTCGCGGGATCGACCTTCCAGATAGAGCCCTCCATGCTCACGGCAATCCACCTGCCATCAGGCGACCAGTCGGGCCACCACGGTGTGGCCGAAAGCCCCGGCGGAAAGTAGAAGTTGTGCATGTAGTTGCCGCCCGTTTTCGCAGCGGGAAACGGCAGCACGGCGTCGTTGCTGCCCGCCCCGGCTCCGAGACCGCGATGCCCAGCTTGCACAATTCGCCGTGTGAATCCGCGGCGTTCCCCACAGCGGATTCGCCGCGGCCATCTTACCGACGAGCGTGCGAACCGTCGCATCCGTGCTGGGCCGTCCCGGACGCGTCCGTGTGGAGCGCCATGTCCATTGCCGACGGAGCCACTGGCGGTGCCACCGCACCACGGTGTCGGGCTGCACGACGACCAAGGCGGAGCGCCACTCCCGCCATCCCTTGGCGAGGAGGATCCAAAAGAGTCGGTCACCCGTGCTGAGCTGTGGGCGGTTGACCGTGCGCTTCAATGCGGCCAACTTCTGACGGAGCGCGAGATTTTCCAGCGCGACTGCCCGGTGTCCGCGACAGATCAGTCCGATCGATCGGAGGATCACCAGCAATGCCGTTAGCATGGGTGATCCTGTCGTGCGTCCGACCACAAAATCAACCTGCGAGACCGGCGATCAGGTATTGGCGAACCCACACCATACGCGGCCGGGGCGCCGCTCCATCGGCCTCGCGCCCCGCCGCAGCTCGACGCGCCCGCGGATCGTGCCGGAGTGGGCTACCTGCACCGCTCCAGCCCGCTCCGGCACCACCAAGGACGCGAAGGTCGCCAAGGACACAACGGTCAAAACGCGCACTCCCGCTGCGCCGACCATTCCTTTGTGTCCTTCGTGCCCTTTGGGTCCTTGGTGTTTCCCTCATCAGAACCAGAACACCAATTGACCGCTGGTCAGGCGCGCCTTCTGTAGCAGTACGCCGCCGTCGCGATCGTTGCGTTGATACGACAGCTTCAGCAGCAGGTTGCGCTGAATCGAGTATCCCGCGCCGATCTCGAAGCGCGTGACCGGCGCGTCCCACGGCGCGGTCTCACGCGTCCCGACGATGTCGCTGAACCCGAGATGATCGATGCGCGCGGCGGCGTAGAGACCGGGCCGCAGCCGGTAGCGACCCTCGAACGAGGTGGAGACCGCGCCCAGTCGCTCGGGCAGCGCTGGCGCCTGGACGATGGGGAGGCGCCAGCCGCTGACCACCGTCTCGAACCGCAACACATAATAATCGCGCGAGTACTCGAGGTCGCCGCCCCACGCCTCCTGCGTAAAGTCAGTGGCCCGGCTCTCGCCGATCGCGGCACGGGCGGCAGATTGCCCGATGAACGGCCCGCGAGCGAACGACGTGCCGGCGACGAGCCCCGCCACGGGCCGCACCTCGACCCGGGCGGCGAATTGCCGGCCGTCGTTGTCGTCGGTGAAGAGCGGGTTCGACAGTGTCCCGATCGTCCACGAGGTCGCGGCGCTGACGAACCCGACCGTCGCGTGCGCCTGCACGCCGGTGTCCCAGCGAAACGCGCTGACCAGCGGGACGCCGGGATCGGCATTCACGTCGCCCACCGAATAGCGCACGAGCCAGCCGAGGCTGCGCTTGCGCAGCAGCTCGTCGGCGTTCGCCGGCAGGGCGTCGGGGCGGATCGAGGTGAGGTATTGATACGCGAGCGGATAGCCAATCAGCGGGTTGTCGTTGGCGTACGTGCGCCGCGCGAACGCGCCGAACGTCGGCGGGATGCGGCCGATCTGGATGTCGAAGTCGCGCGCCGCCCACGGACGGATCCGCAGGTACAGCGCGTAGGGGCGGACGGCGCCGAGGTTCTCGGTCCGGATCTCGCCGAGCAGCGCGAAATGCGGACCCGCCTTGAACGCCGCCGTCAGATCGAGCCGGAACAACCGCAGCGCCGAGTGCTCGTAGTCGGTGTAGTCGAAGAAGCCGGGATCGTCCGAGCCGTAGGTCGCCGACACGTCGCCGCCCAGCGTCACGTGGCCGCCGGCCAGCGCGATCGGCTCAGACGGCAGGGTCTGGGCGCCGGCGGCGGTCGCCGCGCAGATCACCAGCAGCCACGCAAGCCGTGCGGCCGTGCTCCGGACTGTCATCTCTATGCTCGGATTATAGTGCGCGCGCGGTCCGGTTCTTTTTGCGGGCCTTCGCCACCTTTGCGTTCAACGTCGTCACCTGCTGCCAGGCACGATGGAGATTCGGTGGACCTTACAGAGTGAGCGACGCGTCCGGATATCGCGTCAGAACTTCATCATCTTTCGGTCCGGACGGAAATCCAGCGTCTGTGATCCCGACGCGGATGTGGTGCTGATTCAGTCTCGTCTGCGCAGACGCAAGTTGCTGCAGCTTCTCCCGATAATCACGAAAGTATTGTGCCTCGTTCTCCACTGCTGTAGGAACGAATGACTGGACGCGAACTCGAGCGGCGAGGGAAACCAAGTTTTGTAGCGCGACGGACGCTTTCGGCCACTGCGAAGCGCTGAGTGGCTGCGTGTCCAAGTAAACACGAAGCGGTCCCTGCTTGGGCTGCGCCTGTGACGAGTTGTCGTAGGTGGCCATTCTGGCTCTCTCCGATTCCTCGCTGGAGCGAATCGCTAAGTTCTTTGGTCGCTGTTTCATCCCGTGCCGCGCACGACGCCTGGGCGTCGTTCTGGGCCATCGGGTGTCCTGGTCGGACTCCGCGAGTACTTCCGTATAGGCCTGCCGGTAAGCGTGGCCACGCTCGTGCTGGGCTCGGTCTGGCTCTGGCTGATTCAGTAGTGGGCTTGATCCGTTTCGGACATCTTCGGAAGCCAAATCGAGTGGCTGACGTGGGTTCCGATCGGTCACCCGATCTTGCGAATGGCGTGATGAGGGCGGACACTTGTATCGGTTACACGGGGAAAGATGACCAAGAAATCAAAATCGCGCGGGCGGACGACACACGGCAAGATCGGCCGACCACCAGAGCGCCGTGGACGTCCGGCTAAGGGACGGATTGCCAAACTTGCCACTGGTATGGGCCACTGCTTTATTCAGGCCGGTGATCGAGAGGTCTTCTTTCATCGTGCCGACCTGATCGGGATCAAGTTCAATGATCTCGTAGTCGGTGACGCGGTGTCGTTCGAAGTGATCGAGGATCTCGTGAGCGGCCCGCGGGCGATTCACGTGCGAGGGCCCGCCGGAATTCATGACTGACGAACCGTTCTATTCGCGTACGTGGACGCGGCCACCGCGGCGGCGAACTTGGGCGAGCCGAGCCGGTCACCACGAAAGTCTGCCGATCGGCGTCCCGTATCTGCTGGATCGACGACGCGGTGTTTGAAGTGAGCCGACCAGCAGCGGGTCGAGTAGGTCTCAGACCGGCTCTCGAAATCGAGGGCCTGGTGGCTCTATTGGAAAGGTAGCCCCTTGCATGGCATCAGCTCAAAAACGACACGATGACATCATCATTCAGCGCCGATTCAGCGAGAATGCTTCGACCCACGCGGTCAAACAGATCTACGCCGTCACATATCCGGGCCACAGCGACCAAGGCACAGAACACGGGAGTTACGACGAGGCAGAGCGGATAGCGCTCAAGCTCGCCCAAGAGAAAGGCCTCTCAGTGTGGTACGAGGAGAGTCCTCAGAGCGGGAGGAGAACGCTCGTTAAGAGTTTCAGGGACTCAAACTAGGAGTCTTGAACCGACGAATCACGAGTAATTGTCAAGTTTTTCACGCAGCAAGTTTGACCTCCTGCAAGAAAATTGGCGAGCGCGGCATCGAGACGATCGAATGCGCGCTGAGCGCTGGTGGGGCCGTGCGGCGTTAGCGAGCAGGCCGGTCGGAGCGCCCGCGTATAAAGCCGCGCGTAGAACATGGCGACCTGGGCCCTGGCACTCGATGCGGACCGAGCTGAGGGTTTCGGGAGCGTGAAAAATGTCCCAACACTCTCTGCGACAGTTTGAGTAGACGTGGCTGCGGAACTTGCCGACGATCTCATCTGTGAGCAGCGACAGACTGTCGGGGTTGAGTCGGACGATCGGCCCGACCGCCCGTACCTCGGCGAGGCCCGGCAAGGCTTCGGTCCCGCGCTCCCTCTCGGCACCTCCGGCGCCTGCTGCAAACTGGAACACATGGACGTGCTGGCGCTGATGATCTCGGCGACCTCCATCGGCGTGAGCTTCTGCTGCTTCGCGATGGCGAACAGCCGCTCGACACTGAAAGGAGTCGGCGCGCCCACTGGAAGCACAGGGCCTTTTCGCGCAAATGGGTCGCCTGGCGCGCGCTGGCGCGAAGCAACCGTCAGAGGTTCCCCGAGATCGTCGCTCGAGGAAAGGAACTGGGTATGTGGTAGCGGTCGATTGGTGCGTGTCGTTCTTCGGCGTGGCGCCGGAAACCCGATCCGCATCGCGGTTCATGGGGTTCATCCGCCATTTTCTACTCGCCTCTCCCTTTCCGCGATCCCCTGGACAGGAGGCCGAACGGCTCCTGCAAGCTCCTTCTCACAGCGTCGTTGCAGATCGTGAAAGTCCGTCTGGACCTGATCGAACAGCCGCCAGGCGCGCTCGCGCTCCGGCGGGAGCAGACCGCCGCCGTGGTGGAGACGGCGCCAGGCTGCCAGCGCCGTCGCGAGCTGCGTGGACATATCAACGCGCCAGCGCTGATGGTTCATCGGCGTCGTCAAGATGCCGCGCACGAGGTTCCGGTTACGAGTCAGTCCTCGGCCGGTTCAACAAGGCCGCATTTCGGACATACCCACTCATCGTCACCGACGAACATAGGGCCGCCTTCAGGACGGGCGCGCTTGCGTTTGTTCATCAGCGTCCCGCGCAGAGGGTACGTCTTCGGCTTCTCGGACATAGCAGTTCCCCTCATCCTCGTTATACCGCCTTCTGACAGCTCGCGAATCACGTTTTGGGGCCAGCATGCCGCAGGAGGAGTTTTGCGATTTGTACTCCGAACCTGCGGACGGCAGCGGCATCCCGGCGAGGCTCGTGAAGATCGAGGATTTCGAATACCGGAATCCAGTAAACACCCGTGGCTTCCATCGCCACGTGCGCGACGCGGCATGCAATCAACGGCGACGCCCGCGCCGGGTTGGCTGAAATACGGAAATCGTCCCGGTGACTTGTCCCAAGCGCGGCGGTGCGAAATGTGGTAGCGGTCGATTGGTGCGTGTCGTTCTTCGGATCCATCGCTGCGCGTTGTAGATGGCATACACGCCCCACGCCGTGTTCGCCGAGCATGACGGCACGCAAGCCGCGGCGCAGATTAAAGCGTGAAACAGCCGCTGATCGCCGTGTTGGCCGGGGCTCCCGTGCCCGGAGGGGAGGCCCCAAAAATGCCCAATGAACCCCATGTCCTGCGACGGGGAACGTTGCGACACGGCAGTCCGTCGGGCGATCCGTCGAAGGCGCTGCGGTGCGGGGCTGTGACGCGCCGAGGCTAACCGGCCGAATAGACGGGGCTGCCTTCAGCCCATTCTCTGATTGCACGGCGTTGGGTACTGCACAATCAGACGATTCTGTACCTGGACTCGCTGCGCCGTGTTCCCCCGCCAGCTCGAATTGGAACCCGGCCGGCGCGTTCTGCATGATGCTGCTTGCTCTGTCATTCAGATGCTCAAGCAGCCGTCGCTGGATGTCGTTGCTCTCACCGAAGTAGATCCATCGCTGCGCGTTGTAGATGGCATATACGCCCGACGCCGCCGTGGCGCTCGCGACGATGTCCTGCTGACTGAACCCCATTCCTGGCAGGCCCGGTCCAACGCCATCGTGTCACCTCTTTTTCGGATTGTCGTTTCTTGGAACGAGCGTACTCGGACTCTTCGGCTGGAGTCAGTTTGCGTGTCTTGAAGACATCGGCGATCCGTTCGCTGCCCCAGAGCGCCCCGCAGTGCGGACAGTTGATGTCCTCTAAGTCAATCATCGGGCCAGTGTGACCGCCCAAGACCGCGAACGCCTCGCCGCATTCGCCACATTCCTCAATTCTGGTCATGCCGCTACGATAACACTCCAGCCCGGCAGACGCCCGTATCCGAGCAGACGCCTCGCGCGTTGCTCGAGCGCGTCATCAAGGCGAGCAGCAACGAGAACGACATTGTGCTCGATGCGTTCTGCGGCTGCGGCACGGCCGTGGTCGCGGCGCAAAACCTCAAGCGGCAATGGATCGGGATCGACATCTCGCCCACGGCCTGCCGCGTGACCGCGAAAGAGATCCGCGACAAATGCAATTTGCCAGAAGACGAAACGCTCTGGCGCGCTGGTCGAGGATTCGTGGTGCGCGATCGGCCGTGGTCCGAAGAGAAGCTCCGAAAGATTCCGCCGTTCGAGTTCGAGAACTGGGTGATCGCGCTCGGCGGCATCCCCAACAAAACGCAGGTTGGCGACATGGGCATCGACAGCCGCATTTACCCGGCGTCGTCGAGTCCTGAGAAAAAACCAAGTCGGCCGGACATCTCGATTTCAAGGATGTGTGGTACCCCGTCCAGGTGAAGCAGAAAGACAAGGCCGGACGGCCGGACATCGACGCCTTCGAGGCGATGATGGCGCGGACGGATCGTCAGAAGGGTTTCTTCGTGTCCTTCGATTTTTCGCGCGATGCGCTGACCGAGATCGACGCCTTCTTCCGCAAGAGCGGTCGAATCATCTTCTCCTGACGGTGAAGGAAATCTTGAACGAGGAAATCGCGCGAACGCTGGCGTAGCGCTCAGACGACGCCGGCCCCCCCAAATAGAAAGCCCCGCAGGAATGCGGATCGTTCGGCGAATCAAACTTGCGTTTCGATCAGCGCAACGTGTGGCACGCTGCTGCGACGCAGTTCAGTCTCTCAACGGTGTCGGCTTCCTGACGCTGCCCCGCTGATGGACCGCACTCTCGGCATGACCTCGTTGTTTCAACCTGCGCTCCTCCTGAAGCTGTTGCGCTTCCCGCAGCGTTTCTGTCTGGGGTGTCATTGGTGCTTTCGGTTGCTGCTGGCTCATTCTCGGTGCGAGTACCGGCCCCAGGGTTGAACGCTCACTCGAACAGCCGCCTTCACCCAAAAGGTGGCGACGTCGCGCCCGAGCTTCGTGTCGTGCGCGCGATAGACTTCGCCCGTAACAGTTCGCCACCCGTCTCAGAGACGGGTGGCGAACTGTTACAAATATCGACACCCTTGTATGTGACAGCTATCGGCCTACGTGGTTGCGGCCGGCCCTTCGACATGTACGCCTTCAGGTTCTCAGGGAAAAATGCATGAGCAAGGCATTCCTGAGAGCGTTCACTGCTTCGATCGTCTCCGCGACCCCTTTTGGAATTCGGTAAATGTCCTTCACCATCGCAAACTTCTGCATCAGCGGCATGCGTTCGAGGATGAAAAAGTTGAACCGCTGAAAGTTGCGAGTCTTCCAAAGTTGTATGAATGTCTTCTTCGGGTAGAGGTACTGGGCGATCTTCGAACCGAGGTGCTCGTCGAGCAACGTGTGCTGGTTCACGACCTCGCCACGGATCACTTCACGCCGAACACCGCGCAGTGCATGGATCCGCATTGCTGGCTCCATCTCGTCGAGATCCCAGTAGTCCAGGCCGAGCCTGGCGAAGATCATGTCGAGTTCCCTTTGGATCTTTCGCTGGCTGTGCGTAATGGGCGTCTTAGCCATTTGACGACCTACCTCGGCACTTTCCGGAACTCATCCATTGTGCTCGAAACACGATTGACACGTCGGGCGAATGCACATGTCGCTTCAGAAGCGTGTCTCTGTGGACGATTTACCGACAAACGTTCGTCCGATTGCGGTGATGGCGTTCACGATCGCACACGTCCGGAGAATGACTTCGGCTTTTGGCTCGTTATTCTGCAACGCTGCTGCCTGGACCGCGAATCGCTGATTTTTCACCGCGCGACCTCGTTCGTCTCTGACCGCAACGACTGTAACCGATTCCGAGGTCCGTCGCTCACGGGCCCGTGATGTTCAAGAACCGCCGCAAGGCCATTTAATTTGAGCGAAGCACAAGTAACGGACGGCCATGAGTGGTCATCAGTGGAACAGCGGAGGAAGGTCAGACGGGACGACAAAGGCGCGCAGTAGCGCGGGCCGTGTGCGGACGCCACGCGTCACGCGGAGGACGTCGCGAAAGAGATCGTCCACCGACAGTTCCTCGAAGGCTTGATCGACCCGGAAATAACTGATCTGCCCGCCGAGGGGATTCACGCGGACGAACTCATTCGGCACCCGATCCTGCAGGGTGAAATCGATCTGCGCGACGAAGGTCTCGCCCTCGATCGGTGCTTCGAGACCCACACGATGAATTGATGCTCAGCTCGCAGTGGCGGCGGGTTGCTGGGCCATCGTGACGCACAACCGGCGCGATTTTCACAGTGCCGACTGCCTCGGCGTTGACATCTGGGCCCCGAGTCAGCTGCTGAGAAAGGTGGGAATGGGCGCGTGGCTGTGTTGTGATTATTCATCATTGACACCTGTCAACGCACGTGATACGGCTCTACCACTTGATTTCAAATCGCGTTTCCCGTGCACTCCCGAAGGGAGGAAGACGATGAGCGTTCCGAGAACCGCGCGTCTCGTTGTCGTGTGGGGTTTCCTGCTCCTGCCAGCTAGCGCGCGGGCGCAATCGGAGACCGGCACCGTCGCGGGGGTGGTGCGCGATACGTCGGGCGCCGTGATGCCGGGCGTCACGGTAGAAGCTGCCAGCCCCGCGCTGATCGAAAGGGTCCGCTCGGTCGTCACCGACAGCCAGGGCCTCTACCAGATCGTCGATCTGCGGCCTGGTCTGTACACCGTCACCTTCACGTTGCCGGGCTTCAGCACGTTCAGGCGCGAAGGCCTCGAATTGACGACGGGGTTCACCGCGACGGTAAACGCTGAATTGAAAGTCGGCGTCATCGAGGAGACGGTCACGGTTTCGGGAACGGCTCCGGTGGTGGACACCCGGAACGTCCAACAGCAAACCACCATCCCGCGCAACACGCTGGATGCGCTCCCGATCGCCGGACGTCCCTCCCAATTCATCACGCTCATTCCTGCGGCCAACGCCGGAAGCACGACCTCCCACGATGTCGGCGGCGTTGGAACCGACCGCGGGTTCTTTGGGGTCCACGGCCAGCGCGCCGACGATATGACCTTCAATTTTGCCGGCATGGATTCGAGAGTGTTTAGTGGCGGTAGCTTCCAATACAACAAAGCCACCTTCGAGGAAGTCGTCGTCGAGACGGGCGCCGGCTCCGCTGAAGCGACAACCGGCGGCGTCCAGATCAACATCATCCCCAAGGACGGCGGCAACCGACTTTCGGGAAGCGTGAGTGCCGAATACACCGGCTCTGGCTTGTCGAGTGACAACGCGACGGACGAGCTGCGCGCCCGTGGCCTGAGCGGGGCGCCGTCAATCAAGACTTACCATGACATCGGGGGAGGGCTGGGCGGCCCCGTGAAGCGGGACAGGCTGTGGTTCTTCGGCGCCGGCCGGGTGGAAGACAGAGCCATCTATCAGGCTGGCAATTACTACAACAAGCGACAAGGCACGCTGTTCTACGAGCCAGACTTGAGCCGGCGAGCCTACAACCATGATTACTCCAAGGACGCCTCGCTCCGCCTTACGTGGCAGGCCGCGGAGAAGCACAAGATCGTTGCCTCCTACACCCAGCACCCAGCCTGCCAGTGTGTGTTTGCCATTTTGGAAACAACTGGTGCGACTAATCAAATCCGTGCGCCCGAAGCTGCCGCGGAACATCATTACGACCCTCAGTACCTGGCGGTTCTCACCTACACCTACCCTGTGACTAACAAGTTCCTGGTTGAGGTGAACGGTGCAATGAACAGTTATCAACGTAGTCAAAAACGGCTACCGGAAACAGGGGTCGACGCCATCTCGGTCGTGGATCAGGCGCTGAACCTCGAGTACGGCTCGCGGCGCACTGGCTACCAGATACTGCATGACTATCGCTATCACGAACGGTTCGCGGTGTCTTACATTACCGGGTCGCACAACGTCAAGGTCGGCGTCGACCTGAACCACTTCGAGCAAGGCAGCAAGGACTACAGCGATGCGAACGTGATCAACCTGGCAAGGTCGTACCGGTTCCGAAGCCAGGTGCCGAATCAGGTGACGATCTACAATACGCCAAACGGACCCTATGACACGGCAACGGAGAATGGGGTCTACGCGCAGGATCAGTGGACCGCCCGAAAGCTGACGCTGAACCTGGGCCTGCGGTACGCGGTGTATGATGCGTTTATCCCGGCACAGCACTTGCCGGCGGGCCCGTTCGAGCCCGAGCGCGATTTCCCGGCGGTGGAACACTCGCCGCACTGGCAGAATCTCAGCCCGCGCCTGGGGGTCGCTTACGACCTGTTTGGCAGCGGCAAAACCGCACTCAAAGTGTCGCTAGGTCGCTATCCGATCCGCAACGTGGGCGCCGCGGTGGATTATCCATCTGCACGGCTGGCCGCGAGCACAGCGCGGACCTGGAACGACTCCAACGGGAATTACGTCCCCGACTGCGATCTCCTCAATTCCGCCCCCAACGGCGAGTGCGGGGTATGGGACGACCTCAGCTTCGGCCGCCCCGGCACGCACCGCGCGGCCGATGCG
>Ga0209590_10000260_pt1 | contig 16035 bp, 13 predicted proteins | sample CZO8metaG_FD_188353 | JGI IMG/M metagenome (GOLD analysis project Ga0209590, IMG submission 188353) | Vadose zone soil microbial communities from the Eel River Critical Zone Observatory, Northern California, USA - CZOApr15con1.8 metaG... | ecosystem: Environmental > Terrestrial > Soil > Vadose...
GCCGCTCCGGGACGCTGGTCCCGAAGTCGAGCTCCCAGGGGCTCGTTTTTTGGCTTCTCGCTTGAAGGCGTGATGAGCTGCTAAGAACATTCCTAACAAGGTAACCATGCCAATCCGGGGGAGTTGGAGATGCAGCGAGCGGTGCAGCGTGCCCGCATCCTGGTAGTGGACGACGAGCCGCTTACCCGTTCGTTCTGCAGGCAGCTGCTCGCGGCTGAATACGACGTGTTCGAGGCGGCAGACGGGCCTTCCGCGCTGGAGCTCCTTGTCCAGCAGCAAGTGGATCTGGTGCTGCTCGATGTCGTGATGCCCGGTATGGATGGCTTCGAGGTCTGCTCCAAGATCAAGGCCTGCACGAGCGGCTTCTTGCCGGTACTTTTCCTGACTTCCCTGGGCGACCAGCGCGAGCGGAATGCGGGGCTGCATGTCGGCGCCGACGACTTCCTGACGAAGCCCTTCGATCGCCGCGAGCTGCTTCTGCGCGTCAGTGCCTTCGTCCGATTGCGACGCCAGGACGCGCTCATCCGCGAGCAGATGGAGCATCTGCAGGAGCTGCAGGCGCTCAAGGACGACCTGGTCTCGCTGATCGTCCACGACCTTCGCAATCCGCTCGCCGGCATGACGGCATTTCTCGAGGTCCTCCGGGAGCAGCTCCCGCGCGATGCGTCCCGCGAGCAGGTGGAGGACTTCAACCAGATACTCCTGTGCGCCGCGCGCATGCGTTCCTCCCTGCAGGACGTCCTGCAAATCCGGTCGCTCGAGGATGGTGCGCTGCGGGCACGGCGGCAGCCGGTGCGCTTGATGGACACCGTCCGGGAGGCGGTCGGGACGGCATCCCTCGAGGCGCGCAGCCGCGGAATCGATGTACGCTGTAGCAGCGAGGGGGACCGGGTCATCGAGATCGATCCCGAGCTGGTCGTTCGATCGATCGAGAACCTCGTGCACAACGCGGTGAAGTACTCGAAGGGTGGAGACGCGGTCGAGGTGTCGGTCCATGGTGGCGCCGGGAACGCCCGGATCGAGGTCGCGGATCGCGGGCCCGGCATTCCCGACGAGATGAAGGAGCGCGTCTTCGACAAGTTCGCTGCCGTCGAATCACGCAGGCTCCAGGCAGGGCGGGGGTTCGGTCTCGGGCTGTATCTGGTCAACCTCACGATGGCGGCGCACGGCGGGACGGCGTGCGTCCGTGATCGCGAGGGAGGCGGCTCCATCTTCACGCTCTCATTCCCGGCCGGGGTGGCGTAAACGACGGTCTCCAACCGCCGGAGCGGACTCCCTCGAGCGCATCCCTGGCGCGCCGGGCTGCTCAGGCGCATGAGGCATGTGCGCCTACCTTTCGGTTCCTTCGCTCACCTAGCCGCGATTGCCTTGAGTCCTCCGTGTCCCAGCCGATTTTGTTTTTTGGGCGAGCCGTCCGGAAGATATAGAATTTTGCTCTGCCCAGGAGGTCGATTGTCGTCGCGGCCATCGCCGCCAGTATCAGCGCTGCTCGTCCGCGCGCGCTCTCTCGCCTGCGCGCTGCCGTTGGAGCACGTCATCGAGACGCTGCGACCGCTGGCCGTCCACCGGGTCGCTGGCGCGCCGCGCTCGGTTCTGGGTCTCTCCATTGTGCGCGGCGCAGCCGTGCCGGTGGTCGACCTCGGCGGGTTGCTCGGCGGCAGCGGCCTGGCCGCACTGGCGCGGTTCGTCACCGTGCGCGCCGGTGCCCGGACGGCGGCGCTGGCGGTCGAGGCGGTGCTCGGCGTGCGCGCCCTCGATGCCAGCTTGGTCGAGCGCCTGCCTCCACTGCTGCAGACCGATGGTGCGGCTGGCGTGGAATCGATGCTCACGCTCGACGCGGAGCTCGTGCTCGTGCTGCGGGCTGCGCGGCTCGTGCCCGAAGAGGCGTGGCGCCTCGTCGAGACGCGGGAGACAGGCGCGTGACCTTCCTGCTCGGGCGGGCGGAGGTCGAGCGGTTCCGGGAGCTGGTCTCCCGCCGGCTCGGCCTCCACTTCGATGACGGCAAGCTCGACTTCCTCGGCGACGTGCTGCGGAAGCGCCTCGGGGCCACGCAGTGTCCCGAGCCCGCCTCCTACCTGGATCGGCTCGGCGCCGCCCCGGCCGAGCTGCGTGCGGTAGCGCAGCAGCTCACCGTCTCCGAGACCTACTTCTTTCGCAACGCCGACCACCAGCGCGCGTTCGTCGAGACGGCGGTGCGCGACCGCATGCGCGCGCGCGCCGCTCAGCGGCACCTGCGCATCCTCTCGGCCGGCTGCGCTTCCGGCGAGGAGGCCTACACTCTCGCCATCCTGCTGCGCGACTGCGTTCCCGAGCTGGAGGGCTGGAACGTCGAGCTGCGCGGGATCGACGTCAACCCGGCGATGATCGCCAAGGCGCAGCGCGCCCGGTACTCGGCCTGGTCGCTGCGACAGACCCCGCCCGAGGTGCGAGACCGCTGGTTCCGCCCCGCAGGGGGCGAGTACGAGCTTGTCGAGCCGGTGCGCGCGATGGCCGCCTTCGAGGAGCGCAACCTGATCGAGGACGATGCGTCCTTCTGGCGCGCGGGCGCCTTCGACGTGGTCTTCTGCCGGAACGTGGTGATGTACTTCGCGCCCGAGGTCGTGCGCGAGGTAATCTCCCGCATCGCGCGGGCGCTTCGGCCGGACGGCTATCTCTTCCTCGGGCATGCGGAGACGCTGCGCGGCGTCTCCGCCGAGTTCCACCTCCGCCACACGCACGACACCTTCTACTATCAGCGGCGCAGCGAGTCGGAGGCGCCCGCGACGCGCCCTCCCCGGGCGGAGGTGCCGCCGGGGCCGCCTGCGAGCGCGACGCGGCCGGAGGATCCTTCATGGTTCGAGGCGATCCAGCGCGCCGCCGATCGCATCGCGGTGCTCACGGATCGCCCGCTCCGCAACGGCGCCGCCGAGGCGGCCGCAAGCAGTCCGCCGCCGGCCCGCACCCGCGACCGCCCGGACCTAACCGGAGCCTCGGATCTGCTGCGGCAGGAACGCTACGGCGAGGCGCTCCAGGCGCTGCACAGACTGCCGACGGAGTCCCGCGCCGACCCGGACGCGCTGCTCCTCCGAGCCGTCCTGCTCACGAGCAGCGGCGATCTCGCCGAGGCAACGCGGGCCTGCCGGCAGCTGCTCGCGCTCGACGAGCTCAACGCCGGCGCGCACTACGTCATGGCCCTCTGCAGCGAGCACGCCGGCGACCCCCGCGCCGCGGCGGAGCATGACGACATCGCCGCCTACCTCGACCCGAACTTCGCCATGCCGCACCTGCACCGGGGCCTCTTGGCCAGGCGTGCGGGCGATCTCGCCGCCGCCCGCGGCGAGTTCGAGCGGGCCTGCAGGCTGCTCGATCGCGAGGACGCGGCGCGCATCCTGCTCTTCGGCGGGGGTTTCCGCCGCGAGGCCCTGATCTCGCTCTGCGAAGGGCAGCTGCGCGCCTGCGGAGGTGGCTCCTGAGCACCGCCGCGCGCCACGCTAGCGCCACTGTCGAGGCGCTGCGAGCGGCCTTCGACGGCTCGTTCGCGCAGCCGCCGCGGCCGCTCGGGGAGGCGGGCGAGGAGCTGATCGGGATCCGCCTGGGCGAGGAGCGCTGGGCCATGCGCCTGCGCGAGCTTTCCGGCATCGCGCCAGTCCGGCGTCTGGTGCCTGTCCCCAGCCGTCTGCCCGAGTTGCTCGGGCTCGCGGGGATGGGCGGGGCGGCGGTGCCGGTCTACGATCTCGCGGCGCTCCTCGGAGGCCGCGCCGAGAGTGACCGCGCGCGTTGGCTGGCGCTGTGCGGCAGTGGCGCTGATGCCATCGCGTTCGCCTTTGGAACGCTCGACGGATATCTGCGCGTCGCGGCGGACGGGCTGTTTCCCCCCGGCCCGGAAGGCACGGCCCGCCGGCACGTGGCGGCCATCTCCCGGGCGGGCGACTCGTTGCGCTCGGTGCTGGAGGTCGCGTCGCTCGTCGCGTTGATCCGGCAAAGGATCGGCGCGCCTGCAACCAGGAAGGAGCAGTGATGAAGCATTCGTGGACGTTGGGGCAGAAGTTGGGCTTCGGATTCGCGGTGATCGTCGCGTTCGCCGTGGCGATCGCGGGCGTGGCGGTCTACGCGCTGCGCTCCGCGGTGGCCTCCAAGGACCAGGTCATCTCGGTCAACTCTCAGAACCTGATCGCGGCCGAGCGCCTGCGCGCCGCGGTCGAGCGCAAGGGCGGCGCGGCCCGCGGCTTCCTGCTCACGCAGCACGACGGCCTCCTTGCCGCCATGCGCGATGCGCGCTTGGACTTCGCCGCCACCCTGCAGCAGCTGCGCGAGCACGAGCACGTCGAGGAGAACCGCAAGCTGCTGGCCGACATCGAAGCCGCGGAGGCGGCACACCAAGCGTCCCTGGAGCGCCTGGTGGTGCTGCGCCGCGGGAGCACTCCCGAGGCCGCCGGGCGCGCGTTCGACGCAGAGGTTGTGCCCAGGCGCGATGCGCTCGATCAGCGCGTGGCCGCCTTCATCGGCCGCGAGCAGCAGGTGCTCGACGACGCCCGCCGCGCGTCCTCCGACTCGGCTTCCGCGGCCATCACGCTGGTGCTGGTGTTCACCGGGGCCGCGCTGGTCCTCGCCGCCGCGCTGGCGATCGCGCTCGCGCGCGGGCTCACACGGCAGATCGGCTCCAGCGTGCAGCACGTACAGAGCTCGTCGGCCGAGCTACAGGCCGCAGCCAACCAGCAGGCCACGGGTGCGCGCGAGCAGGCCACCGCGATGTCGGAGATCACCACCACCATCAGCGAGCTGCTCGCTACCTCGCGGCAGATCGCGGCCAGCGCACAGCGGGTGGCGGAGATCGCCGAGCAGACGGCCGGCGCCGCGCGGGCCGGGGACGAGAACGTGGAGCGCTCCCAGCAGTCGGTCGCGAGCATCCGCCAGCAGGTGGACCAGATCGTCGGCCACATGCTCGAGCTGGGGAAGAAGTCGCAGCAGATCGGCGGGATCCTCGAGGTCATCAACGAGTTGGCCGAGCAGACCAACATCCTGGCGATCAACGCGACCATCGAGGCGGCGGGGGCGGGCGAGGCGGGGCGCCGCTTCACGGTGGTGGCGGACGAGATCCGCAAGCTCGCCGACCGGGTCGGCGGCTCGACCAAGGACATCCGCGGGCTGATCGACGAGATCCGCTCCGCCGTGAACACGACGGTGATGGCCACCGAGGCCGGCTCCAAGGCCGTCGAGGGGGGCGCCCGCCAGTTTGGCGAACTGGCAAACGCCTTCCGGCAGATCGCGGGGCTGGTGCGCACCACCTCGGAGGCGGCGCGTGAGATCGAGCTCAGCACCAAGCAGCAGACCACCGCCGTGGAGCAGGTCAACCTGGCGATCTCCAACGTCGCGCAGGCCACCAAGGAGAGCGAGGCCAGCTCGAACCAGACGCTGCAGACCTCAGCCCAGCTCACCACGCTGTCGCGGGACCTGGCCAGCTTGATCCAGCCTGGCGCCATTGCCTGACGCATGAACAAGGACCCGTACCGCTATTTCCGCGTCGAGGCGCGCGAGCTGCTCGAGAAGCTGGGCTCGGGCGTGCTCGAGTTGGAGCGCTCCGGCGCGGCCGCCGAGACGGTCGCGCGGCTGCTACGGCTTGCGCATACGCTCAAGGGCGCGGCGCGGGTGGTGCGGCAGCGGGAGATCGCGGAGAGTGCGCACTCGCTGGAAGACTTGCTGCAGCCGCACCGCCAGGGCGGGGGAGCGCTCCCGGGGGCAGGCGTGGCCGAGCTGCTGCGGCTCCTGGACGCGATGCGGGGACGGCTGGCGGCGCTCGATGAGCCGCAAGCCGTGGTCCCCTCGGCGGCCCCCGCGGGCGGCGCACCTTCGTCACAGCCGCCGTCCGCTGCCGCGGCGCCCGGTGCGCCGGAGGATCAGGCGGACTCTTTACGGGTCGAGGTCGACGACCTCGACGTGCTCCTCGCGCGCAGCGCGGAGGCCGGCGTGCGCCTCGGCGCGTTGGGGAAGGAGGCGAATGCGCTCGACCGCCTGCGCCGGGTAGCGACTACGCTGGCGGAGGCGGTGGGGCAGGTGCGGCCCGGCGGGAACGGCACTCGCGCCTCGCCGGCCGCGCGCGCTCTCGGCTTCGCCGAGACGCTGCGGACCGAGCTCCAGCGCCTGCAGCGCACGCTCGCGGACGGGATCGAGGCGGTCGAGCGGGACGTCGGCGCGGTGCGCGAGGCGGCGGAGCAGATGCGGCTCTTGCCCGCGAGCACGCTCCTGCCCGGGCTCGAGCGCGCGCTCCGCGACGCGGCGCAGGCGACCGGACGCGAGGTGCGCTTCGAGAGCGCAGGCGGCGAGCACCGCCTGGATGCGCACGTACTCGGCGCCGTGCGCGACGCGCTGCTGCACGTGGTGCGCAACGCGGTCGGCCACGGCATCGAGCTGCCGGAAGCGCGGCGCGCGGCGAGAAAGCCGCCCGCGGGGCGGGTCGAGCTGCGCGTCGAGCGCAGAGGCCCGCGCGTCGCCTTCGTATGCAGCGACGACGGCCGAGGCCTCGACCTGGAGGCGATTCGGCGGGCAGCCGTGCGTGCGCGCGCCGTCGCGGAGCCGGAGGCGGCGTCCTGCGGACCCGACGAGCTAGTGCGGCTGCTCCTGCGCGGGGGCCTGAGCACCGCCGAGGCTGTTACCGAGGTGTCGGGGCGCGGCGTCGGGCTCGACGTGCTGCGCGAGACGGCGGCGCAGCTCAACGCGCAGGTCGCAGTCCGCAGCGAACCGGGGCGCGGTACGGAGTTCGAGCTGGTGGTGCCGGTCTCGCTCTCGTCAGTGCCCACCCTGCTAGCCGACACGGGGGCCGCGGTCGCCGCGATCCCCCTCGATGCGGTCCGATGCACGCTGCGGGTGGCGGACGCCGAGATCGCGCGCTCCGCCGACGGCGACACGCTCGTTTTCGAAGGGAAAGGCATCCCCTTCCTCCCGCTCGCGCACGCGCTCGGGCGGCCGGCGCCGGCGGCGCGTAGCCGCGCCTGGTCCGCCGTGGTGGTGCAGGCGGCCGCAGGCGTGGCCGCACTGGGCGTGGAGCGGCTGCTCGGCACCGCGAACGTGGTGGTCCGCCCCCTGCCGGCGCTGGTCGATCCACAGCCGGTCGTTGGTGCCGTCGCGCTCGATGGCGAAGGAAACCCGCAGCTGGTACTCGATCCGGACGGCTTGGTCCGCGCCGCCGCGCAGGGCGAGGGCCCGCGCGATGCGCGCTCGCCCGCGCCGCGGCCACCGGTGCTCATCGTCGACGACTCGCTGACCACCCGGATGCTGGAGCAGGGCATCCTCGAGTCGGCCGGCTACGCCGTCGACCTGGCCACTTCCGGCGAGGAAGCCCTGGCCAAGGCGCGCCAGCGGCCTTACAGCCTGTTCATTGTCGACGTCGAGATGCCGGGGATGAACGGCTTCGAGTTCATTCAGAGCACCCGGGCAGACGCCGAGCTGCGAAAAACGCCCGCGCTGCTCGTCACCTCGCTCGCCGGTGAGGCGGATCGGCGCCGCGGCTTGCAGGCGGGGGCGAGCGCGTACATCGCCAAGAGCGAGTTCGACCAGGGGCAGCTCCTGGAGACGATCCGCGGGCTCATCGGATGAGAGACCGGATGGCGAAAGTCCGCGTGCTGGTGGCCGACGACTCGACGACGGTGCGCAAGCGCATCGTCGAGGTGCTCTGCGCCGATCCGGGCATCGAGGTGGTGGGGGAGGCGGAGGACGGCAAGCGCGCCATCGAGCTCTGCCAGAACCTCCGCCCCGACGTGATCACGCTCGACATGGTGATGCCGGTGATGACCGGGGTCGCGGCCACCGAGTACATCATGGCCTTCTGCCCCACGCCGATCCTCATCGTCTCGGCCTCGACCCACCGCGGCGAGCTGTTCAAGACCTACGACGCCCTGGCCGCCGGCGCAGTCGACGTGCTCGAGAAGCCCTCGGGTGACGGGTTCACCGAGGCGTGGGGAGAAGAGGTGCGCGCCGCGGTCAAGCTGGTCTCACGCATCAAGGTGATCACGCACCCGCGCGGGCGCCTTCGCGAGTGGGGTCAGCTGCCGGTCGCGCCGGCGCCGAGCCCTGCGCTGCCGGAGCCGTCCGCCCGGTTGCAGCTCGGCCGGCGGAGCGGCCACCGGCTGGTGGCGATCGGTGCCTCGACCGGCGGCCCAGGCGCGCTGGTCGAGGTGCTGCGCGAGATACCTGCGGACTTCCCCCTCCCCATCCTGCTCGTCATCCACATCGGCAGGGCGTTCGCCGGGGCCTTCGCCGACTGGCTCGACAGCCAGTCCGCGCTGCGGGTCGCCTACGCTCGCGACGGCGAGGCGCTGCCCCGGGTGGGCCAGGGGCGGGTACTGTTGGCTCCGCCCGATCAGCACTTGGAGCTGCAGGGCTCGCGCCTGCGGTTGACGCGGGGCCCGGAACGGTTCTCCTGCCGGCCCTCGGTGGACGTTCTGTTCGAGTCGGTGGCGCGCGAGGTGGGGGCGGAGGCGGTCGCCTGCCTGCTCACCGGAATGGGCCGCGATGGCGCATCGGGCCTGCTCGACATCCGCCGGGCAGGCGGGGTCACGCTGGCGCAGGACGAGGCGACCTCGGTCGTCTTCGGCATGCCCGGCGAAGCGGTCCGTCTCAACGCGGCGACGCGGGTGCTGCCTCTCGAGCAGTTCGCGGAGGCGCTGATTGCGCTGGCGAGCGCGCGCGCGGGAGGCGGACGATGAGGCCGCGTGTCCTCATCGTCGACGACAGCCTCACCGTCCGAATGGACCTGGGCGAGGCGCTCGAGCAGGCGGGCTTCGAGACGGCGCTGTGTGCCACCGCGCAGGAGGCGCGGGCTTCCCTGGCCGCAGGAGGCGTCGCGCTGCTGCTCTTGGACGTGCACCTGCCGGACGCGGATGGCGTGGCGCTGCTCGGCGAGTTGAAGGCGGCGCCGGCGACCGCGGCGATTCCCATCATGCTGCTCTCCTCCGAGGCCGAGGTGCGCGACCGCGTCCGCGGCCTGCGCTGCGGCGCCGACGAATATGTGGGCAAGCCGTACGACATGGCCTACGTCGTCTCCCGTGCGCGGGAGCTGGCTGGCCGGGCGGCCGGCACCGCCGAGGGCCCGCCCACGGTATTGGTAATCGAAGACAGCGAGACCTATCGCGAAGAGCTGCGGGAGGCGCTGGAGGCGGCCGGCTACCGGGTGATTCCCACCCCGACCGGCGAGGCGGGCCTGCACGCGGCGGTGGACGAGCGGCCGGACGCGATCGTGGTGGACGGCCAGCTGCCGGGCATCGACGGCGCCACCGTGATCCGGCGCGTCCGCCTCGACGCATCGCTCCGCCGCACGCCCTGCTTGTTGCTCACCGCCTCGGGCGATGCCGCCGACGAGATGCGCTCGCTCGACTCCGGCGCCGACGCGTACGTGCGCAAGACCGAGGACGTCGGGATCGTCCTCGTCCGGCTCGGGGCGCTCTTGCGCTCGCGGCGCGCGCCGGACGCGACCGACGCTGCCGGCCACCTGGGCCCCAAGCGCATCCTGGCGGTGGACGACAGCCCGACGTACCTGCACGAGCTCGCCGGCGCCCTGCGCGGCGAGGGCTACGATGTGGTGCTGGCCCGCTCCGGCGAGGAGGCGCTCGAGCTGCTCGGTACGCAGCCGGTGGACTGCATCCTGCTCGACTTGCTGATGCCCGGCCTCTCCGGGCAGGAGACCTGCCGGCGCATCAAGGAGTCGCCCCGCTGGCGCGACATCCCGCTGGCGATACTCACCTCGCTCGAGGAGAACGGAGCGATGATCGCGAGCATCAACGCGGGCGCAGACGACTACATCACCAAGTCGAGCAACTTCGAGGTGCTCAAGGCGCGCCTGCGCGCACAGCTGCGGCGCAAGCAGTTCGAGGACGAGCACCGCAGCATCCGCGATCAGCTCCTGCGCAAGGAGCTGGAGGCACGCGAGGCCCGCGCCGCCCACGACCTGGCCGAGGCCCGAGCGGTGCTGCTCGCGGACCTCGCAGGCAAGAACGCCGAGCTGGCCCGTGCCAACGAGGAACTGGATCGAGAGCGGAACCGCGCGCAGCAGGAGAGCCGGTTCAAGTCGCGCTTCCTCGCCAGCATGTCGCACGAGCTGCGCACGCCGCTCAACGCGATCATCGGCTTCTCCGAGCTGCTTCACGAGGAGCTCTTCGGGCAGCTGAACGCGACGCAGAAGGATTACGTGCACAACGTGCTCGTCAGCGGCCGGCACCTGCTCAGCCTCATCAATGACGTGCTCGACCTGTCGAAGATCGAGGCGGGGCGCGTCGAGCTGCAGCGGGAGTGGGCGGGCGTCGGCGTGGCGGTCGACGCGGTCCAGGCGGTGATCCGGCCGCTTGCAGCGAACCAGCGCGTGACGGTCGAGGTGGACGTGCCGAGCGACCTTCCGCCGCTGAACGCGGACATGGTCCGGCTCAAGCAGGTCCTCTACAACCTGCTCTCCAACGCCATCAAGTTCACGCCGGCGGGCGGCGTCGTGCGCCTGCGGGCGCGCGCCGACGGGGAGCGGCTCCGGATCGTGGTCGAGGACACCGGCATCGGCATCCGCTCCGAGGACCTGCCGCGGCTCTTTCGCGAGTTCGAGCAGCTCGATCCCGACGGCGCCAAGCGCGAGGGTACGGGTCTCGGCCTCGCCCTCTCGCGCCGCCTGGTCGAGCTGCACGGCGGGACGATCTCGGTCGCGAGCGAGGTGGGCCGGGGCTCGACCTTCACGGTCGAGCTGCCGCTCCCCCCGCTGGAGCCTGCCGCATGAAACCTGGCCGCTTCCTGGTGGTGGAGGACAACCCGCTCAACCGGCGGCTGATCCGCGACATCCTGCGGCACCGCGGCCACGAGGTGGTCGAGGCGGAAAGCGTGGACGAGGGACGGATCGAGCTGCGCCGGCAGGCGGTGGACGTGGTGCTGCTCGACATCCAGATCCCGGGCGGCGGCGGCGAGCAGCTGCTGCGCGAGCTGCGCGGCGACCCGGCCGTGCGCCACTTGCCGGTCGTCGCCGTCACCGCGTTCGCGATGCGCGGCGATCGGGAGCGGCTGCTCGCGCTTGGCTTCAACGGGTACCTGAGCAAGCCGATCGACACGCGCACCTTCGGCGCCGACGTGGAGCGCTACCTCGAGCGCACCCCCGGCTCCTGAGGGGCAACCGGTCGCAGCAGATCGAGACGCGCACCGATCCCGCGAGGCAGACGGCGCGACCTCCCGGATGACTTTGTACGGGTCCGATGCGCTCGACCGGCTGGTCGCGGTCGCGAAATGGGAAGAGGGTGTGGCAGCGGGTGGCAACTCTTCGCAACCATCCGGAACAATTGAAAATCGATCCGCGCGCAATACAGACCTTTGGCCAGGTTTGGGAGGACTTTTCAGGCCGCGAGTTACACCTGGGTTACAGTCCGCTCGCTCGCAGGATGCTCCATGGCCGAAGCTTTTGTCCGTTCGAGAAGCCGCCAACCTTCTCCAAGTCAGCACCTCGACCGTCTACAAGCTTTGCGCGGAAGGCAAGCTCGGACACGTCCGGGTCTCGAACGCTATCCGCATCCTGGAAGCGGAACTCCGGGACTACTCTTGATCCATCGTAGCGGGTCAGGATCATACGTTTAATCGCTGCGCGATCTGTGAGCGAGGCGAACTGCCCATGTGCGCGTGAGCAACGGCATCAGGGTTCATCGAGCGATCCGGCTTTCTTGTTGCGCCAGAATTGATCGACTCTTGCAACCCGCTCACTTCTCACAAGCCGCGTGAAAGAAGCTTCGCTGCGTCATGTATCCCGGCGTGCCGATGACCGCGCCGGCGGCGCTGTTCTCGCCGTCCGGCGTGGCGGGCCCAGTCCACTTCGCGATGCCGAAGTCGATCACCTTGATGCGCTCATCGGCGGTCACAAAGATATTGGCGGGCTTCAGATCGCGATGCACGACCCCGCGGGCATGCGCCGCCGCCAGAGCGCGCGCGACGGCGATCGCCACCTCGACGGCAGCGCGGGGCGCAAGCGGACCTTTCCGCAGCCGCTGCGCCAGCGTCTCTCCCTCGAGCAGCTCGGTGACCAGGTACGGGCATCCGTCGTGTTCTCCGGAGTCGAAGACCGCCATGACGTTGGGGTGATTGAGGCTGCCCACCACCATCGCCTCGGTCTCTAAGCGCCGCTGCAGCTGCGGCTCAGCGCGCCCACCGGCGCGCACAACCTTCACCGCAACATCACGACCGAGCCGCGCATCGTGTGCGCAATAGACCTCGCCCATCCCTCCTTTGCCGAGAAGTGAGACGATCCGGTAGCGGCCCAGCATCCTCCCCGGCGAGAGGAGGGTCGCATCGGGAGGCCTGGCGAGTTGCTCGAGCAGCGGCTCCAGCGAATCGCGAGTGCTCGAGTGAAGTTCCCGATTGTTCTGGCCGCGGCGCTGGGCTGGGCAAGAACCGTCTGCGCCCAGTACGCCCGCGGAGAGAACGAAGGCGCCGGCTCGCGTCTCGGCCGGGTCAGGCCCGGTGACGCTGGACACGGGCACCGGACGCTCGCCGCCGTCGATTCGTCCGCACTGCGAAGATGCTATCGGCCAACGCGTCAGCTCCTTATCCGAAGCGGAGCCGCTTGCTCAGGAGCCGCTCAAGTCGTCGGCAACGCAGTTGCCCTCCGAGTCGATGCGCCTAGGAACACGCATGTGGCTTCACCGCAATGCTCAAGCCGCGTGCTCGCGGAGGTACTGGACGCTACCGGGCAGGTCGCGGATGACCCGCAGGAACATGTCCATCGCCGCCGTTTGCACGTTCCTGCCTGCCTCCCAGCGCGAGATGGTGTTGCTTCCGAGGCGTAGGAGCTTGGCCAGCGCCCCTTGGGTCAGGTGCAAGCGCTCCCGGATCGAACGGATCTCGTCGGAGGAGAGGAGGCCGTACTTTTCCCGATAGAGGGCCAGGGCACGCTCGCGCAGATGTCGGGCATCATCCAAACGCAGCACGATCGCGCCGTCCTTGGGGCAACGGAGATGAAGCGCATCCGGGACCACCACCTTTTCGCCGTTGACCGGGTAATCGAGGCGCGCCCGGCGCTCCCGCATGATGGTTCCGCAGACCGGGCACGCATCCGCCGGCAGGGTCGAGATGTCGGGGAGCCTCTTCTTCCGGTTCGCCTTCACCGTCCTAGCCGTCTTCATCGTCTTCCTCGTCTTCGTGGAACGAGATGACCACGCAATCGGTCCTCACGATCAGCTTCACGTAAAGCGTGATGCCGCCCACGCGGGGCCTGAACACGTATAGCCACTCGGGTGTCTGCTTGGACTCGACGCGGCCCACAAGATCCCCTGGCTTCAGAGTTGCCAGAACCTGGAGGGCATCCTCCTCATCGAGTCCCACCTCGAGCCCTGCGAGCTCACCGGCGGCCTTTGCGCTGAAGCGCACCTGCCGCCGCGCTGCCAGCCGGTGGACCTCGGCCAGCACGCGCGAGGCCCATCCCCGCCGTCTCTGACTCACCAAGAAATGATATTATGCATTTGGTGAATCAAGTCAAGAGGGCGCCCCCGCGTCACATGGCGGCTGGATTCGACCCTCTTCGCCGCCATGCACCTGCAAGGCCGCGTCACGCGCTACAGACCCGATGCCTCCGGCCTCTCGCGCCGGAGCGCGGTTACACCTGAGTGACAGCTCGTCACTCGAAAAGCCGGAGGCCCAGCGTTCCCTCCCCACTTCAGAACGGAATCCAGGGCCTTGGAATGGCGGGGTGTACGGGACTCGAACCCGTGGCCTCCGGCGTGACAGGCAGCAAAGAGGGTGCGGCACTCGATGGCAAGACTTCGCAACCCTCCGGAGCGACTGGATTTCAGTCGGCCGTGAATTCTCAGCTCTTGTCACCCTTGGCAAGGGTTTGGACGCCGCAAGTTACACCTGAGTTACAGTCCCTCGGGTTGCGGCTCTCAGGTTGGTCCAGGCTCTTGTCGGTGCGGGAAGTCGCGGCCCGACTACGGGTTTGCACCTCGACGATCTACAAGCTCTGCGCCGAAGGAAAGCTCCAGCACGCAAGGGTCTCGAACGCGATTCGTATCTCGGAAGCGGTTCTTCGAGCCTATTGCATGTGACTCAGGCTGGAGTCGACCTCAAACGTGTGAGCGTCCAACTTCACCTTCTTCGCCACCGAGGGCGACGTGTCGTCGCTGCGCTCGGCGGATCAGACGTCCACCGGAGAACCGGTGGATTCATCGATCGACTACACTGCGCCGAGGACGCCCGGTCCCGAAGTTCGTCTCGATTTCGTGTGCCAGCTGCCCGTCACATCGGCTTCACCCCGCCCTGAGAGCCCCGAAGGGCTGGGCTCGCCAACTCCTTGAGGTCGTTGATCAGGAAATCGACGAAAGCCCGCGCCGATCGCTTCGCCCCGCGCCCGGCGGGAAATACGGCGTTGATCTCTTGCGAAGGCATGCTCCAATCTTCGAGGATCCGGACGAGCGCGCCGCTCGCCAGCTCCGCGCGACATCCCCAAAGCCCGGTCGAAACAATGCCCAGTCCGGCCACCGCAGCGGCAGTCGCGCCTTCGTTGACGGTGAAAGTGAGCCGGCCCTTGACGCGCAAAGAGACGGTACGGCCCTCGCGCTCGAACGACCATCCTGCTGACGACATCCCGGGCGGTCCGATGATGAGTGCATGATTGGCGAGCTCCGCGGGCGAGGCCGGTTTGCCGGCGCGGCGGAGATACGCCGGCGATGCGGCGAGCAGCCTCTGATTCATCCCGATGAACCGAGCAGTGCCGCTGGAGTCGGTCAACTCGCCGAAGCGCAACGCCACATCCACTCCCTCGCGAACCAGGTCCTGGCGCCCATCGTCCAGGAGCAGGTCCATTCGCAGCGCCGGATGGCGCGAGAGAAATCGCGGCAGGCGCGGAATGATCTCCCGGGCGGCGATGCTGGTTGGCAAGGCTAGGCGCAGGACTCCGCGCAGCTCGCCGGTGCCGCGGGCCGCCTGATTGGCTTCCTCGAGAGCGTCGAGGAGCGGCTCGACTCGGGTAAGGTATTCGCTGCCCGCCTCGGTGAGAACGACTACGCGGGTCGTTCGCGTCAAGAGTGGTGCACCTACTTCGCGCTCCAGGGCGGCGATGATCCGCGACGCCGAGGGTTGCGAGATGGCCAGCTCGCGCCCGGCGCGAGAGAAGCTCCCAGTCCTGGCAACACGCACGAACAGCCGCAGAGGCGCGAGGAGATCACTCATGTCAAAGACGAATAGATCAAAGTCGAACCGAGGGACACCTCTACCCGTCAGAGGGAAGCACCGGGAGCTCAACCGGGACGAAGAAGGAGATCATCATGTCCAGCCAACGAGTAATGCCAAATAGAAGAGTCACTGAGGAAGTAACTATGACACAGGACGCAAGGCCGAGCGGCGCATCGATCCGTCAGCGCGTGTTTGGTGAAGCGAACGTTCAGCGGAAGGCACCAGGCGATCCGTTTCTGGCGCCGTTCTTCGAGACCGCCATCGAGCACGTCTGGGGTGGAGTGTGGAATCGGCCCGGTCTGGAGCTGAAATATCGCAGCCTGGTGGTGCTGTCGGTGCTCGCCGCCATCGGACAGAACGAGGAGCTCAAGACGCACTTGCGCGGCGCGCTGAACCTCGGGTGGACCGCGGACGAGCTGCGTGAGGCGCTGCTCCAGATAAGCGGCTATGCGGGATTTCCGGCGGCTCACGAGGCGCTCCGCGTACTGAGTGAGATCGTCACACAGCGCTGAGATCGAGGTCCATCTCCAGCCGCGTCAGCGCGCATCCGTTCCCATTTTGGAAGGGGATTACAATGAAGAAGCTCCAAGGAAAAGTCGCTGTCGTCACAGGCGGCAGCAGCGGAATAGGTCTCGCCACCGCCAAGCGCTTCGTCGAAGAAGGCGCGTTCGTCTACATTACCGGGCGCCGCCAGAGGGAACTGGACAAGGCGGTATCGCTGATCGGCCGCAGTGTCGCCGCAGTGCAGGGTGACGTGTCCAACCTCGCCGATCTCGACCGGCTCTACGCCAAGGTCGCCAGCGAGAAGGGCAAGATCGACATCCTGTTCGCCGGGGCGGGCATCGTCGATCCTCAGCCACTAGCCGAGACGACGGAGGAAGGCTT
>Ga0209590_10000263_pt1 | contig 16009 bp, 11 predicted proteins | sample CZO8metaG_FD_188353 | JGI IMG/M metagenome (GOLD analysis project Ga0209590, IMG submission 188353) | Vadose zone soil microbial communities from the Eel River Critical Zone Observatory, Northern California, USA - CZOApr15con1.8 metaG... | ecosystem: Environmental > Terrestrial > Soil > Vadose...
GATTCAGTCGACGTCATGACCTCGGGGAGGCCCGCCATGAGAGACGCCGTCATCGTTGGAGCCGTGCGTAGCGCCGTCGGAAAGAGGAACGGCAGACTCTCCCCCGTCCGCCCCGACGACCTCGCGGCGCACGTGCTTCGGGAGCTCGTCGCCCGCGTCGGCATCGACGCTTCCGAGGTCGAGGACGTCATCCTCGGCTGCGTCGACCAGCTCGGTGAGCAGGGGTTCAACATCGCGCGCAACGCCGCGCTGATCGCGGGCTTTCCGGTGGACGTCTGCGGCACGACGCTCGACCGGATGTGCGGCTCGGGGCAGCAGGCGGCCAACTTCGCCGCGCTGGGCGTGATGGCGGGTCAGTACGACGTCGTCATCGCGGGCGGCGTCGAGCACATGACGCGCGTGCCGATGGGCTCGAACGCGATGGGCCCCGGCGAGGGGCCGCTCTCGCCCCGGCTGCAGGAGCGCTACAACATCGTGCCCCAGGGGATTTCCGCGGAGCTGATCGCCGAGACGTGGGGGCTCAAGCGCGAGGAGCTCGACGAGTTCTCGGCGCAGAGCCACGAGAAGGCCGGACGCGCGATCGCCGAGGGGCGGTTCAAGCGGGAGATCGTGCCGGTGACGCTCCCCGACGGCTCCGTCTTCGACACCGACGAGGGCGTCCGCGTGCCCGTCAACCGCGAAAAGATAGCGGCGCTGGCGCCGTCCTTCAAGCCCGACGGTGTGGTGACCGCCGCCAACTCCTCGCAGATCTCCGACGGCGCCGCGGCGCTCATGTTCATGTCGCCCGAGCGCGCGAAGGCGCTCGGCGTCCGGCCCCGCGCGCGCGTGGTCGCGACGGCGCTCGCCGGCGTGGACCCGACGATCATGCTGACGGGTCCGATCCCGGCGACCCAGCGCGTGCTGAAGAGGGCCGCGCTCACGCTGGACGACATCGACCTCGTCGAGATCAACGAGGCGTTCGCTTCGGTCGTGCTCGCGTGGGAGCGAGAGCTTCATCCGGACATGCGCCGTGTGAACGTCAACGGCGGCGCGATCGCGCTCGGCCACCCGCTCGGCTGCTCGGGCGCCAAGCTCATGACGACGCTGCTCCACGAGCTCGAGCGGCGCAGCGCGCGCTATGGGCTCCAGACCATGTGCATTGGCTTCGGCCAGGGGATCGCCACCGTCATCGAGCGGATCTAGCTCTCCGCCCGTAGCACGTCGCTGTGCTGCACACGAACTTGGGCGCTGTGCTCAAGTCTCTGCGCACCCGCGCATGCGTCTGGCATTGCCAGGGTTCACGACTTCATACATTTGATAGAGGTCGGGCCGTGGCATGGTCCATGCTGCTTTCCCGCGCGTCCTACACGATCGGGGGAGGCGTCGAGTGGGCGTCAGATGCAACCTGCAGGTCAAGAGTGGCGACGCCGGGCTGGGTAATGCCCATCGCGGGTAGCACGATCTCGCACCTCGACCGCGTGGGCCGGGCCCGCGCCAGCGGGACCGTCGTGGTCGTCGGCGAAGACTCTCCCCTGATTCGCTCCGTAGTCGGAACCCTCGTCGACCTTGAGGGTGAGGCCCTGTCACGGGTCGAGCTCGACAGCGACGCGTCCGTGGCGCGCGCGCTGCCGCATCCCGTGAGTCTGGAGGCGAAACAGCACGTGCTGCGCATCGCCCGCCTCGCCGGCGTGGCGAGCAGCCTCCGGATCGTTCGAGCTGCCACGCTGCAGGGCGCCGCATCACAGGTGGCGGCGCACGGCGGCGGTAACGTCATCTTCGTCGTGCTCGACGTCTCGCGCACGCATCCGGACGGTCGTGGCATTGAAGGAGAGCTCGAGCGGTTCTTTCGGTGCCTTGCCGGCGCGTCGATCGCCGCCGAGTGGACACCCGCGACGGTCGTCGTGTTCACGGCGCGCCTGCCGCTCGACGGGCATCTCTTCCAGGCGCCGCCGTACACCGCACGGCTGGTGCCGGCCGAGGAGTGGGCGCTGCAGGCGGACATCCTGCTGCTGCTCGCCGGCGCCCTGCGCACGGCGGGGCTGAGTCTCCGCCGCAACGCGCAGCCCGGTCCGCCTCGCGTCACACTCGGACACGAGCTGGTGCGGTTCCTCGCCGACCGCGCCGGCTCCCGATGGCTCTTCCTCTATTACACCGGCTCCGTGGTGTCGTCCCTCATCGCGTACGTCGAGGCCGTGACCGCGGCAGAGGGCGTCGTGTGTGCCAGGGGCCCGAGCGAGCACAGCCTCGCATGCGGTGCCATGGCGAACTGGCAGCTCTTTCAGCGGCCGTTCCTGATCGTCGTGACGAGCGCCATGCTGGATGAGCTGAAGGGGACACTGGCCAACCTGCGGGATGCGCGCGCGCAGGGATTCATCGTCTGCGCGGAGAACGCGCCCGATCAGTGGTTCGCCTTCCAGGGAACGACCAGCGTCGACGAGGACATTCGGGCCGTGCTCGCCGCCAAGCGCATTCGCACGGTGGTCCTGCAGAAGCCGGCCACGATGCGGGAGGATCTCGCGGAGGCCTTCGCGCACTACGAGGCGCGGCGAGGGCCCGTCGTCCTGCTGGCGACGCAGCAGGTTCTCGAGTCCACGATCCCGCTGGCGGACCGCCCCGCGTACCCGGCGAGCCATGTGCCGCAGGGACGGTCGCGGTCGGCGGCCACGGACCGCACGCTCGACCAGGTCGTCGACCTGCTCAACCGGCAGCCCGTTCGGATGCTGTGGCAGTGCGGAGGCCTCGCGCCGGACGAGGCGGCGCTCGTGTCGTCGATCGCCGAGCGCGCGGGAATCGCGCTGTGCGACTCGCTCACGCGTCCTGGCACCGTGTCGCGCTACCGCGGCAGCCGGAGGGTCGAGAACTACCTCGGCACCCTGGGACTCTACGCGTACTCGCGGGCGGTGTACGCGTTCACCCACACCGACGGCGAGCTGAACCCGGCGGACTCGCAATGCCTATTTGCCCTCAAGAGCCGGTTGCCGCAGGTCGCGACCCCGTTCTCGCGGGGGACGCTGGAGCGGAAGCTGCGACTCGGCCAGGTGACGCACACGGCCGAGCACGTCGCGCCGTTCGTGACCTACCCCGTCGTCATGGAGCTGATCGACTTCCTGCGCCACATGGACGCGCGTCTCGACGTGGACCCCGGCGTGGCCGCGCTGCGACGGCAAGCGATCGCGCGGGCGCGGGAGACGGCGCCGGACCCCGCGGCGCGTATTCCCACCGTCCCCGTGACGCCGAACTATTTTTTCGGTGAGCTGAACGATCTGCTGGAGGAGCTGATCACCGCGCACGGGTACGAGTACGTCGGCCTCTTCGACGTCGGGCGGTGCGGCCTCTCGGCGATCCGGAACCTCAGTCGTACGGGCCCCGGGTTTTCCGGCTGGTACGGCCGGGCACTGATGGGCGACGCGCTCCTCGCCAGCCTCTCGGTCGCGCTGACGTCTCCGCACCCGGTCCTCGGCTTCGTCGGAGACGGTGCCCGTGGGCTGGTGCCCGACGTCGTCCCGTTCTTCATCGAGTGCGCGCGCAACGTCCCCGGCCGGCTCCGGCAGAACGTGACGGTCTTCATACTCGTGAACGGCGCGCATTCGGTCATCAGCACGTACCAGGAAGGGCTGTCCGGGCGGTGGGGCGGCCGGCAGATGCGGATGCCGTCGCTCGTGCCGCCCGACTGGGAAGAGCGCCATGGCGGGCTGACGATCCGGCACCAACGCCTCCAGGTCTTCGATCGCGTGCTCCTCCGCGCACGCCTCCTCGAGCCGTCCGGGATTACGCTCTTTTCTGTCTTCATGGCACACAACAGCGACGGCGACGGCCTGAGCCTCCTGGCCGACAAGGTGGCCCGTTGAAGTTCGGCTTCATCGCGCACCCGACGTCCCGTGAGCTCAAGCACCACGTCAAGCTCGTCGATCTCGTGTCCTCACTGAGTCTGGACCTCCATCGTGGATCCGACGCGAACGCGTGGCGGCGGAAGAATCTCGTGCCGTTCCTCGATCTGGGCACGATCACCTCGGCCACCAGCGCGACGTGCGAGGGCGTGATCCACTACCTGCCCCTGACTGCGGCGGAGATCCTCACGAACACCGAGCGCTCGGTGGAGCGGGTGCTCGAGGCGATCGACGGTTTGCGACAGGAGGGAGCCGAGCTCATCGGTCTGGGCGGCGCGACGTCGATCATCGGGGGCCACGGCACGCTCATCGAGCGGCATGCCGGCGTGCCGGTGACAAGCGGCAACTCGCTGACGGCGTGGGCGGCGTCCGAGGCGTTCGTCGAGCTCTTGCGTTCGCTGGACGTCGCGCCGGAAGCCGCGCGGATCGCGGTCATCGGCTATCCGGGCTCCGTCGCTCTCGTCCTCGCGCGCCTGCTGCTCGAGCGTGGGTGCGCACTCGACCTCGTGCACCGCCGCGGCGCCTCCGCCTCCGCGGCGCTTCTCGAATATCTGCCGCGGGAGACGCACGGTCGCGTGAGGCTCGTCGCGGACGTCGCGCACTGCTACGACGAGACCCTGTTCTTCGCCGGCGTGAGCTCCACGGGGCGCCTCATCGACCCCACGCGTCTGCGGCCGGGCGCCGTCGTCGTCGACGTCGCGCTCCCGCGCGACGTGATCGACGGCGGACAGGACCGCGACGACATCCTGCTCGTGGACGGGGGCTACGTCTCGGCATCGCCCGCGGTGCGCATCGGCGGGCAGCTCATGGGGCTCGCGCCGACACAGCGCCTCAACGGCTGCATCGCGGAAACCATCGTGCTGAGCCTCGAAAAGCGCGCGGAGTCCTTCTCGGTCGGACGCGAGCTGGCGGTGGCCAGAGTGCGGGAGATCGGCGAGGCGAGTGTCCGGCATGGCCTGGGCGCTCGTCCGCTCACGACCTACGGCGAGCGAATCGATCCCGCCCGTCTTGCCGCGCTTCGCGGCTACCACCATGCGAGTGGTGACGCGCGTCACGGGGACGGCGACGCCGCGCGGCCGGCGGAGGCGGTGCGTCGCTTCCGCCGCTACATCAACCCGGTCATGGCCGACTTCCTCACTCTGCACCGTATCGATCGCGTGTTCGTGAAGGGGCAGGGCTGCACGCTGACGGACGCCTCGGGTGCCGCGTATCTCGACTTCGTCGCGGGTTACGGGTGCCTGAACCTCGGTCACAATCATCCGGCGCCCGTCGGCGCGCTCGAGCGGTTCCTGACGACCGCCGCACCGACGTTCGTGCAATACATCTCGATTCCCGCTCACACCGCCGCCCTGGCCGAGCAGCTCTGCGGCATCGCTCCCGGGCCACTGGAGCGCGTGTTCTTCAGCAACTCCGGCGCCGAAGCCGTGGAGGCCGCGCTCAAGCTCGCGCGCGCGGCGACTGGACGTTCGCGGATCCTGTACGCGGAAAACAGCTATCACGGCAAAACGCTGGGCGCGCTCTCCGTGACCGGGCATGAGGCGCATCGCCGCCCCTTCCACCCGCTCGTTCCCGGATTCGGTGAGATCCCGTTCGGCGACACCGCGGCGCTTGCCCGCGAGCTGCGGCAGGGCGACGTCGCCGGGTTCATCGTCGAGCCCATCCAGGGCGAGGGAGGTGTCCGTGTGCCGCCCGCGGGCTACCTCGCCGAGGTCGAGGCGCTCTGCCGACGGGCTGGCGCGCTGTTGATCGTCGACGAGATCCAGACCGGGCTCGGACGCACCGGACGCATGTTCGCGTGCGAGTGGGAGGGTGTGCATCCGGACATCCTGTGCGTGGCGAAGTCGCTCTCCGGCGGTCTCGTCCCCATCGGGGCGACCCTGAGCCGGGCGGACGTCTGGGATGCCGCGTACGGCTCCGTGGGGCGCTTTTCGCTCCACAGCTCCACGTTCGGGGGCGGCAACCTCGCCGCCGCCGTCGCCCGCGCGGCGATCGATGCGCTCATCGCGGAGGACGTGTGCGCGAACGCCCGGCGCGTGGGCGAGTTCCTCCGGAACGAGCTGGAGGCGGTAGCCAGCGAGTACCCGTTCATCCGGGAGGTCCGCGGCAAAGGGCTCATGCTCGGCATCGAGTTCGCCAACCCGTTCGACGGCGGCGTGCGCGCCACGATGCGGGAGCTCGCCGAGCGTCTCCCCGGGAACTGGGTGGCGACGTATCGCCTGCTCCCCGACGAGGCGCGAGACCATCTCGACGCCGCGGCGGGGCTGATCGAAGGCTTTCTCGAGGACGTCTTCTGCTTGCGGGTCGTTTCCAAGCTCGGCGGCGATCACCGCATCCTCACGTTCCTCACCGCGAATCACGCGCGGGTCCTGCGCATCCAGCCTCCGCTGGTCCTGACCCGGGCGGAGGCCACGCGGTTCGTCGAGGGCGTTCGCACCGTGTGCGCGGACCTGGCGACGGTGCTATAGACGCCGGGAGGTCAGCCATGTCGGAGATCCGTGACCGTGTCATCGAGATCATCGCGAAGGAGCTCACCATCGACGCCGCCCGGATCAGCGACGACATGTCGCTGGTCGACGACCTCGGGGCCGACAGCGTCGACCGGCTCGAGCTACTCCTCCAGTTCGAGACGCTCGTCGGCTTTCCCATCCCGAGCGAGGACGAGGAAAGCCTGGCGACCGTCGGCGCGGTCGTCGCGTACGTCGAGAAGGTCATGCCGGATGTCAACGCCCCCGGTCCGCGATGAGACCCCCCGGCACCGGCCGCGTGGTCATCACCGGGATCGGCGCCGTCACCTGTCTCGGGGCGTCGCTGACCGAAACGTGGTGCGGGGTGCGGGCCGGCCGGAGCGGCATCGCCCCCATCACGTCCTTCGACGCGTCGAAGCACGACGTCCGCTTTGGGGGCGAGTGCCGGGATTTCGATGCGACCCAGTTCTTCACGCCGAAACAGGTGAAGCGGCTCGCCCGCGGGAGCACCCTCGTCGTCTGTGCCGCGAAGCAGGCGCTCGACGACGCCCACCTTACGCTCGCGTCAATCGACACAACGCGGGTCGGCGCCGTCGTCGGCGCCTGCATGAGCGGCACCGAGATCGTGGAGGAACAGCTGAGCCAGTGCTCGACGCGGGGCGTCTGGGCGATGAGCCCGTTCTTCGTTCCCCAGGTGATGACCAACGCGCCGGCGGCGCAGCTCTCCATGCTCTTCGGCATCCGCGGGCCGGCCTTCGTCACCGCGAGCGCGTGTGCGTCGGCGAGCAGCGCGATGGGCGTGGCGGTCCGGCTCATCCGCGCGGGCGTCTGCGACCTGGTGCTCACGGGCGGCGGCGAAGCAGCGCTCACGTCGTCGGTCCTCGCCGGTTTCTGCGCGCTCCGCGCGCTGTCGACGAGGAACGCCACGCCCGCGGCCGCCTGCCGCCCGTTCGACAAGACGCGGGACGGTTTCGTGCTGTCCGAAGGCAGCAGCATCCTCGTGTTCGAGAGCGTCCAGCATGCCCGCCAGCGCGACGCGCGCATCTACGCCGAGGTGCTCGGCGTCGCGGAAACCGCCGAGGCGTTTCACATGACGCAGCCGCGCCCGGGCGGCGACGGCCTCGCCGCCTGCATGCGACTGTGCCTCGCCGACGGCGCCGTCGACATCGGGCGCGTCGATTACGTCAACGCCCACGGCACCGCGACACCACTGAACGACCGTGAAGAGACCCTGGCGCTGAAGCAGGTGTTCGGCAGCGACGCGAAGCGGCTTGCGATTTCCTCCACGAAGTCCATGCTTGGGCATCCGCTGGGCGCATCGGCGGCAATCGAGCTCGCGCTCACGGCCCTGGCGGTGCATCAGCAGGTGGCGCCGCCGACGATCAACTACGAGACGCCGGATCCGGACTGCGACCTGGATTACGTCCCGGGGCAGGCGCGCCCCATGGCCATCGACGTCGCCCTTTCGAATTCGATGGGGTTCGGCGGCCACGACTCCACGATCGCGCTCGGACGATGGCCGACCCCGTGAGGCAGGGGGAATGATGGAGAACTCCGCCGGACGCCGGGTGGTCTTCGGCGTCATGCTTTCGGTCTTCCTCGCGGCGATGGACGCCACGGTCGTGGCGACCGCGATGCCGATGATCGCCGTGCGCCTCGGAGGGCTCGCAATCTATGCCTGGGTCTTCTCCGGCTACCTGCTCGCCTCCACGGTCTCGATGCCGCTCTGGGGGTGGCTCTCGGATCTCGTGGGCCGCCGGCCGGTGTGCCTGGTCGGCCTCCTCGTCTTCCTCGTCGGCTCGGCGTTGGCGGGCGCGGCCGGGAGCATGGAGGCGCTGGTGGCGGCGCGCATGGTGCAAGGACTCGGGGCGGGCTCGATCCTGACGATCGGCGTGACGATCGTCGGCGATCTCTTCACGCTCGAGAAGCGCGCTCGCCTCCAGGGGTACGTGTCGGGCGTGTGGGGTGTCGCGTCACTGCTCGGGCCCGTCGCGGGCGGCCTCCTCGCCGATTACGTATCGTGGCGGTGGGTGTTCTACCTCAACGTCCCGCTCGGCGCGCTTGGCATCGCCCTGATCGCGACATCGCTCCGCGACGCGCCGCGCGGACGCGGCCGCCCCGTGATCGACTACGCCGGGTTGGCGCTCTTTGCCGTCGGCGTGACGGCAACGCTGCTCGGAGTCGGAGAGGCGGGGCGCGCGCCCGTCTGGTGGCGCACGGCGGTCGTGCTTCCGCTCGGCGTGGGTGTCCTCGCGCTCGCGGCCTTCGTCGCCGTCGAGCGACGCGCGCGAGAGCCGATCGTGCCGCTGTGGCTCTTTGGCGATCGGCTGATCCTCTCCGCCATCGTCACGGGATTCCTCAGTGGCATGGCGATGTTCGGCGCCATCTCGTTCGTGCCGCTCTTCGTCCTGACAGTCATCGGCACCTCGGCAACCCACGCGGGGCTCGTGCTGGCGCCATTCGTCCTCGGCTGGGTGGCGCTGTCCATCCTCAGCGCGCGGCTCGTGTTTCGCCTCGGGTACCGGGCGCTCGTCGCCCTCGGCATGGGCTTCCTCGTCCTGGCCTTCCTGCAGCTGACGCAGTGGAGCGCGAAGCTCACGACCGGTGAGGCGATGCGCGACGTGCTCCTCGCCGGGATCGGGATGGGCTTGCAGTCGGTGCCGATGCTCATGGCCGTGCAGAGCGGCGTGCCGCACGCGTATCTCGGTGTGGCGACGTCGGTGACACAGTTCTTTCGCACCGTGGGCGCGGTCGTGGGTCTCAGCGTCATGGGCGCGGTCATGGCGCGGCAGCTCGCGGCGCGGGCCGGGATGGAGGAGGCATTGCACGCGGTCTTTATCACCGGGTTCGTCGTCTGCCTCGTGGCGCTCGCCTCCGCGCTCCTCGTCCCGGCCGGGACCGTGCGCGAGCTCGCCCGGCCGGACGCAGCGGGCAGCCCTGGGAGGGCCTGACCATCGGGCGCCTCATTCCCTTGTCCGACCTCGTCTCGGCAGCGCAGGGGGGAGCGAAGGCACTGGGCCTGGCCGAGCTGGCCCGGGCCGGCATCGACGTGCCCGAGGCGATCGTCATCCCGCCCGGCGAGATCGACGTGTCGCCCGAGGAGCTTCTCGCGCGGTTGGGCGGCTGCGTCGCGGTCCGATCGTCCGCCACGGTGGAAGACCAGGCCGACGCGTCCTTTGCCGGGCAGTTCGAGACGCGGCTGAACGTCACGACGCCCGCGGGGCTTCGCGACGCCGTGGGGGAGTGTCGCCAGAGCGTGAACAGCGAAGCGGTCCGCGCCTATGCCGCCAGGCATTCGATCCCGCCCGACGCGATCCGGATGGCGGTGATCGTTCAGCGCATGCTGAAGCCTGAGGTCGCCGGCGTCCTGTTCACCGTCCATCCGGTGCGCGGCGACGAAGACGAGATGCTCGTCGAAATGTGCGCGGGGTTGGCCGACGATCTTCTCGCCGGCCGCGTGTCGGGGATCCGCATCGCCGTCCGGGAGGGCCGCGCGGTGGACCCGACGCCGTTGCTGTCGGCGGAGCGCGTCGCCCTGCTGAGCGCGCTCGGGCGCCGCATCCAGCGCTTGCGCGGCATGCCGCAAGACATCGAGTGGGCGCTCGAGGGCGGGCGTCTCTACATCCTCCAGGCGCGGCCTGTCACGCGCCTGACGTTCACCGGCATCGACGGGCAGTGGACGAATGCCGACCTTCGCGACGGCGGTGTCGGCAGCGAGGTGGTGATGCCGCTCACGTGGAGCCTGTACGGCGACGTGCTGAATCGCACGCTGTCGGCGTTCGCCATGGATCTGAAGCTCTGCCGAGTCCCGTTCGAGGGCGCGCGGCTCTTCTTCGGACGCCCGTACTGGAACCTGGGCGCGGTGAAGCAGCTCGCGATGCGCCTGCCGGGCTTCGTCGAGCGGGAATTCGATCGTGACCTGTCGCTGACGCCGGCCTACGAGGGGGACGGCGTCCGCACGCCCCTCAGTCTCCGCACCGTGGCCCGCGCGCTTCCGGTCCTGATCGCCGCGACCAGAATGCTGCGACGGCAACTGGCCGACAATCGCGCGCTGCTCGCGCGCCGCGCGCACACCGCCGTCACCGGCGACCTGCGCGCGCTGGACGACGCGACCCTCCGTCAGCGGCTCCGCCGCTTCGTCGCGGCGACGTACCGGCGGGTCGAGGACAACTACTTCCGGACCTTCTTCTGCGTCGGCCTCGTCAAGCAGGAGCTGCGGCCGCTCATCGAGGGCAAGGCGGTGTCGTACGCCAAGCTCGTCGGCGGGCTCGACAACCTCACGCACTTCGCCTGCGCGCAGGCGCTCTGGGAGTTGGGGAACCACGCCGGTGCCTCGCTCGAGGCGTTTCTCGCGCGCTACGGGCACCACAGCCGCCGCGAGCTCGACCTGCGCTCGCCTCGCTGGAGCGAGGACCCGGCGTTCGTGACGGAGATGGCGACCCACATGGCGGGGGCGCCGAGTCCCGCCGAGGCGCATCGGCGCCAGCAGGACCAGGCACGCGAGGAGCGGGCGCACGCGCGTGCCCTGTTCCCGCCGTGGCGCCGGCGATCGTTCGAGCGGAAGCTGGACCGCGTGCGCACGTTCCTCTGGGTCCGCGAGGAGATGCGTGACCTTTCGATCCAGACCTACGCCGTGCTGCGGCAGCTCGTGCTGGAGGTCGGCCGGCGCGCGGCAGCCCGCGGGACGCTGGAGCGTGCCGACGACGTGTTCTATCTGACCATCGACGAAGTCGACGACACATTCGCGCGCTCCCTCGCGGCGGTGGTCCGGAGCCGTCGTGAGCGCGAGGCGCTCTACTGCAACTTCCGCCCGCCCGACGAGGTCGGCCGGGGATTCCGCCTGGCGCCGCTTGAGCCGCCGGGCCAGCGGCTGACCGGGATCGCCGCGAGCGCGGGCGTGAGCACGGGGCGCGTCTGCGTGGTGAGGAACCTCGGCGAGGCGGCGAAGCTCACGCGAGGCGGCGTGCTGGTCTGTGCCTTCACTGATCCATCGTGGACGCCGCTGCTCGACCTCGCCACGGCGGTGGTCAGCGAGAGCGGCGGCATGCTGTCCCACGCGGCCGTGATCTGCCGCGAGTACGGCATCCCGGCGGTCTTGAACGTCCGCGCGGCGACGCAACTGCTCCAGGACGGCCAATCGGTCCGCGTCGATGGAGATGGGGGCTATGTCGATCTCCTGTAGCCGCGGCCGCAGGTGACGCGCCGGTGGACCGTGGCCTGCGACCAGATCTGGCCGCGCTGAAGATCGCCGAGGCGGCGCGGCCCCACCGGCGCCGCCTCAGATGGCTGTTCGTCACGGCGGCCGTCCTCGGGGCCGCGGCGCTCGGCAGCCTGGGCCTGTCCACGCTGAAGACCAGGGCCCGGGTCGTCGACGTGACGACGGTGCGCGCCGCAGCTCCCGAGCCGGCCGCCGCGGTGTTGAACGCCAGCGGCTACGTTACCGCCCGCCGACGGGCCACGATCGCCGCGAAGATCACGGGGCTCGTCAGCGACGTCCTGGTGGACGAAGGCATGCGTGTCGAGATGGGACAGGTCCTCGCCACCCTCGACGAGCTGGATGCGCGGGCGCGGCTGGCCTCCGCCACGGCCGATCGGAACGCGACCGCGGCGGCGATCGAAGACCTGCGCGTCAACCTCGCGAACGCCCAGCGCGAGCTCTGGCGCGCCGAGGAGCTGTGGAAGCGCGGACTGATCAGTGAGCAGGCGCGCGATCAGGCCGGCATGGCGGTGGAGAGCCTGCGCGCGCGCATCGCGCTGGCCGGCGAGCAAGTGAGCGCGGCGGAGGCGCGCATCCGGATCGCGCGGCAGGACCTCGAGAACTGCACCATCCGGGCGCCCTTCGCCGGCGTCGTCGTCTCCAGGGATGCCCAGCGTGGTGAGATGGTGTCGCCGGTCTCCGCGGGCGGCGGATTCACGCGGACCGGACTCGCCACGATCGTCGACATGGAGTCGCTCGAGGTGGAAGTCGACGTGAACGAAGCGCACATCGCGCGGGTCACGCCGGGGCAGGCGGTGACCGTGGCACTCGACGCCTATCCCGAGCGGCCGCTCCCGGGCCGCGTGCGCACGGTCATTCCGACGGCCGATCGGCAGAAGGCGACGGTGAAGGTCCGCGTCACGTTCGACCGCCTCGAGCCGCGCATCCTCCCCGACATGGGCGTGAGGGTGGCGTTCCTGCAGGAGGAGCCGACGCGCGCGGCGGCCGGGGAACCGCAGGTGCTCGTGCCGCGGACCGCCGTGCGGAACGAAGACGGCCGCCCCGTCGTGTACGTGTACCGCGCGGGGCGCGTCGAGCGTCGTTCGGTCCGCCTCGGCCAGGCCCGCGGCCAGCAGCACGAAGTGGTTGCAGGGCTCTCGGATGGCGAACAGGTCGTGACGGCGGTGTCGGAGGCGCTGCGCGACGGCCAGGACGCGCGGGTCCGGCGGTGAGCCTGATCCAGGTGCGAGGGCTGTCCAAGACCTATCGCCGTGGCGGCGAAGCCATCCCCGTCCTCCAGGCCCTCGATCTCGATGCGGACGCGGGGGACTTCGTCGCCTTCATGGGGCCGAGCGGGTCGGGCAAGACCACACTCCTGAATCTCCTCGGCGGGCTCGACGTGCCCTCGGCGGGGAGCATCAGGGTGGCGGGTGACGAGATCACACGGATGTCGGCCCCGACGCTGACGGCGTGGCGGGCGCGGCACGTGGGGTTCGTGTTCCAGACGTTCAACCTCATCCCGGTGCTGACGGCCTTCCAGAACGTGGAGCTTCCACTGCTGCTCACCCGGCTGTCGAAGGCCGAGCGTCGCCGCCATGTGGAAACGGCGCTGGAGGTCGTGGGGCTCGCCGACCGCATGCACTACCGTCCGCGCGAGCTGTCGGGCGGACAGGAGCAGCGGGCCGGCATCGCGCGCGCCCTCGTGTCCGATCCGACGTTCCTCCTGTGCGACGAGCCGACAGGCGACCTCGACCGGAAGAGCGCCGACGAGATCCTCGACCTCCTGAGCGGGCTCGTCGAGGAGTACGACAAGACGGTCCTCATGGTGACCCACGATCCGCGCGCCGCGGCACGGGCCCACGTCGTGCTGCACCTGGACAAGGGCGTGCTGGTCGGCGCGGGCGCGTTCGGGCCGCCGGCGTGAGCTACCGACGTCTGGTTCAGGCCAGTCTCTTCCGCAAGAAGGTGCGCACCGCGCTGACGATCGGGTCGTTCGCCGTCGCGCTGTTCCTGTTCGGCATCCTCGCCGTGGTTCGCGGCGCCTTTCAGCAGGGGGTGGACGTCGCCGGCGCCGACCGGCTCGTGGTGGTGAACCGCGTGTCCATCATTCAGCCGCTGCCGCTGGCGTACCGCGACCGGTTGCTGCGCGTCCCCGGGGTCACGCACGCGACATTCGCGCGGTGGTTCGGTGGCGTCTATCAGGACGAACGCAACTTCTTTCCGCAGTTCGCCGTCGACCGCGAGCACTACCGCGCCGTGTTCCCCGAATTCGCCATCGCCGACGCCGAGTGGCAGGCATTTCTCGCCGACCGGGAAGGCGCGATCGTCGGCGCGGCGCTTGCGGAGCGGTTCACCTGGCGGGTGGGAGATCGCATTCCCATCAAGGGCGGCGTGTTCCCCGGCGCGTGGGAGTTCAACGTCAGCGGGATCTACCGCGGCACGCGTCCGCAGGACGACACGTCGCAGTTCTGGCTCCGGTGGGACTACCTGGACCAGCGCACGCCGTACCGCAAGGGTGTCGTCGGCTGGTACACCGTCCGCATCGCCGATCCCGCTCAGTCGGCGGACGTGGCGCGGAGGATCGACGGCGAATTCGCGAACTCGCCGTTCGAAACGAAGACCGACACGGAGACATCGTTCGCCGCCGCCTGGGTGCGACAGGCGGGCAACATCGGCCTGTTGATCACGACGGTCGGCGGCGTGGTGTTCTTCACGCTGCTTCTGGTCACGGGCAACACCATGGCGCTCGCCGTGCGCGAGCGCCGCCGCGAGTTCGCCATCCTCAAGGCCGTCGGGTTCTCCGACGGCCTGGTGCTGGTCCTGGTGCTCGCCGAGAGCGCCATCATGGCCCTGGTCGGCGGCGGCCTCGGGCTGACGCTGGCCAAGCTGGGCACGCTGCTCGGTGATCCAACCGGTGGACTGTTGCCCCTCCTCTATCTCCCCCCAACCGCGATCGTGACGGGCCTCGCCCTCGCGCTGGTGGTCGGCCTGCTCGCGAGCGTGCTCCCGGCGCTGTCGGCCAGGCGGCTCCGTGTCGTCGAAGCGCTCCGGCAGATCTGATGGCGATCCCGCTGGCGTACAGCGTGCGCAGCGTGAAGGCGCGCTGGCGGTCGGCGGGTATCGCGGTGCTCGGCATCGCGGGGACCGTGGCCGTCTTCGTCGGCGTGCTGGCGCTCGCCCGGGGATTCGAGGCCACGCTCGTCGCGTCGGGCTCGCCGGGTAATGCCCTCGTGCGACGCGCCGGCGCCACGGCGGAGATGGACAGCGTCATCATGGCGGATCAGATCCGCGTGATCGAGCACGCTCCCGGCGTGGCACGCGGCCGCGACGGTCCGCTGGTAAGCCCGGAGATCGTGGTGGTGGTGGCGTTTCCGCTGAAGAGCACGGGCACCGATGCCAATGTCCAGGTGCGCGGAACATCGACCAGGGGCCTTGCCGCGCGGGATGCCGTCAAGGTGGTCGACGGCCGCTTCTTTCGCCCCGGGCTGACCGAGCTGGTCGCGGGGCGCCATGTCGCCAACACCTATGCCGGCCTCGGCCTGGCCGACACCGTCCGCTTCGGCGGCGTGACCTGGACCGTGGTGGGGACCTTCGATGCCGGGGGCAGCGCCTTCGACTCCGAGCTCTGGGGCGATGCGGCCGTGCTGAGCCAAGCCTATCAACGTCCACCCAACATGTTCCAGTCCGCCGTCGTGCGGCTCACGTCGCCGGATGCGCTGCCCGCCCTCACGGAGGCGCTCGCCAGGGATCCGCGCGTCACGCTGCGGATCGAGCGGGAGGTCGACTACTTCCGGAAGCAGTCGCGACAGGTCACGACGCTCATCACGGTCCTCGGTACGGCGGTCGCGCTGGTGATGGGCATCGGCGCCGTCTTCGGCGCGCTCAACACGATGTACGCGGCGGTCGCGGACCGCGCGCGGGAGATCGCGATGATGCGAGCGCTGGGGTTCGGGGCGGGCAGCGTCGTGACGTCCTTCATCATCGAGGCGCTGTGTATCACCGCGGTCGGCGGCGTTCTTGGCTGCGTTGTCGTCCTGCCGCTGAACGGCCTCACGACGGGAACCATGAACTGGCAGACGCTTTCACATCTCGCGTTCGCGTTTCAGGTCACGCCGGCCTTGCTCCTCGCAGGCTTCGTGTTCTCGTTGCTCATGGGACTCGTCGGCGGGGTGGCGCCCGCCATCAGCGCGTCGCGCCAGCCCATCGCGCTCGCGCTCCGGGAGCTCTGACGGCGACGCTGGATAAGGATCTGCCGCAGTGCGTGCGGGGCGACGACTACCGCGTCGATGGGCGGCGAGGTGCAGACCTACGGCCGTTGAGGCGTCGAGCAGCGACAAAGGCCTCGCGCTCTTCGAGCAGGGCGACTACGATCTCGTGCTCACGGGCCGCTCCGCCTCGACTCTAGACCAGGGCGTCCTGGATCGCGGCGTCGAGGTCGCCGGGACGGACCGGCTTGAAGAGGCAGCGGCGGACCTTGAGGG
>Ga0209590_10000264_pt1 | contig 15987 bp, 12 predicted proteins | sample CZO8metaG_FD_188353 | JGI IMG/M metagenome (GOLD analysis project Ga0209590, IMG submission 188353) | Vadose zone soil microbial communities from the Eel River Critical Zone Observatory, Northern California, USA - CZOApr15con1.8 metaG... | ecosystem: Environmental > Terrestrial > Soil > Vadose...
AGCCGCACTGGGCGTCCATCGCGACCTCGAAGTCCCCGCCGCGGAGGTCGGCCACCCATTTCGCGGTCTCGACCACCTCCTGCTTGACGTTGAGCCCCACCCGTCGCCATTGGTCGATGAGCCAGACGCCGAGCGGCTCGTACGGCATCGGGACTCCCCGGTTCTTGAAGGTGAACGCGAACCCATCCGGGACTCCGGCGTCCCTGAGCAGACGCCTCGCCTCCGCGCGCGACGTGTGGGTGTCGCGCGCGTACCCGGCCAGCTTCTCCAGCTCGGCCGGCGCCGTGGCGAACGGCGTGCCGGGCACCTGCACGCCGGCCACGGCCTTCACGATCGCGATCCTCGACAGCGCCTGCGCCCCGGTGTGACGATCGAGCGCGAGGGTCAGCGCCCGGCGGACGCGCCGGTCGTCGAAGGGCTTCCGCTCATGGTTCATCGCGACGAGCAGTGCGCAGTCCCACGGGCTCTCCTGCACCGTGACTCGGCTCCCCATGGCGGCGACGAGGCTGTCACGCTCGGCCGGCGAGAAGCCACGGAACTGGATGTGCGCCCGCCCGCCCCGGATCGCCGCCACCTGAGCGGCGGCGTCTCTGATGAAGAGCGCCCGGTAGCCGTCGAGGTAGGGCTTCCCCTTGTCCCAGTAGCTCGGGTTCTTCCTGCCCACCCAGTGCGAGCCTTTCACGTGCTCCACGAACACGAACGGGCCCGTGCCCATCACGTTCGTCTCGTACCACCGCATGTCCCGCTCGAGGATGTCGGCCTTGTAGATCCAGTTGAAGGGCGACGCGAGCGAGGAGAGGAATGACCCCTGCGGCCACTTGAGCCGGAACACGACGGTCCACGGGTCGGGCGCCTCGACCGCCTCGACGTTGACGTAGATGCCCTTGCGGTTCGACGCGACGCCGGGCGGCGGGAAGACGACCTTGTCGAACGACGCCTTGGCGTCGCGGGACGTCAGCTCGGTGCCGTCGTGGAACCTGACGCCGCGCCGGAGCCTGAGCGTGTAGGTGCGGCCGTCGTCGGCGATGCTCCACGACTCGGCGAGGTCGCCGATGATCCGGGTCCCGGTCCGGTCGGTGGGATCGATCCGGAGGAGGGTGTTGTAGTGGGGAGCCGCGGGGTGGATGAGCGCGAAGGTGCCCTCCCGGTGGGCGTCGTACGACGGAGGCTCCGCCGGGACGACGAGCACCAGCTCGCCGCCGTGGCGGGGCGTCTCCTGGGCCGCAGCCGACACGGTCACGAGCGCCATCAGCGGCAACGCGACCGCGAACAGGATTCGACGCATTCGCCGTCTCCTCAGCGCGCCGGCCCCTCCGAGGTCTACTCCGCCAGCCACACCGTGTCGAGCTGGTTGTTCAGGTAGTGGCTCGGCGTGACCGTCCATCCCTTGACCCTCGCGCTATGGGGCACGATCCGATGCCACTGGAGCGTGTACATCGAGTGCACTTCCTCGTCCAGGAGACGCTTCTCGAACTCCCGGACGTACTTCTTCCGCTCCTCGGGATCGATCGCCCGACTCTGCTTCACGTACAGCTCGTCGAGGACGGAGTCCTTCTGCCGGGTGTAGTTGGCGTCGCTGATGCCCCTGGGAGCGGCCGACGTGGGACCGCTCTGGAACTTGTACAGGTCGAGGTCGGGCTCGACCATGTAGCCGCACTGGGCGTCCATGGCGACCTCGAAGTCCCCGCCGCGCAGATCGGCGAACCACTTCGCCGTCTCGGCGACCTCCTGCCTCACGTTGAGGCCGACCTGCCGCCACTGGTCGATGAGCCAGACCCCGAGCGGCTCGTACGGCATGGGGACCCCACGATTCTTGAACGTGAACGCGAAGCCCTCCGGGACCCCGGCTTCCTTCAGGAGCCGCCGCGCCTCCGCCCTCGCCTTGTTGATGTCAGGCCAGTACCCGGCCAGCTTCTCCAGCTCGGCCGGCGGGGTCGCGAACGGCGTCCCCGGTACCTGGACGCCCGCCACCGCCTTCACGATCGCGATCTTCGACAGCGCCTGCGAGCCCTGATAGCGGTCGAGCGCGAGCGTGAGGGCGCGGCGGACCCGCTTGTTGTCGAACGGCTTCCTCTCGTGGTTCATGGTGGCGAGCAGGACGCAGTCCCAGGGGCTCTCCTGCACCGCGATCCGGGCGCCCAGGGCGGCGACGAGACTGTCGCGTTCCGCCGGCGAGAAGCCGCGGAACTGAATGTGGGCGCGCTCGCCCCGGATCGCCGCGACCTGGGCCGCGGAGTCCCTGATGAAGAGCGCCCGGTATCCGTCCAGATAGGGCTTGCCCTTGTCCCAATAGTTCGGGTTCTTCTTCCCCACCCAGTGCGAGCCCTTGACGTGCTCCACGAACACGAACGGGCCGGTGCCCATCACGTTCGTCTCGTACCACCGGATGTCTTTCTCGAGAATGTCGGCCTTGTAGATCCAGTTCCATGGCGAGGCCACCGACGAGAGGAAGGAGGCGGATGGGAACTTGAGCCGGAACACGATCGTGTAGGGATCGGGCGTCTCGACCGCCTCGATATTGACGTACGACCCCTTGCGCTCCGACGCCACACCCGATGGCGGGAAGACGATCTTGTCGTACGTGGCCTTCGCGTCTCGCGACGTGAACTCGGCGCCGTCGTGGAACTTCACACCCCGCCGGAGCCTGAAGGTGTAGGTGCGGCCGTCCTTCCCCACCGTCCACGATTCGGCGAGGTCGCCGACGACCTTGCTCCCGCTCCGGTCCATCGGATCGATACGAAGCAGGGTGTTGTAGTGGGGCGCCATCGGGTGGATGAGCGCGAACGTCGACTCCCGGTGACCGTCGTAGGATGGCATCTCGGACGGCACCGCGAAGATCAGTTCCCCGCCATAGCGGGGCGCCCCCTGCGCCGCTGCGGGTGGGGCCGCCGGCAGCCACAGGACGGCGAACAGTGTCACCAGCGGGCCTAGGCAGCGTCGCATGAGCCGCCTCCGCGGGCGCACCGGGCGCGGACGCTATTCAGCAAGCCACACCGTGTCGAGCTGCTGGTTCAGATAGTGGCTCGGGCTCACCGTCCAGCCGCGCACCCGAGCGTTGTGCGGGATGATCCGGTGCCACTGCAGCGTGTAGAGGTAGTGCACTTCCTCGTCGACCAGCCGCCGCTCGAACTCCCGGATGGCCTTCTTGCGCTCCTCCGCGTCGACGGCACGGCTCTGCTTCTCGTAGAGCTCGTCGAGCACCCTGTCCGTGTACCGGCTGTAGTTGGCTGGACTCTTGTCCTTCGACTGGAACTTGTAGAGGTCGAGGTCGGGCTCGACGATGTAGCCGCACTGGAAGTCCATCGCCGCCTCGAAGTTGCCGCCCCGCAGCTCCGCGTAGTATTTCGCCGCCTCGATGACCTCCTGCTTGACGTTGAGGCCGATCTGCCGCCATTGGTCGATGAGCCAGATGCCGACGGGCTCGTAGGGCATCGGAATGCCGCGGTTCTTGAAGGTGAAGGCGAACCCGTCCGCGACACCAGCCTCCTTCAGCAGCCGCCGTGCCTCCGCCCTCGACTTGTTGATGTCACGCCAGTAGCCGACCAGCTTCTCCAGCTCGGCCGGAGGGGTCGCGAACGGCGTCCCCGGCACCTGGACGCCCGCCACCTCCTTCACGATGGCGATCTTCGACAGCGCCTGCGAGCCCTGGTAGCGGTCCAGGGCGAGCGTGAGGGCGCGGCGCACCCGCTTGTCGTCGAACGGTTTCTTCTCGTGGTTCATCGCGACCAGGAGCGCGCAGTCCCACGGGCTCTCCTGCACGGCAATCTTAGGGCCGAGGGCGGCGACGAGGTTGTCGCGCTCGGCCGGTGAGAAGCCACGGAACTGGATGTGCGCGCGCTCGCCGCGGACGGCCGACACCTGGGCCGCCGAGTCCTTGATGAAGATCGCCCGGTAGCCGTCGAGGTAGGGCTTGCCCTTGTCCCAGTAGCTCGGGTTCTTCCTGCCCACCCAGTGCGAGCCCTTCACGTGCTCCACGAAGACGAAGGGGCCCGTGCCCATCACGTTCGTCTCGTACCACCGCATGTCCTTGGCCAGGATGTCGGCCTTGTAAATCCAGTTCCACGGCGAGGCCAGCGACATGAGGAACGAGCCCGACGTCCACTTGAGCCGGAAGACGACCGTGTAAGGGTCGGGCGCCTGCACCGCTTCCACGTCGAGGTACTCGCCCTTCCGGTCGGACGCGACCGCGGGGGGCGGGAAGATGATCTTGTCGTAGCTCGCCTTGACGTCCTTCGAGGTCATCTCACTCCCGTCGTGGAACTTGACGCCCCGCCGGAGCTTGAGGGTATAGGTCCGGCCGTCTTTGGAGATGGTCCACGACTCGGCGAGATCCCCCACGATCCTGGTTGCCGTCTTGTCGGCGGGGTCGGGCCGGAGCAGGGTGTTGTAGTGCGGGGCCAGCGGGTGGATGACGCCGAATGTTTCCTCGCGGTGGGCGTCGTAGGACGGTGGCTCCGACGGAACGGCGAAAATCAGTTCGCCCCCGTACCGGGGCTTCTCCTGCGCCCCCGCGGGCGCTGCCAGCGCGGCGGCGAGAATCACGGTCAACAGGCCTAGGCGGCGTCGCATTGATCCCTCCAGGGTTTTTCCAAGGAAACGCGGGAAGCGCACGAAAGGTTTCAGCATTTAAGCACGTGCAGGCCGGGAGTCAAGCCAGGATGCACGCCGCCCGGTGGCCCGGCCTGATCTCGCGCAGCTCGGGCACCTCGCCCCGGCAGCGGTCGACCGCGATCGGGCAGCGAGGATGGAAGACACACCCTGTCGGCGGATTGAGCGCGCTCGGCACTTCGCCGCCCAGCACGACCCGCTCACGCTGGGCTTCGAGCGCCGGATCGGGGATGGGCACGGCCGAGAGCAGCGCCTTCGTGTACGGGTGCAGCGGGGCGTCGTAGAGCGACTTGCGGTCGGTGATCTCGACGATCTTGCCGAGGTACATGACGGCCACGCGGTCGGAGATGTGGCGCACGACCGAGAGGTCGTGGGCGACGAACAGGTACGTGAGACCGAACTGCGCCTGGAGGTCTTCCAGCAGGTTGATGATCTGCGCCTGGATCGAGACGTCGAGGGCCGAGACCGGCTCGTCGCAGATGATGAGCTTGGGCTCGACGGCGAGCGCGCGCGCGATGCCCACGCGCTGACGCTGTCCGCCGGAGAGCTGGTGGGGATACCGCCGCGCATGCTGAGACAGGAGTCCGACGTGCCCCAGGAGCTCGCGCACGCGCCCCGCGCGCTGGGCCGGATCGGGGACGATCCCGTGCACCGCGAGGGGCTCGGCGATGATCTGCCCGACCGTCATCCGCGGGTTGAGCGAGCTGTACGGGTCCTGGAAGATCACCTGCATCTTGCGGCGCACCGGCCGCAGCTCGTCCTCGCCGAGGGTCGTGAGGTCGCGCCCCTCGAAGACGATCTGCCCGCTCGTCGGCCGCTCGAGCTGGAGGATGCACCGGCCAGTCGTCGTCTTGCCGCAGCCCGACTCGCCGACGAGCCCGAGGGTCTCGCCGCGGCGGATGGAGAAGCTCACGTCGTCCACGGCACGGACGACGCCGGCCCTCCCGCCGAAGAGCCCGCCGCCGACGTGGAAGTGTTTGACGAGGTTCCGAACCTCCAGGAGCGGCGCGTCGTCGTTCATGTCGCCGCCCCGCTCCGCGCCACTGCCCGGTCGAGGTTCGCCGCTTCCCAGCACGCGCTCACGTGGCCGCCCCCACCGATGGGGACGAGCCTCGGCCGCTCGACGGCGCAGCGCTCGACCTGGAAGGCGCAGCGGGGCGCGAAGGCGCATCCGGCGCCCAGGCGCGTGAGGTCGGGCGGCTGGCCCTCGATCGGGTCCAGGCGCGCGCGCCGCGGCTCGTCGAGGCGCGGCACCGAGCGGAGGAGGCCGAGCGTGTAGGGGTGGCGCGGGTTCGCGTACAGCTCGCGCGCGGTCCCGCGCTCCACGATCCGGCCCGCGTACATCACGTTCACGCGATCGGCGTAGCGGGCGACGACGCCGAGGTTGTGGGTGATGATCAGCATCGCGACGCCGAGCCGCCGCGAGAGGTCCTTCATCAGCTCGAGGATCTGCGCCTGGATCGTGACGTCGAGGGCGGTCGTGGGCTCGTCGGCGAGGATCAGCGACGGGTTGCACGCCAGCGCCATCGCGATCATCATCCGCTGGCGCATCCCGCCCGAGAACTGATGCGGGTACTGCCCGAGCCGTCGCTCGGAGTCAGAGATCCCGACCATCGCCAGGAGCTCGCCCGCCCGCTGCCGCGCCTCCCCCGGCGTGATCCCGAGGTGGATCTCGAGCCCCTCCGTGAGCTGGCGCCCGATGGAGAGCACCGGGTTGAGCGAGGTCATCGGCTCCTGGAAGATCATCGCGATCTCGCGTCCCCGGATCTGCCGCATCGCTTCGTCGGAGAGCGCCAGGAGATCCCGGCCCTTGAAGAGGACCCGGCCGCCCACGATCCGGCCCGCGGGCGGGGCGACGAGGCGCATGATGCTGAGCGCGCTGACGCTCTTGCCGCAACCCGACTCGCCGACGAGGGCGACCGTCTCCCCTTCCCCCACGTCCCACGAGACGCCGTCGGCGGCCCGGACGACGCCGCCCCGCGTCACGAACTCGGTCGTCAGGTTCTCGACTTCGAGGAGGACTCCCACGGTGCGCGGGAGTGTAGCACAGCGACACCGCGAGCCCGGGGCGCGTCAGTCGTAGCAGCGCGCGGCCGCGAGGTGCAGGGTCGCGCCGGGCTCGAGCGCGGCATACTCGCGGCAGATCGCCTCGGCCACACACGGCCACCGGTGCTGCGCGGCCCACCGGACGCCTTCGCGCCCGATGCGCCAGCGCAGGTCGGTATCGGCGACCAGCGCCGCGATGCGGTCGGCGAGCGCCTCGACGTCGCTCTCGGAGACGAGGAAGCCGGTCACGCCGTCGCGGACCGTCGTCACGAGGCCACCCACGCGGGAGGCGATGACGGGGCTCCCGCATGCCATCGCCTCGAGGGCGACCATACCGAAGGACTCGTAGTACGACGGCAGCACGGTGACGTCGGCGGCGACGTAGTACGTCGGCAGGATGTCCTGGGGAAGCGGCCCGACAAAGCGGACCGCCGCGCCAAGGCCGAGCCGTTCGATCCGCTCGCGGAGCTCCGCCTCGTGGCCGTTCTCCGGCTCGTCGGCCTCGCCGCCGACGATCAGGAGGGTGAGCGCGGCCCCGCCGGCGCGCAGGCGTGCGATGGCGTCGAGCAGCGTGTCGAGCCCCTTGATGGGCGCGATTCGCCCGACCCAGAGGAGCACCGGGCGCTCGTCGAGCGAGAGCGCCGCGCGCGCGGCGGCGCGATCGCCCGGCGTGAACAGCGCCGTGTCCACGCCGCACGGGATCGTCGCGATCCGCGGAGCGTGGGCCGCGTAGGCGCGGAGCAGCTCGGCGCGCTCCACGACGTTCGCCGCGACGATCCGGTCGGACGCCCCGACGATACGCGTCTCCTCCCGGAGGCGGAGCGCGGGCTCCAGCTCGCCCATGCTCCGCGCCGCCCGATTCTTCAGGCGGCCCAGGGTGTGGAACATCTGGAGCACCGGCACCGACCACCGTTCGCGCAGGGCGAGCGCCGCGACGCCAGAGAGCCAGTAGTGGGCGTGGATGAGGTCGTACTCCGCGCCCCGCGTGAGCCGCCACGCGTCGACGCCGTCGACGAACTCGTCGAGGTGCGCGTGGATCTCGGCGCGGGGCATCGGCGCCTCCAAGCCCGCCGCGAGGTGGACGACGCGCGCGCGCGCGCCCAGGGGGACGACGCGGGGGATCGACGGGTTCTGCGAGCGTGTGAAAATGTCCACCTCGACGCCCATGCGTCCGAGCTCGCGGGAGAGCTCGCGGACGTACACGTTCATTCCGCCCGTCTCCTTGCCCCCGAGGGCGGCGAGCGGGCACGTGTGGACGGAGAGCATCGCGACGCGGAGCGCGCCGCCCGGCGTCACTGGACCCTCACCGCGCAGACCTCCTCGGTGACGGGCTCGAACTCGTACTTGTACCGCTCCTCGCCCCGCAGGAAGTCGAAGCGCCGCTTCCCCCGCCCGATCGCGTGCCGGATCAGATGCCCGAGCAGCACCACGCCGGGCGACAGCGCCGCGCGGTCAGGATGGAACCCCGAGTTATACAGGCCCACCGTGTCGTCCCACTCGAGCGTGATGAAGGACGCGATGGGCCCAGACGCCGTATCGAGGAACCACAGCCGGGCGCCGCCGTGCTCGACGAGCGCCGTCGTGACACGCCGGAAGAACGCCTCCATCCGCACGTCCATGAATCGCGCCTTCCCGACGCGGGAGCGGCGGTGCAGGTCGAAGAAGTCGCCGAGCCGGTTCTCGACGTCGGCGGGGTGGCTCGCGCACGTGGCGCGCGCCTCGGGCGCCTCGCGCTCGAGCCGTCGCATCTTCCGGGCGAGCTCGTGGCGGTGCTTGCCGCTGAGGGACGCCAGGTACTCGTCCCACGAGGACGGCAGAATCAGGACCGGACATCGTTCCTCGACCGTGACCGACGCGGAGAGCCCGCACGCGGCGGCGAGCTGCGGGAGCAGGGTCACCGTGGGCGACCGACCGGGAACGGCGTGAAGGTCCCACACGACCCGTTCCGCCGCGCGCGACTGGAGCAGCGCCATCCACGCGTCTTCCTCGCGTCCGGCGAGCGCGATCAGGTCGAGGTAGTCCGAGATGTCGGCACCGCCGAGGAGCTTGAGCACGCCCGGCTCGACCTCGTGGAGGGGCAGGAGCGCCACGAGCCGGCCCTCGGCGTCCTCCACGCGTCGGACCTCGAGGCGCCGGTCGGCGGCGAACGCCCGCGTCCACTCGCGCTGCCAGGGCCACGTGAGGAACGGCGAGCGCAGGCGACTCCCCGCCACGAGGCGGTCCCACGCGGCAGCGCCCACCGCCTCGAGGCGGTCGACGACGTCGGTCTTCACAGGTCGTCGAACGCGCCGGACGCGTCCCCGGATTCGGGCGCGGCCGCGTCCGTCTCGCCGGCCTCGCCCTCGCTGAGCGCCTCGTCCATCGCCGACTCGAAGTCCTCGCCGAGGTCGTCGCCGAGTTCCCGGCCCATCTTCTTCATGAACCGGGCCGCGCTCGCGGGGTCGTTCTCGTCGAGATCGCCGAAGTCCGACGAGTCCGCGAGCGATTCCAGGCGCGCCTCCTCAGATTTCACGGTGGCGAAGCGCGACATCACGCGGCTCAAGCCGGATCCGTGACAGCGCGGGCAGGTCGGAGGCGGAGCCGTGGAGGGACGAAGGACGAGCAGGCTGACCCGGCGCCGACAGTCGTGACACTCGTACTCGTAAATCGGCATGCCGCCACTAATCTTAGCACGCGGTGCGAGCGGCCGGCCGGCGCGTGCCGGCCCTCATCACACTCGCATCGCCCCGATCCTGATCACCTCGCCGCACCGTCCCCGGCGCGCGAGCGGCAGCGTCACCTCCAGCAGGAGCTTCAGCGCGCCGTACACGGGGCGGGATTCCACGACGCGGACGAGCGAGTCCCAGCCGTGGTCGCGCAGGACATGGGACAGGCTCCAGAGATAGTACCGGGGCTTCGCCTGGTGCCAGCACCAGACGACACGGCCACCCGCCTTCCTTACCGTGCGCTCGAGCGTCTCCGGGGTGAAGTGCGAGAGATGCCGCGGCAGCTCCAGTCCCGACCACGCGCGGCCGAACAGCCTGGCCCCGAGGCCGCCCGCGTTCGGGACCTCGACGATCACGAGCCCCTCGGCCGCCAGCCACTCGAGCATGCGCCGCACCACCGCCACGGGATCGGGCACGTGTTCGAGCACGTGGAACGCGGTGACCACGTCGAAGCTCGCGCGGCCAAAGGGCGCCGAGAGCACGTCGCCGACGTAGATCTCCTCGGTGAAGCGCCGTGCCTTCTCGGCGGCGGCCGTGTCCATCTCGATCCCGGCGACGCGCCAGCCGAGCGCCTGCGCGACGCCGAGCGAGGCGCCAGAACCGCAGCCGACGTCGAGGTAGCGCCCGGCGCCGCGCCACGGCGGACAGCTCCACCTGAGGCGCCGCAGGAGCCGCCGCGCCCGGAGCCGCGTGAGGAGCCCGGCGTGCGCGTCGCGGAGCCGCGCGTAGCCGAGGCCCGTCGCGAGCGCCCAGCGCACGGCGCGGACCCGCGCCGGCCGCCCCGTGAATGGCACGCGTGGCGACGGCTCCTGATGGCGCGGGTAGTGATCGGGGTAACATGCGGCGAGGTGCGCGTCGCGGACGCGCGGCCGCTGGTAGAGGAAGCCGCACTCGCGACAGCGGACCACGGTGTGGAGGCCGGGGACGGCGAACGCGCGGTCGGCCGTCGTCCAGACGGGCTCGGCGCGATCGCCGCCGCAGAGCGCGCACGGGGCGTCCATGGTCGGGAGCGTCTGCATCAGCCGAAGATCTCTTCCAGCCGGCGCACGGCGCGGTCCCAGCTGAACGCCGTCGTGACGAACCGCATGCCCGCGGCGGCGAGGCGCGCGCGGAGCGATTCGTCCACGGCGAGGCGCTCGAGCTTGGCGGCGAGGTCGGCGATGTCGCGCCGCCGCGCGACGAGCGCGGTCTCGCCGTCGCGCGCATAGTCGCGACAGCCGCCGTTGTCGTAGGTCACCACCGCTGCTCCGCACGCCATCGCCTCCATCGGCGGCATCCCGAGCCCTTCGTCCCACGACGGGCACAGGTAGATCTCGCAGCCCGAGTACAGGGCGGCGAGGCGGTCCTGTGGCGGGTTCAGGTGGAACTCGTCGTACCGAACGGCGCCGCGCGGCGGCTTGACGCCGAACCCGACCAGTCTGAGCGTCGGGACGTGGCGTGTCACCCGTGCGACCGCCTCGACGCCGTCGGCGACCCCCTTCCACGCGTGCTCGTGGTGGAGCATGAGCACGCGTGGCCGCGAGGTGGAGACGTCGGCCGGTGTCGGATGGAAGAGGTCGAGGTCCACCGGCGTCACGAGCACCTCGGCGGGGCTGCCGAACCGCTCGCGCATGAGATCGCGGAGCCACGTCGAGATGACGATTTTCCTGAGCGGCAGCCGATAGGTCGTGTCCACGGCGTCGGGAGCGCCGTGATAGAGGCTCTCGTAGTGCTGCACCAGGTAGAACTTCGCCCCGCAGGAGGACGGCGCCGCGGCGACCGCCGGAGCGGACTGCCACGCCGTGGCGACGACCACGTCGCCCTCGGGGAGCGCCTCGGGCGTCCAGTGCGGGACCCAACGAATGCGCGCGCGGAAGTCCGGGACCCAGTCGGGACGGCCGCCCCGGAAGTTCCTCCACGCAGCGCGGACGCGGCTCGTCGCCGGCACGACCAGCGTCACGTCGTGGCCGCGCGCGGCGAGCCGGTCGGCGTACGTGAGGATCGCCCGCACGCCGCCGGCGATCCGCACGTGGGGACAGAGGAAGGTGATCTTCACCGAGCGGTCAGATCGCCCCCTACCAGAATTTCTCCCACTTCACGGACTTGCGGTCGAGCCCTTTGGCGACGAGCACGTCGCGGACCCGATGGATCATCGGCTCGCCCCCGCAGACGTACGCGACGCGTCGCGTGACGTCGGGAACCAGACGGTCGACCGCCGCGGCGAGGCCGCTCGCGCCGTCCGAGGGACCGTCACTCGTGCTCGCCACGGCCGGATGGTACGCGAAGCCGGGATACCGCCGCACGAGCGAGCGGAACTCGGCGTCGTACACGAGCCAGTCCGGGTCGCGCGCCCAGTAGGCGAGCGTCGCGGGGCGCCCGAAGCCGGTCGCATAGAGCCAGGTCAGCATCGAGCGGATCGGCACGATGCCGATCTCCTCGGCGACGAAGAGCGGGCACCGTGGGTCTCTACGCGTGAAGACGAAGCCGCCGAGCGGCCCCTTGAAGCGTACCTGGTCGCCGGGCTTGAGGCCGCGGAACCACTCCGAGCCGATCCCTGCGGGCGCGACGTCGGCGCAGAGCGTGAGCACCTTGGGGGACTGCGGGGTCGAGGCGATCGAGTAGGCGCGGACGGTCTTCGCGCCGAACGGGACCGACACCCACTGGCCGGCGTCGAACTCGAGCGCCGCCGGCTCCTCCATGCGGAGGTCGACCTCGAGGATCTCGGGCGAGAGCCGCCGGCCCGCTTCGACGCGCGCGCGGCACTCGCGCGGCTTCACGGCGCCTGCCTCAGCGCGCCCGGACGCGCGGGAGGACCTCCGCGGCGATCGTCTCGAGCTGCTCCCGCTCGTCGCGCGGGTCGCCGATCGCGCTCAGGAGGAAGTACGCGCAGCCGGCGTCGCGGAACGCCGCGAGCTGCTCGGCGCACTGCTCCGGAGTCCCGATGACCCCGTACTTCTTGGCGAGCGGCTCGAAGTCCTGCGCGTAGCGCCTGGAGAGCACGCTGACCCACACCTTCCTGGCGCGCTCGTAATCGCGCCCGACCGTGATGAACGCGAGGTGCGCGCCGGTGAAACCGGTGAGCGACCGGCCGGCGGCGTGGGCCGCCTCACGGATCTTCTCGAGGCTCCGCGCGTAGCGCTCGGGCTGGACGACGTAGGACACCCAGCCGTCCCCCTGACGGCCGGCGCGCGCGAGCGCCGCGTCCGACCGCCCGCCGATCCAGATCGGCGGGAGCGTCTGCACCGGCTTGGGGTCGATCGAGACGCCCTCGAACCGGCTGAACCGGCCGTGGAACGTCGCGGGTGTCTCGCGCCAGAGAGCGCGCACCACGTCGATCCCCTCGGTCACGCGCGCCCCCCGCTCCGCGTGGGGGACGCCGCACAGCTCGAACTCCTTCGGGTTCTCGCCGCCCACCCCCACGCCGAAGATCAGGCGGCCCCCGCTCAGGACGTCGAGCGTCGCCGTGATCTTCGCGGCGACTGCCGGCGAGCGGAGCGCCAACAAGTACACCGCGGTGCCGAGCTTGATCCTCCGCGTGATGGGCGCGTAGGAGGCGAGGAGCGTGAGCGATTCGTAGAGCGGGTTGTGGAAGGAGACGTGGTCCCCGGTCCACACCGAGTCGAAGCCGAGCTGCTCGACGCGCTGCACGAGCGCGAGCTGCTCCTCGGGGGGATGCATGGAGAGCTGTGCGCCGAATCCCGTCATGCCCTCACCTCGGAAACGCGTCCTTGACGCCGCCGTCCACCGTGAGCGTGCAGCCGGTCGTCTTCGCCGACCGGTCGGAGGCGAGGAAGAGCACCGCCTCGGCGACGTCCTCGGGGAGGATCCGGACACCGAGAAGGTTGCGCTTGCGGTAGAACTCCTCGAGCTCGGTGACCGGGATCCCCTGGGCGGCCGCGCGCTCGTGCCGGACCTCCTCGGACCAGAGCTTCGAGTCCTGGAAGACGGCGTCGGGGTTGACGATGTTCGAGCGGATCCCGTGGGGCGCGCCCTCGAGCGCCAGGACCTTCGCGAGCTGCGCTTCGGCCGCCTTCGAGGCGGAGTAGGCCGCGAAATCCTTGCCCGGGGACATCACGTTCTTGGTCGCGACGAAGACGAGGGCGCCGCCCAGGCCCTGCGCGATGAGAATCCGCATGGCCTCCCTCGCGACGAGGAAGTGGCCCCTGGCGTTGACCGCAAAAGATCGCTCCCAGTCGGCGAGGGAGAGCCGCTCGACCGGGCAGGAGTGCGCGATGCCTGCGTTCGACACGAGGATGTCGAGCCCGCCGTACGCGAGCACCGTTTCCTCGAGGCCGGCGCTCACCGAGTCCTCACTGCTGACGTCCATCCGCAGGCCCAAAGCGCTGCCCGGGCCTCGCGAGGTCGCGATCTCCTCTGCCGCCGTCCGCGCACCGGCCTCGTCGAGGTCGGCGACGACGACGTGGGCGCCCTCGGCCGCCAGCCGCCTCGCCACCGCCCGGCCGATGCCAGAGGCCCCCCCGGTCACGAGAGCGATCCGCCGTGCCAGCTCCTTCTCGGGGGGCGCCAGGGTGAGCTTGTAGAGCTCGAGCGGCCAGTACTCCACGTCGAAGGCGTCTTTGGCCGAGAGCGAGACATACTCGCCGAATGCCGAGGCGCCCCCGATGACGTCGATCGTGTGGTGGTAGATGTCGCTCACGATCCCCGTGGTGCGCCGGTCGCGGCCCGCGGTGAACATGCCGAGCCCGGGCACCAGGACGATGCGCGGCAGCGGGTCGGCCAGCACGGCGCCCTCGAAGCGGTTGTCGTCGAAGTAGCGCGTGTACTCGGCGACGAAGCGCTCGACCGCCCGCCCGATCGCCGCCACGAGCGCCTCGCCGGTCTCCGCTGCCTCGAGCGCCACGACGCCCGGCAGCCGCTTCGTGTAGATCGTGTGGTCGGGGGTGGCGGGGCCGATCTGCGAGAGCCGCGGCCCGTCCACCGACGAGACGAACTCGAGCACCGGGGGCGAGTCGTCGAACGTGACGATCACCCGGCGCGTGCGGCTGAGCACGCCGCGCAGGCGCGGCGCCGCCACGAGCGCGGCCGCGCGCCGCGCCGCGGGCTCGGTCACCGGGACGCGCGGGCCGCCGAAGGCCCGCCGTCCACGCGTTTTCTCGGCGATCGCCTCTTCGGCGCGCGTGATCAGCTCGATCGTCGCGTCGTAGGCTTCCCGAAGGGCCGCGCCCCAGGTGATCGTGCCGTGACGCTCGAGCACGACCGCTTTCGCGTCCGGATGCTGGCGGAGCGCGTCGGCAACGTCGCGAGAAATGCGGAACCCCGGGCGCCGGTACGGGAGCGCGATCACGTCCTTGCCGTAGACCTGGGCGACGACGGCGCGGTGCCGGTCGTTGTTCGTGAGCGAGACGATCGCGTCGGCGTGGGTGTGGATGACGGCGTGAGCCGACAGGAAGCCGTGGAGCAGCGTCTCGATCGAGGGCCGGGTTCCTCCCGCATCCAAGAGCCCGTGGGCGAGGTAACTCACCATCTCCTGGTCGCCCATGTCTTCCCGCTCGAGCAACGCCAGGATGTCGTCCATGCGCACGCCCGGGAAGTCCTTGCGCTGGATGGACTTGAGGTCCGAGCCGCTTCCCTTCACCCGCAGCACGGGGACCTCGCGGCCGCGGTGGTCACGCTCGACGGTCTTGATCGAGGTGTTGCCACCGCCCCAGACGACGAGCGAGGTCTCGGCGCCGATCAGGCGGGAGGCATAGACGAGGAGATCGAGGCCCTCGAGCCCTCGGGCCTCGGCGTCGTTCCAGCGTGAGCGCATCGCGGCCTCACGATACCATGATCCCGATCCGCTTCGGCCGCGCGGCGGTGTTCCTGGCCTGCGTGCAGGCGGTCCGGAACTCGCGGTCTTCGGCCGGCGTTACAATGCCACCGGGACGGGGCGTGTCGTGGACCGCTGCGCGACGTCCAAGGATCCAGGAGGCCGATGACGATGAGTCCTCAGCTCGACAACCTCATGATGGACCACCCGCTCACGCTGACGCACTTCTTCGAGCGGAGCCGCCGGCTCTGGGCGAAGAAGACGGTCGCCACGCGTGTCCCCGGCCGGCCCCTCTTCCGCTACACCTACGCGGACTTCGCCGAGCGGACGACCCGCCTCGCCGGCGTCCTCCGCTCCTTCGGCCTGAAGAAGGGCGACCGCGTCGCGACCCTCGCGTGGAACAGCCACCGCCACCTCGAGGTGTACTGGGCTGCGCCGCTCAGCGGCTTCGTCCTCCATACGCTGAACTTCCGGCTCTCGGCCCAGGACCTCACCTACATCATCAACCACGCCGAGGACTCGGTGATCTTCGTCGACGCGAACGTGTGGCCCGCGCTGGAGGCGATTCGCGACAAGCTCCCGAGCGTGCGCCGGGTCGTGATCATGCGGGACACCCCCGACGTGGAGGTGCCGCCGGGCCTCGATGAGTACGAGGCGCTCCTGGCCACCGCCACGCCGGTCACCGGCTGGCCCCGGCTCGCAGAGACCGACGCGGCTGGCATGTGCTACACCTCGGGCACCACGGGGAGCCCGAAGGGCGTCGCATACACGCACCGGGCGATGTTCCTGCACTGCCTCGGCGAGGCCTTGACCGACTCGTTCGGGATCTCTGAAGACGACACGATCCTCCACATCGTCCCGATGTTCCACGCCAACGCC
>Ga0209590_10000267_pt1 | contig 15963 bp, 16 predicted proteins | sample CZO8metaG_FD_188353 | JGI IMG/M metagenome (GOLD analysis project Ga0209590, IMG submission 188353) | Vadose zone soil microbial communities from the Eel River Critical Zone Observatory, Northern California, USA - CZOApr15con1.8 metaG... | ecosystem: Environmental > Terrestrial > Soil > Vadose...
CGTCCGGTTCGTGCCGCCGCAGCCACAGGATCTTGGGGGCGGTGAATCCGGTCAGCGCCCGATTACCGGTCAGCTGAATCAACCGCTCCAGGCCGATCCGCGCCTCGATCTCGGCGCACTCGGCGCCCGTGCGCTGGTCGTTCCAGAGCATCGCCGGTCGCAGCACGTTGTCGCGCTCGTCCAGACAGACCAGCCCGTGCATCTGGCCCGAGAGCCCGATGCCGCGCACATCCTTGACCCCCGCGGCTGCGATCGCCGCGAGGGTGGCCTGCGTGGCGCGCCACCAATCCTCGGGGTCCTGCTCCGACCAGCCCGGCCGAGGAGTCGAGAGCGGATAGGACTCTTCGGCTTTCGCGATCACCTCGCCTTCGGGCGAGATGGCGATCGTCTTGACGCCGGTGGTCCCGACGTCCACCCCGATGACCGCGGTCACGTCCGGACGCTATTGCGCGCCGAGCGCCTTGTAGACGATCTCGTACGCCCGGATCGCATCTTTGTGCGACTGTGCATCACGAAGCGCGGGATCATCGATTCGCGCCGCCACCGAGTCGATGAAGCGCCACTGCAAAACGCTCCGCTTCACGGCAGCGATCGCGTCTTCCGTATATGGATAGAGGTCGAAGCCCAAGCGCTCACCTTTGTCGCCATAGCCCGCGCGCCGCAGCTCGAGCGCCAGCTCCAGCGTCTCCATGAACGCGGTGGCGCCCACCATGTTGTCGTCGTCGAAAGTGCCCCAACCGCTGTTCGCGTGTTGATGGCCGAGCAGCCCTTCTCCGGCCAGCATGGCCGCGTACTCCGCCAGGTTCTCGCCATTCATGAGCAGGTGCTGCCAGTCCATGTTGACCTTCACGTTGTCGATGCCCTCTGCGCGCAGCTTGTGAATGACGTGAAGAGTCATGCCGATGTTGCGCATCAAGATCTTCATGGCCGGCTCGGAGTTCTTGTGCTCGAGGAAGAGCGTGATCCCGTGGCTCTTGCACCGCTGCGCTGCCTCGCCGATACCCTCGATCAACCAGGCCCAGCTTTCACGGTAGGGCGTCTGGAACGGGTAGTTGTAGCCCTCGATGCCCGGCCAGATGATGAAGTTCGCGGGCAGGCTACCCGCCATGTCCGCGGCGGCCAGAGTTCGCTTCAGCGCCTCTTTGCGCACCGACGAGTCCGGCGAGCACAGCCCGCCTCGGCCGAACATCGGGTCGAGGTGTAGGCCGGTGGCGACGCAGTAGATTCCGTGCCCGCCCAACGCCGCCTTGATCGCCGCGGCATTGTCCTCATTGATCTCATATGGGTAATGGAACTCGTAGTCGTCGATCAGATCGCCAAGGCCGGCGACGGCCCGCTTGACCTTGTCGACGGTGTTCTCGTTCGTCCATTGGGGCTGATAGCCGACGGGGACGAAGCGCGTGATCATCGGCCCCAGGGCCCAGATGCCGAGACTCGTCTTCAACGTCATTCGCGATAGTCCCCCTCGATGCTCGTGAACTCGATCAGGTTGCCCACCGGGTCGCGGCAGAAGAACCGCGGCCGGTTGGGGATTGGCGTGTCGTCGAACGGCTCCAGGCCCGCTTCTTTCAGGCGGCGTCGCGTGTCTTCAAGGTCGTCGATGTCGAAGCAGAAGTGGCGGCGCGTGTTCACGTCCGGCGCTTCCGGGAAGAAATGGAGCTCGAGGCCGTCGCCGGCGGTGAACCACATGAGCTTCATTTCCGCAAGCGTCGACGGGGTTGGTTGTTCGCGAAGCCCGAGCACATCGCGGTAGAACCGGCGCACGGAGGCGTCCTCGCCTTCGGGGTATGGCGACGAGACATGCTGAAGACTGCGCAACTTCATTGGACCCAGAATAAGGGCGTCGGTGTCAATTTGGTCGTGGCGCAGCCGAATCCCATTCCATTCAGGTAACAGTACGTAAGGAGATTTTCGCGTATGGGACGTCCTGTCACCCTGTTCACAGGCCAGTGGGCCGATCTGACTCTTGACACGCTGGCCGGCAAGGCGGCCGCATGGGGCTTCGACGGGCTCGAGCTCGCATGTTGGGGCGATCACTTCGAAGTCGACAGGGCCCTGGCCGATCCCGCCTACGTGAAGGGACGATGGGAGATCCTCAAGCGGCACGGACTCAACTGCTGGGCCATCTCCAACCACCTGGTCGGGCAGGCGGTGTGCGACCCGATCGACAGCCGGCACAAGGCCATCCTGCCCGCCGATGTATGGGGTGATGGCGATCCCGAGGGCGTGCGGCAGCGGGCCGCGAAGAAGATGATGGACACCGGCCGGGCCGCCGCCAAATTCGGGGTGAAGCAGGTCAACGGCTTCACCGGCTCGGCGACGTGGCACATGCTCTATTCGTTTCCGCCCAACGACTGGGCCGAAGTCGAGCGAGGCTACGCGGACTTTGCCAAGCGCTGGAACCCAATCATCGATGTGTACGACAAAGAAGGGGTCCGCTTCGGCCTCGAGGTGCACCCGACCGAGATCGCCTACGACTTCGTGACCACGCGCAAGACCCTCGAAGCGATCGGACGCAGGCCGGGTTTCGGGATCAACTTCGATCCCAGCCATTTCGCCCATCAGTTTCTCGACTCGGCCGCATTCGCGCAGGAGTTCGGCGATCGCATCTACCACGTCCACGTCAAGGACTCGAAGAAGACGCTCGACGGCCGCAAGTCGATCCTCGGCTCGCACATCGACTTCGGCGAGGTCGAGCGGGGCTGGACCTTCGTGTCGCCAGGTCATGGCGACGTGGACTTCGAATCGCTCTTCCGCGCCCTCAACCGTATCGGGTACGAGGGCCCGCTCTCGATCGAGTGGGAGGACTCGGGAATGGACCGCGACTGGGGCGCTCCGGACGCGTTGGCCCTGGTGCGGCGAACCGACTTCGCTCCTTCCAACGTGGCCTTCGACGCCGCATTCAAGAAGGGGTAGTCGCGATGGGCAAGCAGAAGAAACAGGTCGGCTTCGTCACGATGGGCGCCGCGGCGGGCGGCAAGAAGATCAAGGACATCGGCATTGGCATGCTGGGGTACGCCTTCATGGGCAAGGCACACTCGAACGCATACCGGAAGATCCAGTACATGACGTGGCCGCCGCCGCTGATGCCCAGGCTCGTGGCGATCTGCGGCCGGAACGAGCCGGCGGTGGCGGAGGCGGCGCGGCGCTTCGGTTACGAGAGCTACACAACCGATTGGAAGCGGCTCGTCCGCGATGACCGTGTCCACCTTTTCGATAACGGTGCCCCGAACAACCTGCATGCGGCGCCGACCATCGCGGCGGCAGAGGCGGGCAAGCACGTCGTCTGCGAGAAGCCGCTCGGGCGCACCGCCGATGAGAGCTACGAGATCTGGCAGCGTGTCGCGAAGACCGGCGTCAAGCACATGTGCGCGTTCAACTACCGATTCGTGCCGGCGGTTCGCCTTGCTCGCGAGATGCTCGAGGCGGGCGAGCTGGGCGAGATCTACCACTTCCGCGGCCGCTATCTGCAGGAATGGATCACGGATCCCCTGTTCCAGAAGGTGTGGAGGCTGGACCGCAAGGTCGCCGGCTCGGGCGCGCTGGGCGACCTCGGCGCCCACGTCATCGATCTCGCGCGCTACCTTGTCGGTGACATCTCCGCCGTGAGCGGCGCCACCAGGACTTTCATCAAGAACAGGCCCGGGGGCACCGTCGACGTCGATGACGCTTTCGAGTCAGTCGTGGAATTCAAAGGCGGAGCCGTGGGCACCATCGAGGCGTCACGCTTCTGCCTGGGCCGCAAGAACGGGATGACGTTCGAGATCAACGGCTCGAAGGGTTCCATCTCGTTCGACCTGGAGCGCCTGAACGAGCTGCAGGTTCACCTTCCCGGATCACGCCCCGGGGCTGAAGCTCAAGGGTTCCGAAACGTCCTGGTTTCCGAGGCGACGCACCCCTTCTGGCAGTGGTGGTGGCCGCACGGCCACATGATCGGGTGGGAGCACACCATGGTGCACGAGCTGCACCACCTCCTCGACTGCATCGCCAAGAACAAGAAGGTCGGGCCCCACGGGGCGACGTTCGAGGACGGCTACCACGCCTCCGAGGTGACCGATGCGATCCTTCGGTCGGCGAAGTCCGGCCGGCGCGAAGCGGTGCTGTCGCGCTCGAAGAAAGGGCGTTAGGGCGACGTTTTGGTGCTTGGGCTGCACTGTGCAAACCCAAGCACCGAATGCGACTCGTAACCTGGTCTTTAATTGCTCGCGAAGATGCTGATGAGCGGGCAATCGACGATGAAGCCGGTCGCCTGGAACGTGTTGCTGGTGGTGCCCTGCGGCGTGATGCTCTGGGCCTGGGTTCCGACCAAAGCCTCCGCGCTGGCAAAGTCCGTCTGCCGCAGCCGGTTGGCCACCGGAACCGAGTCATTCCACTGCAGCAGGTGGATGTCCCACATCGGGCTGTAGTTGAACTGGCCTCCGACGTTGGGCACGTCCTCGAGGATGTTGATCGGCGACTGCTGATCCAGGATGGCGGCGTTGAGACCTTGGCGCTGGACGTTGTCTTGCCCAGTCTGGCCGTTGATGAACGCGATCAAGCTCTCGCGACCGCACCCCGGGTTGATGAACGGGCCGGTGACGTTGATGTCGTTCGTGCCACAGTCGGGGAACGGGACGTTGCCGAGAGCCGGAGCGTAGGTCACGTCCTCGATAGCGGCAGGACCAAAAGCGGACGCGTCGGATGATATGTAGTGGACGCTCTGGTCCTCGTAGCAGCCGTTGGTCTCGTCGTAGGTAACGGTGTTGTTGACCGCGTCGACGCCTTCGACCTTGTCCGCCCAATGAGCCTTGTCCGCGCCGTTCGTGTTGGCTCCGTCTCCAACCTGCGGTGCGTTGATGACGACCCCGCTCGGCAGCTGGACCAGCGGGCTGTAACCAGGATTGCCGACCGCTCCGGGTGCGGCGGCCGAGGGCGGGAATCCCGTCTGGCTTGCAACCAGCACGTGCACTGGTGAGAAATCAACGTCACCCGCCACAGCGATCGAAGTGGGATCGTTCGAGGACGAGGGTTGGACGGTTGAGGTTCCCGCGGCGTTGGCCAATTTTGGTGTGAAGTTCACGCCGAGCGCCCGCGCCACGGACTGGTCGGAGGCGTCGGTGATGAAGTAGTAGACGAGGTGGCCGGCAGCGGTTCCCTTGCGCAGAGGAAATGTCACGGTGGGTTTTGAGGCCGGCGGACCTTCCAGGAAGCCTGTCGGACCCTGCTGATTCTCGTTGAGAAAGAAGCTGTTCGGGCCGAACGTCTGGTGGAACGTGTGCGCAGTGTTGAAGCACATGAACGGCAACTGGTTTGGAAATGCGGCGCCGGCACCCTTCGAATGGAGCCCCCCGGTACCCAGAGTCGCGCTGGTGACCGCTGCTACTGCGACCGCAGCCGCCGCGGCCAGGGCATGCGTCTTTCCACTCATGCTGATGGTCGTCCTCCTCGTGGGTCGTGGTTTCGCTCCAAACCAGGTCGACCCGCCCGCCTGGTCTGGCAACGTAAGTCCAGTGTCGCCAGACTGTTGATCGTTACGGGCTCGTCAGCGGCGGCAGTCGATGAGCACCTTGAGGTGGCTTTCGGGATCGTTGACCAACGGCTCGAAGCCGCGGTCCACCGTGCTCTGCAGGGGAACGCGGTCCGTGATCAGCGGCTCGAAGTCGACCTTGCCTTCGCTAAGGAGCTCGATCGCGGGGATGTAGTCGCCTGTCATCGAATGCGACAGCGACGCAAGGATCACGCGTTCGTCCATCAGCAGCTTCAACAGGTCGACCTCTCGAGGCCGGTCGTGCACGCCCAGCACCACGGTGGTCCCGCTCTTGGCCGTTGCGGCCAGCGCATCCCTGAAACCTGCCGCCGAGCCAGTGCATTCGAGCACCACCGGAGCTCGACCCGCATCGCTGCCTGGCGGCGCCACCTCGAAGCCCATTGCCTGGGCGCGGCCCAGCCTGGCCGCCGACGGATCGCGAAGGGTGACCGACCGCGCGTCCGCAGCGCGGGCGACCTGGGCCGCCATCAAACCGATGGTGCCCGCCCCGAATACGTGCACGTCAACGCCGGCGACGGCGCCTCCTCTACGAACCGCGCGAACCGCGACGCTGAGCGACTCGGCCAGGGCGCCCGCTTCATCTGGGAGGCCGGCCGGCAGCGCGGCGCACATATACGCCGGGACGTTCACGGCCTCGGCCAAGGCGCCATCCATCATCAGCCCCATCACCGCGAGCTCCGGGCAGAGCTGCCGGTTCCCGGACAGGCACGCGGCGCAAAGCCCGCAGCTGACGCTGTTCTCGAGGCCGACGCGCGTGCCTGCCTCGATTCCTGATCCAGCTCCGGCGGCCACGACAAGCCCGGCGCCCTCGTGGCCCAGGACCAGCGGCACGTGCGCGCCGGTCAATGGATGAGGTGTGGTCGGGATAACGACCGGCCCATGCAGGTACTCCTCGATGTCAGTGCCGCAGATTCCGCAATAAGTGACCGCCACCGTGACCCAGCCAGGGGGTGGGCTGGGCGGACGGGGCCATTCCTCGACACGGATGTCGTGCCTCCCGTGATAGACAGCGGCGAGCATCGGAATCAGCTTTCCGCGACACAAATGGCCGCCGTCATCGGGCTCTTTCGGTCGATTGCCAGCTTGGGGTCACGCAACAATCGAGCCTCGTCAACATGATGCCGCCTTTGTGCTCAATGACTTGAAGCGATCCTAATGAGGTCCGAGGGCGAGCTCGACTTCTGGAGTGGCGGTGCGCTCGAGCTCACCGGCAAGGCGCAGCCGCCCGGCGATCACCTCGGCCACTGAGCTTGCGTCTTCGCCGACGCCCCCGATCAGGCCGGACGCCAGGCGAGTCTGATATGGCAGGCCCACGAAGTACAGTCCGCGCTCACCGTCCGCAACCCCGTCGCTGTGGCGGGGATAGCCGTCGGCGCCGGCCACCGGGAATTGAATCCACGAGTAGTCCCGGCCGAAGCCGGTGCACCAAACGATCGTGTCCGCGCGGACGGGGCGCCCACCCTCGCAGACGGGAACTCCGTTCTCGACGCCCACGACTCCGGGTGCGCGCTCCACACCGGCTCGAGGGCGCCGCGGCTTCCGACGCGGATGTGGCGAAGATGGTCGCCGCCCGGAAGAGCGATCGTGCGCGTTCGTTCCGCGCCGTGGTCACGGGCCTCGAGTCAAGTCTTCGTGCTGGGATCGACGGCGACCGTGCCGACGCGATCATCCGCGCTTTGACCAGCGCCGAGATCTACTCCGAGCTGGTGGCAGGGGAAGGCTGGACGCCCGCCGAGTACGAGCAGTGGCTGGCGGGGCTGCTGGCATACGTGCTGCTCCCGCCCGTCTAACCCAGCTCGCGAGAGTTACGCCGCGGCTGTCGGCACCCCGGAAGGCTCTTCCGCCGACTCCTCGGCGACGCCGCGGAACTGCGCCGCATAGAGCCGGTGATAGGCGCCGCGGGCGGCGAGCAGCTCCTCGTGAGTGCCGCGCTCGACAATCCGTCCGGACTCCATGACCAGGATCAGGTCGGCGTCGCGGATGGTGGAGAGCCGGTGCGCAATCACAAAGCTCGTGCGGTCGGAGCGCAAGGCGGCCATCGCTCGCTGCACGAGGACCTCTGTCCGGGTGTCGACCGAGCTGGTGGCTTCGTCGAGGATCAGCAGCGACGGGTCGGCCAAGAATGCGCGTGCGATCGTCAGCAGCTGCTTCTCGCCGGCGCTGATGTTGCTCCCCTCCTCATCGATGACCGTGTCATAGCCGAGCGGCAGGCTGCGCACGAACCGGTCGACGAACGTTGCTTCCGCCGCGGCGTGGATCTGCTCTTCGGTTGCGCGCGGGTTGCCATAGGCGATGTTGTCTCGAATGGTTCCACCGAAAAGCCAGGTGTCCTGCAGCACCATCCCGATCTGTGACCGCAGGTCGTCGCGGCGCATGGTGGTGATGTCAACGCCATCGAGGGTGATCCGTCCCGCGTCCAGCTCGTAGAACCGCATGATGAGGTTGACCAGGGTGGTCTTCCCCGCTCCGGTCGGGCCCACGATCGCGATCGTGTGCCCAGGCTCGGCCACCAGTGACAGGTTCTCGATCAAGGGCTGGTCCGCGAGATATCGGAACGACACGTCCTCGAACTCGACACGGCCGTGCCGGCTGGTTGGCAGAGCTGGGCGAACCGGGTCGGCAATCTGCTCATCGGCGTCGAGCAAGTCGAAGACGCGCTCGGCTGACGCGACCCCGGACTGGAGCAGGTTGGCCATGGAAGCGACCTGGGTCAAGGGTTGGGTGAACTGCCTCGAGTACTGGATGAACGCCTGCACGTCCCCTAGGCTCATCGCGCCCGTGGCGACGCGGACGCCACCGATGACGGCGATGGCGACATAGCTGAGGTTGCCGATGAACATCATCGAGGGCAGGATCAGTCCCGAGATGAACTGCGCCCCGAAGCTGGCCTGGAACAGCTTCTCGTTTCGATCGCGGAATACCTCCTCGACTTCGCGCTGGCGCCCGAAAACCTTCACCAGCTCGTGCCCGGTGTAGGCCTCCTCGATGTGGCCGTTCAAAGCACCCGTGTGCGCCCACTGCGCAGCGAAGAGTTTCTGCGATCGCTTCGCGACCTGAGTGGTGATGACGATGGACACCGGGACGGTGACGAGCGCGATCACAGCCAGCAGAGGCGAGACCACGAACATCATCACCACCACGCCGATCACCGTGAGCACCCCGGTCAGGAGCTGGCTGATCGTCTGCTGCAGGGATACCGAGACGTTGTCGATGTCGTTGGTGACCCGGCTGAGAAGCTCGCCGCGGGGCTGTCTGTCGAAGAACTGCAGGGGCAGGCGTCCCAACTTGTCCTCGACGTCCGAGCGAAGCAGAAACACCGTCCGCTGCACCACATCGTTGAGCAGGTAGCCCTGTGCCCAGCTGAACAGCGACGAGGCCACGTAGAGCCCAAGGGCCAACAGCAGGACACTCCCCAAGGCATTGAAATCGACGCCCTGGCCCGGAACCACGTGCATCCTGGCGAGGAGGTCGGCGAGGTTCTGATTGCCCGACGCGCGGGCAGCTGCGATCACCTGCTCGGAGGTCAGCCCGGCCGGGAGCCGCTTGCCGATGGCTCCGGCGAAGATGAGGTCTGTCGCGCGCCCGAGAATCTTCGGCCCGATGACCAGGAACGCGACGCTGGTCACGCCCAGCCCGATGACTGCAAGAAGCCTCAGGCCTTCGGGCCTCAATCGCGCCAGCAAACGCCGCACCGAGGGCACAAAGCGCATCGGTTTCTCCGCGGGCATGCCGGCGCCACCAAAAGGTCCGCCGCCGAAGCCGCCGCGCATGGGCGGGCGCGGCCGCGCGACCGGTTCCGCCGGGGCTGTGGCGGCCGATCGATCGCTCATGCTGCAGGCTCCGCGGCCAGCTGCGACTGGACGATCTCGACGTAGGTCGGACATTTCCTCAGCAACTCTTCGTGGCGGCCCAGGCCGACGATGGCTCCGTCGTCGAGGACGACGATCTGATCCGCGTCCGAGACGGTGGAGACTCGCTGGCTGACGATGACCACGGTGGCCTGTGCCGTGTGCGGGCGGAGCGCAGCGCGCAGCCGTGCATCGGTGGCCAGGTCCAGCGCCGAGAAAGAATCATCGAAGAGATAGATCTCGGGCTGCCGAACCAATGCGCGTGCGATTGCCAGCCGCTGGCGCTGCCCGCCGGACACGTTGGTGCCGCCTTGCGCGATGCGTGCTTCGAGCCCTCCGGCCATGGCCCGAACGAAATCGGCCGCTTGCGCCACCTCCAGGGCTTTCCACAGCTCGGCGTCGGTGGCTTGGGGGTTGCCGTAGCGGAGGTTGCTCGCGACCGTGCCCGTGAACAGGTATGGCTTCTGCGGGACCAGGCCGATGCGATTCCAGAGCATCTCGGGATCGAGGTCGCGTACACCCACACCGTCGATGAGCACGTCTCCCGAGGTGGCGTCGAACAGCCGGGGCACCAGGGATATCAGCGTCGTCTTGCCCGCCCCGGTGCTGCCGATGACGGCCGTTGTCTGTCCGGCCCTGGCTCGGAACGAGATGTTCTGCAGCACCGGCGCCGCGGCACCTGGGTACCGAAACTCGACGTCTCGAAGCTCGAGCTCACCATGAGAATGCACCTCTCGGACCGGGTGCTCGGGTGGAATCACAGAGGATTCGGTGTTCAGAACTTCGGTGATGCGATCGGAGCTGACCGCGGCGCGCGGAATCATGATCGCCATGAAGGTGGCCATCATCACGGACGTCAAGATCAGCATCAGGTACATGAGGAATGCGGTCAGCGCGCCGATCTGCATCTCACCGCTGTCGACCCGGCCTGCGCCGAACCAGAGCACCGCGACGCTGGACGCGTTGAGGATCAGCATCACGGTCGGAAAGATCAGGACCATCAGCCGCCCGGCCTGGAGAGCCGTCGACGTCAGCGCGGCATTAGCCTCGGCGAACCGCTCGGCCTCGTCACGTTCCCGGACGAATGCCCGCACGACGCGGATGCCCGAGAGCTGCTCTCGCAGCACCCGGTTGACGACGTCGATGCGTGCCTGCATGGAACGGAACAGGGGCACCATCCGGACCACGATCAGAGCAATCGCGATCACCAGAACAGGGATGCAGACCGCCATCAGCCAGGACAGTCCGACGTCCTGCCGGAGGGCCATGATGATGCCGCCGACGCACATGATCGGCGCGGAGACCATCAGCGTGGCGGTCATGAGCACGAGCATCTGCACCTGCTGCACGTCGTTCGTATTGCGCGTGATCAGCGAGGGCGCGCCGAACTGGGCCACCTCCCGCGCTGAGAAGGTGCCCACCGTGTGGAAGATGGCCGACCGGACATCCCGGCCAAATGCCATCGCAGCGCGCGCGCCGAAATAGACCGCGGCGATCGAGCAGGCGATCTGCGCCAGCGTGACTACCAGCATCCAGCCACCTGTGGAGACGATGTATCCGGTGTCGCCTTTGGCCACGCCTTTATCGATGATGTCGGCGTTCAGGCTGGGCAAATAGAGCGAGGCCATGGTCGCCACCAGCTGCAGCGCGACCACAGCGATCAACGCCGTGGTGTACGGCCGTAGGTACGTGCGCAGCAGCTTGATCAGCATCTTGGCCTCGTCATTCGGCTTGCCTGGCGCGCGCGAGTAATGCGGCGCGATCGATCCCGGCGATCGCGAGCGCCCGGGGCACGGTTCCGAATTCGGCTTCGAGGATGCCGGCAAGGAGATCGGTGCCGCGCAGCCGCGCTCGACGCCGATCGTGGCGCGACCCGATCAAGGCACGCCTGAAAGCCACCTTCGCCGACGTCCCCAGCGACGGCGATCTCTCGCGCTCAGTCGCCCCCGCAAGCTTCGTGTCCGTGGCTTTCATGCCGACAACCGCCAGGGTCTGGCGACGCTCTTCGTGCAGTGCGGCCGCCAGGCGGTCGTGATCCAGGCCGAACTCCTCAAGCAGCCTCGCGGTGTCGCTGTCGGGGTTGGCGGCCAGGGCCAGCAGCATGTGCTCGGCCTCGATGAACTCCGCCCCGTCTTGCTTTGCCTCGACCACGAACTGGCGACCGCTCGACCCGATCTCCCACGAAACCAGGAGGCGGGCAAGTCTCGGGGGATCGAAGACCCTATTCATTGTTACGCCGCCGGAGCTCGATCTGAGCCATGAGAAGGCGTCTCAGGTGCTTCTTGTGGACGGCCTGGCGTGTGACCCCAAGGGCCTCGGCCACCTGCGACCACGACCAGCCCGCCCGCATCGCCCTTTCCACTTCGGCATCCTCGAGCCGATCTGCGATCGCTCGCAGAGCCGACGCAGCGGCCAGGCCGTCAGCCGGTCCGCCAACTGGAGAGGGTGTTGATGGCATGTAAGCAACAGTAGTTGCTTAGTTCGCGAATGTCAACCCTGGTTGCTTAATTGGTCAGACCGCCTCCAGCACCTGCCCACGGGCTTTGACCTCTTGCTCCCAACGAGCCTCGGCCTCGCCGATTGGAGTCGAAGGTGGTCCGCTGACGAAGGGCCAGATCTCTTCGGAGATGCGTCGCCAGTTGGCGGTGGCGTGAAGGCTGCCGAGGACGGCGTAGAGGCCGAGGTTGATGCGCTGCAGGATCACATAGGCACGCGGCACGTCGCTGTATGGGGCCAGCGGTCCGCGCGCATCGAAGAAGCGGCGCACGATCGCAGATGCATAAGCCGGGGTGATCGTCATCGGGGCGTCGCGAAGTACGGTCGCGTAGAACACACCGAAGCGATCGACCACCATCTCGGTGGGCACCGGCGCGCCGGGCCGGAGGAAGCCGGCACGCTCCAGCGCTGCCCGGAAGCGATTGCCGTCTGCGTCGATGACAAGAGAACGAAGCGCGTCGACGAGCGGAGCGAGATCCTCGGCGCTGAAGCGCTTGGTCAGACCGTAATCGAGAAACGTGACCCTGCCCCGCCCGTGAAACAGGTAGTTGCCTGGATGGGGGTCTCCATTGAACGCATGAATTCGGTAAAGGCTGCGGGAGACGAAGCGATGTATCGTTTCGGCCGCCATGTCTCGCTCGCGCTGGTTCCAGCGGAGCACCTCGTCGAAGCCGGCTCCACTGACCAGTTCGCTGGTCAGCACGCCCGCCGTGCTGAGCTCGCTGACCACGTGCGGAACATGGATGACCGGGTGGCCCTCGTAATACCGGGCGAAAAGCTCCTGGTTTTCGGCTTCCATCTGATAGTCGATCTCTTCGCGCAGACGTTCGCCCAGCTCATCGATGAGCGAGCGGGTGTCCAGGCCGGGGAAGGCGGCGGCGGCGACCCTTCGCAGCAAGGCGACGTTCCGTACGTCCGAGCTGATCGTGCGCGCAATGCCCGGGTACTGCACTTTGACCGCGACGGCCCTGCCCTCATGCGTGATAGCCCGATGCACCTGTCCGATGGAAGCTGCCGCGAACGGCATCGGATCCCATTTGGCGAAGACCCGCTCGGGGGCATCGCCGAGCTCATTCTCGATCACGGAGCTCGCCAGCTCCGGAGTCATTGGCGGAGCGTTGTGCTGCAGTCGCGCCATGGCGCTGCGAAAGGACTCGGGCATGTCCTCGTCGATGTAGCTCGCCATCTGGCCAAGCTTCATGAGGGCGCCTTTCATGGAGCCGAGCTCTTCAGCGACGTCGTCGGCCGTACGCAGGGCTAACTCGTGGCGAAGCTCGGTGCGACGGTCCACCGAGGCGAAGAGCAAACGCGGCGACCCCGCCACATACCGGCCGCCTATGCGCAGCGCGAGTTTTGCGAGCGCCGCGCCCCGACCGAATCTGGACTGCAGCATCGGGCCGCGGCGCCGCTTGCCGCTCATGCCCGCATCCGAAGCTCGATCCGTTCTCGCGCCTCCAACACGCCCGGGAAGGACTCGAATGCGAAATCAAGGGCTCCGATGAGCTGGCGGACCGGTTCACGCTCCATCATCTCGGGAGCGGGTTCGTCGAAGCCGTACATCGAGCGCGCCCAGGCGGGCAGGGTGCCGACGGCCACCTGCCCAAGGTCGTGCCATAGCTCTCGCGTCGCGGCGTCCAGGCCCGGGGGATCGAGGACGATGGCGATCGCCTCCGTGGCCGCGGGCGTCAGCCGGCGCAGCTCGACCGACTCCAGGTAATCAGTCAGGGCCGCCACGCTCGCGGGAACTTGCACCGCGGGGACCCCGATGATCTCCGCGAAGCGCGCCATCTCGGCCACGTAGCGGTCCGCATCAGCCGCGTCGAGCGAGCGGCCGTAGCGCTGAACGATGTTGACGATCGAATCCACCATCCCGGCGTGCACCCACAACAGAAGGTCTGGGTCCTCGGCACGGTATGCAAGACCTGTCACGTCATCCGTCCCTCGCACGTGGGTGTGAACCGCGCGTACGCGGGCAGCGGCGCTGTTGGCGGCGTCGGTGTCGCCATACGTGACCGTCAGAACGTAGCCTGCGGTAGCGGCGAGGCGCCCGAAAGGATCGCGCTGCCAGTTGCTGTGTTGGGCCACGCCGGCCATGGCCAGTGGATGAAGCGCCTGGACCATCAGCGAGCGGATCGCCGCGAGCGGAAAGCTGCGGTCGCGGTGCACGCGCCAGACCATGCTCCGGGGTCCGAACAACCCTCCGTCCTTGGGGCGCTCCAGGACGGAGCGCTCGTATGCGAGCGCCAGCGGCCCCATCATGCTGATCTGCTCGTGGCCTGCGGCTTGAGAGCTCACGTCGCCACGATACCGGCACCCTCGACGTGGGATACGCGCTGAACGACGCTCATCTAAATGCACATACGCGCCGCCGTTACCGACTCACGCCCACGACCGCTAGCCGTCTTGCCTTGCAACGGGGTTCGTAGCTGCTCTCAAAAGGAGAATCACACATGAATTCAAGACTCGTCCTCACAGGCAGCCTCGTGGCTGCCGCATTCGTCGCGGCAGCGTGCTCGACCACGACGACCTCAACCGGACCCTATGGCGCTGCGAGTCCGGCGCCCAGCGCCGCTCCGAGTGCGGCGCCAGTGTTGGCTCCGAGCGTTCCGCCTGCCCCGCCCGCAGCGGCGGGCACTGCAATCAATCTTGGCAACACGAGGTTGGGCCAGGTTCTCGTGGACTCCAAAGGGCTGACTGTCTATCTGTTCCTGGCGGACAGCAACACCACGTCGAATTGCAACAGCGCGAGCTGCGTGCAGTACTGGCCGCCCGTCCTTACCAACGGCGCCCCGCAAGCCGGGCCGGCGTGAATGCCGCACTGCTGGGCACCATCACGCGCGCAGATGGATCCGCTCAGGTCACATACGCCGGCCACCCGCTCTACCGTTTCATCTCCGACAATGCGGCAGGCGATTCAACCGGTCAAGGTGTCAACGCCTTCGGCGCACCCTGGTACGTCGTATCGCCGTCCGGGGCGCAGATCGCATAGGGCTGTTCGGTTAGCCCGTAAGCCAGCTAAGGGCGTCCTGGCGGCGGCCCGGCATGTGGAAAGCGAATTTCGTCACGCCGGCAGCGTTGTAACGGGGAATGATGTTGGCGTCGCGCCATGGCCCGTCCGTCCTGGCCGGGCTCATCCGAAAGGCCGTGCTGTCGATCAAGACTCGTGACGAGCCCGGCGCCGCGTCCCAAGCCGTGCAAGGAGATAGATGAGATGAAGAGCTTGATTCGCTACAAGACGAAGCCCGAAAGCGCAGATGAGAATCAGCGCCTGATCGAGAAGGTGTACGAAGAGCTCGCCGCTCGAGACCCTGGCGGCATCCGGTACGCGACGCTTCGCCTGGAGGACGGGGTCTCATTCATACACATCTTCATGACCGACTCCGACGACACGCCCAACGCGCTGGGCGGCATCGCCGCCTTCGCCGAGTTCCAGCGAGAGCTCCCTCAGCGCTGCGTCGATCTCCCCGTTGCCCAGGCGGCCACCGTCGTGGGCTCTTACCGGCTCCTGTCCAGTTGATCTCGCTCTGTCGCCGTTCCCTGAGGGCGGCCTTCTCGACTCCCGAACTGCTTCAATACGATTTCGATGCCTGTCTTCGAACGCGGATCGGTCACGATCAACTATGAAGTCCGCGGCTCCGGCCACCCCTTGCTGCTGCTGGCGCCCGGCGGAATGCGGTCGGTGGCGAGCATGTGGGCCCAGCAGACGGGCAGGCCCCGGCCACCATGGATCAACCCGCTGGACGAGCTGAGCGACCGCTACCGGGTGATCGGGATGGATCAGCGCAACGCGGGCGCCTCAGTCGCGCCGATCAACTCCGATGACGGTTGGCAGGTCTACATAGAGGATCAGCTGGCCCTGATGGACCACCTCGGCGGGGAGCGCTTCCACGTGATGGGTGGATGCATCGGCAGCTCTTACGCGCTCGGGCTGTGCCAAGCCGCCCCGGATCGCGTCACCGCAGCCGTGCTCCAGAATCCGATCGGCCTCACTACGGACAACCGGCCAAAGTTCTACGCGATGTTCGACGAGTGGGCAGATGAGATGCGCAGCAGCCATCCGGAGGTGGACGACAAGGTCGAGACTTCCTTCCG
>Ga0209590_10000269_pt1 | contig 15927 bp, 9 predicted proteins | sample CZO8metaG_FD_188353 | JGI IMG/M metagenome (GOLD analysis project Ga0209590, IMG submission 188353) | Vadose zone soil microbial communities from the Eel River Critical Zone Observatory, Northern California, USA - CZOApr15con1.8 metaG... | ecosystem: Environmental > Terrestrial > Soil > Vadose...
GAGCAGGCACCGCTTCGACTTGACCATGATCGGGAAGTTGCCGATGTGCACCCGCTCCGGCTCCCGCTCGATGCCGTTCTCGATGACCGTGAAGTCGAGGTAGATCGGCGCGGTGTAGTTCAGGTTTCGAAGCCGTGCTTCCATCGGATTGAGCGGATGGGTCGCGCCGTTCGCCTCCTTGACGATGGGCAGGCCCAGCGTGATCGTCGGTTTCGCCTCGAGGTCAATCCGTCCGCGATCGTCCCGCTTCCGGCCGATCCGGATCTCGATCACGTCGCCTTCGGTCCGGTCCTCGTCGAGCTTGATGATGCCACGGCGTTCGTCTTCGGGCGACGACCGAAGGTTGTCCACGATCCGCTGCATCCGCGAGTTCGGATTGTCGATCGTGGGAAGGAAGTCGTTGAACGAGGCGATGTGATGGTTGACGATGGAGCGTTCCCGGAAGAACGCATCGATGAGTTCGCGCATGCTCTACCTCCCGATGACGAGGCGGTATGCCTCCGACACGCCCGCGGTCCCGCTCACTCGCGTCACGCGGATGATCCGGCCTTCCTCGATGGGCCCCTCGATCTTCTCGAGGACCTGGATCACGGGATCGCTCTTCCGAATCTTCGGGAGCTGGTCTCGCGTGATCTTCATCGCCTTCAAAACCCGCTCCGCCTCTTCCTCCGGCACGAGGCGATGCTCTGGAACTAGCTGATGCTCCAACACGTTAAACCTCAAGGGGAGGTCCTCCCTGGGCGACCGTTTTCCACCTGGCATGCCACGCGCGCGCGAGCCGTACGGGCCCGCGGGGACTTTCGGGGACCCCGCGCGCTCCGCAGGGCCCGTTCGAACCCCGGACCACCCGGTTTCTTTCCGCTCTCCGGTGAAGGAAGGCGGCTAAAAGCCGGATGCTCTTTCTAGGGACGGTGTTTGTGCGCCATCCTACCTAGCTGAGCTACGGGCCCTCCGGCTAGCGGCGGCGACATGCGACCGTTTGCCAAAACGAGCCTTTGTAATAAAGTTTGCGGTGAATGGAACCCGCCTCTGACGAATCGAATCGGAGGACCACTAATTATCCGCTTCTCACGATATAAGTCGCCGGGAGCACAACGATTTATAGACCCACTTCATCCCGCGGCCCGTGATTCGCGCGGAAAGCCGCTGCACCTCGTGCGGCGCCGTGCTCTCCGGGAAAGGCACGACCGTGTTCCCGTGTCCAAGTTGTGGCCGCGCGAAGATCGGACGGTGCTCGCGGTGCCGCGACCAATCCGTGGCGTATCGATGTCCGGCCTGTTCGTTCACCGGCCCGTGAGGTGCATGATGGGGTCCGTGGCCGTCACGTTCCGGATCATGCCCGAGGATGCCGAAACGGACCTCGAGTCGATTCGATCCCGCGTCCGCGCAACGCTCGGGAGCGCCCTTCGCGATCTGCGCGAGCAGCCCGTGGCCTTCGGCCTGAAGGCGATCCTCGCGGTGGCGATCGTGAATGATGCCTCTGGCGGCTCCGACCTGTTCGAGCAGTCCTTAGCCGCTATCCCCGGAGTGGGGAGCGTTGAGACCGTCGACGTGACGCTCGTCTGACCAGTGCGCCACTGGTTCGCCCAGCAAGACACCCGTCTCCTGGCGGGTCAGGTCCCCTTTCGCAAGATGAGGACGGGGCACTTCGCCAGCTTGACGATCCGGTCCTCGACGGGGCCGAGGGCGAACTTCCGGAGGCCGCCCGGAGAGGTCGCGCGGATCATGAGCAACGACGCTTCCGCGCTCTCGCGGAGCGCCTCCGACTCCCACTGGGTCGAGTAGATGACCTTCGGTTCAACCGTCACGCCCCGTTCGTGTGCGCGGCCTTCGAACCGCGTGCTCTCCTGCTTGAGGCGTTCCGCTTCCGAGGGGTCGCTCGCGAGCGCCACGACTTCGACGACCGGATGGTCCTCGGCGGCCAGGATCAGGGCGAGGTCGTCGATCCCCTCGAGACTCCAGATCGGGCTCGTGAGGACGACGATCCGCCGTAGCGGCCTCCGGAACCCCTGGGTCTTGAACACGATCACGTCGCACGGCGCGTTCTCGATCAGGTAGTCGATGTTGCTCCCGAGCACCCGACGGTCCCCCTCGATCCGCTCGCCCCGCCATCCCATGACGAGGAGGTTCACCGCTTCTTCGCGGATCGTGTCCAAGATGATCTCGTAGACTTTGTGGCCGATCTTGACGACCGGACGGGTGTCGACCCCCATGTGCTCGCCGATCCGGGCGAGGCGTTGGAGCCCTCGAATCCGGTCGTCCACGTACCGGAACCGAATCGCCTTCGGCGGGAGGTTCCGGGGAATCTCAACGACGTGAAGGAGGCTCAGCTCCGCGTTCTTCGCGCGGGCGATCCGCGCCCCGAGTTCCACGAGCGCCTCGTCCTCGAACTCCCGCAGCGGGAGGAAGACGCGGTATCGCTCGAGCTCCACATGGTCTTCCGTGGTCGCGAGGATGTCGCGCACCTCCGCGGCTGAAGCAGGCGGAGCCGGACCACCCGCGGCGCCGCGGCGGCCCCCGACCCAGTGGTACGCGAGCCCGATCGCGAGCCATGTGCCTCCGAGCAACGTGGCGAGCATCCCCGGGGGCATGGGCGCGTCACTCCTCGCCGGGTAATTCCACAGGAGAGCACCCACGGCGAGGTTGAGTGCGATGGCGGCCATGGGGACCGCCGGCACGAGAGGCACCCGGAATCCCGGCGCGCTCCGTCTTTCCCCGCGGCGCAACGCGACGACCGAGGCGTGCACGAACGCGAACAAGCCTAGGAACGCAAGGCTCGCCAGGATCGCGATCGTCTCGATCGTCAGGCAGACGAGGAAGCCCGCGCCGACGAACGTCAGGGCGACCGCGGCGGGTGGCACTTCCCGTCCCCCGATGCGGGCGAAGCTCCCGGGAAGGAGGCGGTCCCGGGCCATGCTGAACGATGTCTTGATCGCCGCGGTCAGGTTCGAGTTCAAGGCGCCGTACATCGAGACGATTCCGATGATCAACACGATGACCCTCACGTACGGCCCTCCGACGAAATGCCGGATGCCCGAGAGGACCATGTCTTCCGAGCCGCCGAGGCAGCCCCCGCACGCAGGCCATCCGGACAGTTTGTCGCTCGCCACGTTTCCGAGCACCGCCAAGAAGAAGCCCCCGTACACGAGGAACGCGAGCAAGAGCGCGAGGAACACGCCCCGCGGCACGCTGCTCTCGGGGTGTTTCACCTGGTCGGACAGTTGCGCGACGACTTCGAAGCCCTGGAAGGCGATGAAGAGAACCCCGGCCCCGAGCATCAAGTCGAGCGACGAGACCGGGGCCCCGACCGCGAAGCCCCGCGGAGGACCCGGTTGGAAGACGGAAATGACCCCGAGGACCGCGACGAGGACGATCAGCAGGATTTTCCCCAACGTCAACCGACCGAGCGCGCGGATGGGGAGGTGGACTCGCGCGAAGTGCGCGATCGCGGAGAGCCCGAGGACCGCGAGGGCGACGAGGCTGACCTCGAGCGGGTTCGGGCCGAAGAACGACGACTCGTCGGATGGGCGGACGAGTTCGAGGAGGAAGATGCCGAGACCGAGGGCGCTGAGCGCGGATGCTGCCATGTGGCCACCCCACGAGAGCCAGCCACTCACGAACCCGCTCGGCGTGGGCAATGCGCTCCTCACCCAGACGTACGCGCCGCCCGAAGCATCGGGCCGGCCCGATGCGAGCTCGGCGTACGCCATGCCGGCGAGGGCCGCGACGAGCGCGGCGACGGCGAGGCTCAACAAGACGAGGGGTCCGGCGACCGAGTATGCCGCGCCGACCAGGAGGAAAATCGCGGCGCCGACCATCGCTCCGAGGGCCGCCATCGTGATGTCGAACAGGCCGAGGTCCCGGGTGACTCGCACGCGAACGGAAGCCGACCCGGGTCCGGGACCGGACACGGAGGGGCGGAGAATGGGCCGGCTACTTGAGGCTATGGCGGTGGACCGATACAAGCGGACTTCCCGCTGCAACCGCAACCGAAGAGAAGAGCGGCGGCTACGACGAGGCGGACTTCGCTGCGGTCTTCGCGATCGTTTCGCCAAGCGTCCGGAAGACGAGCTCGACGTTCTCCCCCGTCTTCGCGGAACTGAAGAAATACGGGGCCTCAAACGCCTCGGTTGCTTGTTTCACCTGTTCCTCGCCGAATGCGGCTTGGTCCTTCAGGTCCGTCTTGTTGATCGCGAACGCGACGGGGATCTCGCCCACGGTCCGGAACACGGACTCGACCCACGAGTCCAGGTCCTCGAGCGTGTCGTATCGCGTGATGTCGGCCACGGCGAGAATCCCTTGCGCCCCATGGAAGTAAGCCTCCCGGAGGAGTTCGCGGAATCCCTTCGAGCCCATGATGTCCCAGATGGTCATGTCCATCTGGATTGCGTCGCCAACTTTCGGATTGAGAGCGAGTTCTTTCTTGGAGACTTTCGCGCCGAGCGTCACGATGTATCGATCATCGTACTCGTTCAGCACGTAGCGCTTGATGAGCGAGGTCTTGCCCACGGCGTGCTCCCCGACGAGGCAGACTTTCACCTTCATTCGCCGTGGTTCTATCATGACGGTCCTCGGAGAGATTCGATAAAATCCTCCGGCAATTTGCGGCTATTCGTTAGGGTCTATTTAGTCGTTACCGAGAAAAACGCAGTCTTGCGACCCATGTCGCGTCGCACGCAACCCTTGAAATAACGACGCAGGGATGCGGCGCCGTGGACGCGTTCGCGGCGACGCGACTCGCGGCCGGCACCGCCTTTCTGGTCGTCGCGGCGGCGTCCGACGTGCGGACGCGACGCGTCCGCAACCCGTTGTGGATCGTCTTGGGAACGCTCGGACTGGTCATCCTCGCCGTGGAACTCCTCGTCGAATCGGCGTCGTGGCCAATGTGGTCCCTCGCCGGTTCCGCGGCGCTTCTGTTCTACGCGGTCTTCTTCGGCCGGCCGCTCTTCGATGAAGACGGTTTCCACGCTCGACCCGCTCGGATTGGACTGTTCTTTGCAGCCGGCGCGATGTGGATCGCCCCGCTCGGGTTCGCGGGAATCGTTGCCAGTTCCGTTCCCATCGTCGAGCTGGCGTCGATGCCCCTGATGCTCGTCCTGTACCAGCTGATGCTCCGAGCCCGGCTCCTCGCCGGCGGGGCGGATGCGAAGTGCCTCATGGCGCTCACGTTGCTTGTTCCCACCCATCCCCACGCGTCGCCGTTCCCGCTGTTCGCCACGGACCCGAGAGTCCAACCCGCGTTCCAGGCGTTGTTTCCGTTTTCGTTCGTCGTCCTTGTGGATGCCGCTGTCCTCCAATTGGTCGTCCCCCTGGGTCTGTTCATCTACAATCTCACCCGCGGCGACGTCGGGATCCAATCGTTCCTCGGATATCGTGCAGCGCTAGATCCATTTCCGAAACACGTGAGGCTGATGGAGCGGATCACGGACCGAGGCGAACACGTGGTCGTCCTGCGTCCGAAGCGCGATTTGGATCCCAGGCCGGAGATCCTCAAGCTGCGTTCTGCGGGAATCCGGCGAGCGTGGGTCACCCCGTGGGTCCCGTTCATGGTCCCCCTCCTCGGGGGCTTCCTGCTTGCCTTCTTGGCGGGAAATCTGCTCGTCGCGGTCCTGGGCGCTGGGCGCTAGGCGTCGCGACATCGAAATCCTGATATATCGCGCACTCTCTCGGCCGCCTCAGCAGTGGTTTGACGGCCAAAGCGGCGGGGATACACCCGGTCCCATCCCGAACCCGGAAGTTAAGCCCGCCCACGTTCCCTGCGGTAGTGCAGTGCGCGAGCCTGCGCGAAGCCTGCCTTCCTTTGAGGAGGGCTTGGGCCGACGACCTAGGCACGCTAGCCGTCCATCCTTGTGGTGGACGACGAACCGTGCCGTTCTAACGGCCGTTGGTCCTTGGAACGCTGTCAGCCACTCTCTTATTCCTTCTCGCGGCGCTTCGCGCGGAGCTTCAATCCGAGGATGATCACCGGAACGACGGCAACGAAGATCATGTCGGACAGCTCGGGAATCGCGACGGTGACGGAGGACGTGCTGCCGATGAGCGGGTAGCCGCCGATCGTCGTGTAGTTCAGGAACGCCCAGTTCACGAGCTGCGTCCCGGTGAACGTCGAGCTCACCCGAGCGCTCATCGTCAGGCTGTGCGAGCCCGGTGCGACGCTCGTGAAGTTCCAATAGAACGTCCGACCGCTCATCCACGTCGGCACCGGAGTCGCTCCGACGTAGTCGAAGCCGTTCGGCAAGCTGTCCTTAATCGAGACCGTGCCCGCCGCGACGGAGCCCGTGTTATTGTAGTAGATCGTGAACGTCACGAGATCCCCCGCCTTCGCGTTCGATGGGCTCGCGGTCTTCACGACCGTGATCGTCGGTCGCGACACGGTGGCGTTCGCCCATCCGCGCGTCCGAGTCAGAGGTCGGGAGAGTTGATCGGCGTAGTCCAGGGTGACCGTGTTCCGGAGCACTTGTCCGTCCGTCGTCGTCGCGCTGACTTGGACCGTGACCGTGAAGGAATGGGCCCCCGGCATGACGTTCGTGAAGGCCCAGCCGTACATCGGCCCGATGATGTAGCTGTAGGGAACGCTGGAGGACGAGAAGACGACGCCGGAGGGCAGCGTGTCGTTGATCCAGGCGATCTTCGCCATCCCTGTGTCGGTGTTGTTGTAATACAACGTGTACGTGATCAATTCGCCCGGCGCCGCGATGGCGCGGTTCTGCGTCTTGACGACGGAGATGGTCGGTCGGTGACGATCGTTGCCGCGAGCCAGAGATGGGAACAGCGAGACGTAGAAGTCGGCCGCGTCGTTGTTGGTGTCCATCGGCCGTCCAGTGATGGGATCCTTGAACCGCGCCCACGTCTGGCCGCTCCCGACGCTCGGAGAGTACGTCGTCTGGTCGACGACGTTGGTCCCCTGGCGGAGCATGAGCTGAGCGTTCCCATTCGGGAGCGAGTTCGTCGGGAGAAGCACCGAAAGATACTCCAAGCCGGATCCCCAAGCACCGAGGTTCTGCGTCGTGAAGCTGAAGATGACGGTGAGTTTGCTCCCGCGGACCAGGGCCAAGTTCCAGCCGTTCAAGGAAATTGGAGTCGCGGTGGGGTTCGCCAGTTCCACCCATTCCGGGCTCGGCTGGGGCGAGACCTCGTTGATCACCGCGTTCGTTGCGGCCTGAGCGGCGATCGGGAACCGAGCCACGGCGGCGTCGGGCAAGGCGACATCGTACCCGAGGCGCCAATCCGAGGCGAAGTAGATGACTTGGTATCCGGCGGCCAAGGCGAGCGCGCTCGAATTCACGGAGAATTCCATCCGGTGCGCGTCCAGGCCGACATCGATCGGCCGGACGAAGTTCCAAGGGTTCGCGCGGGCCGGCACGAACGCGTACAGACCGCTCGAGTTCACGGCTCCGTTCCGGCCAATCACGGCGATCGCATAATCGAATCCGTAGATTCGACCTTGGACATCGGACCACAGGCCGGTCGCGCTCGAGTTGTCCGCGTCGATGTAGGCGTACACCACGTCCACCCCTGCCTCGGGCGGCAATCCGATCGGGCAGATATATCGGGTCACGCTCCGGCCCGCGTACGGGGGCGGATACCAGGAGGGGATCGTCGTGTTGAGCCAGCAGTCTGGGCCGGCCGGGTAGTCCGGGATCCCGTCGCCGTCGACGTCGCCGTTGGTCCGGTCGTCCGTGACGTTGTCGTTGTTGAAGTCGCGAGTCAGGTTCGGCCCGAGTAGGTTCTCGACGGCGTCCGGAACGGTGTCGAGGTCCGTGTCCACGGCCACCGGGGACGTCCGGCTGCGCGTCGTCGGAATGTCTTGCCCCCCGAGCAGGCGGCCGTCCACGCGGACGTATCCCGTGAAGTTCGTCCCGAGGTCGACCGCCGTCGCGACGAGGTCGACGTTCGCATCGTACTCGGGTGCGCCCGTCCGGTTCGTCACGTCTCCGAGGACGTCCTGGCCGTATGGGCGGCCGCGCCAGTCTCCGAAGGCGCCATCGACCCGGAGGTTCGTCGGCGCCGCCCCGAGGTAGACGAGCCCCGTCTCCGGCGCCCGGAAGCTCGCGGTCCCGTTCGAGACGATCCCCGCGACGGACAGCCCGAACGTGGAAGTCGGCGTGAGGTTGGCCCACCGGGCTTGAATCCAGAGGACTTCGGGCGCCGCGACGACCTCGTTCATCGGGAGGCTCGCGGCTGCGCCGGTCATCGAGACGTTCGAAAGGAACGGATCCGCTGCATCGAGGGCACCGCTGCCATCGTCCCGATAGAGGGAGAGGTCGACCGCATCCGTCGAGGTGCCAAGGCGAGTCACGTTCAGCGCGGCCAGATGGGGCACCCCGCCCATCGAACTCATCGTGACCCGAAGGAACGCGACGCCCGGGCCAGCGACCACGTCGGGCGCCACGGTCTGCTGACCCAACACGACCGTCGGCCGGCTCGGCACCACGGAGCCATCCGCCGAGTCGCGGTCTCCGAGGTTGTCCGCAGCGTACACGAGGATTCGCGTCTTCGCGGGATCGGCGACCGTCGTGCGGAGTTCGAGTTGCTGGCCGCTCACCGCGGCGTCGGCGGAACCGCCCGACACGAACCGCCGCCAATCGTTGGACCGGGGCGTCCCGGTTTCGTTGAAGCGGAAGCTGTCGACGCCGTGCTGAAGGCCTCGATAGTCCCGCCATCCATAGATTTCGACCATCGCGTCCGCGCCGAGGTCGCCAATCGGATAGCCGGTCTTCCGGTTGTTGTCCTCGTCCAGGAACACGAAGACACTGTCCGTCTCGTTCGAACCGGACCCCTGGAACAGGAGGCCTTGCACCCGCGCGTTCACGAACAAGTTCTGATTCTGCGTCGCCACTTTCACGTCGAGCAGGTTCACACTCGGGTTCTGGACTTGGTCCGTCGGCGAGTCGGCGTACGCCGGGAACGGCGCCCAGTCGCTGAAGTCTCCGTCGATCCGGATGATCGAGGACGGGCCATTGGGCGACGGCGAAAGCATGCTCGCGAGGATCGGGACGATGACCATGAGGGCTACGACGGCGGCAATGCCGACGACCGATCGAGACCAGTGCGGCTGCGCGGGAATTCGCGGGGGCCCGTAGCGACCCCGGCGGCCGTTCGTGAATCCGTTTCCGTTGACGAGGCCGTTCGTCGCGCCCTTGCCGAACGTGAGGCCGTTGACGGCTCCGGTCGTCAGGCCGTTCACACGGCCTTCGGCAAGGCCGTTGACTCGGCCGTTTGTCCGGCCATTCGTGCGGCCGTTCGTCCGACCCGAGCGGGTCCCATTGAAACGGCCATTCACGTGGCCACTGCCGGCGGGACCGGAGGTCGCGAGGCCGCTGGACCGCAGGCCCGAGACGGCGGCTTGGAGGGATCGGCCCTCCGTCCGCTCGAGCCGGTCCGCCCGTTCGAAACAAGCCCGGGCCTCGTCGGGACGGCCGAGCCGGTCGAGGATCTCCCCTTTCGTCCGCCACGCCACAATCAACGAAGGGTCCGCGCGGAGCAGAGAGTCGTAGTGGCCGAGCGCCTCGACGAGACGCGTGTCGACAGCCTTCGGCGCCGCGGTTGCGGCCGGCTGCCGCCAGCGCGCGGGGAGGGCCGACGCACCGGCGATGGAACGAAGGATGTTCTGGACCTCCAGACGATACTCGTCGTCTTTCGCCGGGTTCAGGTCCGCGGCCTTCGAGAGAGAGTCCGCGGCTTCCGCCGAACGGCCCAGCTTCTCGAGGATCCTCGCCCGGTTCACCCAGGCCCGCTCCAACGTGGCGTCGGTCTCGATGAGACGGTCGTAGTGCTCGAGCTCTTCCTGGAGCCGGTCCGTCTCCGAGAGGGCCGGGACGGCCTGGGCCATCCGCTGCCAGCGCGTCAGGAAGTCTTTCACAACGCCTTTCGCGTTCGCGGTCGGAGCGGCCGGCTTGGCCGAGGTCACCGCCGTGCCGCAGATCGCGCATTCCGTTTCATCGGAGAAGAGATATCCGCCGCACCGTGCACAGAAGGGCGAGCTCTCGTCGAGGCTCGGCTGGAATCCGGGGAGCAGCGCGAATTCTTCGCGGGTGTATTGACGACCGCAGACGCCGCACTTCATCGCGTCGACGCCCATCCCCGCACCACATGTGAGACAAATCCGAGCGGGGGCGTCTTCCTCGACGACGAAGTCTTCGATCTGCTCCGACAATCCCGAGTCGGCGGAGACATCGAATTCCACGCCGCAGAACGGACACGACTTCGCGGCGGTCCCGACGAACGACCCGCATTCGGGGCAGAGGAAGAGCTCGCCCGACGCGTCCTGACCAGGTCCGTCCGAAAGAAGCCCGAAGAGCGTCTCGAGGTCCCCGGACGTCACGCCCGGGATCGCGGCCAGTTCCTCGCGGGTTGCGGCGCGAAGCTGCTCGAACGAGGGGAATCGCTCGGCGACGCGCCGGGCCTTCTCCTCGCCGATTCCCGGAAGTCCGATCAGCCACTCGAGATAGCTTTCGTCCATCGTCGGGTGGGGGTCCGTCTGCTACTTAAAGGGCCTTATAACGTCGGTATCACGCCGTCTATTCAATCGGTTAACATGGCCACCTAGGCCGTCGTCTTCCACGTGGTCGCGTACGGGTCCACAGGAATCTCCAAGAGGACTCGCGTCGCGCCCGTACCGAACCGGACGAGCAACCTCGTTTCTTCCCGTCGTACGAGCTCGGGTGCGAGGCCTTCTTCCATGAGGCGGCGGAGGACCGCCTCCTCGAATGCGTGGGTGCGGCCACGACTTGCTTCCCGCTTGCGTGAAAGCAAGTCCGTCGAATACACGCGACGGAAGCGGCCGTCGTCGACGAGGCGTACGAGACCGAATTCAGCGAGTTCCGAAGCGATCTTGCTCACCGACTGACGGGTGAGTCCCACCCGCGATGCGATCTCCTGAAACGAAATGCCGGGAACGTCGAAGACGGTTGCCAGGACCGCCGCGCGACCCGTCGACGCGAGCGCTGCGAACATCGACACGTCCGCGGGATCGATGAGCCCGGCCGGAAAGAGGCTCACGCCCTCCGACTGGAGGTACCGGTTCTCCGTCAGGTCCCACGTGTGCCAGCGCACCGTCGCCTGAGACATCTTCAGCTCTCGACTGATCTCGCCAATCCGCGCGCACGGTCGAAGGCACAGGTACCGGAAGACCTGACGCCGTCGCGCGTTCGCGAGGCTACGGCCCTCTCCTTCCAAGTCGACCTCGGCGCCTTCGCGGGACACGGCCCGTTGCAGGGCACGCCCCAGCCCGCGGGCCACCTCACGCCCCCTGATACTCCTGGATGATCAGCTCGAGGACTTGCTCCGGCTTCAGGCTGCGGAAGTCCTCGTCCGTAAGCCCGTCGAGGGATTTCTCGAGCGCGTCTCGCACGTTCTTCGGCATCGAGTGGGTGAGCAGAAGCTGACGAAGCTGGGACGGAACCTTCGCCGTTGCGGCCCTTCGGCCGTCGACCCCTTCGATCACAATCCCGAGTCCGCGGACAATCTGGAATGCGTGCGCCGACGGACTGTGGCGGCTGTTTCTGCATTTGACGATGTTCAGGAGCCGCGACGGGTTCGCGTGGTCGCTGTTGAACTTCAAGTGGACGACGCAGTCCGCCAGGTACATCGGGATCACGGTCTCCGGACCCGCGAGATCTCCCGGGCCATGTTCCTCGAGCGTACAGAGGACCGTTCCGACTTTCCGGGTCTGTTTGAACATGTAGCCGATCAGGTCCCGTTGCTCGTACAGGTCTTTCGTGGACCAGAGGACCGGCGTCAGCGGATCGACGACGATCCGAGCGTTGCTGCCTTTCCAGTCCGCGACGAACGCGGGCAATTCTTTCCGGATGAAGTTCGAAAACTCTCGGCCGGACGCATCGATGAAGACGAGGAGCTCGTTGTCGAGATAGTCGAGGATATCGGACCATCCCATCTCGACCGCCTCGCGGATAATCTGTTCCTTGTTCTCGTCGAGCGAGACGAAGACTCCTTCCTGGCCGTCCTGCAAGCCGCGGCGGATGAACTGTGTGGCGAGGGTCGTCTTGCCCGCGCCGGATCGGCCGATGACGACGGTCGTGCTGTTCTCGTTCACGCCGCCGTCCAACAGCGGGTTGAGTCCGTAGATTCCACTCCGAATCTTACGCACGCGATTTCATCCTGGCGGGAGCCCGATAAACGTGCCGCCCTGAGAATCAGGCCCGAAATCGAATCGCCTACGCGAGCTCGGGTTGGAGGCGGTGGACGAAGTCGTCGACCATCTTTCGGTCGATCCCGTAGCCCAGGATTCCATCGAGGCGGTCGACGAGCTTGCCGCCGCGAAACAGCGCGAGGGTCGGGACGACCTCGACCGCGTAATCTTCCCAAAGCGGATTCTCCTCGTCGTCGAGGTACACGGCCGCGAAACGCCAGGGCCGCGATGCGGCGAGCTTCTCGAACTCCTGTTTGAAACGCCGACAGAACGGACACCAGGTCGCCCAAAACATGACGACGGTCGGCTCGTTCGCCTGCACGACCGACTCCTGGAACGCGTCCGGATTCTTGACCTGCAACATCGCCGATGCGTTCACGACATCCGAGGGCGATAAAGCTTCACACGTGAAGATTCGCGGGTCCGCGTGAGACGCCACACAAAGGCATATACGAGGTACGCCGGATACGGCCCGCCGCTCTCGTTCTCGAAGGGATGGAATGGGTACGCCTGTCGTTTCAGAAGAGATCCGCGCCTACTTCGCGGGGCTTCTGAAGCAAGTCCAGGCCACCTACGCGATCGCCCGGGCCGCGCGCACGCGGGGTTTCGATCCGGAATTGGACGTCGAAATCCCGCTGACGGACGACCTCGCCTCTCGGGTGGAACGGCTCCTCGAGAACTACGAGGTCGAGGGCGTGGCGCGTCGGATCCGCGAGCTCGCGAAGACCCACGACCGCGAGGAGCTCGCGATTCTCGTGGCGAAGGAGATGGCGGTGCGACCCGCGACGAGTAAGGAGAAAGCGGTCGAGCGGGCCGTGCGGGTGGGCCTCGCCATCCTGACCGAAGGGATTCTCGTCGCGCCGCTCGAAGGGCTCGCCGGGGTGAAGATTAAACGGAACCGGGACGGCTCGTCGTACGTCGACCTCTCCTACGCAGGTCCGATCCGCTCGGCCGGCGGGACCGGACAGGCCCTGAGCGTCCTCATCGCGGACATCGTGCGGCGGGAGCTCGGCCTCGGACGGTACGTTCCGACACGAGAAGAGGTCGAGCGATTCAAGGAGGAAATCCCGCTGTACCGCCAGGCCCAACATCTCCAATACACGCCCTCCGACGAGGAAATTTCGCTCATCGTGTCGAACTGTCCCGTCGCGATCGGCGGGGAAGGGACGGAGGATGCGGAGATCAGCGGGCATCGCGACCTCCCGCGTGTCGAGACGAACCGGATCCGGGGCGGCGCATGCCTCGTCATTGCGGACGGCATGTGCCTGAAAGCGCCGAAGATCCAGAAGCACGTGAAGAAGCTACGGATCGACGGCTGGGAGTTCATCGACGAATACCTGGCCCGGAAAGAATCGCGGCCCGAGGACATGAAAGACGAATTGGGTGTCGAGCCGAGCGAGGTGTTCATTCAGAACATCGTCGCGGGTCGGCCGGTCCTGTGCCATCCGAGTCGGCCCGGCGGCCTTCGGCTCCGATACGGCCGGACCCGCGCGACGGGACTCGCCGCGCTCGCCCTGCATCCGGCAACGATGCACATCCTGGACGACTTCATCGCGGTCGGCACACAGATCAAGACGGAACGTCCGGGGAAGGCGGGAGCCGTCACACCGTGCGACCGGATCGAGGGACCACTGGTCGTCCTCGATTCGGGAGATTTCGTCGAGGTCACCGACGCCGAAACCGCGAAGCGTCTCACGCCCCGGGTTCGGGTCATCGCGGACCTGGGAGAGATCCTCGTTCCGTTCGGAGAGTTCCTCGAGAACAACCACGTGCTGATGCCGGGGGCTTTCTCCCTCGAGTGGTACGGCGCGCTCCTCCGCGCGAAGCTCGGCCTCCTACCCGACGGATGGGAGGACGTCGACGGCCCTCAAGCGGTCGCCTGGTCTCGGGACCTCGGAATTCCCCTCCACCCGCGGCACAACCTGTTCTTCCACGATTTCACCGTGGAGGAATTGACCCGTCTCCGCGAACTCATCGCGGCGCAGGGACGGATCGAGGACGCGCACCTCGTCGTGCCGGGTGACGAGGAGCCGCGGGAGTGGCTCGTGCGGCTCGGGGCGACCTACCGGGTCGAGGGCGATCACGTCGTCGTGGACCGGCACACGGCGGCCCTCCTCGCGGCGCTGGGCATCGAGGCCGGACCGCCGATGCGGCTCGCCCCCGCTCCGGCGGGCACGGATCCCCTGACGTTTGTGTCGGAGCTTGCCGGCTTCCCCGTGAAGGCCCGTGGCCCCACTCGAATCGGCGCCCGCATGGCTCGCCCGGAGAAATCGGCTCCGCGCAAGATGCAGCCCGCGCCCCACTCGCTCTTCCCAATCGGCCACGAGGGCGGCGCCCAGCGTCTCTTGCTCGAGGCGGCCTTGAAGGAAACGATCGAAGTCGAGGTCGGCCTCCGGATCTGCTCTTCGTGCGGGAAGCGGTGGTTCCTCCCCAAGTGCTCGTGCGGGGGACACACGGTGTCCCGAAATGGGCCGACGCGGCAGCGGATCCCCCTGGCCGACGTCCTCCGGACCGCGCTCGACCGAACGGGCGAGTCGAAGCCGGCGGACATCAAAGCCGTCCAGGGAATGATCTCGAGGACGAAGACCCCGGAGCCAATCGAGAAAGGCGTCCTCCGCGCGAAGCACGACGTCTACGTGTTCAAGGACGGCACCACGCGGTTCGACATGACGAACCTGCCCTTGACGCACTTCACGCCGGAGGAAGTGGGGATCTCCGTCGAGACCGCCCGACGCCTTGGGTATGCGCGGGACCGAAGCGGCCGTCCCCTGGAGCGGGAGGACCAGACCGTCGAGCTGCGACCCCAGGACGTCGTGGTCGCACGGTCGTGCGGCGAGTACCTGGTCCGCGTGGCGGGTTTCATCGACGACCTCCTGGAGCGGCTCTACGGGCTCGGCCGGTTCTACGAAGCGAAGTCGCCCGAGGACCTGCTGGGCCACCTCGTCGTGACGCTCGCTCCGCACACGAGCGGAGGCGTCCTCGCGCGCATCGTCGGGTTCACCGACGCGAATGCTTGCTTCGCCCATCCGTACCTGATTGCGGCCCGTCGACGGAACTGTGACGGCGACGAGGATTCGGTCATCCTGCTCTTGGATTGCTTGGTCAACTTCTCGCGGGCCTTTCTCCCGGACAAACGCGGAGGGCTCATGGACGCGCCGCTCGTCCTCACGACGCGCATCGACCCGAACGAGATCGACAAGGAGGCCCACAACCTCGACGTCATGCCGGTCTATCCGACGTCCCTCTACGAGGCCGCGGAGCGATTCGCGCACCCAAAAGAAATCGAGCCGCAGATCGACACGGTGAGCAAGCGGATCGGGAGCGTCTTGCAGTACGAAGGGTTCGTGTACACCCACGAGACGTCCGATGTCGCGCAAGGTCCGCTCGCGTCGGCGTACGGCGAGGGCTCCATGGCCGAGAAGATCGACAAGCAGCTCGAGCTCGCCTTGCGCATCCGCGCGGTCGACCCGAACGACGTCGTCGCGCGGATCGTCGTCCATCACTTCCTCCCCGACCTAATCGGAAATCTGAAGGCGTTCTCGAGCCAACAGGTCCGCTGCACGAAGTGCGGGGAGAAGTACCGCCGGATCCCGCTCCGTGGGAAGTGCCTCGCCTGCGGTGGGAACCTCACGCTGACGGTCCACGAAAGCTCTGTGAAGAAGTACCTCGAGATCTCAAAGCGGATCAGTCAGCAGTTCGAGGTGTCGAACTATCTCCGTCAGCGGATCGACCTCATCGAGGACGCGATCACGTCGTTGTTTACGAATGACAAGACG
>Ga0209590_10000270_pt1 | contig 15887 bp, 9 predicted proteins | sample CZO8metaG_FD_188353 | JGI IMG/M metagenome (GOLD analysis project Ga0209590, IMG submission 188353) | Vadose zone soil microbial communities from the Eel River Critical Zone Observatory, Northern California, USA - CZOApr15con1.8 metaG... | ecosystem: Environmental > Terrestrial > Soil > Vadose...
CGAGGAGCGCGGCGGCACCATCCTGACGTCGAAGCCGGTGACCCGGATCGTCGTCGAAGGCGGACGAGCGACCGGGGTCGTCACGGCCGATGGTTCGAGCTATACCGCGTCAAAGGCCGTCGTGTCGACGATCCACATTGCGCATCTCGCGGGCATCGTTGGCGAGGAGAACCTCACGCCGGAGTACCGCGCCGGCATCGCCCGCTGGAAACCGAGCGTTACGATGTTCGCGGCGCATTATGCCTTAAGCGAGGCGCCCCGCTTTCGGACGGAGGCGCGGCCGATGGAAAGCGTGACGATGGGCGGGCTCGAATCGCTGGGCTCGCTGCAGCGAATGCTGATCGCGTTCCGCGCCGGGCGGCTCGACCTCGATGACCCGGTCTTTCTGGCGATCACGCCCACGGTGATCGATCCCTCCCGCGCGCCGGCCGGCAAGCACACCTTCAAGCTGATCAGCTTCCTGCCGTACCATCTGGCGGAAGGGCCGGAGCACTGGGACGAGATCAAGGAGAACGTCGCGACGCGCCTGTTCGAGCGGTTGGCGCCGCTGACCACCAATCTGACTGACCGCATCGTGCTGGCGCGTCACGTCGACAGCCCACTGGATCTCGAGCGCCGGAATCCCGCGAACTGGCGGGGATCGTGTCACGGCGGCGCGAGCACGCCGGACCAGAGCGGCTACTTCCGCCCGGTCGAAGGCTGGTCATCGTACCGGACACCGGTCGAGGGCCTGTATCAGACTGGCGCCTGCACACATCCGGGCGGGTCGGTATCCGGTCTGCCGGGGCGGAACTGCGCCGCCATCCTCCTGCAGGACCTGGGCTCCAGTCTCGACGACGCGATACAGCTGACGGAGAAAGTCAGATGACCATCGAGGCAAACCCCCCACCCCGACCCTCCCTCGCACGGGGGGAGGGAGAAACACACCAATCCTCTCCGGCAAAGGTGGAGGGGGATGTCCCCAGTAACCGCGTCCAGGTCGCCGCGCATCACTGGCGGGCGCGCTTCGTGGCCAACGGCATCGATGTCAACGACTTCGACACGACGGTGGGAAAGACGATGGAGTGGAAGGGCTGGGGTCCGAACTGGCGGGCGGTCGGTGAGGTGCACGAGGCGCTCGGCCTCGACGCCGAGCAGCACGACCGGACTGTGTCGGCCACCGCGGCCTACCAGCGGGCGGCCTGGTGCTATCACCTCGGGAAGTTCCTCTGGTTCGAGGATCTGAGGCTGCACGGCGAACTCCGCGACCGGGCGGTCTCCGTCTACGGTAAGACGCTTCCACATCTGGATCCACCGGCGGAGCGTCTCGAGATCCCTTTCGAGGGTCACGTCATCCCAGGGCATCTGCGCCGTCCTCGCGACGCGCGGCGACCGCCGCTCATCCTCATCGTGCCGGGACTCGACTCCTCGAAAGAGGAGCTGTTCGCGATCGAGGAGGAGTTTCTCCGGCGCGGCCTGGCGACCCTGACCATCGATGGCCCCGGCCAGTCCGAGAACTCGGTGCACTTTCCGATCCGGGTCAACTGGGAGTCCGTCATCACGCCGCTGATCGACGATCTCGAGCGGCGCCATGATCTGGGTGTCGACTTGAACCGGATTGGGCTGATGGGGATCAGCATGGGCGCGATCTACGGGCCCAGGGCGGCGGCGTACGAAACGCGGCTGCTTGCCGTCGTCGGCCTGAGTGGGCCCTACAACCTCGGAGAATGCTGGGACGCGATCAATCCACTGACCAAGGGCGGGTATATCTTCTATACGAAATCGGCCGATGAGGCCGAGGCCAAGCGCAAAGCGTACACGCTCAACCTCGAGGGGATCCTCGACAAGATCACCCAGCCGCTGCTCGTGATCCATGGCGCCCGCGACGGCCTGTTTCCACCCGCGCAGGCGGAGCGGATCGCGCGCGAGGCGCGCAACGCGACGCTCGTGATGTACCCGGACGGTAACCACGTCTGCAACAACATCGCCTACAAGTACCGGCCACTGATGGCCGACTGGCTGAAAGAGCGCCTCGGGTAAGCACCCCTCCCTGCCCTCCCCCAGAGGGGGAGGGAAAGTAAGGGGCCCTCCCCCAGAGGGGGAGAAAGTAAGGGACCCTTCCCCGCACGGAAGGGACATTATGGCAATGCTCAGCCTGCTAACCCACTTGTGTGGAGGGTACGACGCTGCGCCATCCTTTTAGTGCAATCGTCCGTGGCGTGAAGCGGCGGTAACGGATAGCGTGGGTAGCTCATCTTGCGACACGCAGGCCTGTACGACTCTCGCTTCGAGCACGACGCCTGCGGGATCGGTTTCGTCGCTGACGCTGGAGGGCGAGCCAGCCGAGGTATCGTCGACGCCGCCCTCGCAGCACTGCATCGTGTCCGCCATCGGGGAGCGGTGGCCGCCGATCACCGGTCCGGCGATGGGGCTGGTCTCCTGCTGACCATCCCCGAGGCCTTCATTCGCGACTGGATGCAGCGAGCCTCGATCAATGTCGAGCCCGGTGCCAGGCTCGGCGTGGCCGTCGTCTTCCTCTCGAATGCCCCAGGAGCGGATGGTCATCACCAACGACGTCTCACTCGCCGGCTGTTCGATGAGGCCTGTCGCGCCGAGCAGCTCGACCTCATTGACTGGCGCCCCGTGCCGGTCGAGCCCGAGGCCCTCGGCGCCCTGGCCCGCTCAACCGCCCCGCAGATCGAGCAGGCCATCATCGCCGTCGGCGCCTCAGTATCGAGTTCCGATGCCGAGGCGCGATGTTATCGGGCGCGCAAGCGTGTCGAACGCGCGGTCCGGGCGGCGGGCTTGGGCGCCTATGTCGCGTCGATGTCGTTTCGGACCCTGACCTACAAGGCAATGTGCGCCGCCGACCAGCTGGCCGCGTTCTACCCCGACCTCCGCGATCAGCGATTCATCGCCCCCTTCGCGATCTTCCACCAGCGCTATAGCACGAACACCGCCCCCTCCTGGGAGCGGGCTCAGCCGTTCCGGATGCTCTGCCACAACGGCGAGATCAACACCATCCAGGGCAACGTCAACCGGATGCGCGCGCGAGAGGGGCGTCTTGGAGCCAAGGTGTGGGCCGACGAGGGCCTGCTGGCGCCCGTCATCGATGAACAGGGCTCCGACTCGGCGATGCTCGATAACGCCCTCGAGCTGCTGGTCCGGGGCGGCCGCGACGTCCGCCAGGGGCTGGCGATGCTGGTGCCGGAAGCCTGGGAGGGCTTCGACGTCGATCCGGCGGTCCGCGATTTCTATCGCTACCACGCCTGCGTGATGGAGCCCTGGGATGGGCCCGCCGGGCTGGTCTTCACCGACGGGACGCGCGTCGGGGCCGCCCTGGACCGCAACGGCCTGCGGCCGCTGCGCTACGCCGTCTGCGAGGACGGACTGATCGCCTGTGCCTCGGAAGCCGGCGCTGTTGATGTCAGCGGTCATGGCCGCGTCAGGCGGGCGAAGCTCGGGCCCGGCGAGATGCTCTGCGTCGATCCCGAGCGCGGCGGCCTGGAGGAAAACGACACCATCAAGACCCGCCTCGCCGCGCAAGAGCCTTACGGTCGATGGTTGGACGAGAACCTGCAATCGCTTGAGGCCGGGGAACCCGACGACGAGATCACGCCAGACCTCGTGGCCCGCCAGGCCGCCTTCGGCTACACGAAGGAGGAGTTCACCTACGTGCTGCGACCGATGGCGACCCAGGGAAAGGAGCCGATCTTCTCGATGGGCGACGACACGGCACTCTCCGTGTTGGCCGGGCCGCCGCGCCTTCTCTACAGCTATTTCAAGCAGCGCTTCGCGCAAGTGACGAACCCGCCGATCGACCACCTGCGGGAGCGGCTTGTGATGTCGCTGCGCAGCTATCTTGGGCCGCCGGCACCGCTGCTCTCGGGCGGACCAGCGGCCGCTCGCCTGGTCCAGCTCGATTCATTTGTCCTCTTTCCGTCGGGGCTCGAGGCGGTGCGCGCCCTGGGCACCCCCTTCGCGTCGAGCGATTTGGATGCGACCTTCGCCGTGGCCAATGGACCGTCCGGACTACGGGCGGCGTGCGAGCGGCTGGCGCAGGACGCCGAGCGCGCGGCGCGCCGTGGGGCCTCCATCCTGATCGTTACGGACCGCGACGCCGGGCCGGAGCGGGCGCCCATCCCCGCGCTGCTCGCCGTCGGAACGGTTCACCACCACCTGATGCGCCAGGGCCTGCGCGGGCGGACAAGCCTGGTAGTCGAAACGGACGAAGCTCGGGAGGTCCACCACGTCGTGTGCCTGCTGGGCTATGGGGCACAGGCGATCTGTCCGCGTCTCGGCATGGCATCGATCAGAGCGCTGGCGTGGGCCGGTCATCTGAAAGGGGAGGCTGCTGATGGCCGGGGCGCGCAGGAGCACTACGTCAAGGCGCTCGAGGACGGCACGTTGAAGGTGCTCGCCAAGATGGGCATCTCGACGCTCGATGGCTACCAGGGGGCGCAGATCTTCGAAGTCATCGGACTCCATGCCGACGTCGTCGACCTCGGCTTTGCCGGGACGCCCTCTCCGGTCGGCGGCGCGACGTTCACCGATATCGGCGAGCAGGTGCTGGCGCACCATGCCGCCGGGTTTGCGGCGTCGTCGCCGACCCTGGTGAGTCCCGGTTTCTTCAAGCATCACAAGCAGGGCACCGAATATCACGCGACGAACCCCGATGTCGTCGATGCGCTCCACGCCGCCGTCCCGGCAAACGACGCGGTGGCCTCAGAGGAGGCTGCGTCACCGGCGTATGCGATGGCCGTGCCGTTAGAGCTCGCCTCGGCAAAAGGCGCCCCCTCCCTGTCCCCCCGAGGGGGAGGGGAAATGGCATCGGCGGCAGGAGGGGAAATGGCGCCCGCGACGGAGACGCCCGCGGCATCGTCGAAAGAGATGGCCGCTGCCCACGCGCTGCAGCGCGCGGTGGCCACCGGACCGGATGGCAATGGCTATGCCTCGTACGAGCGCTTTGCCCGGCTGGTCAATGACCGTCCCCCGACTTATCCGAGGGACCTGCTGGCGATGCGGCCGGCCGGCCCGCCGCTACCGCTCAGTGACGTCGAGCCGGCCGAGGCGATCCTGCGGCGGTTTTCGACCGGCGCCATGTCGCACGGCTCCATTGCCGCGGAGGCGCACGAGACGATCGCGATCGCGATGAACCGGCTGGGTGGCAAGAGCAACACAGGAGAGGGCGGCGAGGACCCCGCGCGATATCGCACCAAGGGACTCCCCATCGACCGCAACTCACGCATCAAGCAGGTGGCGTCGGGACGCTTCGGGGTCACACCCGAGTACTGCGTCTTTGCTGATGAGCTGCAGATCAAGATGGCGCAGGGATCGAAGCCCGGCGAGGGCGGCCAGCTGCCCGGTCACAAGGCGACAGCCGAGATCGCGCGCCTTCGGCACACCCAGCAAGGGATCGCCCTGATCTCGCCGCCGCCGCACCACGACATCTATTCCATCGAGGACCTAGCGCAGCTGATCTACGACCTCAAGCAGGTCAATCCCCTGGCGGCGGTGTCCGTCAAGCTCGTTGCCGAGGCCGGCGTTGGGACGATCGCCGCCGGCGTGGTCAAAGGGCTGGCCGACGTGGTGCATATCGCCGGCATGGATGGCGGGACGGGAGCCAGCCCGCTGTCATCCATCAAGAACGCCGGGATGCCCTGGGAAATCGGACTGGCGGAGACCCAACAGACCCTTCGTATCAACGAACTGCGCGGGCGGGTTCGCCTTCGCGTTGACGGGGGCATCAAGTCCGGTCGCGACGTCGTCATCGCCGCGCTGCTCGGCGCCGACGAGTACAGCTTCGGTACCGCGGCCCTGCTGGCCGAGGGATGCATCATGGTGCGGACCTGCCACCTCGATACGTGCCCGGCAGGGATCGCGACCCAGCGTCCGGAGTTGCGGGCCAAGTTCGCCGGAACGCCGGAGATGCTCGAGGCGTATCTGACCCACGTTGCCGAGGAGATCCGTCACATCCTGGCGGGACTCGGCCTCAAAAGCCTGGACGATGCGATCGGCCGGACGGACCTGCTGTTGCAGCGCATCACCGGCGACCCGCGGGCCGACCGCATGGACCTTTCGCCACTGCTGAGCGACGATGGGTCGGAGCCGCGCCGATTCGTTCGCTCCATTCCGCTGCAGCGGCCGTCGTCGGAGCTCGGCGACCGGATCTGCCTGGACGCGCTGAAGGCGGTCCTCACCGGCGCGGATGTGCGCGCCGGCTACCCGATCGAAAATGCCGACCGCTCGGTCGGGGCGCGGTTGGGTGGCGCCCTGGCGAGGGAATGTGGCGCGTCGCCGCCGGCTGGATCGGCAACCTTCACGTTTACGGGGTCGGCCGGCCAGAGCTTCGGGGCATTTCTCACAGACGGCATCGAGTTCATCCTGATCGGTGAGGCAAACGATTACGTGGGGAAGGGGATGGGCGGTGGGCGGATCGTCCTACAGCCGCCCGCCAATGATGCCGGCGATCCGCACTTGCTCGGGAACACCGTCCTCTACGGCGCGACCGGCGGCGAGCTGTTCTGCGCGGGGAAAGCGGGCGAGCGCTTCGCGGTGCGCAACAGCGGCGCCTCAGCGGTCGTCGAGGGTGTGGGGGAGCATGCCGCCGAGTACATGACCGGCGGCACCCTGGTGGTGCTCGGCCCGGTGGGGCACAACCTCGGCGCCGGAATGACGGGCGGCGAAGTCTTCGTCTACGACGATGGCATCGGAGTGCCTGCGATGGTGAATCCCGAGCTGGTGGACGTGCACCGGCTCAGCGGCGAGCACCAGCTCCTGATGGAGCAGGGGCTGCGCTTGCGTGGGTTGATCGAGGAGCACGCCAGGTACACGGGGTCGCCGGCGGCTCGCGCTATCCTCGATGACTGGCATGCGGCCCTCCATCGATTCTGGAGGGTCGCACCGAAGGCCGACGTCGCCCTCATCGAGAATGCCCACGAGGGCACGATCGCCTCTCGAGCGTAGGACTTTCTTAGGCGGCAGGGTCGGGCAGCTCGGCGTCAAGCTCCGAGCGCTGATTCGTTTGATTGCTGGCGGCGTCATGGGCCTCCATGACCCGGTCCCACGCGCCCTCGTCAGCGGCCACGCGGTCTCCAGGCGGCCAGTTGCTTCGTAACGCTCGGGCGACGCGCAGCTGTTCCGCGAAGCGGCGAGCTGCCTCGACAGGATCTTCCACGTCCGCCAGGCGAGCCAGTCCCGGCGGACGAGGCGGCACGGCCAGCACCTCGCCGTCTTCCGTGCGCACCAGCTGCCAGCCGCCCTCGTGCGCCATCCAGTGATGCCGGTGGCACAGCAAGATCATGTTCGCGAGATCGGTCTCACCGCCATCCGTCCAATGGACGACGTGATGCGCATCGCTCCAGGATGCCGGGCGATCGCAGCGCGGCCACTTGCAATGACCATCGCGGGCATTGAGCGCACGACGCATCGCCCCTGCGACCACGCGACGGGCGCGCCCGACGTCGATCACGACAGACTCGGGGGCCAGTACCACGCGGGTGATGGTGCCGTCGCACGCGAGACGCTTCACGGTCGCCGCCGACACCGGAACCGAGTACTCCATGTCGCCCGCGGGCGATCCTGCCACCGCGCGCAGCGTATCGAGCGAGGCGGTGACCTGAAGATGAGGCCGCTGCGGCAGCACGCCCGCATCCTGGACATGGCCGCAGACCTCGACGAGCGCATCCGCATTGCGGTGCTCCCGGCCGCGTTCATCGTGATCGCCGTGCGGTTGGGCCAATGGCTCGAGCGCACTTCGTACCACAGCACCACCGACCGAATCGAGCCACCCCTCGAGCATCAACGATCCGTCCTCGGAGGTGCTCATCTTCAGGCTGCGCGCCTCGGTGGCGCGGTTCTGCTCGGCGGCAAACCCCTCCGGGTCGGTGGCGTGGCGCAGGTGATGACAGAAATGCCAGAGACGGCCGACGCTGTACTCGCGGGCTTTCTCGAGCAGCTCCGCCTCCTCGAAGGGCGCAGCCGTGGACGATCCCTGGAGGGAATCCGCGGTTCGGGCCATCAGCGCCAAATGGGCGTAGCCGATCTCACCGTTTTCAACAGCCTCGATGCTGCGCGGAAGGTCCTCTACATGCTGGCCGACCGCCAGACTGCTCCAGACCGCCCCACTCGACATCCGGCAGTGGTGACGGATCCAGTCGATGGGGCTCACCGACCCCTGCTCGTCGTACTCCTTCGTCTTGCTGAACGCGGCGGTGGTCTCGGAAAACTCCAGCTCGAGGAGGTCTTGGCTATGGCGGATCGCCTTCAGCTCGGCGGCGAGGTCCTGGGGCTGCCGATTCGTTTTCGGCCGCTGGCGGAAGCGATCGATGGCGGCCAGCAGTTCCGCAACGAAGGAACCTGTCGCCAGAGTCGGTTCGGCATCTACCACAATTCTGTATCAGTCTACCGAACATATGTTCGTTTGTCAACTCCTAAGCCTCACGCTGGCCCCACCTGACCCGCCCCCCCCCGCAAGCGGGGACGAAATCGTTCCGGGCGCAGGGGAGGGAAATTTGGGCGCCTTGGCAGATGGGGATTGTCAGCTGAAGAGCGTGATCAAGCCGGCGAGCAGCAGCGTCACCGTCCAGAGCAGGTCGACGTTCAGCCAGGCGCGGTGCAGGAAGCCGACGCCGACGCGTTCATACACGACGATCGCCACCAGCGCCATCACCACGAGCAACGCCACGGTATGCAGGGTCGCTGCCGCCAGCCCCTGCCACGGTGAGAAGGACGCGGTGTAAGCGATCAGCGTCATATCCTGGCTTCCGGCGGCGTGGGGCGATAGCTTCAACAGGATCGGCACCAGCATCAGGCCCGCGCCGTGGGCGGAGGACATCAGAAACGACCAGCCGAAGAGTCCGCGCGGGCCGATCCGCATCCCGAACCCGCGCGGATGCGCGTGCTTGCGCCAGAGCCGATAGAGCGCAAACCCTAAAAGTACAACCGCGCCGACAATGCGCAGCGCTTGGGGCGCGATCAAGAACTGCGCTCCCGCAACCAGCACCACGATCACCGCGATAGCCGCCTCGTGGCCGATGGCGATCGGAAGAAACGATTCCCAGACGGCCGAGCGGCGCCGTTCCTGCAATCCACGCGCGACGGCGAACAGCCAACCCATCCCCGGGTTCAAACCGTGGTAGGCCCCGAGAATGATCAACACATCCCAGGGCCACCAGGCCGTCATGCCCTACCTCACGAGAAGCAGTACGAATCCGATGATGCGTCGCCGCCTTCGAGATGCACCTGGTGGAAGCGCTGCTCCGACTGCACGAAGAACTTGCGGTCGAGCTCGATGCCGCCGTTGTCACCCACGTCGAGCTTGGCCACCCAACCCTTCAAGCCGTCGGGATAGAACTGGTCGTCCCAGGCCTTGTACAGTCCATTCGAGACGTAGACGCGCTTGCCGTCGCGGCTTACCTCCACCATCTGGGGGCCGCCGTTGAGCGCCCCGGAATTCGGATGCGCGGCGCGCCGGACGATCCCGCCGAGGTGCACCGACCCGGTCTTTACGGGGCTGAACGGGTCGGAGACGTCGTACTGCAGGAATTCGCCGGTACCCCAGCACGACACATAGAGGAAGCGGTCGTCCAGGGAGAGGTTGATGTCGCTCACCAGCGGCGGCACGGCCTTGAACCCCTTGAGGAGTGGCGGCAGCTGCTCGGGATCGGCCGGTTCCGCCGGGATCTCGATCACCTTGCGCGCCTTCCAGGTGTTGCCGTCCTGGTACCAGGCCCAGACCGAGGCGCTCAGGTCCTTCAGGCTCGTGACCACGCCGACGAAGCCGTACGCCTTGCTGGGATCGTGCGCCGGGCGCAGCTCGAGCACCATTTGCTGCTCGGCACCGAGGTCGATCACCTGGCGATGACGGCGCTTCGGCAGGTCCCAGATGTGCAGCTGATGGCCGTAGCCGCCTTTCAGCAGAATCTCGGGGTTGACGCCGTTCTCGATCATCTTCGGCGTGCCCCACTCGCTCGTGATCATCGTGTCGTAGCCAAGGTGCCACCAGAAGTCATAAGCGAGATACTGCGGCCCGCGGTCGAGCTCCCAGCGGCCGCGGACATCGAAGGTGTCGTGGTCGATGATGAAGATGCCGCCCGGCCCGTCGCCGGTGGGAGAGCCGAGCGCGCTGACGTAGATCCCGTCGGGTCCGCAGTGGCTGGTGTGGGGACGACTGTAGCCGGCGCGGTTCGCGATTTCCTGGGGCTCGATGGTCTTGACGATGCGCGGCGCGCGCGGATCCGGCTTGGTGTCGATGACGTAGATCCGCGAGGAGCGGATGCCGGGCGCCAGCAGATAGCGGCGCTCGACATGGGGATGCGCGGCATAAGGGCAGAGGGAGGAGCTGCAGGCGTTCCAACCGAAGTGGTGGAGCTCGTCACCGGCGTGCGTCGTCGTCAGGGTGTTGAGCACCGTGCCGTACGTCTTGGAGCTTCGGTCGGCATCGAGGGTGGCCAGCCCGTCGGGCCCCTGGCCGGGGTTGACGATGACCACATAGGCCAGCGTTTCCGGTGGCGCCTGGGCGGCCAAGCGGGGCGAGGCATAGAAGGTCGGATCGGCTCGCAATAAGGTCGCCATCTGCTTCCTCCCCAAACGATTGTTGACTGATTAGATCGAAATAATCAGGAAGTGTGTAAGGGCCCACTGTACCGAATAGGGGCAGCCTCGTCAAATTGAGATCGAGTTCGTACAATCCGCAGATGAGTCCGCTCCGCGGATCGACCCTGAGCGTCATCGGGGCCGGGGTGATGGCCGAGGCGATCATTGCCGGCGTCCTCGAGCGCAAGCTGGTGACCGCCCGGTCCATCGTTGCCAGTCACCCCCGGGCCGACCGCCGGCACGCGCTGGGCGAAAAGTATGGGATCCACGTGACCGCCGAGAATGCCGAGGCGGCGCGCCGTGGCGACGTGGTGGTGCTAGGGATCAAACCGCAGGTGATGGCGGGTGTCCTGGCGGAACTTCGCGGCAGCCTGGCGGCCGAGAAGCTGGTGATCTCGATCATCGCCGGGGCGACGACCGAGACGTTGCGCAAGGGGCTCGAGCACAGCGCGCTGGTCCGAGTGATGCCGAACACGCCGGCCCAGATCGGCGAAGGCGTGAACATCTGGTACGCGACGCCGGAGGCGACCGAGGGGCATCGCGAGCAGGCCCGCGCATTGCTCGGCGCGCTCGGCCATGAGCTCCAGGTTGACGACGAGCGCTTCGTTGCGATGGCGACCGCGGTCAGTGGCACCGGCCCCACCTATGTCTTCCTGGTGATGGAGGCGCTGATCGATAGCGCCGTGCACCTCGGATTTCCACGGCACCTCGCGCACGACCTGGTGCTCGAAACGCTGAAGGGTTCAGTGGCCTTCGCGGAGCGGACGCAGAAACATCCCGCCCAGCTTCGCGACATGGTGACCTCGCCCGGCGGGACGTCGGCCGCCGCCCTGCACGAGCTCGAGCGCGGCCGGCTGCGCACCGTGCTCGCCGACGCCGTCTGGGCCGCCTACCGCCGGACCATGTCGCTCTCCGACAGCCTCAGCGCCGGAAAAGATCCCGAGCCGATGCCGCCCCGGGGCGACGCATAATTCACGAAGGCTGCCGTAAGCAGGACGGGTGAGGAGGAAGCATCAGGGCCAGCGCCCGCGTAACACTCATCGCCGGACTGGCCCTGGTTCTCATCGCGGGTCTATTGGCCGCCACAACCTATTACTGGGTGCAGATTCCCTTCCTGAAGTTCACGCTTCAGGCGGGGCAGTGCAAGTGGGGGCCACCACTCGCCGGTGTCTACCTCTCGGGCCGTCTTCGCCTGATCGATCGCTGCCGGACGGTGAGCGGCACGGTGGACTGCACCAAGGTGGAGCCAGACGGTGATGTCCATGTCCGCCTTCGGTTGGACCCGCAATATGCGGGGCTGCTGAAAGCCGCGAACGAGCTGCAGACGTGTACTGGACAGCCCGGCCCTCATCTCGTGGTGGAGATCATTCCCCAGCATCCTGAGGGCATCCTGTTCCGCACCAATAACGCCGATGCCGGTGGCTTCAACGACCCGCCGACGCCCTCTGCGGGAGACCACATCACCGTGAGCGGACCGTACGTGATCGATACCAATAGCCTCCACCGCATCCTCTACCAGGGCCGGGCCGCGGAAAACTGGGCCGAGATCCACCCGGCCTGGGCCATCAGGGTCGACCACTCCGCGGCGCCGGGCCAGCCAAACGACTACGGTCCGTCGTTCGGCGAATCCGGATAATGGACGCCATGGTCACGAAGACGGGCCAGGTCAATTTGCAGCTGCCTCTGGCGGAGGCGTATCGCAGATCCGCCCAGGCCCTGAACATCATCGGCGGCACCGTGAAAAGCGAGGATCAGTCCGCGGGACGGATCGTGGGCACCGTCCCAATGAGCTGGACTTCCTGGGGAGAGTCACTCCTGGTCGAGGTATCGGGCGTCGACAACGACGCCCTGGTCCGGGTTACGAGCAAAACCCGCCTGCCGACCCAGGTCGTTGACTTCGGCAAGAATGCCAGGAACGTGGCGCGCATTCTTGACTGGTTGAGGCGTTCGCCAACGCGGGGCTAGGCTCTCAGGATGTCGTGGGCCGGGTGACCGCTCCCTCGCTGGCCGAGGAGACCAGGGCAGCGTACTTCGCGAACACGCCGGTCGCATAACGCGGTTCGGGCGGCCGCCAGTCTTTCATCCTCTGAGCAATCTCGGCCTCGGGTAGCTCGACATTGAGCTGACGCTTCGCGACATCCACGACGACGCTATCGCCATCGCGCAGGGCCGCGATCGGGCCGCCGCGCGCGGCCTCGGGCGCGACGTGACCCACCATGAGTCCGTGCGTCGCGCCGGAAAAGCGGCCGTCGGTGATCAGCGCGACCGCATCGCCGAGGCCTTCGCCCACGAGCGCGCCGGTCACGCCCAGCATCTCGCGCATCCCCGGCCCGCCGACCGGACCCTCGTAGCGGATCACGACCACATCGCCTGCCTTGATCTGTCGCGCCCGAACCGCGGCAAACGCCGCCTCTTCGCTGTCGAATACGCGAGCCGGGCCGCGATGCATCAGGCGCTCGTGGCCGGCGAGCTTCACCACGCCGCCTTCGGGCGCGAGATTGCCGCGGAGAATCGCAAGGCCGCCGGTCGGCTTCAGCGGCTTGGCAAGCAACGTCACCACCTTCTGCCCCGGCGTCTCCACCGCGGCCGCGGCCACCTGCGCCATCGTCCTGCCGTCGACCGTCCGCGCGGCGCCGTTGATCAGCCCGCCTTCGGACAACCGCTGCGCCACCAGCGCAATGCCGCCGGCATCGTGCAGGTCCTTCGCCACGTACTCCCCGCCGGGCTTGAGGCTGGCGACCACCGGCGTGCGCGACGCGACTCGCTCGAAGTCGTCGATGCTCAAGGGCACACCGGCCTCTCGCGCAATCGCGAGCAGGTGCAAGACGCCATTCGTCGACCCACCAGTAGCGGCGACGGAGGCAATCGCGTTTTCGAGCGCGGCCTTCGTGACGATCTGGCGAGGCCGCACGTCCTTGGCGATCAGCTCCATGACCAGGCGGCCTGCCTGCTCGGCCACATCATCCTTATGGGGGTCCAGCGCCGGGACGTCATTCGCCCCTGCCGGACTGATCCCCATGAACTCGATCGCCGTCGACATCGTGTTCGCGGTGAACTGGCCACCGCAGGCGCCGGCGCCCGGACAGGCGCTCTCTTCGACCTCCCGCAGCTCGGCCGCGTCCATCTTGCCCGCGGCGACCGCGCCGACCGCTTCGAAGACGTCCATCAGCGTGATGTCGTGGCCACGATGGCGGCCCGCGGCGATCGTGCCACTGTAGAGGGCCAGTCCTGGGATGTTGATCCGGACGAGGGCCATCACGGCGGCCGGGATCGTCTTGTCGCAGCCTACGATCAAGACCAGGCCGTCGAAGAGATGTCCGCGCGCGACCAGCTCGATCGAATCGGCGATCACCTCGCGGCTCACGAGGGATGCCTTCATCCCCTCGGTGCCCATCGAGACGCCGTCGGAGATTGCGATGGTGTTGAACTCCATTGGCGTGCCGCCGGCGGCGCGGATGCCGGCCTTCACCTTTTCCGCGAGGCGGCGATGGTTGAAATTGCAAGGCATGGTTTCGATCCAGCTATGCCCGACGCCGATCAGCGGCTTCCCCAGGTCCTGGCGGGTGAAGCCGATCGCCCGCAGCATGGCGCGCGCGCCCGCACGATCGTCGCCCTCCGTAAGTCGCGCGCTCTGCCGCTTCAGCGGCGACGCGCCGTTTGGGTCCGGCATGCCTTCACCCTCCTCGAAGCTCCGATTCTACTGCCCGAACCGGTACGATGCGACGACACCCAGCGAGGACAGCAGTACCAGATGAGCGCCAGCACCACCGAAGCGATCCTGCCCGAGGCCGGTCTTCGCGCCGAGATCCGGCTCCTTGGACAGCTGCTGGGCGAGACCCTGCGCGAGCACGAGGGGCTGGCGCTCTATGAGCTGGAGGAGTCGATCCGGCTGCGCACCAAGGAACTCCGTCAGCGGTATGACGCCACCGAGGAGATCACGCTTGTCGCCGAACTCGGGCGCATTCCGCTCGAGGACGCCGCTCGGCTGGTCCGGGCTTTCGCCACCTACTTCCAGCTGGTGAATCTGGCCGAGCTCGAACGCCAGGCTCGGTCCGTCGCGGAGACAACGGAGGACGTCGGGGAGCTGGACCGATCGGTCGCGCGCTTTAAGGCGCAGCGCATTCCCGCTGAGCGCCTGACGGCCACGCTCGCGCAGCTCGAGGTCCGGCCGGTGCTCACCGCGCATCCCACTGAAGCGGTGCGGCGCAGCATCCTCGACCACCAGGACCGCATCGGCCACGAGCTGGCGCGGCTGCGCGCGCCGCTTTCCACCCGCGAGCGCGATCGAGTCAGGCAACGGATCGCCACCCAGGTCGAGGTCCTCTGGCATACGGATGAGGTCCGATCGGTGCGCCCGCGCGTGCTCGATGAAGTCGGAAATGCCCTCTTCTACCTGGAGCGCACCTTCTTCGACGCCATTCCTGATGTACACCAAGAACTGGCCGAGGCGCTGGTTCGGCACTACCCGGGCATCCGGGTACCGCTGGACCCGCCGATTCGCCTTGGCTCGTGGGTCGGAAGTGACCAGGACGGCAACCCCAATGCCAATGCCGCGATGCTGACCGAGACGCTGCGGCTGCAACGCCGGACGCTGTTGACGCGTTACCGCGAGCGGGTTCGCGAGCTGGCACGGGACCTGAGTCAATCGACGCGCCTGACCGAAGTTAGCGACGAGCTGACGGCATCGATCAGGCGCGATGAGGGTGAGCTCGCGGACTATGCCGACACCCTCTCGCCAGGAACGCAGGACGAACCATACCGTCGCAAGCTCTCGCTTATCTGGCGGCGCCTCGGTGCGACGCTCGACGGAGAACCCGCAGCCTACGCGTCGGCCGACGACCTGGCTGTGGACCTCGACCTGCTGGACGCCAGCCTTCGCCGCCACCGGGGCGCGGCCGTCGCCGAGGGCGATCTCCTTCGCTTGCGTCGCCAGGTGCGGGCCTTCGGATTCATCGGCGCCCGCCTCGATGTCCGGCAGCATCGCGCGGTGGTTCGCGCCGCCGCGACCGAAGTGGTGAACCGCCTCGGCGCCGCATCGGATCGGCGTCGAAGCGCGACGCTCAATCCACCGCCGATCTCGCTCGATGCGGGCCGCTGGTCACCCGCCACGGGCAACCTGCTCGCCACGCTCTCGGCGATGGCGGCGGCGCAACAGGCGGCCCCCGGCTCAGCGCAGACGTTCATCCTGAGCATGACCGAAAGTGGCGACGATGTCCTACAGACCCTGTTTCTCGCCGGGCTCGCGGGACTTCACGACCTGTCCGCCGACCCGCCGAGGAGCGACCTCGACATCGTGCCGCTCTTCGAGACCT
>Ga0209590_10000279_pt1 | contig 15697 bp, 21 predicted proteins | sample CZO8metaG_FD_188353 | JGI IMG/M metagenome (GOLD analysis project Ga0209590, IMG submission 188353) | Vadose zone soil microbial communities from the Eel River Critical Zone Observatory, Northern California, USA - CZOApr15con1.8 metaG... | ecosystem: Environmental > Terrestrial > Soil > Vadose...
GGCTGGTCGAATCGTCGATTGGGCCAAAGACGTCGTCGCAAAAGCGCGTCTCTAGAATCGTTAGGCCGACCCTGACTGGCTGCAATCCGCCGACTCGCGAGGGTTGAGGCTGTACTTCTGAACTGGCTTGCACCCGATCTGGATCGGAACCGTTTCGGCGATAGTTGCTACCGATGGGACTTCGTTAGCTGTATCGCTCGAGCGCGCATAGTCACGAAACTCGGCCGCACTGACAGCCAAGATGACAGCCAACATGATGGATGCCACTGGACAAGTGCAGACGATGGTGGATTCTCGAGGCCCGCGATCGAACTGGTGCGGACGCTGGTGGACGACAGCGGAGAGAAGCTCCGCGGTCTTCAAAACCGTTTAGGGGTTCCATAGACGTTCGTCTGAATTCGCCATCGTCCGCTGACGTCCGCCGCGCGAGTGGTTGACAGCCAATGACAGCCAAGTCGGTGCACAGAGCGACGAACGGCTGCCTGGAGTTAGTGAACCGAGGGCCGGTCCCGAACGCGGTTTTCTGAATCGTTTGAGGTGTACGCGCGCGCGCGTCTCCTTAAATATGCGGGGCTCCGTGACCGTGAGCTTGAAAACCGTGATGCTATCGATAACCCTCTGTTCTCGCGATCAAAACGGCCGATCCAAGCTGTTGCTCATGCACGGCTATCGAAGGCAACGAGCCGATCGCCGGTGCCTGTATGCACACGTGTGTCATTCAAATCCCGGGCGCCCCACCCGCCTTTCACCTAAACGATAGGTATTGCTGAACCATGTGGAGCGCAATCGGCCGTATGCGAGACTTTAGTCGGAGGGCTGAGGATCCTTGCCGGACATTACTTCGCTGCACACTTCCCTCGTTGCTCGAGTCCTCGAAGGGGAGGGCAGGGCGTCGCCTGAGATCCGCCGCGCGGCTTTCAATAACGAAGGGCTAGCTGATCTGGTCCTCGCTCAGACCCGCTTTGCGGAGAGTGCCTATGTCGGCGTCAGTCACCATCCGGGCGCGACTCGGCGCCGCCGGCGCTGCGCCCGGCGCTCAATAACATTCCGCCTGGCCCTTCTTTAGCCACAGACCTCAGTGCGAGTTAATGCGGGCACGAGGTTCGAGTCCACCGCGGCCCACCACGATCAGAATGGACCCGTGACACGCGCTGCGATTGCGCACCGGCTGCGGCGGGTTCTGGAGATCGGATGCCTGCCCACAGACTCCGACCAGGAGAGGGTCGCGAAGGAAGTCTTCGTGGTCACGGGCTTAGGCGCCGCGCTCGCCGGTGTGGTCTGGGCGGTCATGTACGCGGCGCTTGGTAAGCCCTTGAGCAGTCTTATCCCACTCGTCATTACTGTCGGTGTCGTGGCCATTTTCGCCAGGTTTGTCGAGACGAAGAGGCTCGGGCTTCTTCCTGTGCCGTTCCTCGCCCTCGGGATTCTCCTCCCGCTGCTGCTCCAGCTGAGCCTCGGGGGTTATGTGCATGGGAGCGCGGTCGTCATGTGGGCGTTCATGGCGCCGCTTTTCTCGTTACTCCTCAGACCTGCTCGGGAGACTGCGATCTGGCTCGCGGCCTTCGTGGCCGACCTCGTCCTGGCCGCCCTGCTCGACGGATCAGTCGCCGTCAGGGTGCAGCCCCTTCCGAATATTGCGAGCCTCACCCTCTTCGCCCTCAACATCGCTGGAATCGGATTGCTAACCTTTGTGGCCCTTTCCTACTTCCGCGCCCAGCGCGACGCCGCCGAACGCCGCTCAGAGGGGTTGCTGCTGAACGTTCTTCCTGCGCCGATCGCCGCCCGCCTCAAGCGAGGCGAGGAGCCGATCGCCGACCAACATGACGACATCACGGTCCTGTTCGCGGATCTTGCCGGCTTTACCGTTCGCTCCGCACACGAGACTCCTGCGGAGACAGTTGCCGTGCTCAATGAAGTCTTCTCCGTATTCGACGGCCTGGTTCGTCGACACGGACTCGAGAAGATTAGGACGATCGGGGATTCGTACATGGTCGCGGCCGGCGTTCCGCTCGCACGACCTGACCATGCGCATGCGATCTGCGCGATGGCTCTCGACCTGAGGCGCGAAGTGGCTCGTCTCAACGCAGATCATGATTGGGACCTCAGCTTCCGGATCGGGATCAACTCGGGCCCAGCCGTGGCGGGCATCGTTGGTCGGGAGAAATTCCACTACGACCTATGGGGCGATACGATCAACATCGCGAGCCGAATGGAGTCACATGGCCTTCCCGATCAGATCCAGGTAACCGAAGCGGTCTATGAGCGCCTCAAGGGCGACTTCGTCTTCGAGCGACGCGGTCTCATAGAGGTGAAAGGTAAGGGCCCGACCCTGACGTACTTTCTGGTCGGTCGCGTCGGCGAACACTCAGACGGTGATTCAGGGAGGGTGCCGACGCCGGCTCCCTCGGTCGGTTCTCAACCCGTTCAAGCCACATAACACACCGCCCCAGCGCTCCGGGCCAATTACCCCGGAGGTAGGTGGTTCGAGTCCACCGCGGCCCTCCGCGTAGGAGTCGAAGCTGTGTACGACAGACGATCGGGAGTCAGTCTCCGAGCCCTGGAGATCACAGCCGTGTCACGCATTCACGGAACGAGGCGGATACACGAGGTCACAGGAGGACACGAAGAAGATCCATTTCGAGTACAGGAGGAACCGCGCCGACACCACAGGACACCAGAGGACACGCCATTGCGCCGGTTCGGGACCGTGAGGCCCCGGGTTCAAATCCCGGGCCCCCGACCAAAACTTGATCGCGGTCACCCCAACATCTCGTGCCATCGAGACGGATCCGACCCCAGATATTGCAGCCGGATCGGTGGTGGAGCGCATTAGGGGAACGGGATTTGAACTCGGTGGATGTCACGACTGCGCAGAGCCGGTCCGAGGGTCAGTACTCGTTCTTGAAGTCGAAGTAGGAACCGCGAATAGTTCCGGCCAGCTTCGACTTCTGCCTCGCGAACTTGAACTGCGAGGCGAGCTCCGTGGGGAGTTCCATCCCTTCGGAGAGCTTGAACCCGACCGTGTTCAGCGCCTTGGTAGGTGGAGGGTCCTCCATTAGCGCAGCCCAGGTCGGCGCAATCCCTATCGGCGGGTTGAGGCCATTATGCAAGTAATGAATCTCGGCGTATCCCTTGCAGGCGGCACGCGACCTTTCGCGGATGCTCTCCTACCGCTGCTCGGAGGATTTTGAGGCGGTGGCCCCGTCACGAGTAGATACATTTCCAGTTCTTCCTTGGAGTTGTAGAGTGGCCGACATGACAATGGTCGAAGGAAAAGGTGTTGTGATTGACCGCTCAGTCGACGATGTCTGGAGGTTCATGACCGACATCTCGAACATGTCACAGTGGGAGGAGAACCAGGCGGACTGGAAACAGACCTCCGAGGGGCCGATCGACTCGGGAACAACCTTTCAGATCACATCCCGACCGTCCATCGGTCGACCCTTCGGCTGGGAGATGAAGACCAACCTCCGAATCACCGAATTCGAGCCTAATCGGAAGTTCGCTACTGAGGCCACCAGTGGGTTTTTAGAAGGCACGAAAATCAGCTACTTGATGGAACCGGTGGAGGGTGACAAGACGAGACTGAGTCGGGTGACCGAATTCAGGTTTCATGGCCTGGCCAGGCTGATGCGACCATTTCAGGCTCCGCTGGCAAGGCGAGACGGTGGCGTTGAGATTAGTGGCGTGAAGCGAATCTTGGAGAGCCAACCCGGTCGCGATGGGTCCTAATCAGGTCTAGGACGCCTCTCCCGAGTCCAATCTCGGAGTTCAAATAGTGTCCCGTCCCCCCGACCAGTCCTTCGGTCGAGTGACCCAGATATGGGCTACGAAGAGGACGCCGGCCGGATAGGACCTCGCGCCAATCACTGGCAGCCGCCACAGCGCGGGCTAAGGCTAGGGCGCTAGCAGCCCGCGACTTGCGTTATGTTTCCGCCGGAACTTGCGCTTCCAGGAGTTCCTTCGCGGTTTCGTACTGTGCTTGCAGCTGCTTTTTCACGATCCGTGCGAAGATCGGCTCACTTAGTTTGAAGAACCCGCCTAGCTCACCTTCGGCGGCGCTGACAAGCCTGGTCCCGCCATTTTCCGCCTGGAAGGTGATGATCGCCTTCCACGGGAATGGTTCGTCGCTCTTGTTTACGACTCGCTTGTTGGGCTCGAGCTCGACCACCTCATAGGTCCCCTCCATCGTCCGGCCCAGCATTCTGAGTCGACTGCGGATACGAGTCCCCACCTTGACCGGAGTTTCGGACGGTGTTGCCTCCTCGATGGTTGAGTTCCACTCGGGCATCTTGGTTGGATCGTTCATGTATTTGAACACTTCCGCGACGGGTCGATTGATATGCAGGCTGATTTCGACTTTGACCATCCTGATTTCGCTCCTCTCTTGTGAATTGGCTGCTACTCGGGCGTGCTAGCGCTTCTCCCGACCCTAGGCCGGCGGCGACCGGAGCGCCATCGATCGTTCAGTTGATTTTTCGGCGTCAGTCGCGAAGCAGGTCGTGCTCCATGGCGAAGAGCGCCACGGCGGCCCGGCTGGTCACCCCCGTTTTCTCATAGATGTGAACCACGTGGGTGTGCGCTGTCGATGCGGATACGTGCAGGCGGGCGGCGATTTCTTTCTTGGTCTCCCCCCGCGCAAGTAGCCGAAGGACTTCGACCTCCCGATCGCTGAGGCCCGCCGGATATTGGCCGCGAGTGCGGCGGGGTTGATGTCCGGCTGCAGTCAGCACACTGTGAACGGCATCGGCGTCCATTCGCCCAGCACGGGCCTCGGCCTCAAGCCTTTCGGCGGCGCGCGGAGGCGAAAGGGCCTGTCGAAAGGCTCGCGGTTGGGTCATGGCCTGATATGCGTCTGCAGCCGCCAGGATGCGCGCGTCGTGGGAGATTTCAGGTCGATGCGAACCCCGGTGATATCCAGATCCGTCGAGTCGCTCGTGATGCATGGCGGCACAGGTGGCTAACGGTTTCAGAGCCGGACACCGCTCAAGGATCCGCTCTGTGTAGTAAGGATGGAGCCGTACCCGTTCCCACTCTCCGTCCGTGAGCGGACCAGGCTTGTCCCAAATCCCGTTCGGCACCGACATCCGCCCCAGGTCGTGCACCAGTCCGGCCTGCCGCAAATTCTTACCATCAATGGATCCATGTCCGGCGAGCGCGGCCACACCGCGGGAGTGTCCGGCCATGCAGGGCGACTTCATGTCGACGAAGTCGGCGAATGTCTCGAGCACAGACTCCAGCCGCGACTCCGGCACCCATGGGTGCGGCTCGGGCTCCCGTTGCATCACCGCATCCCAGGGCGAAGTGACCTCGATCGCCTCCATTACCTGGCCCGTGAACTGGAGGAAAGTGCCGACCACCGCGGGATCGTAGGCGCGGCCAATTCGCGCTCGTAACCCGGCACGAAGCCGCTCGCTGCCGCCCTGGCGCTGCAGGACCTCGGCGTCGCGCGCCACGAAGACGATTCTCGCGGAGATTTGCATCTGATTACCCGAGGTACCCTTCGGAGAAGCCAGCCCGTCCCACCTCCCGACCGCGTCGCCGAGGCTGCGCTGGACGCCTTCCGGAAGCCCTAGGCGGAGCGCCAGCCGCTCAGCCATCTCGCAGTGGGCTCGTAGTCCTTCTCTTGCGCGTTGCACGCCAGTCACAAGCCCACCGATCAGCTGCATCCGGCGAAGAGGCCCTTGTCCAGCACCCACTTGCAGCATTACGCGAGCAAGCTCCGGTGGCGAACCTCCCAACACAGGTGCGCTCGCACCGCGCGCCGCGATCTCGTCGCCTCCGAACATCTCGGAGACCTCGTGAGCGTCTGCCGTGCAGCCCAGGAAGCGCAGCAAGGCGACGTAAAACACCTCGGAAATCTCGTCTTTGGCCAGGCCCATGCGCTCGGCCAGCTCAATCGCGATCAGGCAGGTTCGCAGCGCCTGCTCGAGAGGCTGGCCCATGCCCAGGTCGGTGGCCAGCGAAAGCGCCGCCATCAATTCGGCCAGGCGTAGCCGGTGCAACATGTCTACGGCTTTGTGTTCCATCATCTCGACCGCGCTCAGCGGGCAGCCTGAGGCTTCGCTAGCAACCCCCTCCCGTCCACCGTCGGAGGTTGACATCGCTCATGATGACTCCTGCCGCCAGAAGCGGCATCGAGGCGACTTAAGGTCCTCTGGAAGCATGCGCAAGCCGGTCGCGAAGCCCCCTAACAAGGTCGAGGACGCCTTCTGTGAGTTGAATGGGGGATTCAGCGTATTTCAAAGCTCAAGCGGTAAATCCGGAAGCCGTGATAGCCGCGCACGCGAGCAGCGTGCTCATCCCACCCAACCGCAGCCTCGTACTCCGGCGAGGAAAAGGGCCGCGTGGCATCTTCGAAGTCATAGATAGCGACGAACCTCGCCGACACCACCAGGTAAAGAACTTCGCTGTTGACGGCCCGACCGGCACCGCGCATATTTCATCCGACCCTGCCGCCTCGCTTAAGTTTGGAGGCCGATCTAATGATCAGACGCATGCTCGTTATCTTTGCGGTGCTTGCGGCTACGGTAGTGCTTGCCACACCTGTGTCCGCAGCCGGCGCGACCTCATCGACACAGAATTTCCATGGTGCGTTCCCTCCGTTCCATGTCGACTCCACCTGTGGCGCGCCAGCGGGCACGATCAGCGGGACAGGCAACGCGGTATTCCACATAACGGTCAACGCCGCGGGGGACGTGTGGATCACAAACACGCAGGAAGCGTGGTTCACCCTGGCGCCTGATACCGGCACCGTGACGTACTCGGGCCACTTCGCGGTGTGGTTCGGTGTCAGCCTCAACAACAACAACAGCGTTTCGCACGATGCGATTAACGTTCGGGCAACCGGAAGCGACGGATCCACAATCACCATCAATCTCGTCGACCACCTGAGTGTCAGCGCCAGCGGGCAGGTCAACTTGTTCATGGCCTGCCACTAAGTCGGCATCGTGTGGACTGGGGCCCGGAAGCTGGTTTCGGGCCCCTGCCTATGGTCCTCGCCGAACTTCCGTTTGGACAACAGGTGCCCGAAATTCGCCCCGGTGGCCTAAGTTCAGGTTTCGTGGGACAAGAAGCCCCGCACGAACGGCGCATAGCATCCACGCCTTCACCGCCGCGTGGCCGCGCGCACGATCGGGACCGGCGTGGCGCGCGACGTCAGCTTCTCGCGGCGCTTCATGCTCGAGCTGAGCTCCTACACGGCCCTGGAGCACGAGGCGATACCGCGTGTCTACGAGTGGCGTCACAACTGATATCCCAACGCTGCCGCGCCGATGGTGGTCGCGAGAGCGCGGCGTTAAAGTACTCGAACTTCGGGGCGCTGGAACCGGCACCGGAGCGCCCATTGACGCCGCCTCCTGCCGGTGTTATACCGGCGGCGGGCTGTCCGCTCGCGCTCGCCGACTCTCCGGCAGGAGGTGCCTATGGACCTAAACCGCAGCCATTTCGGCCACGCCCATTTCTGGATGCGCCCCATCACGCGTCGGGGCTTTCTGGGCTCCGCCGCGCTGGCCGGCGGCGCCGCCGCCACGGCAGGGGCTTGGCTGCCGCAGCTGGCCAGGGCCGACTTCGACGGAGTGGCCACCGTTTTCCCCAAGCCGATACCGGGTGGCGTGGCGCCCTTCGGTATCCCGATCCACCATTTCCCTCCGGTTCCCGTGTTTGGTCCTGGCCCGATCAACGAACCCTCGGAGATCACGGACTTCAACGGAATGGTCGGAATCTGCCGCGTCACGGGTGCAGGTACCGCTACCGATGAAACCACAGGCGCGACGAGCCGGCTGAACTTCCAGGTGGACAACGGGTTTATGGACGGCCTGTACGTCGGTGAGGACGGACAGACCCACCACGGGACCTTCGCCTTCATCTGAATGGACCTGTTCAACGGTGCCGTTGGCACCAGCCAGGTCCATGACTTCAACCCAGGCATCCGTGACAACACCGGCTTGTTCTGGACGCAACCGATTGCTGGGGACGCCGTGACATTCAACCTCGAGCACGGCACCGCGACCCTGGCGGCCGACGACCTCGACGAGGAGGACTACCACAACCTGCACAACGCGCTGCTCGACGGACCGAGCGATCCGGCGAGCGTGACTTTCGATATGCGCTGGGACGCGATCGCGGATCCGATGAACGTGACCGATCCGGTCCACCGGTTCACCGGCCGCTTCCGCCTGGCTTCCGTGCAGATCGAGTGGTCCGCGGATGCTCCTGGCTTCCACTTCGTATCGGACCCGGCGAGCACGACGAACAACGTGCGGTCCGTGATCGGACGCGAGCGCAACGGCGTTTTCTTCGACGACTGATCGAGGGGGGAGCGCCTTCGGCGCTCCCTTCGCTCTTGGTCATGGTCTTGGCCCACCACCGGGCACGTCGAGGCTGATCGTCCCACCGACGACGGTAGGGTGGTTCGCGTTCGGAAACCACAGCCCACCGTGAGGGACTCGGTCCGCATTGAGTTATGCCGGGGTGGCACGGACATCAAGGCGCGGCAGCGTGTCGCGGCAACAGGTATCGGGTCGTTCGCGCAATAAGAGACTCGGGCACGACAAAGGCATCTGGATCGCGCATCAACTGGGATCGCTGACAGCCAAGAAGACAACCAAGGCGGCGGACAAGGGCGGATGAATGCGGACGTTCATGGATTGCCGCCGCATCCGACTGAACTGCTGCGGACGCTGACGGACGTCAGTGGACCGCAGCCCCGCGGTCTTCAAAACCGTCTGCGGGGCGCTGTTGAGGCGTCCTGGGTGGGTTCGATTCCCATCCATCCCCGCCAACGCCATCGTTGCGGTTGAGGACCGTAACGCCCCTGACGATCGACGACACGAATAGGTAATGAAGATCCGATCCTCACTGGTTGCCTAGGCCATGGCGGCCTCTCCGGCCACCAGCACCGAGAGGTCGTCCGTATCCTTGGCCGGGGGTGGCCAGGACAATCATCGACCCAGAGCTCGAGGCCCTCAAGGCCGGCGACGAGGTCGCATTTGAAGCGATCATCACCCGCTATCACGGGCCCCTGATGCGCCTCGCGATGGCCTACGTGCGAGATCACGGCGTGGCCGAAGATGTCGTCCAGGAGACCTGGCTGACCTGTCTTCGCACTCTCGATCGGTTCGAAGGCCGGTCTTCGCTGAAGACCTGGATCTTTGGGATCCTCATGAACGTTGCGCGTGCGCGACGCCGCAAGGAGTCGCGAATCCTCCCCTTCGCCTCGTTGTTCCGTCGAGACGACTCAGACTCGCGGCGGCCTACAGTCGACCCTCATCGATTTGGGTCCAACGGGCTCTGGACCACTCCGCCCGATAGCTGGAGCAACATGCCCGAGGCCACGGTGATGAGCCGGGAGGCCCTCGACCGGGTGAAGGTCGCCATCGAAGCGCTCCCTGAAAAGCAGCGTGAGATTGTCATCCTCCGCGACATTGCCGGCATGGACTCTGACGAGGTGTGCGAATTGCTCGCAATCTCAGCCACCAATCAACGAGTTCGACTGCATCGCGGAAGAGCGGCCGTGCGGCGGATGCTTGAGGAGTACCTGCAATGAAGTGCCGCGATGTGGTGGAGCTCATGACCGAGTATTTGGAAGGAACACTCTCATCCACCGACCGGGCCAGGTTCGAGGAGCACATCGCCGGGTGTGATGGATGCACCGCCTATCTCGAGCAGCTACGAGCCACGAGAAGAGTCCTGGGCAAGCTTGCAGATGAACCGATACCCGAACCAGTGAAGTCGGAGCTCCTGAAAGCGTTCAAGAACTGGAAGTCGCGGTAACCGGCACAACCTACCTCGGGGACGTCTTCGGCCGGGGACTGTAACGTTTGCGACCGCGCGGTGACTGTACCAGCAGACCTCCCCGCTTAAGAGAGGACAACCTTCGATCACTCTAGGAGGCTGGTATATGCGTCATCTCCGTAGGCGAATCACTTTCATGTTGGGTTTGGGCGTTTTGGCCCTGGCCGGGTCGGGCTTCTCCCAAGGGGTCCTCGCTTCGGACGACGTCGCGGGTCATGTGTACGTCAACGACAACACGGCCGGTGTCAATACGATCGCTGCCTTCGACCGCCATGCCAACGGTAGTTTGACTGCCGCTAGCGGCTCTCCATTCGCGGCCGGCGGCGCTGGAACGGGGACGGTAGTCGGGTCGCAGGGTGCTCTTCAAGTCACCGCTGACGGCCGCTACCTCATCGCCGCCGATGCGGGCAGCAACCAGCTTTCCGTCCTTCAGATTCGGCGTGACGGAAGTCTGGCCCCGGCCGAGGGCAGCCCCACGTCATCCGGCGGCATCGAGCCTATCAGCGTCGCTGTCCATGGCAGCCTGGTCTATGTCGCCAACGAGGGGAATGGCACTACTGGCAGCAACTACACCGGCTTCACGCTCGCCCGCGATGGCCGCCTGACGCCGCTAGCCGATTCCACGGTACCGCTGTCGAAGACGGCGAACCCTGGTGACATCCTGTTCAACTCGACTGGCACCAACCTCATCGGCATCGAAGTCGGAACCACACTCTCAAGCACCTTCCTTATCGACAGCTTCGCTGTCGGTCCCGATGGTCACCTCAGCCCAGCCGCCGGATCGCCGTTCGCGGCCCAGGCCGCGGGCCCGTTCGGCAGCGAGTTCTCGCCGACGAACCCCCGGCACCTCTACGTGTCCAACGCTCACGGCGGAGCCGGCAATGGATCCGTTTCAGCCTTCACCGTGTCGCATCCGGGCGTTGTCTCCTCGATTGGCGACTCGCCTTTCGCTGACTTCCAGACCGCACCCTGCTGGGTCGAGATCTCGCACGACGGTCGTTTCCTATTCACCGTCAACACCGGCAGCACGAGCATTTCCAGCTACAAGATCCTGAGTGACGGATCACTCAGCTACGTGAGTACAACTCATTTCAGCAGCGGGCTCGGGATCCGGCCATTCGATGCTCGCCTGGATCCTTCCGGCGCCAACCTATACGTCGTAGACGCCGCACTCGCAGCAGTTAGCGCATTTGCGGTTGACGGTGGGACGTTGTCCGAACTAGGCCCGTCGCCTTTCGCCCTGCCGACCGGTGCAACACCATTCGGCGTGGTGGTCACTCGGAGCGACCAAGCGGAGGAGTAATAGAGCCACTTCGCAATTCCATGCGGGGTGGATTGAGGGCTGGGAGAGTATCGCTCCTAGCCCTCTCGGCTATGTCCGGTCGCCTACACATGCAAACGCCGGGGCCACAGAACCCCGGCGTCTACCGGACGAATTAGAAAACGTAAGAAGAAGTCGTTACTTCTTCTTGGCGGCCTTCTTCTTGGCGGCTGGCTTCTTAGCAGCCTTCTTCTTAGCGGCCATATTGGTTTACCTCCTTCACTCTATTTCGGACCCGATGAATGGTTTTGGTGGCGGGTCCCAAATGCATTCCTCGAAAAGGTCTGCCGCTCATCAGTTGGTCGCTTCTGTGATGGCAACCATGAGCAGCACCACTTTCAAAGTGTTGTGATACCTGAACAGGACCACTTCTGTCAATGGATTTCGAATGATGCTTTTGCGCTGACGGTCAAGAGATCCTCTTCTGCTTGGCACGATTCGGAGACTGAAGTTGGCGACGTCCAAGAAATAGGTCGCGCACCTCATCGTCCTTAACCACGACGGCCTTCAGTCCGACTTCGCGCATCAGGTGCAGCCATCGTGCTCGCGGAAATAGACCCTGAACGTGGCGATCGTGCACAACGCGGGCCTCGCCTTCTTGGTTGTGCAGAAGGATCGCGAAGTCAACGACATACGTGCTGTCGGTCGGGTCGGGATCGAAGACCCACTGCAGGAAGCGCAGTCTCCCGGTCCCTCCCTGATCAGTGCCTGCGATAAAGGTCTCACGCACAAAGTCGGGCACGAAGAGGGCGACGCCACCGGGGCTGCAGTGCTCGAATGCGGTTTGCATCACCGCTCGTAGATCACGTTCGGTGGTCATGTGGCAGATCGCGTCATGAACGAAGACCACGTCGAACGTGCGGCCGAGTCGCAGCGTGCGAATGTCGCCCTTGATGTGCTCGCACTCTGGGTTGAGCCTGCGACTCACCAAGAGCATCCGCGGCGACAGATCCACCAAGGTCATCGCAAAATGTGCCTTGAGGTGGAAGGCGCTGTTTCCGCCGCCTGAACCAAGCTCGAGCACAGTGAGCGGTGCCGGCCTGGTCGCCTTGCAGAGGACGCGAGCGATGTGGGCCGCTTCGCGGCGGTATTCCATAGGGTCCGAGAAGATCGGCCACCATTCGGCCAGCTCGTCGTAGAGCTTCACTATCTTGTACAGCGTGACTCCTCCTGGAGCTCAGCGCGACGTCTGATCGCGGATCCATGAATTCAACTAGACGCACTGCGGTGTTTGCCGGCGTGTTCTTCATCGTGGCGGCGGTCGCCGCGATCATCGGACTAGCTCTCGAGGGCCCGGTCCTGAACGACTCCCGCTACATCGTCGCCGGCTCTGGCGCTGACGCTCGGGTGATTCTCGGGGCCTTCTTCGAGGTGCTCCTGGCGATCTCCGTGATCGGCACTGCGGTTACGTTGTTTCCAATCGTGAGGAGGCAGAACGAAAGCATCGCCCTCGGCTACGTCGCCGGTCGTGTTGTTGAGGCAGTGGTCATCGTCGTCGGAATCATCAGCGTGCTTTCCGTCGTGACGTTGAGGAAGGATTTCGCTGGAGCTACGGGCGTGGACGCCGCCTCTCTTATGGTTATCGGCAAGTCTTTGGTCGTTGTCCACGACTGGACATTCCTGTTCGGGCCGAGCCTCGCCATCGGAGTCAACACGCTGTTGCTGGCGTACTTGATGTACACCTCCAGACTTGTGCCACGGATCATTCCCATACTGGGCCTCATCGGAGGCCCAGTGATCTTCGCTTCGGGGACCGCAGAGATGTTCGGCCTTTACCAGCAGATCTCGGTGTGGGGATCGATCGGTGCTATCCCGGTGTTCGCCTGGGAGATGAGTCTTGCGGTCTGGATGATCGCCAGGGGATTCAAGCCGTCAGCCATCAACTCTCTAGCAAGGGGCGTACGGGCCGATTGAATCGCAAGGGCTGCTGTTTCCCGCGACACTTTCGCTTGGGAGTGCCCGGGTGAGGTCGGAGCTCGGTCCACCCTGCGCAGCTTGCTGCGGCAGCACGCGGGTGAGATCCGAGTTCGGTCCACCTTGCACGGTCGACGTAGTCGGGCCTTGCGCCGAATGGACGGCGGGCGCTGTGAGGATGCTCATCACGTAGCCGCCTGCCGCGCCGAGCATGACAACGGCCATCAGCGCGAACGCGAACGCGAGAACGGCGGTAGGAAAACGCTTGGTTTCGAGTCTTGCTTGCACTGCCTGAACCTCCAACTGGGATTTGAATCTGGAATGCCCATGAGGCTAGGCACGGCGGGTTGATGCACCAGTGACGGGCGTCACATTCCGGCGGTGTCGTTGGTCACAAGTGTCTCCTTCCGACTGCAACGCGGCGCCAAAGGTTTCCCAAACCTCAGCCGCCAAGATCCAAAAGCGGCCTGGTGAAAACGTAGATCTGCCAGGCCAGATTGGCCCCGGATCAGGAGGAAAGACCATGAACAGGCACCGATGCTCGCTACCGCTGAGGCCCTGGTGGGCATCTGTCGCGCCGCTTGCAGTCCTGGGTGCGATTGCGTTCGGCCCAGCCATCGCTCCCGCCCTCGCCGATGACAGAGGTAATGCTCCGGCGATTGGCGACACGACCGTATTCGCAACCGTACCCGCGCCTGGGCACCCCTTCGGCGTTGCTGTCGACAGGAGTCGCGTCTACATTTCGACCAGCGCCGGCGACTTCTTTGCCGATCCCGCGACAGGTGGGCACCTCAATTCGGACGGCGAGCGTGTGTTTGCGTACGACAACAACGGCAACCTCGTCACCACCACAAGCATCGCCACCATGCCGAACTCCAACATGGGCCTCTTCGGCCTGGCTCTCGACGGCAACCCGACCCCGGACCATCACCTCTACGTCGCGGACATGAACGGGCGCATCCTCCGCCTTTCCCTCGACCACGACAACGGCGCACCTGTGCTGTTCGCCAAGGCTCCGCTGGCAGGAGGCTGGATGGCGACCATGTGGAACGACCTCGTTTTTGATCGCGCAGGCAATCTATTCATGACTGACGACAAGCCGCGCATCTGGCGGGTTACTCCGGACGGGCAGCCTTCGATCTGGTTCGAGGACCCCAGGCTCGCCGGGTTCTTCGGCTTTGCAGGAGGGCCGCTGGGTGGGCGGATCGATCCGACTGGTAAGTTCTTGTACTTCACCATCACGATCTCCGCGACCTTCCCCGGAGAGGCCGTCGTTTACCGGCTCCCTCTCGTCGGCCACCCATCAGCGTCTGATCTCCAACTCGTGCACCGCTTCCCGGTCGTTCCCGGACAACAGTTGCCTCAGGCGACGGGTCTGGCCTTCGCAAGCTCCGGCAACATGTATGTCGCGCTGATCGGCACCAACCAGATCGCGGTACTTGATCCAGCCGGCAACGAGATACGGCGAATCTCCAGCCCACTGTTCGACTCGCCATGGGGGCTCGCATTCATGGGACAGTCGTTGCTGGTGACAAACGCCGACATCCAGCCGGTCGAAAGTCCGGATCGCTGGAAGGTCCTCAAGGTCTTCGTAAGGGAGACCGGATTGCCTCTGAACAGGCCAAGGACAACAAGCGAAGACAGCCCGGCGGCAGCCGCTCAGCCCTAATTCGGAATGGGGTGGGACTGATATAGCTCAGTCTCACCCCTATGCACGGTGTTCGGTCCTGGGGGTGCGAGAAGAATGAGTACAGTAGGGACTAGATGGCAGCGCTTACGCCGCAAGACATGAACCATTTCCGCGAGCGCCTCGAAGCCGAGCGCCATGCGATCGAGTCGCGAATCGCGGCGCGAAACCGCGACATCCAGGAGAATGTCCAGGAAGAGTCGGGTGTCGGTGACTCAGGCGATGAGTCGCTCCGCATCTACGACCGAGAAGACGAGACCGACGCCAACGCGCTCGACGAAGAGACTTTGGAGCAAGTCAACCGCGCGCTCGATCGGATCAAAGCAGGCACCTACGGGCTCAGCGAGGTGTCTGGGAAACCGATCCCGATCGAACGCCTCGAAGCGGTTCCTTATGCCACCACCCTGGTCAATGAGCAACCGCTCGATCCGAATTAGCCGCCCTTAGCGCGTGCGGCTGTATCACCACTTCTCAGGGCAGAACCTGGGGCGTCTTGCGGCGCTGAGCGATGGGATCTTCGCCGTCGCGATGACGTTGCTGGTGCTCAACATCGTCATCCCGGCCGTTGGCCAACCGACGCATTCGCAGCAGCCGATTTGGGCTCCGGGGGCCATGGCGTCCGAGGCCACGGTCTGGAACGCGCTAGTGCCCTTGGGCCCGCATCTGCTCACGTACCTGATGAGCTTTTTGACGCTGGGCATTTTCTGGGCCGGCCAGCAGACCCAGCTCAACTTCTTTGCGCGGAGCGGCCGCCGGCACACGTGGATCCACCTCGTGTTTCTGCTGGCGGTGGTGTTCATGCCCTTCTCGACCGCGCTGCTGGCCGAGTTCATCACCTACCGGCTGCCGATGCTGATCTATTGGTTCAATCTGTTCTCGCTCGGGCTCTTGCTGTTAATCAGCCTCGAGTACGCGTCGCGGGCGGGACTTCTAGCCCCCGAGGCGACCAAAGAAGTGGGGGCGGCAAGCAAGCGCAGGAT
>Ga0209590_10000280_pt1 | contig 15687 bp, 14 predicted proteins | sample CZO8metaG_FD_188353 | JGI IMG/M metagenome (GOLD analysis project Ga0209590, IMG submission 188353) | Vadose zone soil microbial communities from the Eel River Critical Zone Observatory, Northern California, USA - CZOApr15con1.8 metaG... | ecosystem: Environmental > Terrestrial > Soil > Vadose...
CCTCGTCGGTCAGCGGCGACTGATACAGCAGGAAGCAGAACGACTGGTGGCGATCGCGGCCCACGCGGCCACGGAGCTGATGCAGCTGCGACATCCCGAAACGCTCCGCGTGCTCGACGATCATGACGCTGGCGTTCGCCACGTCGACGCCCACTTCGACCACCGTGGTCGAGACGAGAATCTGCAGCTCCCCGGCCGCCAGCGCCTTCATGACCCGCTCTTTCCCGTCCGCTTTCATCCGCCCGTGCAGCAGCCCGACCTTGTAGGCCGGAAACACCTCCTGCGCGAGATGATCGGCCATCTCGGTCGCCGCCTTGAGATCGACCTTCGCCGATTCCTCGACGAGGGGATAGATGACGTAGGCCTGCCGGCCGGCGTCGAGCTGCTGGCGGACAAAGGCGTACACCTCATCGCGGCGCGACTCCGGCTTCGCGACAGTCTTGATCGGCAGCCGGCCGGCCGGGAGCTCGCGAATCATCGAGACGTCGAGGTCGCCGTACACCGTGAGCGCGAGCGTCCGCGGGATCGGCGTCGCCGTCATGACGAGGACATCCGGATGCAGCCCTTTGGCCCGCAAGGTCGCCCTCTGCAGGACGCCGAAGCGGTGCTGCTCGTCGATGATCGCGAGCCCGAGCTGCTTGAAGCGCACGTCGCCCTGCACGAGCGCGTGGGTGCCGACGACGAGCTGGATGGCGCCCGATTCGACCTGCGCGAGCTGCTCGCGGCGCGCGACGGTCGCGGTCGATCCGGTCAGCAGCGCCACGCGGAAGCGCGACGCCTGCAGCAGCTGCACGATGTTCACGAAATGCTGCTCGGCGAGGATCTCGGTCGGCGCCATGAACGCCACTTGCAGCCCGTTTTCCATCGCCACCAGCGCCGCCAGCAGCGCGACGATCGTCTTGCCCGCGCCGACGTCGCCCTGCAGCAGCCGGTTCATCGGCTGCGTCCGCTGCATGTCCTCGACGATCTCCTTGAGCGACTGCTTCTGGCCGTTCGTCAGGCGGAACGGCAGCACCGCGCGCGCCGACTCGCGGATACGGTCGTCGATGCGGACGGGCCGCGGCTTGTGCTCGGCCGCCGCCGACTGCCGGCGCGCGAGCACGCCCATCTGAAACAAGAACGCCTCCTCGAAGATCAGACGGCGCTGCGGCGGTGTCGCAAACTGGTTCAGCGCGCCGAGCGGGGCGTCCTCGGGCGGAAAATGCGCGGCCAGCAGCGCGGCGTGGCGCGAGGGCAGGCCGAGCCGGACGCGGATCTCCTCGGGCAGATGATCCGGCAGATCTGCGGGCAGACGCTGCAGAGCATCGTAGACGAGCCGTCGCTGCATCTTCGGCGTCACCGCGCCGGTCTTCTCGTAGACCGGCACGATGCGGCCGGTATGGATCGTCTCGCCCTCCTCATCGTCCAGGATTTCGTACTGCGGGTTCGTGATCTGCAGGCTGACCGACCCGCGCATCTCAACCGCGCCGTACAGCACGACGTGCTGACCGCGCATGAAAATGTCTTTCAGAAAGGGCTGATTCAGCCACACCGCGCGCAGCGATCCCGACCCATCGTCGATCGCGGCTTCGAAGATCTTGAAGCCGGGCCGGCGCGTCGATCGCAGGCCGCACGCCAGCACGCGCCCGGCGAGCGCGGCGGTCTGACCGGGCTTCAGCGAGGCGATGCTTTGGAGGCGGCTGCGGTCTTCGTAGCGGAGCGGGAATCGGTAGAGGAGATCTTCGACAGTGACCAGGCCGGCATGCTCGAGGTCGGCGGCGCGGCGAGGTCCAACGCCTTTCAGGAACTGCAAGGGCGTCGACAAGAAAGGGTCCGACCCCTTTTCGTGGAGCGCGGTGGAAAAGGGGTCCGACCCCTTTTTGTTCATTGCACGATTATGGCTTGACCTCGCTCTACCTGGATCTCGCGGATGCGCGCAGGTAGTGCAAACGGATCGTCGAGGCCGATCCCCGACGGCTTCTCGGGCGTGCGCGAGTAGTAGCTGACGATTTCCTGTAGGAACAGCTTCGGGATGGGCACGCTGCTGACCCTGGCCGATTCGAGCTCGAAGCGTCCGACGCCGTTGCTCGTCCTGAGGACGCCGGTCGCGGTCACCGGCAGACGGCCCATCAAGTAGTTCATCGGATCGAGGAGGCTGGTGGGGTTTTTCTCCTTGCGCACGGCATCGAGGTCGACGATCGCACGCCCCGACACGCGGCCGGTGCCCAGGATCGTCACCGAGGGCTCGACGACGCCCGTGGGCAGCTGCTCCTTCGCTTCGTACACGAGGTACGAGTTCACCTCGCTTTCGGTGACCGTGGTCCGGCGCGCCTCACGGCTCGGTTTTTCGCCGAAGGCGGTGATCGTCGCGACTTTCTGCTTCAGCAGGGTCGCTTCGCGCCTCGTGGCGGGGCCGGCGGCGCGGAGCGCGCCGGCGAGAACGAGCACGACAAGCATCGAGGTCGGTAAGTGCCTACGACACATGAACTTCGATGCAGATTGTACTACGCCTTACGGCCTGGGGCGATTCGCCTGGCGGGCGCGCATCACCAGCTCGAGCTTGCGCCGCTCCATCGTCTCCTCGAACACGCGGAACTTCGCCTGCTGGCGGATGTCGAGCACTTGATCGATCGCCTCGTACGCCTTCTTCATGTCAGCGGCCGAGCGCGTCTCGACCTCCTGCAGCGCGTTCATGCGATCCTTGATTTGCGCCTCGTCCGGTTGCGGCGCATTCACCAGCCGGCGGAGGTTCTGGATGATGCGCGCGCGCTCCTGCAGCGTCTGCCGGCGGACTTCCTGCAGCGCTTTGAAGCGTGTCAGGAATCGCGTGAACTGTTCGTCGCCGATCTTGAGCTGCTCCTGTGCCTGCATCAACGCGTAGGCGTCGAACATGCGCTGGATTTCACCCGGCGTGACGCCGCCCTCGTCGGGCCCCGAGCCGCCGCCCTGACGCTGACCGCCACGCCCGCCCTGGCCGGCGCCGGCAATGCCGGTAGCCAGCGCCAACGCGCCGACGACCGCGAGCAGCGTGAAACATCTCGTCATCGCAGCGCCCAATTATCCTTTTGACCCATCCGACCGGGCCAGTTCTTCCTTCAACAGGCGCCGCAGCTCGCGCAGATCGTCGCCGTTCATGTGCGTGACCGCGTGCTCCGCGCTGTCGCCCTGCGCCAGCCCCGCCTCCCCTGCCGCCTCGAGGTCCAGATTCGCCGTGAGGCTCGCAACCAGCGTCAGCGACGCATCTTCGTCGACGAAGGCATCGCTGAACAGGTCGTCCCGCGGCGCCGCGTCCGCAACGGCGGCGTCGGGCGGCAGGGGCGCGAGCGCCGGCGCATGTCGGAGCGACCAGGTCGGCGACAGCAGCCGAGAGCTGAACACGAGCAATATGAGAATCATTGCGACGGCTACGGCCGACCACCGCGCCGGCAGGCGTCGCCAGGCCGCGACGTCCAGCCACGCACGTCGCGGCAACTGTTCCGCCGCGACCGCGTCGTGCACGCGCTGCGATAGATGATCCCAGAACAGCGGCGACGGTTCCGGCACATCGACCTCCGCGGCCCTCGCCATCATCGCGCGGATCTCGTTCAGCTGCTGGCGGCAGTGATCGCATCCCGCGAGATGCGGCGCCGATCGTTCGGGCCGCGTCCCTTCCGCGAGGTCGATGAGCTCATCCGCGTTCAGGTGCATCACGCCATCTCGTCGCCGAGGAGCTTCTTCAGGCTCCTGAGCGCGTGGAAGAAATTCGCTTTGACCGCGCCGACCGAGCTGTCCAACACATCGGCGATTTCCTGGTGCGACATCTCATGATACGTCCGCAGGATCAACGTCGCGCGCTGTTTGCGCGGCAGCTGCGCAATCGCCGCGCGCACGCGCGCCGCGCGCTCCGTCCTCAGCATCCCGTCGGACGCCGACTCGGCACGCTCATCCGCAAACTGATGATCGTCGATCGATTCGGTGTTCCTGCCCAGCGGCGTTTTCACGCTCATGCGGTTCAGGCAGACGTTCGTGCCGATGCGATAGAGCCACGTGCCGAGCGACGACTGGCCGCGAAAGCTGCGCAGCCCGCGGAACGCGCGCAGAAAAACGTCCTGTGCCAGGTCGCTGGCGTCCTCGTGGTTCCCCACGAACCGGTAACAGAGCTGATACACCGACCTGCGGTGGCGCTCGACGATCAGATCGAAGGCGCCGGGCTGGCTGGCAAGACAAGCCTCGACCAGCGTTCGCTCGTCGAGATCCGCCAGCGGCGCGTCAGCGGAGGTCATCGGTTCAGGCGCGCCGACCCTGACTGGCCGTCGCGACGGGCCTTGCCCGCCGAAGCCGCGCAGAGGCGAAGGCGGCAGCGTCCACGTCAGTGATGATCCCATTGGGGGCTTCACCGATGTTAGACCGTTCCGTGCGTCGAATGTTACATCTGGGTTCGCGCGAGCATGAGGTGATCGACCTCCGCCGGTGTCGGCAGGCCCCCTCGAGACCCGAGGGCGCGGCAGTTCAGCGCCGCCACGGCGTTCGCGTAGCTGAGGACGTCTTCGATGTCGCCGTCGGGCATGCTGAGGCACGCGGCGGCAAAAGCCCCGCGGAACGCATCGCCGGCCCCGGTGCTGTCCACGCAATCGACGGGAAATGGCGGTGTGCGGATCTCGCGGCCACCGCACCAGGCGAGGCTACCCTGGGCGCCGAGCGTGACGCAGACCACCGCCGCGCCGAACTCGCGGCCGATGATGCCCAGCGAGCGCCCGAGATCCTCGTGACCGGTGAGCGCCCCTGGGAATTCTTCCGCCGCGATGATCGCGTCGATGTTCTGCAACAGGTCGCCGATGCCCGGCCGGACTTTTTCGACGTCGATGATCGTGGGAATGCCGGCCTCGCGCGCGTACCGCGCCGCCTGCGTCGAGGCCGCCGTCTGATGACAGTCCACGATCAGCAGACGACCCGACGTCAGCGCTTCCCGAGAAACGTCGCCCGGCTCCATGTTCAGCGCAGGATGGCGGTCCCACAGCACGGTCCGCTCGCCGGTGCGGGCGTCGACGAGAATCACGGCGAACTGGTTCGTTGCGCCGATCATCGTTTCGGCGGCTGAAATGTCCACACCGGCGCCGATCAGACTGTCGCGCGAGACGGCGCCGAGATCGTCGTCGCCGAAGCGTCCGACGTAGCGCGCGCACCAGCCAAGGCGGGCGCAGGCCGCCATCGCCGTCGCGATTTGGCCGCCCGGCAGCCGCGCCACGCGCTGCAATCGCTGCTTGGTGTTGCAGGCGGGGTATTCGGCCACGACCGCGACCAGGTCGACGCTGTTCAGGCCGAATCCTGCGACGTCGAAGGGTCGGCTGCCTCGGGGAGGAATCGCAAAAGGGATGCGCACCGCCGCGCATCCTAACAGAAGCACTCAGCTAAGCGACTCTCATCTGTCACCCAAACCCGGAGGCGGCATGCAGATCGCCACAAGCTCGTCAGCTCTACGGTATTGACCTTCGCCTTTCTTTTGCGTATATTTGTTTCGCCTGAGGCGCGAAGGCCCCAGCCGAGCGAGGTACCGATGCTTCCTCTGACGAAACGCCAGCGCGAGATTCTCGATTACCTCAACGAGTTCATCAGCCAGCACGGCTACGCGCCGAGTCTCGAGGAAATCGGCCGCCGCTTCGGCCTCTCTTCGCTCGCCACCGTTCACAAGCACCTCACGAACCTGCAGGAGAAAGGGTTCATCAAGCGGGCGTGGAACCGGAGCCGCTCGGTCGAGATGGTGCCGACGCGGGCCGGCGGACGCGCGGTCGAACTGCCGCTGCTCGGCTACGTCGCGGCCGGCCTGCCGATCGAGGCGGTCGCGTCCAACGAGACGATCGCCGTGCCCGAGGACCTGGTCGGCAAGCGCGACACCTACGTGCTGCGCGTCCGCGGCGACTCGATGATCGACGAGCAGATTCGCGACGGCGACTTCGTCGTGGTCGAGGATCGCAAAACGGCTGACAACGGCGAGATGGTCATCGCGCTGCTGCGCGGGTCGGATGTCACGCTGAAGAAGTTCTACCGTGATCCCAGCGGCAAGATCCGGCTGCAGCCGGCCAATGCTGCCATGCAGCCCATTTTCGTGGATGCGGAGCAGGTTCAGATTCAGGGAGTGGTCGTCGGCGTGATGCGGAAGTACTAGTGGCAGTACACTTGGGCATGGCCGACCAACAGCAGCCCAAGCAGATCAACTTCACCATCGTGCCGGACGAGAACTCGACGGCGCCACGAACGTATTCGAATTTCTGTTCGATCGCCCACACACCGTTCGATTTCACGCTCACCTTCTGCGAAGTGATGCCGCTCTCCGACAAGGAAATCAAGGAAGCGGAAACCGAGCACATCGTCCGCGCGCCGGTGCGGACGAAAGTCGTCGTGCCCGTGCAGTTCGTGCCGAACCTGATTGCGGCGCTCCAGGAGCACTGGCGCGTGTACTCCGACTCCTACAGCAACGTCGGCTGGAACAAAGGCCCGGGCACCATTCAATAGTCGTGAAAACGACACGCCAGACGCGCGCCATCCTCGATGCGCTCGAGTCGCAGCACCCGAACGCCGATACCGAGCTTCACTACAAGACCGCGTTTCAGCTGCTCGTCGCGACGATCTTGTCCGCTCAATCGACCGACGCGCGCGTGAACCTCGTGACGCCGGCGCTCTTCACGCGCTATCCCGACGCGCGCGCGCTCGCGAAGGCGAGCGCCGCGGAGCTCGAGCCGCAGATTCACTCGACCGGGTTTTTTCGGGCCAAGTCGAAGTCGCTCATCGGCATGGCGCAGGCGCTCGTCGCGCGCCACGCCGGCGAGGTGCCGGCGACGCTGGAAGCGCTGGTCGAGCTGCCGGGGGTCGGGCGGAAGACGGCCAACGTTGTCCTCGGTCACGCGCTCGGCGTGCCCGGGCTCCCCGTTGATCGCCACGTGCTGCGCGTGTCGAATCGCATCGGGATCGCCGAGTCCGACGACCCGGTAGTCGTCGAGCGGCAGCTCTGCGCGGCGATGCCCAGGGCGCGCTGGACGCGCACGTCCGACACGCTCATCCTGCACGGCCGGCGCATCTGCCGGCCCGGGCCGCTCTGCGACCAGTGCGCCGTCCGCGACGACTGCGACTATTTCCGGCTGGTCATCTCCAGGGCGCGCAACCGCAAGGCGCCGAAAAAGTCGCGTGGACCGACCAGAGTTCGAACGGCTCGTCGCTGAGGCGCTCGCGTCCATTCCGCGCCGCTTCAAGAAGGCGATGCAGAATATCGCAATCGTCGTCGAAGACGAGCCGTCGGCGGAGCTGCTCGCCGAAATGGAGGTTGAGCCGCCGGACACGCTCCTCGGGTTGTATCAGGGTACTCCGCTCACCGAGCGCGCATGGGGCTACGGCAACACCCTGCCGGACCGCGTTCTGATCTTCCAGGGCCCGCACGAGCGCGCCGCCGAGGACGAAGACGATCTCGTCGTCGCGATCGCCGAGACGCTGATCCACGAGATCGGTCACTACTTCGGCATGAGCGAGGAGCAGATTGAGGAGATCGAGGAGAGATACTGGAGGGGAGATCAAGAAGGTTAGGTGCGAGGTGCGAGGTGCGAGGTGCGAGGTGCGAGGTGCGAACCATTCGCAGACGTTTTGGTCAGCACTTTCTCGAGCCCGCGTGGGTCGAGAAGGTGATCCGCGCGATTGATCCGAAACCCGACGAGCTCTTCATCGAGATCGGGCCCGGACGCGGCGCGCTGACGCGCCCGCTCGCCGCGCGCGCGAAAGCCGTGACGGCGTACGAGATTGACCGCGACCTCGCAACGGACTTGAGGGCGGCCGCTCTTGCCAACCTGACGGTCGTCGAGGGCGACTTTCTCGAAGTCTTCGCAAATCTCGAATCCCCGGCAAATCTCGAATCCCCGGCGAATCCCGGATCCCCGGCGAATCCCGAATCCCAAGCGAATCCCGAATCCCGAATCCCGAATCCCGTCCGGATCACCGGCAACCTGCCGTATAACGTTGCCTCGCCGATCATGTTCAGGCTGATCGAGAAGAACGACGTAGCCACCAGGAACGGGCAGCCAATGGGTGACGCAACGCTGATGCTGCAGCGCGAGGTCGCGAACCGGCTGATCGCGTCGCCGGGATCGAAGGAGTACGGGGTGCTGAGCATCCTGATCCAGCACCGCGCCGACGTCGAGATGATCCTGAAGCTGCCGCCCGGCGCCTTCCGGCCGGCGCCGAAAGTTCACTCCGCGCTCGTGCGGCTGCGATTTCACGCCCCGCAACCGCCGGTTGCCGACCCGGCGGTCTTCGCCGCCCTTGTGCAGGCCGTGTTCACGCGCCGCCGCAAGACGCTCGCGAATGCGCTGCTGGCATACCGGGGGCAGGAGTCGGCGCACGGTAATCGACTCCCGTCCCCGACTGCGTCCAAACTCGCTTCCCCGATTGTGGTCGACCGAGTCCACACCCCAATGACGGCGCTGGAGGCGGCGGGTCTGGATGGCCGCCGACGGCCGGAGACGCTGACTGTCGTTGAATTCGCCCGGCTCGCCGACGCCTACGCGGGAACGCGTCGAGCTGTGCTATAGTTTCGCCCTAAGTCGTACGTAGGTCGGACCTTAATAGGCCGGCGCATCGGACATCCCGCCCGTTGAATTCAGGCGCACCCAGCAGCCTGACCGAGTCGCTGCGGCGGCTCCCATCGACCGGATCGAACTCCGCCAGGAGTGTCTCCGCCGACGGCAGACGCGAAGCCCGCTGAGTCCGGCAAAGCATGGTTGTCTTTGCGGGCCCGCGACCTTTGCGTTCCCTGGTATTCATTGATGCTCGAAGTGGTAGCGCTTGGCGGACTCGGCGAGTTCGGCATGAACATGCTCGCGCTCACCTGGGACCAGACGACGATCGTCGTCGACGCGGGGGTGATGTTTCCGGACCCTGAGCTGCTAGGCGTGGACCGGATCATTCCGGATCTGACGTACCTGCAACAAAAAGGACGCGTCGCCGCGCTCGTGCTGACGCACGGCCATGAGGATCACATCGGCGCCGTGCCGCACGTGCTCCCGCTGGTCGACGGTCCGCTGTACGCAACACCCCTGACGCTCGCCCTGGTCGAGCCGAAGCTCGAGGAACACGGCATCGACGACCGCGAGCTCGTTCCGGTCCGGCCGCGGGAGCGCCTGAGCGTCGGCCCATTCACGATCGAATTCATCCGCGTCACGCACAGCATACCGGACTGCATCGCGCTGGCGATCCATACGCCCGCCGGCATCATCGTACACACCGGCGATTTCAAGATCGATCAGACCCCGATCGACGGCCAGCACTTCGACGTGCACCGGTTCGCCGAGCTCGGCAGCGCCGGCGTGCTGGCGCTGTTCGCCGACAGCACGAACATCGATCGCCGCGGCTTCACCGGATCGGAGTTGGAGGTCGTCGAGGCGTTCGAGGAGATCTTCACGAGCGCGACCGGCAAGCTGATCGTGGCGGCGTTTGCGTCGAGTATCTACCGGATGCAGATCCTCGTCGACCTCGCGGCGCAATTCGATCGCAAGGTGGCCTTCGTCGGCCGCGGCATGATGCGCAACTCCGAGATCGCCCAGCGGCTGGGCCACCTGCGCATTCCCGCCGGCGTACAGGTTCGCGATTCGGAGATCGGCAGCTACCCCGCCCAGGACGTGCTGTGCCTGGCCACCGGCTCGCAGGGCGAACCGATGTCGGCGCTGTCGCGCATCGCGATCGACGATCACCGCTACGTGAAGGTCGGCCCCAACGACACGGTCGTGCTGTCGGCGCGGTCGATTCCAGGCAACGAGAAGGCGATCGGCCGCGTCATCAACCATCTGTCGCGGCGCGGCGCCGACGTGATCTACGAGGGCATCAAGCACGTCCACGTCTCCGGCCACGGGAGCGAGGAGGAGCTCAAGCTGATGTTGTCGCTCGTGCGGCCGCGATTCTTCATCCCGGTGCACGGCGAATTCCGCCAGCTCTCGCAGCACGCGCGCATCGCCGAGCGCGTCTTCGCCGGTCGCGATCCGAAGCCCGTCATCCTCCTCACGGAGAACGGCGACGTGCTCCATTTCGACGAGGCCGGCGCGCGGATCGCGGGCAAGGCGCCGGTCGGCCGCGTGCTGATCGACGACACCCGGACCGGCGAGGTCGGCGACGAGGTGCTGCGCGACCGCCGCCATCTGGCCGAGGACGGGCTGGTCATCCCGGTCGTCGCGATCAACAAGCAGACGGGTGCGCTCGAGGGCGTGCCCGATATCATCACGCGCGGGTTCGTCATGGAGGATGGCCAGGCGCTCCTGGCCGACGGCGCGCGGCTGCTGGCGGAAGTCGTCGAGCAGGCGAGCATCGAAGAACGCACGGACCAGGGGCTGATCAAGGAACGGCTGCGCGTCGAGCTGCGCCGCTTCTTCCGCAAACGGTCGGGACGGCGGCCCTTCGTGCTGCCCGTCATCATGGAGATCTGACAACGTGGGTGGATCGAAGGCTTCGCGTCGCGCCAGCGAGTTCGTCGGCGTCGCCCTCTTCGCGGCGGCGCTGATTTGGATCATTGCGCTTGCCAGCTACGAGCCGGGCGACCCGGTATGGTTCTTCAGCACGGGCGCGCACGCGGCGCCGGCGAACTTCGCGGGCCGCGTCGGCGCGTTTCTCGCGGAGCTGTCCTTCCAGCTGTTCGGATACGCCTCGTATCTGGGTCCGGCGGTGCTGGTCATCATCGGCTGGAATTCTTTCTGGTGCCGCTCGCTCGACGCGGCGGGCACCAAGACGATTGGCGCCGGCCTGCTCTTCGCGTCCCTCAGCGCGTTCCTCAGCCTCGTCTTCGGCACGCTCGACGTCTCCGGCAAGTCGTTCCGCGCAGGCGGCTATGTGGGCGACTTTCTCGCCAGCGAGCTGTCGGAGTACCTGAATCGTACTGGCTCGGTGATCGTCATCCTCACGCTGATCTTTCTATCGATCATCATGTCGACGCAGTTTTCCTTCGGCCGCTTCTTCGGGGCGGTGCTGGAGGCGATGCGCCGCAGCGCCGGGCGCGCGATCGACTCGTTGCACGAGCGGCGCGAAGAGCGCCGTCGCGAGAAGCAGCGGCGCGAGGTGATCGCGAAGCACACGAAGAAGGCCGCCCTCGCCGAGGCTTCCTCGGCCAGGGGCGCGTCGCCCGACACGGCGGCAGGCAGGGCGCCGGCTCAGGAGACCGAGATTGCGCGACCCGGGCCGCCCAGGATGGCGGCGTCCGATCTGGACGCGACGCCCAGCGAAGGGCTCGCGGCCAGGGCATCGCGCGCCGTCGCGAAAGCCTTCACACGTGGCGACGGCGACGACCCCGCAGCGGAGGAGCCCACCGCAGGAGCCGCCGTGCCGGCGCCGCCAGCCTTCGGCAGCCCGAAATCGTTCGCGCCGCCGAAGCCGCCGAAGGTCAGCCTGCCGACGTCGTTGCCCTTGTCCGACCCCGAGCCCCTCTCCAAAGCCCCGGCCGAACGCCGCAGAGGAGACTACGCGCTGCCGCCGGGCGCGCTCCTCGATTCCCCGAAAACAGAGCGAAAGATCGACGAGCGCGAGCTCATGGACGGCGCGCGGCTCCTCGAAGAGAAGTGCCGCGAGTTCTCCGTGGAAGGCAACGTGGTCCAGATCCATCCGGGTCCGGTCGTGACGACGTTCGAGTTCAAGCCCGATGCCGGCGTGAAATACGCGAAGATCACCGGCCTTGCCGACGACCTCTGCCTCGCGATGCAGGCCGAATCGGTGCTGATCGATCGCATTCCCGGCAAGTCGACCGTCGGCATCCAGATTCCGAACCACACGCGCGAGCAGATTTCACTGCGCGAGCTGCTCGAATCCGAGGCCTACAAACGATCGTCGTCGAAGCTGACGATCGCCCTCGGCAAGACGATCCACGGCGAGCCGTACATGGCCGACCTCGCCACGATGCCGCACGTGCTGATCGCCGGCTCGACCGGCGCGGGCAAGTCGGTCAGCATGAACGGCATGCTGACCAGCATCCTCTACCGCGCCACGCCCGACGATGTGCGGCTGATCCTGATCGACCCGAAGCGCCTCGAGCTCGGGATGTACGAGGACATCCCGCATCTGATGACGCCGGTCGTCGTGGATCCGAAGCCGGCCGCCAACGCGCTGCGGTGGGCGGTCCACGAGATGGAGGAGCGCTACAAGACACTCGCCGCGGAGGGCGTGCGGAACATCGAGCAGTACAACCGCAACGTGCGCCAGGCGATCGCCGAGAAGCAGACGCCCAGTGACGGGCTCGAACCCAAGCCGCTCCCCTTCATCGTCGTCGTCATCGACGAGCTCGCGGACCTGATGATGGTGGCGAGCAACGAGGTCGAGGAATCGATCGCGCGGCTGGCGCAGATGGCGCGCGCCGTCGGCATCCACCTGATTCTGGCGACGCAGCGGCCGTCGGTCGACGTCATCACCGGGCTGATCAAGGCGAACCTGCCGGCGCGCATCGCGTTCCGCGTGGCGTCGAAGATTGATTCGCGCACCATCCTCGACGGCAACGGCGCTGAGCAACTGCTCGGCAAGGGCGACATGCTGTTCCTGCCGCCCGCCTCGTCACGCTTCATCCGGCTGCACGGCCCGTACATCTCCGAGCAGGAGAGCGCGCGGCTGGCGAGCTTCCTGCGCAAGCAGGGCAAGCCGGTGTACGACGAGACGATCACGGCGGAGGAAAAATCGGCGGCCGACGGCTTCGACATGGAAAAGGACGATCTGTACGACGAGGCGGCGCGCATCGTCGTGCAGAGCGGCCAGGCATCGATCTCCTACTTGCAGCGGCGACTGCGGATTGGATTCAGTCGTGCGGCTCGGCTGGTCGACATGATGGAAATGGAAGGCCTCGTCTCGCCGGCGGCCGGCGGGAAACCTCGCGAGGTGCTCGTCGACAAGGCGTATTTCGATGAGATCGACGCACAGCTCCGATGAACGCGAGCAGGACCATGACAAGACGAACATACCGCCTTTGACCGCAGTGCTCGCACAGCGCGCAGAGAGATCATTTCGCGGCGGGCTCTGCGCTCTCTGCGTTCTGTACTCGGCCGCGGCGTTCGCGCTGCCGCCGGCGCGGACGATGTACTCGGATGCGCTCGCCCGCGAGCAGTCGGTGCGCGCCACGCTCGCCGCGCCGGACGCGGCGCCTGCCGTGCTGCTCGATGTGCGCGCGCTCGTCACAGCGTACGAAGCGGTGGCCAGGCAGTACCCGGCGAGCGGATACAGCGACAACGCGTTGTGGCAGGCCGGCCTGCTCGCGCTCGACGCCTTTGCGCGCTTCGGCCAGCAGCTCGACAAGGATCGGGGTGTGCGGCTCCTCCGCAAGCTCACCGTGGCGTATCCGTCGAGCAGGCTGGTCGCGCAAGTGCCTGAACAGCTCGCACGTGTCCACGTCGGACCGGAAGACGGTGTCGCGCACCGGGCTCGTTCGGCCGGGTCCAAAGCCCCGCCCCTACAAAAGCCTGTAGGGACCGCCCTTCAGGGCGGCCCGCTCGCGACGATTCGGGAAATCCGCCGCGCGGTCCTCTCCGACGCAGTGCGCATCACCATCGAGCTCGATAACGAGGTGCCGTTTCACGAGGAGCGCATCAACGATCCCTCGCGTGTCTTCGTCGACCTTCCCGGCACGCGCGCGGCGCCGGCGCTGGTCGATCAGACGATCCGCTTCGCGTCCGACGCCGACATCGTGCGCCAGGTGCGCATCGGCCGGCACCCGAACAACACCACGCGGATCGTCCTGGACGCGGCCGGCGTGACGAGCTACAGCGTGTATCCGCTTTATAGCCCGTATCGGCTCGTCATCGACTGCGTGCGGGCGCCCGTCACAGCCGCGCCGGCGGTGGCGCCGGCGTCCAGGGCGGCGCCGGACGCTTCTGCGGCCGTGAGCGCGAGCGCGACGCGGAAGCGCGAGGTCGCGCCTGCGCCGCTCATCGCACGCCGGTTGACGGCCGACTGGCTGCGCCGTCCGCCGTCGATCTCGCCGCGCGCGGCCGCGCTCATCGCCGACGCCCACTCGACGAAGGTGGACGCGCCACCAGTTGCCGAAGCGGCGGCCGCAGGCCGCCCGGCCTCCGAGAGCGTCACGATAGCCCCGGTCCGCCAAGGCACCGAAGGCGTCCCGGCGGCGAGGAGTCCAGACGCGGCGCCCGTCGCACCGCTGGCGGCGACGCCGGTGCCGGCTCACCAGGGCACCGAAGGCGCGACGGCGCCGACGCCCCTGGCGCCCGCCGCGAAGAATCTCACGGGCGGCTTCTCGATCGCGCGCCAGCTCGGGCTCGGCGTCTCGCGCATCGTCATCGATGCCGGGCACGGCGGCCACGATCCGGGCGCGCAGGCCAGAGGCCTGACCGAGGCGGAGCTGGTGCTGGACGTCACGCTGCGCCTCGAGAAGCTGCTTCAGAAGGTGCCGGGGGTCGAGGTGGTCCTGACGCGGCGCAGCGACGAGTTCATCCCGCTCCAGGAGCGGACCGCGATCGCCAACCGGGAAGGCGCCGATCTGTTCCTCTCGATTCACGCCAACGCGAGCCCGAGCGCGCAGGCGCGCGGCATCGAAACGTATTTTCTGAATTTCGCGAACAACCTCAGCGCGGCTGCCGTTGCGGCGCGGGAAAACGCCGCGTCGAGTCAGGCGATGGGCGGGCTGCCCGATTTCGTGAAAGCGATCGCGCTGAACAACAAGCTCGATGAGTCGCGGGACTTCGCGACCCAGATCCAGCGCTCGATGCTGGAGCGGCTCAGGACCACGAACAGGACCATCAAGGATCTGGGCGTGAAGCAGGCGCCGTTCGTCGTGCTCATCGGCGCGGCGATGCCCAGCGTGCTCGCCGAAATCTCGTTCGTGACGAATCCGCAGGAAGCAAAGCTGCTGAAGAGCGTGGTCTACCGGCAGCGGATCGCGGAGGCGCTGTTCAACGCGATCCGGAAGTATCAGACGTCACTGAAGATGGTGCCGGCGGTTGCGCTCCAATGATCGCCGGGAGCGGAGGCGTTTCCTCCGTACCTCCGTTACCTGACGTTCACGCGGATCGCGATCTGAACCAGAACATCACGGCCGCCATCATGGCGCCCATGACGACCGCGGCGAGCACGATGGCGCCCGTCAGCCCCAGCGATCCGATGAGTACGTTCGCGAGTCCTGACAGGCCCGTGGTGTCCTGCGGGGGGGAAATGATCCTGACGATGACCGGGCCTTGCGGCGGAGCCGCCTGAAGAGTCCGAAGTCCGAAGTCTGAAGTCAGAGCAACGCCGAGCAGTCGGTGGTGCAAGTGAACATCCGACGGAACAGGGGTGGCCTCGCAGACTCTCGGCACAGGCTGTCAGCCTCCGAACTTCTCGAACGCAAGGCCCGCCAGCGTACGAACGGCCACGCCGCTCGGACCCTTGGGCAGATAGGGCCGCGCCTCGTCCGCCCACGCGGTCCCGGCGATGTCGATGTGCGCCCACGCCACGCCGCTGTCGACGAACTCCTTGAGGAACATCGCCGCGGTGATCGACCCCGCGGCGCGTCCGCCGGTGTTCATCATGTCGGCGATCTCGCTCTTCAGCTGCTCGCGATATTCCTCGAACAGCGGCAGCGGCCACACGCGATCGCCCGCTCGATCCGCGACTGTGCGGACGCGATCGACCCAGGCGTCAGGCGCGCCGAACAGCCCGCTCGCGATCTTGCCGAGCGCGACGACCACGGCGCCGGTCAGCGTCGCGACGTCGACGAGATGGGTCGCACCAAGCTGCCGTGCG
>Ga0209590_10000281_pt1 | contig 15632 bp, 16 predicted proteins | sample CZO8metaG_FD_188353 | JGI IMG/M metagenome (GOLD analysis project Ga0209590, IMG submission 188353) | Vadose zone soil microbial communities from the Eel River Critical Zone Observatory, Northern California, USA - CZOApr15con1.8 metaG... | ecosystem: Environmental > Terrestrial > Soil > Vadose...
CTTCGTCGAGATGGCGACGGCGGAAGAGGCGCAGAACGCGATTTCTCAGCTCAACGGGCGGGAGCTCGACGGCCGGAAGATCACGGTCGAGATCTCGAACCCCCAGGGCCAGCGCAGCGGCGGCCCGCGGCCCGGCGGCAATCGGCCGAGCGGCGGCGGGCGTGGCCCTGGCGGCGGACGCGGTCCGGGGGGTGGGCGCGACAGCGGCTACGCCCACCGGCCCTCGAAGCCCGTCAAGTGGTAGTCGCGTAGCGCGGTTCGAGCGCGGGCTTCGCCCGCGCAATCGGCCCTCGGGGCTTGACCACCGCGGGTGACTGGTGGGCGGTGTCGGGGGGAGCGGCGTCGCTCCCCCCGACGTTTAGTCAGACGAGAAGATCCGGTCGTAGCGGCCGTACTCGCGCGCCACGTCCATGAACCACTTCACGGCGTCGGGATCCGAGCGCGGCGGGATCTCGCACGAGGTGGACAGGATGAACGCCGAGGTCCTCGCGGCCGTGTCGATGCAGCGCCGGACGTCGGCGGCCATCGCCTCCTGGCTCGTCTTCTCGAACTTCGTCGCGTCCACGTTGCCGATCGCGACGACGCGCCCACGGGACACCTCCGTGAACCGCTTGAGCTGGTCCACGTAGAGCTTCGGGTCCGCCTGCTGGTCAAGGTCGAACGAGATCGTCGTGAAGCCGCACCGAATGAGGTCCTCGTAAATCGGGTAGGTTGTTCCACAGATGTGTGTCGTCACGCCGACCTTCTTCGCTTTGAAGTAATCCACGAGCTCCTTGTGGTAGGGCGCGATGAACTCCCGGTAATTGTCGGGCGAGATCAGGCTGATCGAGGCGGTGGGCTCCGAGAAGCTGAGCCCGATGCCCGTGGCCACGATCGCGTCTCCCCAGTTCTTGCAGAAGTCGGTCGTGATCCGCATCAGGTCATGGATGAACTTCGGGTCCTCGAAGGTGTCCAGGAGCATCGTCTCGGGGTTTCGGAGCAGCATCGCGATCGTCCACGGGCCCACGGCCACGGCGCCGATCGCGGTCGGAAGCTTCGCCTTCACCAGCGCCTCGCACTGCTCGAGGAAGCCGGGGAGGCGTGCCGTCCGGTGCGGGTCCGGCGGCTCGAGCTGCGCGAGCCGGGCCTTGTCGTCCTGGAGGACGTGCCGGTCGATGGACGGCACGACGTAGTCCGAGTACTTCACGTGGCAGCCGAACGCCTCGGCCTCCTTCGCCAGGTCGTTGTAGGCGAGGACGACGTCGGGCTGGTAGCGCTCGTAGTAGTTCAGCATCGCCGTGGTCGCCCTGGGCACGTTCGTGCAGTACTCCTCGATCGACAGGCCGTCGAGGGTGCCGGCGAACGAGGCGACGATCGGGTAGACCGGCACACGGTCGGCGAACGAGCGCTTGTAGGCGGCGACGACGCGGTCACGGGGCGTGTACTGGGCGCGGCCGTGCTCCACGTCCCAGACGCGGTTGGCCTCCATGTACCGGGGCGGGAGCTTGGCCTCGTACTCCATGAACTGCGTGATCGGATAGCGGATGCCGCCCGCGTGCGTGCCCTTGAGGCCCTCGATGATGTCCTCCATCTGGGCCCACGGGATCGTGAACGCCATCTCGTGGTCCTGGGTCTGGCCGAAGATCCGGTCGCCCGAGCAGGGAAGGATGAGCTGTGGCTGGTCGGTGCGCATCGTCGTCACGATGATCTCCGAGCAATCGATGCGGCCCCCGAAGGCGGAGGTGAGCTTCCCGCCGCGCTTCCAGAGCGCCGCCTGGGTGAGGCGCATGACCTGGGCCGGGTTGGCGTAGACGCAGACGAGGTGCGGCTCGAACGGCGCGCGGTCGAGCGGCGCCACCAGGAGGCAGGAGTACTCGCCGGGCGCGAACTTGTCCACGGCGGCTTCGGACCGCGCACCGGCATCCTTTGTCGCCGTGTACATGCCTTCGCAGAGTGTCCCGGAGTTGTGCAGGTGCGTCGGTTTCTCGAAGCCGAGCGCCGCGATGCCGAGGGAGCAGATGTGGTCCTCCCGGGTGAGCGCGATCATCCAGCCGTATCGCCGGGCCATGTCGATGACCTGGCAGTTCATGCTGAGCTTCTTGAAGTCGCGCGCCGGCCGCTTGGCCTTCTCGGGAATCTCCTCGCCGGGCTTGAGCATCCGGATCGCCACGGGGAACGTCTGGGGCCGGATGTAGAACTGCAGCTCCCGGTCGGCGGTTTTGACGTCGATCATGGGGTCTCCTTTGTCGCGGGCGCCGCGAGGCGCGTGTGGCTCCGCTTCGCGGACTTCTCGCTGAAGCGTACTACCTCGCGGAGCCCCCGACAACACTGTAGAATAATCCCGCACTCGCGGCCGGTGCCGCTCGACGCGTCAAGACGGGGAACGGGCGCGTGCACCTCGGTAGGGGAGGTCCAGAATGCAGGCTCCAAGCGCCAGCTACAGCCTCACGGTCCGGCTCGAGATCCTGAACAAGCCCGGCATGCTCGGTCGGGTCACCTCGGCGATCGGCAAGGCCGGCGGCGACATCGGCGCCATCGACCTGGTCGTCGTCGGCAAGACGACGATCACGCGCGACATCACGTTCAAGGCGCGCGACGAGCCCCACGGCCAGCAGGTCGTGGACGGGATCCGCACGGTCCAGGGCGTGAAGGTCGTCAACGTCTCGGACCGCACGTTCCTCATGCACCTGGGCGGGAAGATCGAGGTGCGCGGGAAGATGAGCGTCAAGACCCGCGACGACCTCTCCATGGCCTACACGCCGGGCGTCGCGCGCGTCTGCATGGCCATCCACCACGACCCCGAGAAGGCGTACGCGCTGACGATCAAGCAGAACGCCGTCGCGGTCGTGACCGACGGCACCGCGGTGCTCGGTCTCGGCGACATCGGCCCGAGCGCCGCCCAGCCGGTGATGGAGGGTAAGGCGCTCATCTTCAAGGAGTTCGCCGGGGTCGACGCCTTCCCGCTGTGCCTGGCGACCAAGGACGTGGGCGAGATCGTGGCGATCGTGAAGGCGATCGCGCCCGTGTTCGGCGGGATCAACCTCGAGGACATCTCGGCTCCACGCTGCTTCGAGATCGAGGAGCGGCTCCAGCGCGATCTCGAGATCCCGGTGTTCCACGACGACCAGCACGGCACTGCGGTCGTGGTCCTCGCGGCGCTCCTCAACGCGCTCCAGATCGTGAAGAAGCGGCTCGCCGACGTGCGGATCGTGTTCACCGGGGCCGGCGCGTCCGGCATCGCGACGGCGAAGCTCCTCATGCAGGCCGGCGCCAAGCACGTCACCGCCTGCGACCGCGCGGGGACGCTCTACGACGGCCGCGTCGACAACATGAACCCGATCAAGGAGTGGTTCGCGAAGCACACCAACGAGAAGAAGATCCGCGGCTCGGTGAGCGACGCCCTCAAGGGCGCCGACATCTTCATCGGCCTCTCGGGCCCGGGCGTCGTCGCGCTCAAGGACATCAAGGCCATGAACCGCGACCCGATCGTCTTCGCCATGGCGAACCCGATCCCGGAGATCCAGCCCGAGGAGGCGGGCCCGTACGTCCGCGTGATGGCCACGGGACGCTCGGACTACCCGAACCAGATCAACAACTCGTGCTGCTTCCCGGGCTTCTTCCGCGGGATGCTCGACGTCCGGGCGCGACGCGTGAACGACGAGATGAAGCTCGGGGCGGCGCATGCGCTGGCGGCCATCGTGTCCAAGGGGGAGCTCTCCGAGGAGTACATCACGCCCTCGATGTTCGACGGTCGCGTGGTGCCGGCCGTCGCCGCGGCGGTCGCGGACGCCGCGATCCGTACGGGGGTCGCGCGCCGGCCTCGGCGCGCGACGGCCGCGGCCGTCCCGCGCCGCGGTAGCCGGTGAAGGCGAGGGAGCTCACGCGGCCCCGCAATGACGGTGGGGATCAGGGCAGGAGGGTGCGGCGCAGCTGCTCGCTCGCCAGCAGCTCCGCCCCGGTGCCGCTAAGGATCACCCGGCCCTCGTCGAGCAGGTAGGCGCGGGTCGCCAGCCGGAGCAGCCGGCGGACGTGCTGCCCGGTGGCGACGATCGTCAGCCCCTCGTCGCGCACGGTGCGGAGTGCGTCGCAGAAGGCGTCGACCACGGCACGCCCGAGGCCCAAGAACGGATCGTCGAGGCAGAGCAGGCGCGGCCGCGCCATGAGGCCGCGGGCCAGCGCCAGCATCTGTTGCTCGCCTCCGGACAGGTGCTGGGCTAGCATGCGCTGCTTCCCGTCGAGGACTGGGAAGAGCCGGTAGACCACCCGCAGGGTCTCCTCGCGCACCGCCCCGCCCCGCGGGACGAACGCTCCCAGCTCCAGGTTCTCCCGTACTGAGAGGGGGCCGAAGAGCCGGCGGCCCTCGGGAATCAGCGTGACGCCGCCGGCGGCGATCTCCCAGGGTGACCGGCCGTCGATCCGTTCGCCGTCGAGCCTGATGGCCCCGGCCCGCGGCCGCAGTAGGCCCGCGACGGCCTTCAGCAGAGTAGACTTCCCCGCGCCGTTCGGCCCCACGACCGACACGAACTCGCCACCGCGCGCCTCCAGCGCCACGCCGCGGAGGACCTGGACCCCGTCGTATCCAACTTCCAGGGACTCCACGGTCAGGCGCGCCACGTCCCCCTTACTCCTCCTCGCCCATGTACGCCGTCCTGAGCGTGGGCGAATCGAGGACTGCGGCCGGCGGCCCGTCAGCGACGAGTGTCCCCCGGTCGAGGACGAGCACCCGGTCGGCCACCTCGGCGAGCACCGCGAACGAGTGCTCGACGGCGACGATCGTGAGGCCGTGCGCGCGAAGCCGTGCATAGAAGCGCACGACCTCCTCGCGCCCCTTCGGCGAGAGCCCCGAGGTCAGCTCGTCGAGCAGCAGGAGTGCCGGGCGTCCGGACAGCGCCAGCGCCAGTTCGAGCCGCTTGCGCTCGCCCAGGGAGAGCGTGGCGGCGGCATCGCCCGCCCGGTCGGCGAGGCCAACGATCGTCAGGAGCCGCTCCACCTCGTGCAGCCGCTCAGCGCGTGTCCGCGGCCGCCGCGCCTGAAACGTCACCCCGACGAGGACGTTGTCACGGACGCTCAAAGCGCCGAAGGGCTCGGGGATCTGGAACGTCCGCCCCACGCCGCGACGGGCGAGCTGCCACGGCAGAAACCCGGTGACGCGCTCGCCGCGGAGCCACACGTCGCCCGCGGCGGGCCGCCGGAGCCCGGAGAGCACGTCGAAGAGCGTGGTCTTGCCCGAGCCGTTCGGGCCGAGCAGCGCGATCACTTGGCGCTCCTCGATCGCGAAGTCCACGCCACCGAGCGCGACGAGGCCGCCATAGGCCACCGAGATACCGCGGGCCTCAAGGAGCGTCATGGTATTCGCCGCCAGGCCGGCCGGATGAGCGTGACCGCGATCAGGGCGAGCGCGTACGGGAGCTGGTGGAGCGCTGGCGCCAAGGGATGGAACACCAGTTCGCTCACGAGGTATAACGCCACCGCCGCAGCGGCCGGCCCCAGCAGGCTGCGCCCGCCGAGCGTGGCCATGACAAGAGGCGCGATGGAGAAGACGCGACCGAAGACGACATCGGGCTCGACCGCACCGAGCGTGTGCGCATAGACGGCGCCCGCGAGCCCGGTCGCCACGCCCGACAGGGCGAAGGCGAGGACCTTCCAGGGCACCGGTCGGAGCCCGAGCAGAGCCCCCCGCGTTTCGCCTTCCCGCAGCGCGGCCAGCGCGAGCCCCGCGCGGGAGCGTAGGACCACGGCAGAGATCGTCAGCGCGGCGGCCAGCGTCGCCAGAGAAAGGTGGTACGCGCCGACGCGGCGGCCGCCGAGTTCGAGAGGAATCCCCGGCAACGATGGTATCGAGGGAATGCCGACCAGCCCTGAGCCGCCGCCCGTCAACGCCGTCCAGTTGAGCGCGACCCCCCGCAGCAACTCCGCCGTGGCGAGCGTCGCCAGAGCGAGGGCAGCTCCGTTCAGACGTCCCGCGGCGAGACCGACGGCGGCGCCGCCAGCCCCGGCCAGGGCGGCGCCGAGCGAGATCGTGAGCCACAGCGAGGCGCCGTGAAGCGAGGCGAGGGCGGCGCCGTAGGCGCCCAGGCCGAAGAAAGCGGCCTGGCCGAACGAGACCTGTCCCCCATAGGCGAGCAGGCTCCATGCCGTGGCCAGCGTCGCGAATTGGTACGCCGTCGAGAAGAGGTAGAGGTAGTAGGCGGGAGGCCCGAGAAGCGGCAGGACAGCGAGGACGAGAAGCACGGCGGCGAGCTTCATGATCGCCGGCCGAACTCTCGGGCCAGCGCCCCGCCGCGGGCCAGCAGCGAGGCGAGCAGCAGCAGTGCGAGGGCCGGCTCCCGCCATCCGGTGCCAGCCACAGCCACTGTGAGCGCCTCCACAACGCCGAGCGCGACGCCCCCGAAGAGCAAGGCGCGCATCCGTCCGATTCCCGCCCAGATGGCCAGCGTGATGGCAAGGAGCGTGAGCTCGCTCCCGGCGGCCGGGTACAAATAGTGGATCGTCGCGAAGAGCAGCCCGGCGCCGCCCGCCAGCCCGAACGCGAGGACGAACGCCAAACGCGTGGCGCGCTCGACGTCGATACCGAGCAGCGAGGCGGCGTCCCGATCCAGGCTCGTGGCCCGGATCGCCCGTCCCCAACGCGCACGCCGGAGGCCGAGCGCCAGCGCCCCGACCGCTGCCAGCGCCACGAGGGCAGCGGCGAGCCTGGCGTGGCTCAGCGCAACGCCGCCTAGGGCGACACCGTGACCTAGCGCGGGGCTCGCGAGCAGTCGGTACTCGCCCGACCAGAACCCGGTCATCGCGCTCTGGAGCAGGAGCGACAGGCCGAAGGTGAGCACGCAGCTCCACAACTCCACCGGCGGCGCCAGCCGCGCCGTGAGCCGATCCCAGACGAGCCCCAGCGGCAGCGTCGCTAGGGCCGCCAGTGGCAGGAGCAGGAGGGGATGGACACCGAGCAGGAGCCAAGCCGCGTAGCCGGCGTAGCCACCGAGCACGACCAGCTCGCCGTGAGCCAGGTTCAGCCCGCGGCTCACGCTCAGGACCAGCGAGAACCCGGCCGCGATCAGCGCGTACAGACAGCCGACGAGCGCACCCGAGACGAGAGCCTGGAGAAGTGTTGTCAGGGACACGCGGGGCGGAAGTCTAGCGGGCTGGGTACTTCGGCGAGGCGGTGGCGTGGTTGGGCGGGTAGACGACGACGTGACGGCCGTTCTGAATCTGCACCACGACGCGCTCGTAAGCGACGGGATCGCCGTGGTCATCGAACTTCACGCGTCCCAAGGGCGTTTCCAAGTCCACCCTCGCCAGCGCCTCACGCAGGTGGTCGCCGGTGATCGCGCCGCCTCCGAGGGTCTCGAGCGCGCGGATAACGGCGCGCGCCGCCGCGTAGCCGTGCATGGTCAGCGGGACTGGCGCGCGGCCGAAGCGTCGCGTATATGCCGCGACGAAGAGGCGCGACTCCTGCTCCCGCCCCGCCCAGTTGACGTCCGGCTGCCACGACGTCGTGCCGTAGAGCCCTTCGCTCGCCGGGCCGAGCTCGAGGACGACGCTGGGGAACTCGAGCCCAAACGCCCCGAGAAAGGCGTCGACCCGCAAGCCCGACTGTGCCATCTGCCGAACCAGGAGGAGGTGATCGGCGAAGAAGGTGTCCGACAGGAGGACTTCTGCTCCCTGGTCCCGCACGCGGGCCAGCAGCGGCGTGAAGTCGCTGAGGCCCGGGGCAAAGGGCTCAAAGACGGCCACGTGGATCCCGGCCCGCTCGAAGACCTCCTTCTGGCGACGGGCCAGCTGGCTCGCGCCCGGGGTGTGAGAGTAAAGGATCGCTACGTGCCTGGCTTTGAACACCTCGCGGACGACGCCGGTCGTCACGTCGACGTAGGCTCTGAGGTTCGAGACGCGGAAGAAGTACCGGTTGCCGCGCGCGGTGAGCCGCTCATCAAGAGAGGCGGCAGCAACGTACGGAGCGCGGGCGCGGTCGGCCACCTCGGCGACGGGGCCGACGAGGCTGTCGACATATCCACCGACGAGGGCAACAGCGCCGTGCCGGCCGGTCAGCTCCTCCGCGGCAGCCACGGCTCGCTGGGGCTTACCCTCGTCATCGCGGGAGAGGAGCGCGAGCGGCCGGCCAGCAATGCCGCCACGCCCGTTGGCCTCCTCGACGGCCAGCGTCACGCCCTGGTGGATTGCTGAGCCCTGCGCGGCGAACTGGCCGGTGCGGGAGTCGATCTCCCCGATGATGATCGGCTCGGCGGCGCGGACCGGAGCCGCGGCCAAGCGGAGAAGAAGTAGAAGAAGGACAGAAAAGGACGGGCGTGCCGGAGTCACTAGTCTCCGGTCCTCGAAGTCATGTTAAGAGCCCGCCAGCGCCCGGCGCCGGGGCCGACGGGCACGCGCGGCAGGGATCGCGGGACCACGCGGCACGCGTGCGCTGCCCCGTTGCGGCTTGGCTCCATCTGGGAACGCGGGGTCCGTTGCCCGCGGGCGGGAACGGGTCCCATCGACCCCTGCCGCACGCGCCCGTCGGCCCGCTGCGCGGCGTGAGCGCGGCGGTCGTTAACATGACTTTTCAGATGGAACACTAGTCTCCGCAGCTCTGGGCAGAGGCCTGCCACTGTGGACAACGGTACCGGATAGCTGTCCGAGATCCCAGAGCCATCACCTGCTCCCCGAACGCCGCACGCAGGACTGAATCCAAACTCTGCGTCTTCCCCCGCGGCTAGTCAAGACTGGTTCTTGAGCTCTCCAGCTGCGCTGCCCCCGCGCGGCCTCGGTCGGTGGCGGATTCTCCCGGCGTTGCTGGCGTGACCTGCGCGGACGTCGTCGATGCGCGGTCCACGCGGAGAATCAATCGGTTGCCGCGCCGCGCTGACTCAGGTTATCGTCCGGATGCAAACGTGGAGGTGTCCGGCTCATCTTGAGGGCTTATCAGCCCGAGGGGAGGATTTCTCTTGACGTCGATCGATCCGCAGGCCTGGCTCTTTCAGAGAATCGTGCAAGAGATCCCAGAAGCCGTCATCTTTGCGGACCGGACGGGCGTGATCCGGCTGTGGAACAGCGGCGCTGAAACCATGTTCGGCTATTCCGCTGGCGAGGCCGTGGGGCAAAGTCTCGACATGATCATTCCGGAGCGTTTGCGGTCGCGTCACTGGGATGGCTACCACAAGGTGATCGCGAGTGGGGTCACTCGGTATGCGAGTGAGCTGTTGGCCACGCCGGCGATCCGGAAGGACGGCCGGCGCATCTCTATCGAATTTTCCATCACCCTCCTTAAAGAAGACACCGGCAAGGTACTCGGCGCTGCAGCGACCATCCGCGATGTGACGGCCCGCTGGGAGAAAGAGAAAGCCCAGAGGCAGTCCGGAAGCAGCGACTCGCCGCGCTGAAGCAGGCGCTGCCGGCGGACGCGCGCAAGAGAGTGAGGAGCGGCTAGAGCGCCGCGCGGAACGCTCGTCGAGCCGCCGGGGGCGGCTAGTGTCGCGTCCTCGAAGTCATGTTAACGCCTGTCGGCGAACTCCTCGGTTTCATCCGCAACATGGCGCTCGACGGCCAAAATGTCGATCAGGGTGCCCTTGCGCAGGAATGGCGCGCTGGCAACGATCATCTAAAACCGGATTTCTCGGGACGCAACCAGATGCCGCGCCTCGCGAACCAGCGTGAGGACTACTTGCTGAAGGCAATGCGCGAGTACAAGACCAGCGCCCGAATCGGCTACGCCGGTGCCGTGACCGTGGAGCTCCGCGACCTGTGCGACGCCGACCTCGACGCCCTCGCCCACTTCCTCGCGCATGTGCCGCGCGCCGCCCTCACTGAATGAGTCGATCCGCTCGCTGCAGCAGTGGCGTTGGAATCGTGAGGCCGAGCGCCTTGGCGGTCTTCAGGTTGATGACGAGCTCGAACTTCGTCGGCTGTTCGACCGGCAGGTCTGCCGGCTTGGCGCCTTTGAGAATCTTGTCGACGAGTCTCGCCGCCTGGCGTCCCAGATCCCCGTCGGTGGCGGCATAGCTGACTAGGCCGCCCCGCTCAGCGAAGAACGTGGCCTGGAACATCGTCGGGAACGTTCCCTTGGGAGCGATGTCCAGGATGAAGCCAGGGATGTTCAGGGACAGAAACCTCGGGGAGAGGATTCCGTCCACGTCACCTCGCCGGAGTCCGGCGAGGGCCGCTCCCGCTTCCGCCTGGCTCTGCACCGGCCGCTCAACGAGCGTGAGATCGAGGCGCCTCGCGGCGGCGCGGTACGCTTCCAGGTGCGCGACGGCATACGCGGTCGTCGCGTCGTAGACCAGGAGGACGCGCTTCAGGTGGGGAACGAGCTCTCGGAAGATCTCCAACCGCTTCGGCGCGAGCTCGACATCGAGCGAGGCGATGCCCGTGAGGTTGCCACCCGGGCGCGCCAAGCTCTGCACCAGTCCCAATTCCACCGGATCGCCCCCGCCGATGAAGACGATTGGGATTCGATCCGTCGCCATCTGCGCGGCTTTCGCCGTATTGCCTCCTTCAGCCGTCACGATGATGTCCGCACCGCGCCGGACAAGCTCGTGCGCCGCGGCCAGAAGCTCGGCGCTCTCCCCTTGCGTGAAGCGGACGCCAATCGTGAAGTCCTTGTCCTCCCGGTACCCGAGCGCCTGCAGGCCATCCCGCAATCCGATAATGGCTGGCGTCGGTCCCCAGGATTCGGTCAGCGCGCCGATCTGGACCGGGCGGGCGGTCCGTTGGGCCTCGGCCGCGTCGCCGATCAGCCCGTGAATCGCGAGAGCGATTGCGAGCCCCAGGAGGGGCAGGCCGATTCGCCTCATTCCGCGCTCGGCCGTGGCGCGGGCTCTGCGAGCAGCGCTTGAATGAGCGCGCGGGCCGGCGTGCTCGCCCACTCGCGAGGCCCGACGGCGAGGGCGACGACGCGCCCATCCCGGCCGACGAGGAAGGTCGTCGGAAGGCCCACTACACCGTACTGTGCGTTTATCTTGCCGTCGGGATCAAGAACGAGTGGGAAGCTCAGGCCCAGCTCGTTGGCGTAGCGCCGGACCGCTCCCTGCTCCTCACGGGCGTTGATTCCGATGACGGCGAGACCCTGCGGCGCGAGCTCGCGGTGAAGCTGCTCCAGCACGGGCATCTCGGGACGACACTCCGCACACCAGCTCGCCCAGAAGTTCATGAGGACCACCTTCCCTCGGAGGTCCCTCATCGAGACTCGCCGGGTATCGATGGTGCTACTGCTGAAATGGGGAGGCGCGGCGCGGGAGGCGTAGCCGACGAGGTCGAGAGGTTTGAGGAGCGGCGCCACCGTCGATTCGGCTCGCACGGGACTGCACGGCGCGACGACGAGCAGTGCCCACGCCAGCAGATGTCTCTCGCTAGCGAGCCAGGACCACAAGGGAGTCCGCACCGACGCCGGGCGGACCCGCCTCATGATCACGGTTTCCCGACGATCGCCTGGATATCCCGCAGGAGGGTATCGCTATACACAACGGTTGTGGTCGGGTTCTCGATGGCCCACGTCTTTCGGATCATTCCCTGCCGGTCGATCAGGAAGAACGTCCTGTTCGCAACCATCGCCCCCTCGTTGAGGACCCCGTAGGCGCGGATGACTTTACGATCGGGAAAGTCGCTGAGCAGCGGGTACGGCAGCTTCAGGGATTCGGCGAACGTCTGCTGGGAGAAGGTCGTGTTAGCGCTGACCCCGAGGATCTGGATGCCGAGGGCTTCGAAGCGCTTGTAGTCGGCCTTCCTGGCCGACAGGTTCGCAGCTCAGGTCGGAGCGAAATCCACACCGTAGAACTCCAGGAAGACCCACTTCTTGCCCTTGAAGTCGCCGAGCGAGATGTCGACCCCATTTGTACTCGGCAGCTTGAAGTCGGGCGCCGGCGCGCCCACCTCCACCGCCACACTCGGACTCAGAGTGGCGACGACTGAATACGCTGCAAGAGCGGCGCCGAACAGAACCACACCGAGTGCTCGCCTGCTCAGGTTCACCATTTTTGCCCCCTTCCTGTACAAACGCGCCGGCGCGCATCCCTGGCCAGTCTCCTCGTGGCACGTCTCCACAGCATTCTTGTAAGTCGCAGCAATTCGCAAGATGGGCAAGCCGCAGGATGAACGTGGGAGGCGGCCAAGGTTTTCGTGCCGGAAGCCGCGCTTGACGGCACCGTCGTCACCGGCGCAGTATCCCTCCCATTAAGAGCCCGCCAGCGCCCGTCGGCCCGCTGCGCGGCGTGAGCGCGGCGGTCGTTAACATGACTTTTCAGACGGAACACTGGTCTAGGCGGGCGCCTCGGCCTTCCGGAGCCGCGCCTCCTCGGAGTTCGGGTCCCAGTCCGTGCCGACGCCGCCTGTCCTCGCGGCGGCCATCTTCCCGAGGAGCCGGTCGTGGAGCTCCCCGGTTTTCGCGTTCCGGCAATGGTCGCGCTCGGCGAGGACCGGACCGAGGGCAGCGCGCGCGCCGGCGACGTCGGGCGCCCCCGCCAGGGTCTGGTCAACGAGCCGCCGGTAGATCCGCGTGAGCTCGCCGATGAGCGGCGCCGGGTACTCCCGCCCTTGGATCTTGAGCGTCGTTACGCCGAGCGCGATGTAGCGGGGCACGTCCTCGAGCAGGTTGTAGATCTCGTTGTTCGACCGGTCGAGGTACGTGAGGATCTTGTCTGGGAAGCGCGCGGCGATCTCGGGGACGTGGTGGCCGATGCAGGGGCGGTAGCAGACGCCGCCCTTGTCGGGGTTGCCGATGAGCTTCGTGCGGCTGGTCCCGTCCGAGTCGTGGACGACCCGCTCCTCGAAGTAGGGCGCGAAATAGTCGTAGAGCCGGCAGCCCCCGACGCCTGTGATGCAGCGGTTGGAATGGATCAGGAGCTCGACTCCGATCCCGACCTCGTCTGCCGTGCCCTTGAGCGTCGCGATCCGCTCGAAGGTGTTGAGCGCCGTGGAGGCTACGAACTGGGTCGCCCCGGCCGTCTTGACCCGCTCCATCGCCGCCCGGTCCCGGACGTTGCACGCGACGCTGGCGTGGATCGTGATCTCGGGAAAGCGCGCGTGCACCTCGCGCATGGCGTCCTCGGATTTCATGATGAAGCCGTCCACACCTGCGCGCGCGTACGGCTCGACCTTCCGGAGCATCTCCGCGTGGTCCGCGGCATCGATGTCCACGTTGAGCGCCACCCGCAGCTTGGCCCCGTGGTCGTGGGCGTGCTGGATCATCTCTAGGATTACGTGGTGCGGGATCTCGTAGGCCGGGTCCCGCCGGCTCCAGCCCAGCGGGCCCACGTAGACGGAGTCGGCCCCCGCCCGCACGGCCTCGCGGAACATCTCCATGCTGCCTCCCGGTGTAAGTAGCTCCGTCATCGCGCTCTCCATTCTGTGGTGGAAGGTGCTTCGGTACCGATGTAGTCCATGCCGCTCCGGCCGAAGGCGAAGCCGTTCGCCAGGCCGAGGCGCGAGTGAGCCGCGAGGGTCTCCCACGAGCGCGCCTCGAGCCAGCCGTCGCCCGCCAGCGCGCGCGCGAGCGCCTCGCGGTAGGTCGCTCCCACGGCGCGGCGGTACTCCGGGCTCTCCGACACGGCCTCCACCCGGAAGTGGCGGTGCCCCGCCGCGACCAGGCGCGGCAGGTGCTCGAGCAGGCAGACGTCGCGGCCGCTCAGGATCCCCTTGCCGACCGACTTCAGCCCCCACGCCTCCTTCCGGAGGAACACCTCCCGCTGGCAGAGTTCCGGGCAGGGGACGCCCCAGGTCCGTTCGTGGTCGAGGAGGATGCAGAACTCCGAGACGCCGAGCGGGAGTTTCCCGTGGACGACGAGCTCCAGGGGGATCCCGCCCGCTCGCGCGATCGCGTCGACCTCGTCGAGAGGAAGCTCGGAGGCCGGCGTTATTCGCGCGACGCCGAAGCCCTTGAGGATCTCGACGCCGGCGTCCGTGTAGACGTTGGCGAAGTTGCCCACGTGGATCGGAAGCTCGGGGAATTCGTCGCGCACGAGCTTCACGAGGCCGAGGCTGTGGACCTCGACTGCCGCCGCGCCCTCGGCGGCCGCGACCGCGAGCGCCGCTCGGAGGACCGGGAGCGTGTCGTTCCGCGGCGCCGCGTAGGTCGTGAGGTAGGCGCGCCGGCCCTCCTCCCGGACGAGGTGGATCGCCTCGCGGAGCTCCGTCGGCCGCTCGAGGGGGTTTCCTTCGTAGCGGCGGCAGTAGATGTTCCCGAGGTAGACCGCGTCGTAGGGGCCGAGATCCGAGGCGCGGAGGTGGCGGAGGTTCGAGACCGAGGTGTTGAGCTCGAAGGCGCCGGGCTCCACGGCCTCTCCTAACGCCCCACGACCGTCCACGACGGCGGCAGGACGGGCTCGGGGAAGGCCGGCGGGCGTGCGCCGGCGCGCGCGGCGTCGATGGCGCGGCGGTAGCGCGCGACGAGGGGCTTGAGCTGCTCCGGCGGGAGACTCCGCCCCTGGAGCTTCAGGACGCCGACGCCAGCCGCGAGGTAGCCGGGGACGTCGCCGAGACGCGAGAGCTGCCGGCTCGGAAACAGCTGCGCCGCGCGGTAGCCGTCGGCGCTTGAGAGCTCCCAGGGCTCCTGGCAGATCCGGAAGCAGGCGCCGACTCCACCCCGCTTCATGCTCCCCGTCTGGCGCATGACATCGGGAAGGCCACCGGGCATCGCCGTGGGCTTCAGGTGGACATAGCTCGGCATCGCGCACTTTCCGAGGAGCACGAACTCCTCGACCATGTGAAGCATGATCTCGACCGTGATCCCGCCGACGGCCGCGCACTCGGCCGCCTCGGCGGGGCCCACCGTGCCCGGGAGCACGATCGCATTGGCCCCGATCTCACGGAAGAAGGCGACGTCGGCGGCGGTCTGCGCACCGCACCCGATGCTCGCGGTGAGCGAGAGCTCCGGGAAGCGCCGGCGCAGGGTCGCGAGGACGCCCACGTCGTTGACGATGAGGGTGCGGATCCCGAGCGCGGTCAGGCCGGGGATTTCGGCGAGGAGGGCCGCGCGCTCGCGCGGCTTCGGGATCGTGTTCAGGGCGACCTGGAGCTCCGCGCCGCGCTCGGCCGCCCGTCGCACGGCGCGGGCGAGCTCGTCTCCGTCCAACTCCCCGCGGGCGCCACCCCGGCTCCACCCCTTGAGGCCGACGTAGACGGCGTCAGCTCCCGCCTCGAGGGCAGCGTGGAGGGCTTCGGGGCTTCCGGCGGGGGCCAGCAGGATCGCCATCGGTGAGCGTAACCATCCTGGAAAGCCCGCGCGAAGTCAAGGGACCGCCATCCTTGAAGAGAGTGGGAGGGCATGGTAGAAACGGCCATCCCGGAGGACGCCCATTACTACGGTTCCCAAGGCCGGCCTGGAAGACGTCGTCGTTTCGACGTCGGACATCTGTTTCATCGACGGGCGAGAGGGCCGGCTCCTCTACCGCGGCTACGACGTCAACGACCTCGTCGAGCATTCCTCCTTCGAGGAGGTGGTCTACCTTCTGTGGCACGGCGCGCTGCCGAGCCGCAAGGAGCTCGCCGCCCACGTCAAGGTGCTCTCGGCCACGGCGACCCGGAAGCTGCCCCCCGGGCTGATCGTCCTGCTCCGCGCGCTGCCGAAGAAGACGACGCCGATGGAGGTGCTGCGCACGGGCGTGTCGGCCCTCTCGGCCTTCGATCCCGACGCCGCGGACAACTCGCGTGAGGCGACGGCGCGCAAGGCGGTG
>Ga0209590_10000284_pt1 | contig 15562 bp, 16 predicted proteins | sample CZO8metaG_FD_188353 | JGI IMG/M metagenome (GOLD analysis project Ga0209590, IMG submission 188353) | Vadose zone soil microbial communities from the Eel River Critical Zone Observatory, Northern California, USA - CZOApr15con1.8 metaG... | ecosystem: Environmental > Terrestrial > Soil > Vadose...
CGCGCACCACGCCGGCGTCGCCGCCGGGAGGGATCACCGTGCTTGCCTGAACGGTCGAGTCGTACTGCTCGAAGACCCACTTCTTGCTCGCAACTGACGGCGAATCCAAGAGCATGAGTAAGGCGTGTGAAGGCGTGTAACTGGGTGCGGCGTGCGGCGTAGATGCGCGAAGCTTCGCGATGGCCTGGTCTTCCTTCGCGTCCGGATAATAAACCGGGCAATCGTCCACCAGTCTCTGTCCCGGAATCTCGACGACGACTTTGCCTTGCCAGGTGCAGCGATACATCCCGTCGTCCGTGACCTTCCCGATCGGCGTCGCCGTCAGCTCCCATTTCGCCGCGATCGTTTGGACCTCTTTCACCCGGTCGCGCTTCGCCACGACCAACATCCGCTCCTGCGATTCCGAGAGCAAGATCTCGTAGGGCGTCATCCCTGGCTCGCGCGTCGGGACCTTGGACAGATCGATTTCCACGCCGACGCCTCCGCGGGCGGCCATTTCGGCCGAGGAGGACGTGAGTCCGGCGGCTCCCATGTCCTGAATCGCCACGATGTGTCCTGAGGCGATCAGCTCGAGGCTCGCTTCGAGCAGGAGCTTCTCGGTGAACGGATCACCCACCTGGACCTGGGGGCGGCGCTGTTCGCTTTCGTGCGTCAGCTCTTCGGAGGCGAACGACGCGCCGTGTATGCCGTCGCGGCCCGTACTCGAGCCGACGGCGAGGAGAATGTTGCCCACGCCATGGGCAGCGGCCTTGATCAGGTCCTTCTCCCTCAGTATGCCGACGCACATCGCATTGACCAGCGGATTGCCGGAGTAGCCGGGCGCGAAGTCCACTTCGCCGCCGAGCGTTGGCACTCCGACACAGTTGCCGTAGTCGCCAATGCCGCGTACCACCCCCGCGAACAGATAGCGGTTGCGCGCGTCGTCGAGCGGGCCAAACCGAAGGCTGTTGAGCAGCGCCACTGGGCGCGCGCCCATCGTGAAGACGTCGCGGAGGATGCCGCCTGCGCCGGTCGCCGCCCCCTGGTAGGGTTCGACGGCCGAGGGATGGTTGTGCGACTCGATCTTGAAGGCGACGGCCCAACCGCCGGGCAGCCGCAACACGCCGGCGTTTTCGCCCGGCCCCTGGACGACCTGCGGGCCGGTCGTCGGAAATGTCTTGAGGATGGGTCGCGAATGCTTGTAGGAGCAGTGCTCGCTCCACAACGCGGAGAAGATGCCCAGCTCTGCGAACGTGGGCGTCCGGCCGAGCATCGCTACGATGCGCGCGTATTCGTCGGGTGTGAGGTTGTGTTCCTGCACCAGCTCCGGGGTGATCTTCGGGTCCGTCACTTCCGGGTCACGCCCTTCGCGACGGCGCGGAAGACGCGCGCTAAAATGTTCGGCGCCGAGGTCTTCATTAACGCCTCCGCTTCGCCGGCATCGAACCAGACGCCATGGCAGTGCGTGCACTGGTCGATCTGGATCCCGTCCCAGTCGTGCGTGATGAGGTCATAGCCGCACTTGGGGCACTTCATGTAATGCTGCTTGCGCGCGCTCTCCGCGGCAGCCTGCTGCGCCGCCGCGCGCTGCTGGCGCAGCAGATCGGCGTCGCGGCGCGCGAAGTACTCGTCCTCGTTTTTGCTCGGCTTCTCGTGACTCATGGGCTGGGTGGGGGCGGCGTGATGTGAAGTGAATCCCCCGGGTTCGCCACAGGAACTCGTCCTTCAGGCGAAGACGACTCGCCGGAGTACCGGTGGCCGTCCCAGCGCACGATCGCATCCACGACCTTGCCGTCCTTGAGTGTGACGACGTCCATCGTTCCGCAGGTGTATTCGCAGCTATTGCGGAAGAAGAGATAGGTGTACTGACCGACCCGCCGGACGGCCAGGGGTGCGGCCCACACCTCGTAGACCTCGCGCTCGGACATGCCGGGATTCACGGTGCCGGTGTCATCGGAGACGTACGGCACGTCGCGGGAGAACGCTCGGCCCGGAGGTGCGGCAGGGGGACGGGGATGCTGAGCGCCCTTCGGTTGCAGTTCGGCGGCGACGCGAGTACCCGCCGTATCGGTCGCGGGACGCACGGGCGCGGGCGGCGGGGATTGGGTCGTCGAGCGCCCCCGCAACTTGTCCCACGCCAGCTTCAGTTTGGCTTTTGCGGTGTCAATCTGGTCACACCCTGAGGTGGCGACCATCAACAGCGCGCATATCGCCAGCGTGCTGCGTCGCATTGCGAGCCTCCAGAGAGAGGAAGACGCGTGCGCCGTCCTGACCGCCTAACAGCTGCGCGTTGCGGCGCTCCGGATGCGGCATGATCCCCACCACGTTGCGGCCGGCGTTGCACACGCCGGCGATATCGTGCATCGACCCGTTCGGATTCTCTGTGACGTAGCGCAAGACAACGTGACCATTGGCCTCGAGCAGGGCCGCCGTTTCGGCGTCCGCCACATACCGGCCATCGCCGTGCGCGATCGGCAGCGTCAGCTCCTCGCCGCGCTCGTAACTGCGCGTGAACGGCGTGTCTGTCGCCTCGACGCGCACTTCCACCGGTCGGGACAGAAACCTGAGCCGGGCATTCCGCATCAGCGCGCCGGGCAAGAGCCCCGCTTCGCACAGAATCTGGAACCCATTGCAGATGCCGAGTACGGCACCGCCGGCGCGCGCGTGCGCGGACACGGCGCGCAACACCGGCGAAAAGCGCGCGATGGCCCCGGAGCGAAGATAATCGCCGTAGCTGAACCCGCCCGGCAGGATGACTGCGTCCGCCTGCTTCAGGTCGGTGTCGCGGTGCCAGACGTAATAGGCGTCCGACCCCGCCGCGCGGGCCGCGTCGAGCGTGTCCGCGTCGCAATTCGAGCCTGGAAAGACGACTACTGCGACACGCTGCATTCGTAATCCTCGGTCACCGGATTGGCGAGCAGCCGGTCGCACATGGTGCGTGCTCTCGCCGCCGCCTCTTCTCGCGTGGATGCCTGCACCTTCAGCACCAGGTGTTTGCCGGCGCGGACGCTCGCAACATCACCGAAGCCGAGCGCCTGTAGGGCGTGTTGCACTGCCTGGCCCTGGGGGTCGAGCAGCGATGCGCGGGGCATGACGCGGATTTCGACGGTGTAGGCGCTCATGCCACCCCTCCAGCCCCCGGACGCCGTGGTCCCCGGTAGTTCTGCTCGCTTTCATCGATCTCGATCGGACCCGCGATTTCTGCCTCCTCATCGTCGGCGGGCGCCTTGAAGAAGCCGAGCAGGACGGCGCGCCCCACGCCGTAGAGCATGTAGACGAGCCCCAGAGGGAACAGGAACACGTCGTGCTGCCAGATACCGAATACCAGGATAACAACAATCAGCGTGAGTCCCAATAGTCCGCTGGCCGTGCGGAAGCCGGCCCGGGGCAGTGTCGCGTAGTGGACGTTGCTCACCATCAAGATCGTCAATGCGATCATCAGGAACGTGAGCGACAAGTGCCAGGGAACGCCGTGCAGCGAGGCGTACAGTTCCGTCTGCGTGAACGGATAGTAGGTGGCGAGTGTCATGCCGGCCGCCGGCGACGGAAGGCCAATGAAGTATGTCTTGGCGCGCCCCGCCTGCGTGACGTTGAAGCGTGCCAGCCGGATCGCTGCCGCCATCACGTAGAAGTAGCAGAAGATCCAGGTCGCGCCGCCGCCGCCCGCAAACTCGACCTGATACATAAGGAAAGCGGGCGCGACGCCGAAGCTCACGATATCCACCAGGCTGTCGAGCTCCGCGCCGAACCGCGTCCCCGTTCCCGAGATGCGCGCGACCCGGCCGTCCAGCGTGTCGAGGATTCCGGCGAAGACAATGAACCAGCTGGCGCGGTAGAAATCGCCGCGCGTCGCCAGCACCATCGCCCAGATGCCGAAGAACAGGTTGAACAGCGTGAACAGGCTCGGCACCACGATGACGACGCGGCGGAGCGGCAGGGGCGGTGGTCTCACGAGTACTCCGCCAGGACGGTCCCACCGACCCGCACCCGATCGCCCGGCTTGACCTTCAGCACCGGCCGAGCCGAGAGCGGCAGGAAGACGTCGGTGCGCGAGCCGAACCGGATGAGACCGAGACGATCGCCCTGGTGCACACGGTCGCCGGGCCTCGAGTCCGTCACGATGCGGCGCGCGATCAAGCCTGCGATCTGGCGGACGAGCACGCGCCCACGCGGGCCGCGCATTCCGACCGACGACTGCTCGTTGTCGAGGCTCGCTTTCTCGTCCGCGGCATGCAGAAATTTGCCTTTGTTGTAGTGCACCAGCTCGATCGTGCCGTCCACGGGATAACGGTTCACATGCACGTCGAACACGGACAGGAAAATCGAGATGCGCACGGCCCGTTCCTTCACGTACATCGGCTCGTCGAGCTCGGTCACGTGTACCACGTGGCCCTCGGCGGCGGCGATGACATAGCGCTCACCGCGTGGTCCCTCGCGTATCGGATCGCGAAAGAACGCGACGACCCAGATCGCCAGAATCGCGAGGATGGCAGCGAGCGGCCACCAGAGGAATGCCGCTCCGAGCGTCACGATCCAGGCCCCCGCGATGAATGGCCATCCCTCGGGCGCGATCCTCACTCCAGATCGGTTCCAGTGATACACCGATACGCGTCGCGATAGCGTTCGCTCGTCGCGTTCACAACCTCGGGCGGCAGCGGCGGCGGCGGAGCTTCGCCATTCCATTTCCCCTGCTTCCTCAGGTCAGCCAGGTAATCGCGCAACGGCTGCTTGTCGAAGCTCAGCTGGGTGCGGCCCGGCTGATACCGATCGGCCGGCCAGAAGCGCGAGGAGTCGGGCGTCAGGATCTCGTCGATCACGATCAGCTCACCGTCGGGCGTCGTGCCGAATTCGAATTTCGTGTCGGCGATGATGATCCCGCGGTCGGCAGCATAGGCACGGCCCGCTTCGTACAAACCGAGGCTGGCTCTGCGCAGACGCTCCGCCGGATTGCGGCCGAGCGTGCGCGCCACATGCTCGAACGTGACATTCTCATCGTGGCCCTGCTCAGCCTTGGTCGCAGGCGAGAAGATCGGCGGATCGAGACGCGCGCTTTCGACGAGGCCTTGCAGCATCGGCTCGCCCGCCAGCGTGCCGGACTGCTTGTATTCGGCCCAGGCGGATCCGGAGATGTAACCTCGGACAACGCACTCGAACGGGACGGGAGTGGCGCGGCGCGTCAGCATGGCGCGGCCCTGCAGCTCGCCCTGGTGCGAGGCCAGTGCAGGGATCCAAGCGACGATTGCTTCGACATCGGCAGTCAGGCAATGATGTGGCATGACCGACTGGAGGCGGTCGAACCAGAAGGCGCTCAGCTGCGTCAGCACCGCACCCTTGTGCGGCACCGCCTCGCGCATGACGACGTCGAACGCGCTCACGCGGTCGCTCGCCACGAGCAGCAACGTCCGCTCGTCGACTTCGTAGACCTCGCGGACCTTGCCGCGACGGAGGAGCGGAAGCGGCAGCTTGCTCTGAACCAGCACTCCGGTCATACCTCAACCTCCGCTGCGGCTGCCGAGGGGGCGGCCGCTTGAATGGAACGCAACAACTTGGGCAGCACGCGGTCGAGAAACTCGTCGACCTGCTGCGGCGCGCGGCCGACGTACGCCGCCGGGTCCAGCTCATCCGCGGTCGCCTTGACGCCAAGACGCTTGAATTCAGATGTGCGCGCCAAGCGCTCGAGCAGCGTGTCGGAGGGAGCGCTATCCAGACTCTGCGCCCGAATCACTTCGTGGAGCTGCTGCCGGTCACCGCCCGCCTTCACCCCCCGCATCAACAACCGCTCGGTCGCGAGGTAGGGTATGGCACCCGTCACGTGTTGTGCGATCGTCTTTTCCCGGATTTCCAGCCCCGCGGCGACGTTGGTCGCAAGCACGAGAAGGGCGTCGGTGGCGAGAAACGCTTCGGGGATCACGAGGCGCCGGTTCGCGCTGTCGTCGAGGGTCCGCTCGAGCCATTGCGCTGCCGCCGTATGCCAAGCGTTGCCCTCAAGCTCGATGACGAAGCGGGCCAAGCCCGTCATGCGCTCGGCCCGCATCGGATTGCGTTTGTAGGGCATCGCGGAGGAACCGACTTGCTCGCTCTCGAACGGCTCGAGCAGCTCGCCTTCGTGCTGCAGCAGCCGCAGGTCGGTCGCGAACTTGGCCGCGGACTGGGCGATGCCGGAGAGCACGGCGAGCGCCTGCGCGTCCAGCTTGCGCGTATAGGTCTGTCCCGTGACCGCCAGAATGTGATCGAAGCCCATCACACGCGAGACTCGCTCATCGAGCTCGGCGACCTTGGCGTGATCGCCCTCAAAGAGCTCCAAGAAGGACGCCTGCGTGCCGGTCGTGCCTTTGACGCCGCGGAACCGCAGTGTGCTGATGCGATTGAGCAGCTCCTCGGCATCGAGCGCGAAGTCCTGCATCCAGAGCGTCATGCGTTTCCCGACCGTCGTGAGTTGTGCTGCCTGGAAATGCGTGTACGCGAGGCAGGGGAGGGCGCGGTAGCGGCGCGCGACCTTACCCATGGCGACGAGAAGCGCGCCAATCCGGCCGAGCAAGAGCTGCATGGCCTCGCGCATCAGGATGAGGTCGGCGTTGTCGGTCACATAGGCGCTCGTCGCGCCCAAGTGAATGAACGGCCGAGCGGCCGGAGCCTGATCGCCAAGGTGATGGATGTGGGCCATCACGTCGTGGCGCAGCCGCCGCTCATATTCGGCAGCCTTGTCGAGGTCCGCGTCGTCCAGATGAGCGCGCAGCTGCGTCAGCGCGGCGTCCGGAATGTCGAGGCCCAGCGCCCTCTCGCCTTCCATCAATGCCAGCCACAGCCGGCGCCAGAGACCGACGCGGCGCTGCTCGCCCCAGAGCACCTGCATCGCGGGGGAAGCGTATCGAGTCGAGAGCGGGGAGACCCAGTTCAAACCGCTGCCTTGGCTCGGGCGACCAGTTTGCTCCAGTCGGCGAGGAACTGATCGAGGCCGCGGTCGGTGAGCGGATGCAGCAGCAGCTTCTTGAGGACCTCGGGCGGCAGCGTCGCGACGTCGGCGCCGATCATCGCCGCTTCCACCACGTGGCGGGGATGGCGGATCGACGCCGCCAGAATCTCGGTTTCGATGTTGTAGTTGTCGAAGATGGCCCGCGCCTCGCGGATCACATCCATCCCTTCCTGTCCCACATCATCCAGCCGCCCGATGAACGGGCTCACGTACGATGCGCCCGCCTTGGCGGCGATGAGACACTGCACGCTCGAGAAGCAGAGCGTGACGTTGGTGCGGATGCCCGCTGCAGCGAGCCGGCGCACGGCGATCATCCCATCCTCGAGCATCGGGATCTTCACGACGATGTTCTCGGCGATCTTGGCGAGCTCGGTGCCTTCCTTGACCATCCCGTCGGCATCGACAGCGACCACCTCCGCCGAAACCGGTCCGTCCACGAGCGAGCAGATCTCCTTCAATACGTCGCGCGGATCGAGATCGCCGGCCTGCTTGGACAGGAGGGATGGATTTGTCGTTATGCCGTCGATCAGCCCGGCTTGCGTCGCCCAGGTGATGTCTTTGAGACTCGCCGTGTCGAGGAAAAACTTCATAACGCAGACTCCTCGGCGTAGAGGTCCGGAGGATACTGCACCGCTTCCAGGTACAGACCCTGGGGCGGGGCAGGCGGGCTGGCCGCCAGGTTATCAGTCGCAGCAAGCAGACGGGGGAAATCCGCCGGCGGGCGCCGGCCGAGCGCGATGTCGATCATGGTGCCCACGGTAAAGCGCACCATGTGATGCAGGAATCGATCGGCCTCGACCGTGAACGCCATTCCCACTCCGTCCGCACGCGGCGCCCATTGCGCAAGCGCCACGCGGCATCGGTAGTGGGCTGTGTTCGCCCCGGCCGCGGCCAGGCCACGAAAGGCGTGCTCGCCAATCAGGGCCGCCGCGGCGCTCTCCAGCGAGGTCACGTCGAGCGCTCGACCCAGGGCCCATTCGTACGGCTTGCGGAAGGGCGACGCCGCCCCTTCATCTGTACCGATCAGGTACCGGTAGCGCCGCGCCGTAGCGCTGCGCCGTGCGTCGAACCCGGGCCGCATCAGATGCACCTGCTGAACCCAAATCTCGCGCGGCAGCAGGGCATTGAGTGCGCGGCGCAGATCGCTCGGTTGCGCCGCCCAGCGCTCGCTGCCGAGAAAGCTGACTCCCTGGCCGAGCGCATGGACGCCCGCATCGGTGCGTCCTGCGCCTGTCGCCGGTGTCCGGCGCCCCATCAGCCGTTCGAGCACCGCCTCGAATTCCGCCTGGACGGTACGGTCGACTGGCTGCCGCTGCCACCCCGCGAAGCCGCCCCCGTCGTATTGAACCACCGCAAGGAAGGGCCGGGGGGGGCGGCTCGTCACGCGGGGAAAGATGCAACTCGTTGTCACTATTTGACAAGGGTGATAGCCTTAATCCTCCATGGATTCTCCGCTGCGCCGCGCGCTGAGCGCGCTCGCCAACCGCCAATCGCTCACCGAAGATGAGACGGCCGAGGTGTTCGGCGTCGTGATGAGCGGCGAGGCGACCCCCGCGCAGATCGGCGGGCTGCTCATGGGGCTGCGGGCGAAAGGCGAAACCGCCGATGAGCTGGCCGGTGCCGCGCGGGCGCTACGCAACGCAATGGTGCGAGTGACCGCCGCACCCCACCACCTGGTCGACACCTGCGGGACCGGCGGCGGGAGCGTCCCCACGTTCAACATCTCCACGGTCGCCGCGCTCGTCGCCGCCGGAGCCGGAGCGGTCGTCCCGAAACACGGCAACCGCTCGTTCACCTCGCGCTGCGGGTCGGCGGATGTACTGGAGGCCCTCGGCGTCCGGATCGTCCTCGACGCTCCGTCCGCGGCGCGCGTGTTGGATGAAGCGCGCGTCGTCTTTTTGTTCGCTCCCAACTTTCATCCGGCGATGAAGCACGTGGGCGCCGTGCGGCGTGAGCTGGGCACGCCTTCGCTCATGAATCTCGTGGGGCCGCTCGCGAATCCGGCCGGTGTGCGGCGCCAGGTGATCGGCGTCGCGGAACGCGATCGCGCGTCGGTGGTAGCCGAAGCCCTCCTGCGGCTCGGCGCCGAGCATGCCCTCGTCGTCCACGGCCGGGTGGGCATGGATGAGATCTCGCCGCATGGCGTGACCGACGTGTGGGAGGTGAAGGACGGCGTGGTGCGGAGCTGGGAAATCGATCCCGAACGCTTCCGACTCGGTATCCAGGACGTCGGGGAGCTGCAGGGTGGCGAACCGGCCGCAAATGCCGAGCGGCTGGAACGAATTCTGGGAAATGGGTCTGCCGACCCGTCGGGACTCGCGGCGGTCCTGCTCAACGCGGGTGCGGCGATCTACGTGGCAGGCATCGCCGGCTCGCTGGCCGAGGGTATCGGCCGCGCGCGGGAGGTCGTCGCATCGGGCGCGGCGCGGGCCGCGCTCGATCGGCTGCGCAAAGCGACCGCTAGTATTTCCTGATGACGCCGACGACCACACCCTGCACGATGACGTCGCGCTCGTTGAGCCGCAGCGGCTGCAACGTGTCGTTGGCCGGCTGCAGCCTGATCCACCCGCCGGGCTCGCGGTAAAAGCGTTTGACCGTGGCGCCCTCTCCATGGACCAGCGCGATCACGGTCTCGCCGGCGTCAGCCTGGTTGCGTTCCTGAACGACGACGTAATCGCCGTCCTTGATGTGCTCGTCGATCATGGAGTCGCCGCGCACCTTCAGGACGTAGCTGCGCCCGCGCCTCGGCAGGAGCTCATCCGGCACGGCGATCGTCTCGTCACCGGTGACCGCCTCGATTGGAGCGCCGGCGGCCACAAGACCGAGCAAGGGAAGCTCGGTGGCGCCGGTCTGCCCCTTGGGCGGCACGACCTCGATGGCCCGGCTCTCGTTGTGGGTGCGCCGGATGTACCCTTTGCGCTCGAGATTGGTGAGGTGCTCGTGAACCGTCGCCAGCGACTGGAATCCAAACTGGCGGGCGATTTCCTCGAAGCTGGGGGCGTACCCCTTCTCTTCGATGTGTTTTCCGATGTAATCGAGGATCTCGCGCTGGCGCCGCGTGACCGGCATACTGGCTCCCGAAGATATACCGAAACATAATCTACCCGAATATCGCCCGAATGCAAGGATGCCGGAAAGCCCACGCTCTCCCACGCTAGACGCTATTCTGGCGGTAACCCGGAAGCGCGTCGAGGCTCTTAAACAGAGAGCCGGTGAGTTGGAGCGCGCCGCCCAGAAGGGGCCGCCGATCCGGCCATTTCCGGGTGCGCCCGCGCCGACCGTCGGAGTGATCGCCGAGGTCAAGCGGCGATCTCCATCGCAGGGCGCCATTCGCGAGGATCTCGATCCCGTCGCCCACGCGCGTGCGTACGTAGGCGGCGGCGCCGTCGCGGTTTCGGTGCTTACCGATGAAGCGCACTTTGGGGGATCGATTGACGACCTCAGGAGCGTCGCGGCAGCCGTCACCGCGCCGGTACTGCGCAAGGACTTCGTGATCAACGAGGTCCAGATCCATGAAGCGCGAGCGGCCGGAGCGAGCGCCGTCCTTCTTATCGCGCGCATTCTGAACGCCCGGCAGCTGGATGGGCTCGCCAGAATGGTGCGGTGGTTGGACATGGTGCCGCTGATCGAGGTGCATGCCGCGGCGGAGTTGGATGCGGCTCTCGCGGCTGGGCCGAGCGTGCTCGGCATCAATGCGCGCGATCTCGACACACTCGTCGTGGACCTGCGCGCTGCCGAGGCGCTCATTGGCCGCGTGCCGGCGGGCAGACAGGTCGTCGCCGAGAGCGGCGTGGAAACGCGGGCGGACGTCGAACGTCTGGCGACCGCCGGTGCAGACTTCGTACTCGTCGGAACGAGCGTAGCGCGACAGAAGGATCCGGAGAAAGCGGTTCGAGCGCTGGTTGGGGTCAAACGTCAAACTGGGGTTCGTCCATGAGTTGTTCACAGGCTGAAGCCTGCGCCCAATGCATCACTGTCCTTAGGGACAGTGCAACACGGGGCCCACTCTTCAGAGTGGGATGACAGTCATCGAGACGGGTCGATTCGGCCCCTACGGTGGCCGGTACGTCCCCGAGACGCTCATGCATGCGCTCGAGGAGCTTGCCAGCGTGTACGAGGCGGCTCGCAACGATCCGCGATTCTGGGCCGAGCTCGAGGGGTTACTCAAGAACTATGTCGGACGTCCGACACCGATCACCGCGGTTCCGCGGCTGTCGGCCCAGGTTGGTGCGCAGGTCCTGCTGAAACGAGAGGATTTGAACCACACCGGAGCGCACAAGATCAACAACACGCTGGGACAGGTGCTGTTGGCCCAGCGCATGAACAAGCGGCGCATCATTGCGGAGACCGGTGCCGGGCAGCACGGGGTCGCGACCGCAACCGTATGCGCGCGGTTTGGTCTCGATTGCGTGGTCTACATGGGCGAAGAGGACATGCGGCGGCAGCGGCTCAACGTCTACCGCATGGAGTTGATGGGGGCGAAGGTCGTCCCCGTCATGTCCGGCACGCGCACGCTGAAGGACGCAACCAACGAAGCGCTGCGCGACTGGGTCACGAACGTCACGACCACGCACTACATCATCGGGTCGGTCGTCGGCCCGGACCCGTTCCCCCGCCTCGTGCGCGATTTCCAATCGGTGATCGGCCGTGAGGCGCGGGCACAGATGCTGGAGCAGGTCGGCCGCCTGCCGAGCACCGTGGTGGCGTGTGTCGGAGGGGGCTCGAACGCCATCGGCATCTTCGCGGGATTTCTGGACGACAAGGCGGTACAGCTCGTGGGAGTCGAAGCCGCCGGGGAAGGCATGACGAGTCACCGTCACGCCGCCACGCTTGGCGCTGGGCGGCCCGGTGTCTTCCACGGGAGCATGAGCTATCTGCTGCAGGACGCTGACGGACAAGTGCAGCCGGCGCATAGCGTTTCCGCCGGTCTCGACTATCCCGGCGTCGGCCCCGAGCATGCTTACCTGAAGGACACGGGTCGCGTATTGTATGAAGCCGTGACGGATCGGGAGGCTCTGGACGCCTTCGCTGCCCTGTCGCGACTGGAAGGGATTCTTCCGGCTCTCGAGAGCGCCCACGCCATCGCCTGGGTGATGAAGGCGAAGCGAATCTCTCACGAATTCATCCTGATCAACCTGAGTGGCCGCGGCGACAAGGATGTCGCGATGGTTGCCGAGCTTACGGGAGCAGCGCTCTGACGAATCCGCAGGCCCAGATCCCCGAACTGGCCCTCCCGCCGTCACAGGTCGAGGAGCTGATGCAGATCGTCAGCAAGGGGATGCGGGCCACGCAGCTGTACCTCCCGAACAACCCCGTCTACCAGCGCGCGGTCGATAACATCCGCACCGCTTTCCGCCAGATCTGGCAAGCCACCGACGATCTGATCTTCGACATCGGCGAAACCGAGATGCGGTGGGAGGATCACCCCATCTACAGCCAGGACCAGCGCAACGAGAGTATCGCCTGGACGCTGTACAAGGACGGCGTCCGCTCGCTCGCGTTCAAGCCGGGCGTCGAGGACGCTGAGATCGTGCGCTTTCTCGCGGTGCTGCAGCAGGCGAAGAACCTTCAGGCAGACGCGCCCGACGATCTCCTGACGTTGCTCTGGGCCGAAGACTTCCAGTTCGTCACCTACACGTTCCGTGAGCTCGCCAGCGAAAACGCGGTTCCGATCGAGCGCACCGAAAAGGGCGCGCCGACGATCGGCGGTGCAGGCGGCCCGCCCGGGGGCGATGGCGGCTCGGCGGATCCGACGACGGTGCGCCGGCAGGTAGAAGAAGAAGCGCCGCCGAAGCGCGAAGGCCTGGTCTCGATCGACGACTTTGACACGACGCTCTATTTCCTGGACGACAAGGAGATCGAGTATCTCCACAAAGAGGTGGAGCGCGAATATGCGCAGGACCTGCGCGGCAACGTGCTCGCGATGCTGTTCGATCTGCTGGAGCTGCAGACCTACGGCACCGTCCGGGCCGAGCTGATCTCGATCATCGAGAACTTCATCCCGTATCTGCTGGGGGCAGGTGACTTCCGCTCGGTCGCTTTCATTCTCGGCGAATGCAAGGTCATTCTGCAGCGGGCGCGCGAGCTGATTCCCGAGCACCGTCAGGTTCTGGAGGCGCTCCCGACCCGGCTGTCACAGGCCGACGCTTTGTCCCAGCTGTTGCAGTCGCTGGATGAAGCGACCAGCCACCCGACCGAAGACGAGTTGAGCGAGCTGTTCGGCGAGCTGCGCGCCGAGGCCCTCGGGACGCTCATGGGATGGCTCCCCAAGCTCAGCAATGAGCGTGTGAAGAATCTCGTGCAGAACTCGGCGGAGCGGTTGGCACAGGCACATGCCGCGGAAGTCCTCAAGGCGCTCGCCAGTGCCGATCCCACCGTCCAGCTCGAGATGGTCCGGCTCGCGGGGCGGCTCAAGCTGCCGGGAGCGCCCGATGGGATGGGGCCGCTGCTGGAGCGCGGCGAGCGCGATCTGAAGCTCGCCGTCGTGGAGGCGCTGACGACCATCGCCAGCCCGAGTGCGACGCGCCTGCTCGAAAAGGCGATCGACGACGCCGAGCGGGACGTGCGCATCACGGCCGTCAAGTTCCTCGGCCAGCGCGGCCACCGGAATGCATTCCCCCGCATCGAAGCCGCGGTCGTCGGCAACAAGCTCAAGGACGCGGACCTGACGGAAAAGATGGCGTTCTTCGAAGCGTACGGCGCGCTGGCCGGCGAGTCCGGGATCGGCACGCTCGAAAAGCTGCTCGTCGCCAAGGGGGGTCTGCTCGCGCGGAAAGAAGACCCCGAGACACGTGCCTGCGCGGCGATGGCGCTCGGCAAGATCCGCACCCCGGCGGCGCGGGAAGTCTTACAAAAAGTGTCGCAGGACAAGGAGCCGCTGGTGCGCAACGCGGTCAACCGCGCGCTGCGTGAAGTAGGGACGGGAGCTTGACGGCGCCCGGCGGGAAGCGTCCCTCGATGATGGAGACCGTCCAGACGACGGACGGTTTCCTGCGCCATGCCGGGCGCGACTTCCTCATCGTCCTCTACACCGCGTTCCGGTCGCTCAAGCTCTATCCGATCGAGAACACGCAGGTGCAGAAGGCGCTCGACGACCTCGCGGCGACGACCAAGCACTTGTTGGATGTCGAGAAGGAGCTCGAGATCCGCCTCCAGAGCGAATTCATCTTCGTCAATTCGACGCGGCTGCGACTCGACCTCGATAACTACGCGTCATTCTCGCACATCCTGAACGTCCTCCAGCAGTGTGGGATCGGCGCCGTCCGCATCGACGAAGGGGTCGACCGGCGCCAGCTCCAGGTCTTCGTATCGCTCCTCCTTTCCTATGCGGCGAAGGAAGCCAATCCCAACAAGCTGTTCGAGGTGTCGCAGAAACTAAGCGACGGCGGCGTGTCCCACGTGAGCGTGGAGCCGCCGCTCGAAGCCGAGGAAGACGTCGAGGAGGAGGAGCGACAGAAGGAAGCCGCGAAGCGCACCTATGCGCGTTCGGTGGCGGTGACGAAAGAGGTCATCAACAGCATTCGCATGGGACGCACCGCCAACGTGAAGAAGGTGAAGCGCGCGGTGCAGGCGATCGTGGACCAGGTGCTCAATAACGAGTCGTCACTGGTGGGGCTGACCACGCTGCGCGACTACGACGAATACACATTCACGCATTCGGTCAACGTCTGCATCTTCTCGGTCGCGCTGGGACGCAAGCTGGGATTGACCAAGCTGCAGCTGTACGATCTGGGCATGGCGGCGCTGTTCCACGACGTCGGCAAGTCGCGCGTGCCGCTGGAGGTACTAAATAAGGAAGGGGGACTCAGCGAAGAGGAGTGGCGCATCATGCAGGCACACCCCTGGCTGGGGGTGTTGACGCTCTTCGGGCTGCGCGGCTACGGCGAGATCCCCTACCGCGGCATGGTGGTCGCCTACGAGCACCACATGAAGATCGACCTGACCGGGTATCCGAAGTCGATCCGCGGCCGCACCCTGTCCATTTACTCGAAAGTCATCGCGGTCGCCGATGGTTTTGACGCGGCGACGAGCCGGCGCGTGTACCAGACGGTGCCGATCCAGCCGGATCAGGTGCTCAAGGAGATGTGGGAGAATCCGCGCCGCGGCTACGACCCCGTCGTCGTGAAGGCATTCATCAACCTGATCGGGATTTACCCGGTCGGCACGTGCGTCATTCTCGACACCTACGAGGTCGCGCTGGTGCACAGCGCGAATCCCGACGTGGGCCACGTCCACCGGCCGGTGGTACGCCTCGTCACGACCCCGGACGGCGGGCTCCTGAACCCCGGTACCGTCGTCGATCTCTCGGAGAAAGACGCCAGCGGCAACTTCCCGCGTACCATCGTCAAGGTCACCGACCCGGTTAAATACGGCATCAACGTCAGCGATTACTTTGTCTGAGAATGCCATCGCGGCGCGGTGGCGGGCGCTCGGCAAGTCACGGGCGCTCATTCCGTACCTGACCGCCGGCTTTCCCACACCAGCCAAATCGCTCGAGGCGATCCGAGCCGTGGCGGCGGCGGGAGCCGATTTCGTCGAAGTCGGCGTGCCCTTCTCGGACCCGCTCGCGGATGGACCGACGATCCAACGCACCACCCAAACCGCGCTGGA
>Ga0209590_10000286_pt1 | contig 15522 bp, 10 predicted proteins | sample CZO8metaG_FD_188353 | JGI IMG/M metagenome (GOLD analysis project Ga0209590, IMG submission 188353) | Vadose zone soil microbial communities from the Eel River Critical Zone Observatory, Northern California, USA - CZOApr15con1.8 metaG... | ecosystem: Environmental > Terrestrial > Soil > Vadose...
GAGCTCGGCATCCCCATCACCGAGGTGATGCAGGGTGGCGACGACAAAACGCTGTGGTGCCGCAGCCTCGCCTCCGGCGCCGTTGGACTCAACCAGGCGATTCCGGAGAACGCCTGGCTCTGGCTGAAGCCGCCGTCAAAGCAGAAGTCGACTCCGACACAGGTTTCGGTGACCTTCGACCATGGCGTGCCGGTGGCGCTCGACGGCACGGAGATGTCCCTTCCCGAAATCGTCTCCAAGCTCAACCTGATCGCCGGCAGCCACGGCATCGGTAAGATCGACATCTTCGAGGACGGCATCATGAGCCTCAAGTCGCGCGAGCTCTATGAGGCGCCGGCAGCGGCCGTCCTGCTGAAGCTGCACCACGACCTGGAGCAGTTCACCCTCACCAAGGAGGAGCTGGACTTCAAGGCCGTGGTCGACCAGAAGTGGGCCTACCTCGTGTACCACGGCGCCTGGTTCAGCCCGCTCAAGGGGGCGCTGGACGCCTTCATCGAGACCACCCAGGCTCATGTCAGCGGCACGCTGACGGCCACCTTGTTCCAGGGGACGATCGACCTGGAGTCACGGCAGAGCGACCACTCGCTGTTCTTCCCGGAGATTCGGGGGCTGCAGAGCCGGAGTTTCAACCAGCAACTGTGCGGACCGGCGGCCCAGATCGGCGGATTGCAGTGGGAGGTGCTGGCCAAGCGGATGTCGAAGGTCGCGAACTGAGCGATCAGCCCTGGGGTGGGCGGTTTGGGGAAGAGCCGGATCCCCTGATCGACGCGTTTACGCGATCGCTCGACGTCGACAGCCGGCTCTTTCGCGAGGACATCACCGGTAGTCGCGCCTGGGCGAAAGCGTTGGTCCGCGCGGGCGTGCTGACGCCGGAGGAGCAGCTGCGCATCGACCTGGCCCTACAGGACATCGAGTCGGAGCTCGCCGCTGGCGGCGCGTCCGATGGTGGCGAGGACATTCACATGGCGGTCGAGAAGCGACTGCGGGAGAAGCTGGGCCCTCTGGGTGGAAAGCTGCACACCGGCCGGAGTCGCAATGACCAGGTCGCGCTGGACCTGCGGCTCTATGTCCGGGCGGCCGGCGCGCAGCTGCTCGGGGCTATTTCGGGACTCCAGTCGGCGCTGATCACCAGGGCGGAGGAACACCTCGGCACCGTGATGCCGGGCTACACCCACACGCAGCGGGCGCAACCCGTCCTGCTCGCCCACCATCTGCTCGCCTACGTCGAGATGCTCCACCGGGACGCTGGCCGCATCGCGGATGCGCTGGGCCGTGCCGACGTGTCGCCACTGGGCGCCGGCGCGCTCGCCGGGAGCGGCTTTCCCATCGATCGCACCGAGCTGGCCCACGACCTCGGGTTCGGCGTAGCCAGTGCGAACTCGCTCGACGCCGTCGCGGATCGCGACTTCGTCCTCGAGCTGCTGGCCGCCTGCAGCATCGCGATGATCCACCTCTCCCGGCTCTGCGGTGAGATCGTGCTCTGGACCAGCGTCGAGTTCTCGTTCGCGGCGCTTCCCGACGCGCTTGCCAGCGGCAGCTCGATGATGCCGAACAAGAAGAACCCGTGCGCCGCCGAGCTGGTCCGGGCGAAGAGCGGACGGGTCACCGGCGACCTGGTGAATCTCCTGATGGTGCTCAAGGGCCTCCCGCTCGCCTACAACCGCGACCTGCAGGAGGACAAGGAAGCGCTCTTCGACGGCGTCGATACGACGCTTGCCTGTCTGAAGGTCACGGCGCGACTGGTGCAGGGCCTCCAATTCGACCGGGACGTGATGCGCAAGGCGGCTCTCGAGGGCTATACGCTGGCGACCGAGCTCGCCGATTACCTTTCCCGCAGCGGCATGCCTTTTCGCGACGCGCATCACCTCGTGGGCAAGATGGTGGCCGAGGCGGTCGCCACCCATCGGGGGTTGGAATCCTTCAGCCTCGCCGAGCTCCAGCGGTTTTCGCCGCTCTTCGGCGCCGACATCATCGACCATCTGACACTGGAAGGCGCGCTCGAATCGCGGGACGTTCTGGGCGGCACAGCGCCGGGACGGGTCAGGGAGGCGCTCGCGCATGTCAAAGCGTAAGCGGCATGAGGCGATCCTCTCCTTCATCAGCAAGCATCAGATCGCAACCCAGGAAGAGCTGGTCGAACGCCTCGCACGCGTCGGCATCCACACGACCCAGGCAACGGTGTCGCGCGATATCGCCGAACTCGGTCTGGTTCGGGTGGGCGGACCCGAGAGCCACTACGTCAAGCCGAACGACGGGCTGGGCGCGGCCTCGCCGGTCGGTCGCGAGGACCGGCTTCGCCGCCTGCTACGCGACCTCCCGCTGACCGTCCGCCGCGGGCAGGGTATCGCGGTGCTGACCACGACGCCGGGCTCGGCGAATTCGATCGCCTCGGCCATCGACGCGGTCGCGTGGCCGGAAGTCATCGGCACCCTGGCCGGTGACGACACGATCTTCGTTGCCCTCGCGCTTCACCCACGCGCCTACGGCGGGTTGGCGCAGCGGCTGGCCGGCCTCGGCGCCTACGTGCAGCCGGAGGATTGATGGCAGAGAAGATCGTCCTCGCCTACTCGGGCGGTCTCGACACGACCGTCGCCGTGAAGTGGCTGACCGAGACCCGCGGCTTCGACGTGGTCGCGCTGACGGTCGACCTCGGCAGCCAGCCAAACCTCAAGGCCATCCGGGAGCGCGCGCTGACCGCGGGAGCCGTCGCCGCCTACGTCCTCGACGCCCGGCAGCCCTTCATCGAACGGTTCTGCTGGCCGGCGCTGAAGGCGGGCGCGCTCTACCAGGGGCAGTACCCGCTGGCGACCGCCCTTGGGCGTCCGCTAATCGCGCAGCTGCTCGTCGAGGTCGCAGCCCGGGAGGGCGCGACGTGGGTGGGCCACGGATCGACCGGCAAGGGCAACGACCAGGTCCGCTTCGACGTCGCGGTCGGTGCGCTCAACCCCCAGCTCAAGGTGCTCGCGCCGCTGAGGGATGGCATGTCGATGACGCGTGAAGAAGAGATCGCATACGCCCGCGCAAAAAATCTGCCAATTGAGGTCAAGCCCGAATCGCCGTACAGTGTGGATGAGAATCTGTGGGGGCGATCCATCGAGGCCGGGGTCCTGGAGGATGCTCTCCTCAAACCCCCCGAGGATGCATTTCTCTGGACCTCATCGGTGGACAACGCCCCCGCCAGCGCCGCGGTCATCGAGCTGACCTTCCAGGAGGGCGTGCCCACGGCCCTCGATGGGGCGTTACTTTCCGGCGTGGCCCTCGTGGAGCAGCTGAACCGCCTGGGCGGCTTGCACGGGGTCGGCCGAATCGACATGATCGAGGACCGCTTCGTTGGGATCAAGTCACGAGAGGTTTACGAGGCACCCGCGGCGGTCATCCTGCACGCGGCACATCGGGCGCTCGAAGACCTGGTGCTCGACGCCGAGGTGGCGCGTTTCAAGGCATCCGTCTCAACTGAGTACGCGCGCCTCGTCTATCAGGGCAAATGGTTCACCAGCCATCGGCGGGACCTCGACGCCTACGTTCAGAGCACCCAGTCAGCATGTAGCGGAACCGTCCGCATCAAGCTCCACAAGGGAAGTGCGCAGGTGATCGGGCGGTCCTCGCCCTATTCGCTCTACCGGCCGCAGCTCGCAACCTACTCATCGGGCGATCAGTTCGATCACCAGGCCGCGGTCGGCTTTATCAAGCTGGTCGGCCTGCCGATCCGCACCCAGGCCGAGGTACAGGGGAGCGCCGTGATTGAGCCCTTACTGCAGGACGATGGCCATGTTGTTGAAGTCGGCCCAGGAACGCTCGAACTCAGCCTTGCTGAACCAGTACTGGGAGCCGCTATGCCAGGGGTCGTTGACCCGGACCTGCGTCGCGGACACGCCGCTCAGCGTGACGACGTGCTCGATCAGCGAATATCGGATCGGGGAACCGTCCCACGCGGTCCAGGTGCCGACGTAGGCGCTCATCCATCCGGTCTCGACCCATGCCATCACGGGATGACCCGCTTCGAGTGATGCGTAAATCTTCGCCGCCGTCCACCCGTTCGCCGCACCCTCGCCGCCGATAGTGTCGGGTGCCCCGTGTGACTGCGCGACCGATACGAGCGGCGGGTAGTAAATGCCGTAGCCCGTTGGAATCCAGTCGGCGCCATCGATGTTGCCGACGAAGCTCTTGTACGGATTCCCCCATCGCGTCACCGTCTTGTGGCCGTTGACGACTGGCCCCATCACCGGCGGCCGAGTATCGGGCTGGGGCTGCATCGCGATCAGCTGATCCTGCGTGTAGTGATGGCCCAGGGCCGCCAGCGCCATCTGTAGCGCCGCGGTCTCGCAGGCTAGGCCTCGGAGCTGCTTGTAGACAGGCATGGCGATCGTTACGGTGTTCGCGGTCGGAGTTGGTGCGGGCGTTGGCGTTGGACTCGGGGTTGGCGGGGGATTCTCGATGACGAACAAGGGAGGCGGGATCGGGCGGGCCGCGGTCAGCTTGAACGTTGGTGAGGCGAACACAGTGATGGCGCCGGCGACCAGCACCAGTAGCGTAATCAGGAAGAGAATGGTGGCCCGCATCACCTACTACCCTAATAAACTCTGGAACTTATCGGCTATTGTGGCGGCCAGCCAGCCAGTTCCCTGGAAGCGAGCGTTTTCAGTGACCTACCACACGGGGTACCTGGCCGACCCGATCCGAAGCCAGAGCTGGCCGAAGTCGCTCGAGTCGTGGGAGACAAAGGGCCCAGCGGAGGGATACTCACCGGTACCGCTCGCAGTCGGGTCGCCGATTGGCGGCCGCTGGCCGTGCTACGATCGACTCCTCGCTCGAGGAGGAGGCCTTTCAAGGGAGGGAGGTTCCCATGCGACGGCTGATCCTTGTTGCCGCGTTCTTCGGCGCACTCGGCGGAAGTCTGACGACCGTGACCGCGGCGGATCCGCAGCCTACCCATCCGATCCAGCTGCCCAGTTTGCAGGCCGCCGCCAAGATCACCCGCGAGGCCAACGGCATTCCGCACATCCGGGCCAATAACCAGCACGATCTCCTGTTCCTACAGGGCTATCTGCACGCGCAGGACCGCTTCTTCGAAATGGACTACAACCGCCACCTGGCCAGCGGCAGGCTCTCCGAACTTCTGGGCGCCGCCGCGTTGCCGACGGATGTCCAGCTTCGCACCTTCGGGCTGCGCCGAGGGGCCCAGGCCTCGCTCCCGGTCGTGCCAGCCGCGGTGCTGGCAGCGTTGAACGCGTATGTCGACGGCGTCAACGCTTACGTGACAAACCATCCGCTGCCACCCGAGTACCAGGTTCTCCACCTGACCCGCGTCGAGCCGTGGACCGCGGTCGATACCCTCACGCTCGCGAAGCTTCTCTTCTTCGGACTCTCCTTCGACCTGTCTGATATCGGTAACACGGTCGCGCTGCGGTCCTACCAGGTGGCGGGCGCCGCAGCCGGCTTCGACGGCACGAAGCTATTCTTCCAGGACCTGTTCCGTTCCGCGCCGTTCGACCCGGCCTCGACGGTGCCGGACGCCTCCGTGCCACAGCCCATACAACCAGAGGGAGAGGCGTCGAAAACTCCGTCACCGGAGGCAGACCTGGGCGCCACTGGGGCTGCGAGCGGGGGCGCCGCGGATGACGCAGGCGCGGCGCTGGCGCAACGATATCTCGACCAGATCCGAGACCTTCCGTTGGTCAACCGGTATCTGGAACCGTCCGAGCACTCGAGTTCCAACGAGGGGGCGGTCAGCGGTGCGCTGACTACCACCGGCTTCCCCTTGGTGGCAAACGACCCGCATTTGAGTCTCGGCACGCCACCAATCTGGTATCCGATTCACCTACAGGCTGGCAGGTTCGACGTGATCGGCCACAGCTTCGCCGGCCTGCCCTTCGTCGCCCTGGGCCACAACCGCCGCATCGCCTGGGGCGCGACCGTGAACCCGGTCGATGTCACGGACGTCTTCCAGGAGCAGGTCTCTCCGGACAGTCACTCGCCCAGCGGGCTCAGCATCGTGCACGCGGGTCAGCGGGAGCCGATCATTCCGATTCCGGAGGCGTACCGCCTGAACGCGCTCGATAACACCTCGGACCATCTCGTCCCCGCACCGGCGGGTTCGACGCCGCCAGCTGTCCTGATCGTCCCCCGTCGTAACCAGGGGCCGATCATCAGTCTCGATCTGGCGCATGGGACCGCCCTCAGCGTGCAGTACACGGGCTTCGGAGCCACCAAGGAGTTGCAAGGCATCATCGGCTTCAACGAGGCCGCCAGCCTTGACGACTTCCGCGGCGCCGTGCAGTTCTTCGATACCGGCTCCTTCAACTTCGCCTACGGCGACGTTGACGGCAACATCGCTTATCTGACAACCGGTGAAGTGCCGATCCGGGAGGACCTGCAGGCGGGCACCGTCAACGGCTTGCCGCCGTTCTTCATCCGGAACGGCGTTTTGGGGAACGAGTGGCTGCCAGTGCAGCACCCCCAACCCAATCAGGCGCTGCCCTACGAGGTCCTGCCGTCCGAGGAGATGCCGCACATTGTGAATCCGCCGGCTGGCTGGTTCGTCAACTCCAACAACGATCCGGTGGGCGTGACGCTCAGCAACAACCCGCTCGGCCGCTTGCGACCGGGTGGCGGCATCTATTACCTCAGCCCTGGCTACGACGGGTTCCGCGCCGGCCGAGCCACCGCGCTAATACGAGAAAAGCTCACCCACGGCAAGCTCTCGCCGACAGACATGGAGGCGATGCAGGCAGACACCGTCATGATCGATTCCACCATCTTTGTCCCGTGGGTCGAGCGGGCATTCACTGACGCCCAGGCACCCGGCGCGAACCCCTCGCTGGCAGCGTTTGCGGCCGACCCCCGGGTCGCGGCCGCTGTCGACCGGATTGAGAATTGGGACCTGCGGACGCGGACTGGCATTGCCGGCGGTTACGACGTGGGCCGGCCGGTTGGCTCACCGCCTTCAGATCGCGAGATCACAGACAGCGTGGCTACCACTATCTACAGCGTTTGGCGGGCGCAGTTCGTGCGAAATACGGTCGACGCTCCGCTGATGGCGCTGCACCTCCCGACGCCGCCGGGTGGGCTGGCGCTGTCGGCCCTTCGCCACCTGCTGGACACCTTCTCGGCGAGCGGCGGAGTGGGCGCTTCCGGCGTCAACTTCTTCAGCGTCCCAGGTGTTACGAATGCGGCGGACCGCCGCGACATCGTGATCCTCAAGAGCCTGTCAGATGCCCTGGCGCGGCTGGCGAGTCCGGACTTCGCGGCCGCGTTCAGCGGATCAACCAACCTGGACGACTATCGCTGGGGCAAGCTCCACCGGATCGTCTTCGCACATCCGCTCGACGGCCCATTCAGCATTCCACCCGCGGGCGGAGCGTTCCCCGCCTCCGTTCCCGGCCTGCCGGGCATTGCGACGGACGGCGGGTTCGAGGTGCTGGACCGGTCGGACAGCGACGTGCGTGCAGACAGTGCGAACGCCTTCATGTTCAACGCCGGCCCGTCCAACCGAAGTGTGCACATAGCGACGGGGGATGGCATGACCGGCGAATCGGCATTGCCCGGCGGCGTCAGCGGGGTGCTCGGGAGTCCCTTCTACTTCAACTTGCTTCCCGCCTGGCTCGCCAACCAGTACTACCCGCTGCGCAGTCGGGAGGACGAGCTGGACGACAACACCGTGTCCGTGACGAAATTCGTTCCTGCTGGCGGGTAGGGGAGCGAGGGAGGAGCAAATGGGTCGCGACATCCTGGCGGAACGGCAGGCGATCGACCAGGCGATCGAGGGCAGGACGCTCTGCAGCGCCTTCGCCGAGACGGCACAACGGTACCCCGACACTGAAGCACTTCGCTCGCGAACCCCCCAAGGCTGGCTGGCGCTGACCTGGTCCGAGTATCGCGACCGGGTGCGCGACGTGACTGTCGGGCTCACGGCACTCGGCTTCCAGCGGGGCAGCTTCGGCGCCATCCTGATGCGGAACCGGCCCGAGCACGTGATCGCCGACCTGGCCATCCTGCATGCCGGCGGCACGCCGGTCAGTCTCTATGCCACGCTGGCGCCCGAGCAGATCGCTTACATCCTCAACCACTGCGAGGCCCCCGTGCTGTTCATCGAGGACGAGGGATTCCTCGCCAGGGTGCGCGCTGTCCGCGACGACCTGCCGCACCTGCGTTGGATCGTCCAGGTCGAGGGCGCGGGCGGCGACGCCGTCGCCTGGGCGGAACTGCGCAAGCGTGGACGCGCCCAGTCGTCCCGCCGACCCGATGCCTTCGAGGAATCCTGGCGGCAGGTGACGCCGGATGACCTGGCGACGCTGATCTACACCTCAGGCACGACCGGGCCCCCCAAAGCTGTCATGCTCGACCATCACAACGTCGCCTGGACGATCGAATCGTCACACCTTCTCGCACACGGCGACCGGCTCATCTCCTACCTGCCGATGGCACACGTCGCAGAACGCTTCGTCGGCCACTGGGTGCCGCTCGTCTACGGCAGCACGGTGAACTTCTGCCCGGAGCTCGCCGAGCTCGGCCGCTACCTGGCCGATGTCCGCCCGACCTTCTTGTTCGGCCCGCCGCGGGTCTGGGAGAAGCTTCATGCCTCCATCCAGGCCGCCCTCGGCACCGCGCCCGACGAGACCCAGCGGGCAGCGATGGGCAAGGTCATCCTGCAAAAGATCGGCCTTGACCAGTGCCGAATCGCGATGACGGGGGCCGCACCCATCGCACCCGAGGTGATCGATTTCTTCCGCGGTCTTGGCTTACCGCTGACCGAGATCTGGGGCATGAGCGAGCTCACCGGCCCGGGTAGCTTGCGGCTGGAGGGCTTTAAGCTGGGGACGGTCGGCGTAAGCCTCGCCGGCGAGGAGGTCCGCCTGGCGGAGGATGGTGAGCTGCTCGTCCGTGGCGGCAATGTCATGCGCGGCTACTACAAAGATTCGCAGAAGTCTGCCGAAACGCTCGATGCGGACGGCTGGCTGCGGACCGGCGATGTCGCGTCGATCGATGAGGAGGGCAACATCCGGATCATCGACCGTAAGAAGGAGCTGATCATCACGTCGGGCGGCAAGAACATCTCACCGGCAAACCTGGAGAACCTGCTCAAACGGCATCACTTGATCGGCCAGGCCTGCGTGATCGGTGACCGGCGCCCGTACCTGACTGCTCTGGTCGTCCTGGACGGTCAGGCTGCCGTCGCGTGGGCACAGCGGCGAGGCATTCCGGCGGCCACCCTGGCCGAGCTGAGCCGGCATCCGCAGGTCGTCGCAGAAATCGAAGGAGCCGTCACGGCTGCCAATCAGCACGTCTCGCGGCACGAGCAGATCCGTTGCCATGCCGTCCTACCCGCGGAATGGACGGCCGAATCGGAGGAGCTGACCCCGACTCTCAAGCTCAAGCGCCGCGTCATTCTCGACAAGTACGCGGAGGTGATCGAGTCGCTGTATTCCGGCGTAGCAACTGCCACCCCCGCTTAGCGTCGCCGGGTTGCGCTCACCGCTCTTTACGCCGGAGCACGACACCTTCCGGCAAACGGTCCGACACTTCATCGAGCGGGACGTCGTCCCGCACACCGAAGAGTGGGAACGGCAGGGGACCTTTCCTCGCGATCTCTTCCGGCGGTTCGCCGAACTGGACCTGCTCGGCCTTCAGTACCCCGAGACCTATGGCGGGACGGATGCCGGGCCGATTTACGAAGCCGTGCTCATGGAGGAGCTCGCCCGCTGTGGGTCGGGGGGTGTGGCCGGCGCCATCGGTGCCCACATCGCGATCGCGACGCCGCCGGTCTTTCGCCACGGCACCGAGGCGCAGAAGCAACGCTGGCTGAAGCCCGCCGTCAAGGGGCTGGCGGTTGCCGCGCTTGCCATCACCGAGCCGGGCGGCGGCTCCGATGTGGCCACGCTGCGCACGCGTGCGGTGCGCGATGGCGATCACTACGTCGTCAACGGCGCAAAGCTGTTCATCACCAACGGGACGCGGTCCGACTTCCTGGTCACCGCCGTCCGCACCACCGAGGAGGGCGGTCACCACGGCCTATCGCTGCTCGTTGTGGAGCGGGATACGCCTGGGTTTTCGGCTCGTCGCCTTCAAACGTTGGGGTGGCGCACCTCGGACACCGCCGAGCTCGCCTTCGCAGACGCCCGGGTCCCGACCGCGAACCTGCTGGGCGAGGAGCACCACGGCTTCGGCTACATCATGGAGACCTTCCAATGGGAGCGGATTTGGGCCGCCATCTCCTCTGCCGCAGGTGCCCAGCGGAGCCTGGAGCTGGCCATTGCTTACGCTCGAGAGCGCGTGGCTTTCGGCCAGCCACTCACTGAGCTGCAGGTCATCCGCCACCGGCTTGCCGACATGGCGCTGGAGGTGGAAAAGGCACGCCGGCTCGCCTATCACGCGCTGTGGCTCTTCGCGACTGGCCAGCGATGCGTGAAGGAGGTGTCGATGGCCAAGCTCACGGCGACGGAAACAGCTTTTCGAGTTGCGGATCAGGCGCTGCAGATTTTCGGCGGCTTCGGCTACAGCATGGAGTTTCCGATCCAGCGCGCCTGGCGCGATGCACGCCTTGGCCCCATCGGGGGCGGAACCAGTGAGATCATGCGCGAGATCATTGCGCGCGAGCTCGACCTGTAGAGCAGCGGCGGTCAGCTCAGCTGCAGGAGGGTTCGCGCTTCGGTCGGGGTAGCCACCTCGCGACCGAGATCGCGACATAGGCGCGCTGCTTTCTCCACCAGCTCGCCGTTGCTGCGTGCCATCTTTCCCTCTTCGAGATAGAAGTTGTCCTCGAAGCCGACGCGGATGTTGCCGCCGAGGCTGATAGCGGTGGCGGTCAGCGACCACTGCTCCAGGCTCACGCCTATCACTCCCCAGATTGATCCCGGCGGGAGGCTCTCCACCTGGTGGACCAGGTTGCGGGTCGTCGCAGGGATCCCGCCCAGCACGCCCATGATCAGGCTGAACTGCAACGGCGGCCGGAGCAGCCCGAGGTCGATCAGCGGGGCGGTGTTGCCGATGTGGCCGGTGTCGAAGCACTCCAGCTCAGGGCGCACGCCGGCCTCGTTCATCACCGTGAGCAGGTAGCGGATGTCCTTGAACGGGTTGGCAAAGACGAGATCCCAGTAGAACGTCTTCTTCCGGGAGCTGTAGATCGCATAGTTCATCGATCCCATGTTCAGCGCGCCGATCTCCGGTTTCAGCTCCCGGATGTGCGCCACCCGCTCCTCCATGGGGATGCCGACCGCGCCGGTGGAGAAATTGATCACGACGTCGGTGCGTGCTCGCACGGCCTCCAGGATCTCGCGATACACCTCGACCCGCACCGTCGGCCGGCCGTCGCGCTCCCGCGCATGAATGTGAACCACGGCCGCGCCGGCATCGCGGGCCCGACGAGCCTCTTCCGCGATCTCCTCCGGCGTATACGGCATGTAGGGACACTGGTCGCGGTTCGCGAGGGCGCCCGTCAGTGCGCAGGTGACGACCAGCTTGTCGGCCTTCATACCGGCATGTTGCCGTGTTTGCGCCAGGGCCGCTCCACCTGCTTTACGGAGGCCCGCTCGAATCCTCGGATCACGACCGCCCGCGTTTCCGCGGGGTCGATGACGTCGTCGACGTACGCCCAGGAAGCCGCGACATACGGATCGATGCTCTTGCGCACCTCGGCTTCGAGCGTCGCCCGGGTCCCCTCCGGATCAGCGGCGGCATGGATCTGTTTATTAAAAAGGATGTTGACCGCGCCCTCCGGTCCCATCACGCTGATCTCCGCGCTCGGCCACGCCACGATCAGGTCCGGCCGGTAGCCGCGGCCGCACATTACGAAGTACCCCGCGCCGTAGCCCTTGCGTACGATCACGGTGACCTTGGGCACCGTCGCCTCCGAGACGGCGTAAAGCATCTTCGCCCCGTGGCGGATGATGCCTTCCTGCTCAACCTTGCTCCCGACCATGAATCCCGGGACGTCCTGCAGGAAAAGCAAGGGAACATTGAAGGCGTCGCACATCCGGATGAAGCGGGCCGCCTTGTCCGCGGCATTCACATCGAGGATCCCGCCCAGATGCACCGGCTGATTGGCGACCACGCCCACCGACTGGCCGCTCAGCCGGCCGAACCCGGTCACGATGTTGCGCGCCCAGGTGGGCTTGATCTCGAAAAAGTGCTGGCCGTCCAGGATCTGGCGGACCAGGTGGCGCATGTCGTATCCCTGGCGCGGGTTGGCTGGGACCAAGCTCTCGAGGCCGTCCAGGTACCGGTCCGTGGGATCCGATGTCGGCTTGCGCGGTGGGGCCTCACGGTTGTTGGGAGGCAGGTAGCCGAGGAACTCGCGAACGCTTTCCAGGCAAGCGCGGTCATCCTCTATTTCGAGGTCACCAACGCCGCTGAGGTAGCAATGCACCTGGGAGCCGCCCATCTCATGGTCGGTGACGGTCTCCCCGGTCGAGGCCTTGACCAACCGCGCCCCGCCGAGCGACATACTGCTCGTCCCTTTGACCATCGGCACGAAGTCGGCCAGCCCGGGGATGTAGGCTGTGCCGGCGGCGCACGGTCCCATCATGGCTGCCACCTGCGGAATCACGCCCGACATCTGCACCTGGTCGTAGAACAGGCTGCCCGCGCCGGCGAAGGTCGAGCCCGCAGTCTCCTGAATCCGGGCGCCGGCCGAGTCCAGGAGCCAGATCATCGGGACGCGGTTGCGCAATGCCAGCTCGCGCATGCGGCTGACCTTCATCTCACCGACCATGCCCATGGACCCGGCGAGCACCGTGAAGTCGTACGCGGCGATGCAGCAGGGCCGGCCCTCAATCAGCCCCTGACCGGTGACCACGCCGTCGGCCGGCGTTTTCTCGGCCGCCACCTCCGGCGTGTGCAGGCTGTGCGCGTGCGCCAGCATCCCGAACTCAGTGAAGGAGCCCCGGTCACAAAGAAGCTCGATGCGCTCGCGCGCGGTGAGCTTGCTGCGGGCATGCTGCTTGGCGATGGCCTCGCGACCGCCCATGGCGCGGGCCCGCTCGCGCCGACGCTTTAGATCCTCAGCCGACTCTCGGAAGTCCATCGGAACGTTGCTAGGCGAGGCTCGGGGGTAAGGGGCGTGGCACGCCCCGATTGTATGGGGCCCGGACCATACGCGGGTCTGCCTACAGCCATCCTTGGTCTTCGGCGACGCGCGCCGCTTCAGTGCGATTGCTGACCTCCAACTTCTGAATCGCCGACGACAGATAGTTGCGCACGGTTCCCTCCGAGAGGAAGAGTGCCTTCGCAATCTCCGCGATTCCGGCCCCGTTCCGACCGGCAACCAACACCTCGCGCTCGCGTTCGGACAGAGGGCTGATTCCCGTGCTCAGCGCCGCGGCGGCCAATCCGGGGTCGACGACGCGCTCGCCCGCCACCGTCCGCCGGATGGCCAGCGCTAGCTCGTGCGCGGGCGCGTCCTTGAGCATGAATCCCGACGCGCCGCTCTCCATGGCGCGCCGCAAGAAGCCAGGGCGCCCGAAGGTGGTGAGAATCAGCGTCCGGCAGTAAGGGAGTTCCTTGCGCAATTGGCCGGCCGCCGTGATGCCGTCGCCGCCCGGCATCTCGATGTCGAGCAGGGCCACGTCAGGCTTCGTCTGCAACGCGAGGGCAAGGACCTCGTCTGCTCGGTCAGTCTCCGCCACGATCTCGATATCGCCCTCCATCGCGAGCAGGGCTTTGAGTGCGCCGCGAACCATCCCCTGATCCTCGGCGATAAGAACTCGGATCATGCCGGGACACGATCTGCGGGGGCGCTTGCCTGCGCCAATGGCAATGTCACCCTCAGCCGGAATCCTTCGTGCGGCAACGGCTCGGCGGTCAGGGTACCGCCGCGCTCCAGCACCCGCTCCCGGAGTCCATGGAGTCCACTGCCGGCTTCTGGGGCGCCGCCGCGGCCATTGTCGACGACCTCGACCGTCGCCCGACCGTCCTTGCTGGTGATGCGGATCGCGCAACGCTGAGCCTGGCTGTGCCGCATCACGTTGGTCACGCCCTCGCGAACCGCCCAGGCAAGGACGGCCTCCACCGCTGGCGGCAGCGCGGCGTGGTCCTCGTCAGCGTGATACTCGATGCCTGCCGCCGACAAGGCCTCATGAGCGCCGGCGAGTTCCGCGGCAAGCGTCGGCTGGCGGTACCCAGCGACCGCGTCACGGACTTCGCGAAGCGCGTCGCGCGCTACTTTCTCGATGTCTTCGACCTCGTGGGCCGCCAAACCTGGCGTCTTCTTGATCAACCGCCCCGCCAGCTCGCTCTTGAGCGCGATGACGGAGAGGCTGTGGCCGAGCAAATCATGAAGGTCACGGGCAAACCGCAGACGCTCCTCCCCAACCGCGAGTCGGGCGATGTGTTCGCGTGCCTGGCTCAGCCGCTGGTTCGCTTCGACCAGCAAGCAGCCGGCCACGGCTGCGATTCCGACGAGCAAGTCATTGAGGAGCTGGCCAGTGGAGGTCGTAACCGATTCCCCGCGAGCGAGCTCGATCGCCGCGGCCAAGACTGAGAGGCCGACGACCGCTGCGATGCCCCGCCGCCAGGGGAAGGCGGCGCCCGCCATGATGACCGGGTAGAGAAAGAGACTGCCGTACTGGGGAGGGGTGCGAAGCGTGAACACCGTCAGGATAAGGGTCGCTGCAACGATCGCCGGCACCGTGAAGCGGCGATCGGGGCCGGCGATGATCCGAGTCCAGAACCATGCCCAGATCAGTCCGAGCGCGAGCAGGAGCAGCAGGCCGTACGCGCGTGTCTCGGTGCTGAAACGGTCGGTCAGGAATGCTGCGAGGGGGTAGATAAAAAAGGCAAGCCAGGCCACCATGAAGAGGCGGCCCAGCTTGATCCATCGGCGGTTCAGCGCCATCGCATCCCCAGCCTAGGCGATCACTCCCTGTAAGTCGATGCTGGTCAGGAAGGTTTGCTCGGTCTTCGCCCGGACGTCGGAGAGCACCTTGCCGTCCTTCAGCCGGATCACGCGATCGGTCTGGGTGGCGACATCCATGTCGTGGGTCACGATCACGAACGTCACCCCGTGCTCGCGATTCATGCGTCGCATCAGGCCAACGATCTGCTGGCTGGTCTCGCTGTCGACCTCGCCGGTCGGCTCGTCGCCGAGCACGAGCGCGGGCCGGTTGATCAGGGCCCGCGCGATGGCCGTCCGCTGCTGCTCACCGCCCGACAGCTGGTCGGGCCGGTGGTGCATGCGGTCCTTCAAGCCGACCTCTTCGAGCAGCGCGGCCGCGCGCGCCTTCCCGTCCCTGCCGTTCTTGTGATAGCGAAGCGGCAGCATGACGTTCTGGAGGGCGTTCAGTCCGGGGAGCAGGTTGAACTCCTGGAAGACGAAGCCGAGTTTCTCGCCGCGCAGATCGGCGCGGGCGCCGTCGCGCAGCTTGCCGGTGTCGGTACCGTCGAGCACCACCTGCCCGCTGGTTGGCCGGAGCAGGAGGCCGAGCAAGTCCAGAGCCGTGGTCTTGCCGCTCCCGGAGCGACCGACGATCGAGACGAACTCACCGGACTCGATCGCCAGGCTAATGCCGTCGAGCGCTTTGACGACGGTCG